>Ga0172362_10005408_pt1 | contig 11060 bp, 12 predicted proteins | sample LakKivs1_kivu2a2_FD_114534 | JGI IMG/M metagenome (GOLD analysis project Ga0172362, IMG submission 114534) | Sediment microbial communities from Lake Kivu, Rwanda - Sediment s1_kivu2a2 | ecosystem: Environmental > Aquatic > Freshwater > Lake > Sediment | place: Rwanda: Western Province, Lake...
CGCAAGCAGAATCTTACCTTTACAAACTATTACTGCGCCGACTCCAACGAGTGGCTGGCTTGGATATAGTCTCTTGAAAACCTGTGCCTCCTGTGAATAGGAAATGTTTTACTCGTATCTTAAAGCTTCCACTGGCTTAAGCTTTGAAGCTCGCCACGCTGGATAGAGCGCAAATACTACGCTGACTCCCACTCCGAACGCTAGGGCTCCGAGGAAAACTGTTGGCGTCAAAACTGGCGTAATCGTCATTCGGCCCATTGCTACTGTCTGGTTTCCCATGACTGCCCCTGCGTTTTCTCCAGTCAAGGCCATTGCAACCACGTTTGCTAGCACCCAACCTAAACCTATGCCAATCACAGCGCCCATAAGGCCGATTATCACCGATTCGCATAGGAAAATGAGAAGTACTGTTCGGTTTTTCATGCCTAACGCTTTCAGTATACCTATCTCTCTAGTGCGTTCCATCAGAGAAACTATCATGATGTTCATTATGCCTATGCCTGCCACTAGAAGCGATATGGCGGCAATTCCAGCTAGGAAAAGCTGTATGATTGAGAAGATGCTTGAGAGAATGTTGAGCACTGCCGTAGCAGAGATCACTGAGGCTTGGTCTTCGAAATAGTTGGTTATGGCTTCAGAGACACTGTCAATTGTTGCTTTGTCGCTGTTTTTCAGCTTCACAATTATCATGGTGCATTCGTCAGTTTCGAAGAAACTTTCCGCTTGGGAAATTGGAATGTAAATGCCAGAATCTGAGGGCCCTCCGATGCCGAAGCCTCCAATCTCTTTGAGTACAGCTGTGACGTTGCCCGTGTAGGTCTCATTGCGGGGTGGGCGCGCAGATGCGTTAAGCCAGAGGATTTCAACTGTCTCGTTTACATTGCAGAGTAGTGTTTCATTCTTCCAAGGGTCGCTTACTCGTTTCCCAACTACGATCACGTCGTTTTCTGGAGTTGAAGGTATGTTTCCACTTTCAGCTACAAAGGTGCTGCCGTAAATGTCTGCGTACTTGGCGAAATCCACACCTGTTAGGGTAACGGTGCGGGTTCTTTCACCAGACTGGATGTAGCCTACTTTCTGAATCAGCGCAATCGACGTTTCGATGTCAGGCGACAACGTTTCATTGATCGCTAATGCATCATCTACGAACAGTTTGAAGCCAGAATCAGCTCCGCCAAATCCGCCTCCTGCCCCAGCACCTAAGCCTCCGCCTGAGGTGACGATTAGCGTGTCGGCTGCAAATCCTGTTTCAAGCTGTCTAGTTATCGTGTCTTGCAGACCCTGAGTAATGGAAAGCAACGCAACAATGGCCGCAATGCCGATAACAACTCCCAAAGTCGTCAGACCTGCACGGAGCTTTCTCAATCTTATTGCGCCGAAGGAATAGGATAAAACGTCTTGTGATCGCAAATCAGTTCACAGCCTCCCCAGTTATTACGCCATCAGACATTTGGACAGTTTTCTTTGTTTCACCTGCCAAACGCTGGTCATGTGTTACCATGATCATGGTTACGCCTTTCTCCTCGTTAAGCCTCTTAATAAGTCCCATTATTTCGTTGGCAGTCTTTGAATCTATGTTTCCCGTCGGCTCGTCCATCAGCAAGAACTTGGGATTGTTCGCAAGGGCTCTGGCGATGGCTACACGTTGTTGCTCGCCGCCGCTTAGCTCTGCTGGTTTGTGATTCATTCTCTCTTTCAAGCCTACGGTCTCAAGAAGACTCTCTGCTCGCTTCCTTCTTTCAGCTTTGCTCATGTGGGCTATGGACATTGACAGTTCCACGTTTTCTCTTGCTGTGAAACGCGGAATTAGATTGAAGAATTGGAAGACAAATCCTATTTTTCGCCTCAGGTCTGCCAGTTGACTATCATTTAGTGTGGAGACGTCAACTCCTTCTATGAGCATTTTTCCGTTTGTTGGCTTATCCAAAGCACCGATTAGGTTAAGAAGTGTTGATTTGCCGCTTCCAGAAGGCCCCAGAATGGAGAGGAAGTCGCCATTCTCAACTTTTAGGTTCACGTCGCGCAGGGCTTCAACTGGAATTTTGCCGAGCATGTAGGTTTTTTTGAGGTTAACTGCTTCAACGATGGCTGTCACGTTGTTTCTTCCTCTCTTCCTGTTTCAAGTTGCTACTTTGTGAGGAATCTCCATGAAAGCGTTATGCCGATTGCGGAGAACACGGCTGCAAAGATACATAGGTAGGCAAAGTCGATCGTCAATAATGAAACGTCCATTGGCAGCACTGTGAGTTGTCTTAGAGCATCTGTCAAGTAGCTGATTGGGTTTACACGTGCTATCGCCTGTATCCAGTCTGGCATCATGGATATCGGAAAGAAAGTGTTGCTTGCAAACATCAAAGGCAGGTTGATCAGGTTCACGATTGCCATTTGCGTCTCCTGTTTGGTAGACCTCAGAGCAAGGGCGAGAAACACTGACGACAGTCCCGCACAGAGCAGGAATATCGCGGCGTACACGCCTAGTATGTTGATGACGTTGAAGGTTGAGCTGACTTGCAAGCCAAATATCACTGCGAGTATGAGGATTATTGTAGCTTGGAACATTGACCTCAAGGCTGCGTTGAGAACCTTTGAGAATATTATTGCTCCTCTAGACACTGGAGTGCTGAGAACCTTGTTTAGGAATCCTAGACGTCTGTCCCAGACCATGGACATGCCGCTGAACATCGTTGTGAACATCACGATGAAGGATATCATGCCCACGGACATGTAGCTGAAATAGTCTGCGACGCCAAAGATGTTCTGCATCACGCTTGAACCCATGTCGGCAAACATCTGCGAAAGCACTGTGCCGGAAATAGTTATGTATCCTGGCTGAGCAGGAATCAAGGCAGAGCCTGGGAGAATACGGTTTTGTATGTCTATGTTGCTGGTTGAAAACATCCCACCTAAGTTCATCGCTTTTCCGAATAGTCCCATCCACAGCACTGGCTGCAGTACTGCCATGACGAGAAGTATTGGTTCCTTTAGCCATTTCTTGAGTTCTCGGTTCGTCAGAGCCCAAAGACCGTGCAATTTGTTTCTGGAATTGCCATTTGTCTCGTTCAATGCCGAGCTCTCCTCATAATCATTCTCTGGGAAAAAACGCTCTCTCTTGATTCTTCAGCGTCACGTAATGATCTGCCGGTGTATTCAAGATAAACTTCGTTCAGCGTAGGCTCCGTCAGCGAAAGCCTCGTCACAGTATAGCCGTTTTTCCGCAAAGCTTCAATGATCAAAGGTGTGGTCATTTCGCCAAGTTCGGCTTTGATGCGATATGATCCGTCTTCTTTTCGAACTTCCTTGACATGGTCAATCTTTTGGATCAAGCCGCTTACGTCATCATCCTCTTTTGTCGCCAAAGTTATCAAGTCGCCTCCCAAACTGTGCTTCAAATCCTCAGGCGTGCCGACCACGACTATTTTTCCATGGTCAATGATTGCAACTCGGTCGCAGAGCGCGTCAGCTTCTTCAAGATAATGGGTTGTCATGAAGAGGGTCATGCCGAATTCTTTCTTCAACTTTCTGATGTACTCCCAAGTTGCCGTTCTAGTCTGCACGTCTAAACCTAAGGTTGGCTCATCTAGAAAAAGCACTCTAGGTCTATTGATCAATCCGCAGGCAAGCTCAAGTCTGCGTCTCATTCCGCCAGAATAAGTTTGAACCTTCTTGTCCTTGAAGTCGGTCAACTCAACAAGCTTCAGCAGATCCGCTCCACGTTCTTTTGCGAGACCTCGCGGGATCCCGTAGAGATCAGCGCATAAGAGCACGTTTTCCAAGCCGGTGAGGTCTTCGTCGGCTGTGTATTCTTGTGGCACTACGCCGATCACGTTTCTGACCTCGTTGTTTTGTTTTGCAACGTCAAATCCTAGAACTGAAGCCTTGCCTTCTGTTGGTTTCAGGATAGTTATGAGCATGTTGATTGTGGTTGTTTTTCCTGCGCCGTTGGGTCCTAGGAAGCCGAAGATTTCGCCTTGTTTCACGCCAAAATCCACGTGATCTACTGCTGTCAGATGCTTGTTGAAAACTCTGGTTAATCCTTCAGCCTTTATTATTTCCTCACTCATCTTGCTTATCCCTCATTTGCTCATTTATCTCCTCAAGCTTTTCCGCGGTTTCTTTTAAGACTTTCCGAGCCTTTTCCACAGTTTCCTTTGAGAAATTTCTTTCCAAACTGCTTCCAATCTCAAAAAAGGCGGCTACGACTCTGTGCATGGACTGCCTTATATCAGCAGTTTCCTCGGATGGTATTCGGAACCACAATGCGCCCAAGAACGGAGGGGCAAACATTCTTCCCTCCTTTCTGAATTCCATCCCTATCTTTCGCTGTTCGCTGAGAAGAGCATTACCGCTTTCTGTGAGTTCATAACGCTTCAGTCCGTTCTGGTCTGTTGGCAATTCTTTCACATGACCGCTGTCTTGCAACCACGCCAATAGCGGGTAGATTGAGCCTGGGCTTGGTTTCCAGCACCCCTCTGTTCTCTTTTCAATTTCAGATATTATCTCTGATCCTGACATTGGCTTCTTGCTTAACGATTCAAGAACGTGATATCGTATGAAGCCTTTTGGCACCATTGCAGTGTGTCTCATCCAATGTTTTTTGTGTGGGTACATTTAAATCATCATTGATATCAATGGCGATATCAACTGTGATATTTAAACTTACTGCAAGAAAAACAAGAGAACACCCTAACTGATCAACGTTCCAAGACTCTTACCCTTAACAGCACCCAAAACGTTCTTAGGCGCAAAACCGCTAACCACGACGACCTTGATCCTGCAACGTCGCAGAATTTTGGCAGCCTCAGGATCAATAATCTGATGAATGCCTGCTTTGTGCTTGCTCTCATCAAACACGCGTGACAAATCGTCGAAGCGCAAGTGATCAAGCTTTACAGCATCTGGATGTTTTCTAGGGTCTTTGTCATACACGCCATTTTGATCAGTGGCCTTAACCAGCAAATCAGCCTTTACATGTTCAGCAATCAACGCTGCAACGGTGTCCGTTGTTATGCCCGGTTTCAAGCCTCCCATGACGACTATTTTGCCCTTAGCTAGACATTCAGACGCATCTTCAATTGTTGACGGCACCATCTTGCAGCCAGCATCTCCGAGTTTTTTGAGAAACAGTTGAGCGAAAAGTCTTGACACGGAAATTGCAAGCTCGTCTTGAGCTTTCTCCTCAAGCCCCAAGTCTCTTGCGATTTTGATGAAGTCTCTTGCCAAAGCTCCGCCGCCGACAACAACAGCTAGCTCATATTCTTGCGTTTTCAAATTCCTCAAAAGATCGACGTATTTGCTGATCAGCTCAGTGTTGATTGGCGAAGCCACAACTGAGCCGCCTATCCTTATCACGACTCGCATAGGCTCACATTCTTCAAATGATAATATAAAGGCATTTGGGATTAAAACAGTTTAGAAAAGAATCAATCAGGTTCACATCTCACTCTACGACACAATTTCTGCAGCAAAACGGAAAAAGCGCCTCCTGACAGCGGCTCAGGAGAGGCAATATAAATAGGGAGGTTCGGCGCTTTCGTGTGACAGACTTAAATGTTGCCTACGTCATAATTAACTTTGTACATACCAATCTCCCCTAACCAAAAAAAGGGCAACATCCGAAACTGCTGAGGAACATGCGGCCAAACTGACGAGGCGCTTTCAAGCCTTTGATCTCTTGACTTTTCCTCACAGCAGAGGGATGATGGAGGGGAAGAGAAGAAATGCAGAAGAGCAAAAGTTACACTGTTGATCTATCCAAAATCGAAGGAAAAGGCGAGTTCAAATGCCCAAAATGCAGAACAGAAATATCTCCAGACGACACCTCAGAAACCACTTACACGATCATAGAGCCCGTGGTTAGATCACATTCTTTGGAGAAAATAGTGATTCAATGCAACAGATGCGGAAGCACGATCAAACTAGTTGGGTTTCAGAACCCAGACTACATCGCATGAACAGAGAACAGCGCTAACCTTTCAATCCTAGCCAAGATATATTCGGAGCGAGATTTTCTAACGAAGAAAACACAATAAGCAAACATGCTCCAGACGGATACCGTTAAATCTGTTGACCTCCTCCACTTCTATGAAGTTTCAACCAAGGTTGTGTCAGACCACGCAGCTTGACTCGATTGTCGTCAGATTCGGCGGGGAAATAGGCATCAAAAGCGAATGGACCAGACGCTTCTACGAGAAGAAACTCCTCAGAAACATCAACAACGCCCTGATGCACTACAATTTGCCATGCGAAGAAACAACGTTGACACGTGGCAGAATCTACATAAAAACCAAAAACTGCCAAGAATCTGCTTCCAAGCTAACTCGTCTTCCTGGAATCTCTTCGGTTTCGCCAGCAACTCAAACCTCAGCGGACATGAGCCAAATCGTGCAAGTCGCTCTTGACACTGTCCGAGCAGTGATAAAAGAGAAGGGCACGTTTGCTGTTCGCTGCCACCGAGTTGGAACGCACTCCTACTCAAGCATGGATGTCTGCCGAGAAGCTGGAAAAAGGATTCTAACTGATCTTAAAGAACTAAAGCTTCACGTTGACTTGACACATCCAGAAATCACGATAAGCATCGAAGTTAGAGATAAGGAAGCGTACGTTTTCACGGAGACTTTGCAGGGAGTAGGAGGATTTCCTGTCGGCTCACAAGCCAAAGTCATCGGACTGTTAAGCGGCGGAATAGATTCTCCTGTGGCCTGCTGGCTTGCAATCAAAAGAGGATGCCAGCTAGTTCCAGTCTACTTTGAAAATTCGCCGCTGACAGATGAAGACACAACTGCCAAAGCGTTGGAAACTGCAAAGAAACTTTTCGAATGGTCAATAGGCTTTCCCAGAAACATGTACATTGTGCCGCACTGCAAAAACCTCGAAATCTTCATGGAAAAGGCACCAAGAAAACTCACCTGCCTCCTATGTAAACGCATGATGTACCGCGTTGCTGAACATATAGCAGACATTGAAGGAGCAGAAGGCATTGTCACCGGTGAAGCCATCGGCGAACAGGCAAGCCAAACACTGACGAACCTCAGAGTATTAGATGAAGCCGCGTTGAAATATCCTGTGCATCGTCCGCTCTTGGGTTTTGACAAAACAGAAACCACAGAATTAGCCAAGAGGATAGGCACGTTTGAGATTTCAACAAGAAAAACGAGGGGCTGCGAGGCTGCACCGAGCAAGCCGTCAACTCAGGCAAGGCTAGAAGTCGTGAAGAATGCTGAAGAGGAGCTTGACATTGAAGAAATGGTCAGTGCAACAGTGAAAGCAGCCAAGATCATAGTGGTCTAGACGCTGTGAAACTTTTTAACGAACTCAGATCAATCTATTTCTGTCATGTCCTCAGCTGACATCGTAGCTAAAGTGTTTCGTAAACTTGAAAGTGAAGACCTCAGAGTGCTGCAGGTTATAGAAACCATAATGAGCCAACATGAATTCGTTCCCAAAGAACAAATCGCCAAGTTCGCTAAATTTGACCTTGCCAGAGAAACAGACTTCAGACTGAACCGCCTCAGCAAAATGGGCTTGATCTATCGGATGAAAGGAGCTTACGTTGGCTACACTTTAAACTATGCAGGATACGACTGCCTAGCAATGAACGCGCTGGTCAAGGCAAACGTCCTTGAAGCATTTGGCAAACCGCTAGGCGTAGGCAAAGAAGCAGACGTCTACGACGCGATGAATCCGAAAGGAGAACGAATAGCCGTAAAATTCCATAGACTGGGCAGAATCAGCTTCCGCCAAACCAGAAGAAAACGAAGCTACACAAGCGAACATGCAGGCTGGCTCTACCAGTCTAGACTAGCGGCAGAAAAAGAGTTTCAAGCGTTGAAACTCCTCTATCCGCAGGGAATAGCCGTTCCTGAACCCATACTGCAAAACCGCCACGCAATAGCCATGGGCATGATTGAAGGAAAGGAACTTTCACAGTGGAAAGAAACGCCAAAACCGCAGAAAATACTCAGAGAAATACTGCGTAATGTTCGAAAAGCCTACTTGAAGGCAAAGGTTATTCACGCGGACCTGAGCGAATACAACATTATCCTGAAACCAGACATGCATGTTCTGATGATCGACTGGCCGCAATATGTTTCCACTGAACATCCAAATGCTGAGCAGCTTCTGACTCGTGACGTTGAAAACGTTCTGTGCTTTTTCAGGAGAAAACGTTTGTTGAACATCAAGTCTGAAGATGCCTTGGCGTATGTGACTGGAAAAGGCAAAATGGTTATTTAAGCACGTCCAACGCTATGTATAAAACGTTGTTTCCACGCAGAAGAACGTTCCCGTAGTTGGCTATTAGCTGATCGTCTCTGCATTCAGTTGCACCTTCCAAAAGCAGGTTCATGTGTCCGTCACATTTGATCATTTTGCCCCTGTATTCGCAGCCGTTCTTGAGCACTACTGAGATACTTGCGTTCAACTGCTTGATCATGACGTTCAAAGGTTTCTTGCTAGGCTCCATTCTGGCACCTTGTTCTAATGTTCCGATTACTCATATCCACCATTCATCAGATATAAAAGCCTTATGAATGAATTGTCTTTGACTATTGGATAACTTAGTCAGAAAGAGAACCTTTGCAGTCGTTTCTCAAAAAGAAATCAGACTCTCATAATTTCTTCAGAATTGACAAGGCGGCAATAACCAAAAAGGCGATTCCAGCCCACGAAATATTTCCAGCGAGATACCATACCATAAATGCGATGCTGACTGCGGGAACAAGGATCAAAACTGGATGGACAAGCAAGATGATTATTAGACCGATTATTATGAGACTGATTAGTCCAAGCACATCGTAGCCAATCAGACTCACGGGCATTACAAAACCGCTATTTCAACCTAAAATGGAGATTTCTCCCGCACAACTCTTTTTTTCTGGACATCCGATTGAGGCGGATAATGAGGTCATTTACCAACTCACAAAAACGAATGAAGCCACTCAAAACTCAAATCTCAAAACATAAAATACAGGCGGCCTTTAAGTGTATGTGGGATTTGATATGTCCATCATAAAATACTCTTTCAGTCGTAGTGAGATGAATAACTGGAAGGGTCGAATAACTGAGAGGCTAATACACTGCTATATTGATGATGTTTTGATCCGGATGATGCGAAAACAAGGATGGGATGACGCGCTCTACACTTCTCATACATGGTGTGGCGATGACATAAAAGAAAACGAGGACAGACCAGACAAATGGAAGCTGTCTCCAGTTCACATGGAAGTGAGATTCCTTGTAACACATGGTCTGTTCCCAACAAAACGATTCTTGACGGTGTTCAGAAAATTGATAACTCAATTAGAGAACCTCCCTGATGGCCTTTTGATCAAGATAAGGAAGACTGGAAGGACTAAGCCTTTGAAGGAAGCCATTAGGGAATTTCAACTTGATAATTGGGTGGTCAGCAGTTATGATTACCGAGAACGTAACGAAAATGAGAAACTTCCAGTAGTGGATGGGGACATCGAGGTGATTGAAATAAAATCAGATAAGGCAACGCTACCATCACGCCAAAAAAGAAGTTATGAGCGCATTTTGAATGAAGGCTATGTTCTTCGTTTCTTTCACGTCAATATAATTTCATTTGAAAAGAACGAATTTGAGATAGAAGAGAAACTCATTGCAGCTCCGTGTAAGCTGAGGACTTTTCCAACAAAAGATGATGCAATTCGATGACAAACATGTGATTCTCTCTAGATGGAATAAAGGAATTGGAGAAACTGTCTCTTTGCAGACAGGTGTACAAAACGAATAGACAGTAGGGAAAACTACGGGATTATACCTATATGTCTTAATCAAATGAGAACATTTCTGCATCGAAAGGAGAAATTGGAGATTCAAGGGGAAATGTCTATCTGCGTCTCCAAATAATTTTAAAACCTAAGCAAGCCTCTAGTCTTTATCGGAGAGATTGCATGCACGAAGTACAGATTGATGGAAAGACGTTGACAATTGAAGATGTTGTTAGGGTTGCACGCGAAAATCTGAAGGCGTCGATTCCAGAGAAGGTTGAAGAACGTGTGAAGGAGAGTCGAGTTGTTCTGGAAAATCTGATCGACAAGAAACAGGTCATTTACGGCGTCAACACTGGTTTCGGAGTTTTGAGCAACTTCAAGATTGCACGGCATGAGATTGAACAGTTGCAGGTTAACCTTATCAGAAGCCACTCAGCAGGCGTCGGGAAACCACTGAACACGGATGTTGTGCGAGCCTTGATGCTTTTGCGGGCAAACACTCTGGCGAAGGGGCATTCAGGAATACGCTTGGCGACCCTGCAGACGCTTGTGAAGATGCTGAACAAAGGCGTGCATCCTGTTATTCCTGCCAAGGGTTCAGTTGGCGCAAGCGGAGACTTAGCTCCTCTTTCACATATGATTTTGGTTCTCATGGGTGAGGGAGAGGCAGAGTATCAAGGCAAGATAATGAAAGGCAAGGAAGCCATGGAAAAGGCTGGGATAAAGCCTGTTCAGCTTCAGTTCAAGGAAGGCTTGGCTCTTAATAATGGAACACAGTTGATGACTGCAATCGGGGCCTTAACGGTCCATGACGCTGAAAATCTAGTTAGAACCGCAGAGGCGGCGGCTGCCTTAACGGCTGAAGCATTGCTTGGTGTTTCTGACGCTTTCGACGAGAAAATTCAAGCTGCCAGACCGCATGCGGGACAAGCTGTGACGGCGGAAAACATTAGGAAGTTGACTGATAGAAGCCAGCTCTTGCAGACTGGAAAAGAGGCTATGGAGAAAACTCTACGACCTCACGATCCTTACAGCTTAAGATGTACGCCGCAGGTTTTGGGTGCATCACGAGACGCAATCGCATACGCCAAAAAAGTGATTGAAGTTGAAATCAATTCAGCCACGGACAATCCTCTGGTTTTCCCTGAAGATGAAACATGCCTTTCTGGCGGAAACTTTCACGGACAGCCCGTATCGCTTGCGATGGACATGGTTGGAATAGCCCTGACGATAATTGGCAACATTTCAGAAAGAAGAACAGCGAGACTTGTTGACGAAAAACTGAACAATGGTTTACCTGCCTTTCTCGTTCCACCCGAAGCAAAA
>Ga0172362_10005409_pt1 | contig 11058 bp, 9 predicted proteins | sample LakKivs1_kivu2a2_FD_114534 | JGI IMG/M metagenome (GOLD analysis project Ga0172362, IMG submission 114534) | Sediment microbial communities from Lake Kivu, Rwanda - Sediment s1_kivu2a2 | ecosystem: Environmental > Aquatic > Freshwater > Lake > Sediment | place: Rwanda: Western Province, Lake...
GGCTTCGAGATTCCGGGGATCGTCCTGGACAATCCGGCGGCAGGCGTCAATCGTGGCGTCAACCACGGCTAGATTCTTCTCGAAAACTTCGATGACTTCCGGCGGGAATTCACCGCGTCTCGAAGAAAGAGCCTCCTCCAGACTTATGACGGCTTGCCGGTAATAGCCCTCGGCTTCGTCGAGTTTGGCCAAGGTATATCCGGCTTCGGATGCCGACCCGGCGGCCGATCTTTCCTGGCCGAGCCTGAGGCCTATGAACACCCCGCCGGCCACGAGTAACAAGAGAGCTATGAACCTGACCGCCGGCCGTAGAAATATTCCGTTAAGAAAGCCTGGCCGGGAATCTAAGCCGTGTGCGGCTTCTTTATCCGCCCGGGCAGTATTGACTTTCTCAAGTATGCCCGGCCAGACGCCGGCCGAAGGCTCGGGAGTCTTGATCGAAGCCGCCTCTTCGGCAATGGCTTTGAAATCAGTGAGAAGCTCCCGGCAGGAAGCGCATTCAGAGAGATGGGCTTCCAGAGCCTTACGCTGCCGGGCATTCAATTCACCGTCAAGGTAAAAGCTGATGAGTTTCGAAGCTTTGCGGCAACGCATATCAATGCCTCCTCAAACCGCCCGCCTGCTTTTGAGATAAGCGCGAAGCTTGAGCCGGGCTTTAAAGAGCTGGGATTTCGAGGTACCCGCCGAGCATCCTAAGATCCCGGCGATTTCTTCATGTTTGAATCCCTGGACGTCGTGCAGAATGAAGACCTGTTTCAACCGGCGCGGGAGACAGGCGATGCCTTTTTCCAGGACTCCCTTAAAATCTCGGCCCGTCTCCGGCCCCTCCGGACTCTCCGCGGTCACGACGTCCTCTACGGTCTCAAGAGGAACGGTTTCGCCGGCTTCGGTCCGGCGGCCGCGAAGGTGACTGTAACAAGTATTAAGAGCAATGCGATAGACCCAAGCCGGAAAAGTTATGACGTCCCGGACCCGGTCGATACTGGTAAAAACCTTTACGAACACGTCCTGTAAGAGATCCTCTGCCTCCGACCGGTTATAAACGTGCCGGCTGATGATACCGAATACCGGTTTCTGGAAAATCCTGTAAATTGACTCCATGGCGGCCCGGTCGCCAGCCTGGCATCTGGCTACGAGTTCTTCGAGGCCGGTCTCATCGGACAGCGACTGAACGGGATCCGGTTTCAGATCAGCGATCACTTTACCGTATCCGGACGTGAAGGCCCTGCCGACGCCCGCCAGGGCCGCCGCCAGTTCCAGGGCCGGGACATTTTCGCCGATCTGCATTGTGTCCTCAATAATGAGGACTCCCGGCCGGCCCGAAAGGTTGCCGCGTTTTTCATCGATTCTCTTCTTCTACTGCTTTCCTCACCAGGTCCAGAAAACCGGGGAAGGCCGACGCCACCCGGTTCCAATTGGGAATAAGCGGCGAATAAAGGGGCTTTTCTTGAAATTCCCGGCCGGCAATCTGGATGGCCTGGGTGAACGCTTCGATCATCACCGCTTCCTGATGGAAATCGAAAATCAGCCCGTTGTAGGCCGCTTCGTCGCTGTAACGATTTAATTCGTCCTTGGCCGTCCGCATGTAGTTGATTATGAGAGTCCTGAGTCCGCTCTCGCTCAGGATAATGCTTTCGACCCCCAGATTGCGAAAAACGGACTTGGCTATGTCGATGGCCATCTTCATCAGGCCGGTCGTCGGATCCTCTGCCGAAAGCGGCTGATGCTTATGCTCGTACGTATCGCATATTTCGGCCTGGCATATCCGGCGCAGCGAATAGTTGCGGAAAACCTCGGCCAGAGTCTCAACTTCAAGCCCCCAATCGCTCGGAATGCGGTTTACCCGGGCCAGATCTGCGAGCATCGAGAATTCGCCGGCCAGGATGTACCTGAAACTCGTCATATAGACGAGAAACGGAATGTGGCCATAAAGTTTCACGAGGCTTTTGAGGAGCGGCACGACGAACAATCTGGTTACCCGGCCGTGCATCCTGTCGGTGACCCGGGCATAATAGCCCTTGCAGAAGGCATACTCTATGGACGGGCAGGCAACCGGGTATATGAGGCGGGCCGGAAGCTCCGGAGAATAATTGACTATGTCACAATCGTGAAGGGCGATGACCTTACTTTCGTCCCTGGCCAGTATTAAACCGTAGGCCAGCCAGGCCGACCGGCCCTTGCCGTCTCCTCCGGCCGACAGGCCCCGATCCTCGAGCATCTTGAGGAGCTCGGCGAAACGGGGCCCGGAAGCCCAAAGAAGATAGTGACGTTGAGGTAAAACCGCAAACACTTCTTTGGCCCGCTTGAAATGAGCTTCGTCTGTAGTCCGCCCCAGGGTTATTACTACTTCATTCAGATAGGGCACGTCTTTCAAATAGAAAAGAATGTTTTTCAGGGCCTGGCTCTCGAGCTCCGCAGGCGTAACCGGAAGGACCAGGGCTATCGGCCGGTGCTTTCCGAATCCCACGAGCTCCCTTTCCATGCGCTCCTTGTCAAAAGGCGCCAGGCGGTGAAAGGTGGTCAAGTTTCCCTGGTGAAAATCAGCCATGCTCACCTCCTTAAAACGATATGTCTGGGCCTCGATCTTCGGCCGGTAATATTAACGGTCCGGCTGGCGCTTGTCCAGAAGAGCCATGACCGCCCGGTTCCAGCCCTCGGGACCGGCTCCTGGAGCATATATAACTCCGGGAATGTTGATATTATCCTCGTACGTGCCGTTCCATTTTTGAACGAGAACGGCCCGGTCGACGGCGGCCAGCATGTCGATATCATTCCGGCTGTCCCCCAGGGCTACGGCCTCGACCCGGCCGCGCTCGGTCTCAAACAGCCGTCTCAGAAGCCTGACAGCTTTCCCCTTGTCGCTGCCGCCTATCAGATGATAAAACCGGCCTCCCCGGATGACTTTCAATCCGCTCAAAAGCGCTTCCCTTTCCAGATTTCCGAGAGCCTCTTCGCCGCCGGCCATGACGAATGGTTCGTCATATTCCCTCCGGGCGGCCATTTCGGCTTCGGCCCGGGAAAAACCGCAAAGCCCGGCTATTTCGTCGACTGTCATGTCGCCAAAGCCGCGGATAGCAGGATCGATTCTCGTCCTGGCCTCGACCAGAAACCTGCGAAGCGCAGCATAACGTGTCCCGAGTTCGATGATTGCGTACTGCCCGTCCTCTCTGTCAAAATCGAACGTTACCCGGAAATATCCCACCGGGATGAAGACCGCCGCTCCGTTTTCAACGATGAAGGGATGAACATTTCCAGTCTTTTCCCTCCAGGCCTCCGTTTCAGCCCTGGTCTTGCTCGTGCAGAAAACGAGCGGCCAGCCCGATCGGGCCACGGCCTCCAGGGCCGGCCTGGCAGCTTCGAAAGAATAGTTTTCGTGGTCGAGCAAGGTACCGTCAAGATCGGAAAAGATAATCATCACTTTATTTATCCCGGAATATTAGCTTGCGCTGGGAAAAGACAAAAAAGCGTTTTAATAATAATGGTTTGAGGTCTGATTGTCAAAAAAATCTGCTCACTTGACGAGTTTTCAGGAGCGGTGTTAATCTTGTCGGTATCAATAAGGATGAGCCATGACTTATTTCAGCGCCTGCCGGCAATATACTCTGAAAAGGATCGAGGAAGTCGGTTCGGCCGACATACTGGTCGGCATTCCCTCCTACAATAACGAAAGGACCATCACTCACGTCATCCAGATGGTCACTCACGGGCTTGACCGCTATTACCGGGACCGCAAAAACGTCATTCTCATCGCCGACGGCGGCTCGACCGATGACACAAGGGAAGTGGCCAAGGAATTTCAGATCAAACCCTGGCAGGAAAAAATCGTCTCCATCTACCGCGGCCCGGCCGGTAAAGGGACGGCTTTGCGTTCGGTCTTCGAGGCGGCCGAGAAGCTCGACGTCAAGGCCTGCGCGGTGGTCGACGCCGACCTGAGGAGCATCACCTCGGACTGGGTTTTCAACCTGATCAATCCCGTGCTCCAAAAGCGGTTCGATTTCGTCGCTCCGGTTTACCTGCGCCATAAGTATGACGCGACCATAACCAACAACATCGTGTATTTCATGATCCGGGCTCTTTATGGGAAAAGAATCAGGCAGCCCATAGGCGGAGATTTCGCCTTCTCCCGTAACGTAGCCAAGTACTACACGGAGCAGGAAGTCTGGGAAAGCGACGTGGCCCGCTACGGAATCGACATCTGGATGACCACTTCGGCCATTACCCGTGGCTTCAGGATCTGCCAGGCCAATCTGGGCGTAAAAATACACGACGCTAAGGACCCTGTTCAGCATCTGGGGCCCATGTTCAGACAGGTCATGTGGGTCCTTCTATCGCTGATGGAAGAATTCGAGACCGAGTGGAAGGCTGTCAGGGGCAGCAAGGCCGTTCCCCTTTTCGGCGACGGGAAAGAAGAGGAGCCCGAGCCCGTTCAGGTCGACGTCACCGAGATGATCGACCGGTTCAAGATCGGCTTCGAACAGTTTCACGGCGTTTGGAAGGACATGTTCACTCCCGAAATATATGAAAGCATCGAGCTTCTTGCCGGGCTCGACGCCTCCCATTTTACCTTTCCCGCCGAAACCTGGGCCAGGATCCTCTACGAGCTGGCCGCCACTTTTCATGCCTGGCCCCGTAACCGGTTTAAGAGCGTCGAACTGGCAAGCCCGCTCTACTATGCCCGGACGGCGTCCTTCGTTCTGGAAACGGCCGACATGACTTCGGCCGAAGCCGAAAACACCATCGAAAAAACCGCGGCCGTTTTCGAAAAGGAAAAAGATTATCTTCTTAAAATCTGGGCGGAAAAAACAGCCGCCGGCGAAAAAAGCTGAACCGGCCGGGATTAAAACGGTCCCCAGTTCACGAGTACCGGCGGAATAAGACTCAGGACCGCGAAAACGACCCACATCACGAGTAACGGCAGGAGCCATTTGGCCCATTTTTCCCAGCGCAGGCCGGCCAGTCCGAGGACACCCATGGTAACTCCCGAGGTCGGCAGCACCGGATTGATGTACTCGGCGAGCTGAAAGGCATAAACCGCGGTTTGCCTCGTGATGCCGACCAGATCCCCGAGAGGGGCCATGACCGGGATGGTCAGGGCCGCCTGGGCCGTACCGGAATGGATGAAGAAGTTGATGACGCATTGGGAAACGAACATGAGTTCGGCCGAGATGACCGGGTGGAATCTGGATATGGCCCCGGCCATGCCGGCCAGAATCGTGTCGAGGATCCGGCCGTCGGTGGCCACGACCAGAATGGCCCGGGCTGTTCCGATGATCAGGGCGGCATTCATCATATCCTTGGCTCCCTCGACGAAGGCCCGGCCGATATCGTCGACTTTCAACCTGCCGAAGATCCCGGAGAGCACGCCCATGGCCAGGAAAATGCCGGCGATCTCATAGATGTACCAGCGGTATTCGAGTATGCCGAAGATCATCAGGCCGAATCCGGCCGCGAAAACAAAAAGAACCCATTTCTGCGGTTTCGTGATCCGGATGGGCTCGGACGGCCGGCCGTTTATTTCCAGTTTCGACCGTCTTTCCCGGTCTTCGTCGAAAGTCGGACTCAAGCCGGGATTTTTGCGAACTCTGGCGGCGTAGCGCATGACGAAAACGACGACGACGGCCGTACCCAGGAACCAGATAATCAACCTGTAGCCGAGCCCGGAATAAAGAGGCAGTCCGGCTATCGCCTGACCGACGCCTACGGTGAAAGGATTGAAAAAAGCGCCCGCGAATCCCGCGGCCGCTCCCAGAAAAGGAATGGCGACTCCGACGATGGTATCGTACCCGAGCGAAAGGGCCAGGGGCACGAAAACCAGAATGAAGGGCATGGTCTCCTCGCACATACCCCAGACCGCTCCCCCCAGGGAAAAAACGACCATGGTCACGGGTATAAGAAGGAGTCTCAGAGTCTTGCTCTCGCCGAAGCGGAAAGCCAGATTGTGGATGACGCCGTTCACGGCACCTGTTTTCTGAATGACCGAAAACGCTCCGCCGACGATAAGCACTATGGCAATGATGGCCGAAGCCTCTACAAAGCCTTTGGCCGGTGAGACGAAAAGGGCGCCAAGCCCTTGAGGTCTGCTTTCGACGCGATGGTAAGTGCCGGCGACCGGGATTATCCGCCCCTCTTTCTCGACCCTTTCATACTCGCCGCCGGGAATGAACCAGGTGGCGGCGACGGTGAGCACGACCATGAGGTAAATGAGGACCAGGGTATGAGGAAGTCTGATCTTTCTCAAGGCAGGCGGCCCTCCACCTGCCCCGTCTCCGGACAATATACGGCTTCGTCGAGAAGGATACTCATTCTCAGACCGGTGGCGCCGAGTTTATTGTCCGGCGACAGGAATATCCCGGCCCCGCGGGCATCGATTACGAGCACCTGACCGTCTCCGAGGACTTCGATTTTACCGTCGGGCCGGAAGAGAGCGGCCGTCGCCTCGTCGATTCCGAGGCCGATGAGGCCCGGATTTTCGAGGACGAGACTGAACAGCCGGTTCAGACGTTTCCTTTTCAAAAAGTGCTGGTCTATAATGGCATTATCAATGAAGCCGAATCCCTTGGAAGTGACTATGTTCTCCGCTTCTATCGTCGCCCATTCGTCGCCGGGCTCGGCTCGGCGCTTCTCATCGCCCGTGATCATGATTCCGCTCATGACCGCCGCCCCTGCGCTCGTCCCCCCGATTATTCCGCCTTCCCGATAAAGCTTCAACAACCGGTCGTGCAGAGGCGTGCCGAGAACGACCCCGGTAAGCCTGGATTGATCGCCGCCGGAGAAGAAAACCCCGCCGGCGCCGTCGAGAACATCAGCCGTTTCGGGACGGAGAGCATCCTCTCTCTTGAAATGATAATACTCGGCTTCCGAGGCACCGGCCGCTTTGAGATCGGAAACGAGCCCCGGGCCTGTTTCGTCTGGAGCTCCGCTGGCCATGGTGAAAATCACGACTTTCGGTTTACCAGTCAAGCGGGCAAGCTCGACGAACCTTTTCATTAACTTCTCAGGCCGGGCGCCTCCGCCTATGGCCAGGATATGGCCTTTCGGTCTGTCAGGCGCCGGCTCCGGAGAACCGCAAGCAACGGCCACGGCTATCAAGGCCGCCGTAAAAACCGCTCGTTTTCTCATTGGCGGATCATGCCGGGAACGGCGTCAATCGACCGGCTCGGTCACGACCGCAGTGCCGCTCGCGCTGACCATGAGCATGCTGCCCTTGCCGGCCGGTCCGATCGTTTCATAATCCAGGTCCACCGCGACCACAGCGTTGGCTCCGAGCTCCGCCGCCTGGCCCGTCATCTCACCCACGGCTATCTCTTTCGCCCGGCGCAGCTCTTGCTCATAAGCCGCCGACCGGCCACCGACTATATCGCGGATTCCGGCGAAGAAATCTTTGAACAGATTTGCCCCGAGAATGGCTTCGCCGCTCACCAATCCTAAATATTTGATGATTCTTTTACCTTCAAGGGACGGCGTCGTCACGATGATCATTTTTGCCTCCTTTCATCCTTCTTTCTTTTCCCGAGAATCGATTCAAGTCTCGATTCCATGTCCCCGGAATGAGTCCCGCGCCAGAAAACACGCCCGCATTTCGGGCATATGGCGAAATCCGATCCGTGCTCAAGTACGTAAGGCGTCACCAGGTTGGTCGCCTTAGCCTTGGACAATCGCTTCAGCTCCACGTTGCACACCACGCAGCGGCTGTTGAGTTTCACTTGGTCCCGGAGCCCGAACTCATCGAGAACCTGAACTACCTGTTCTTCCCAATCGTCGCTTTTTATAAACAACCGCCCGGACCGTCGCCCGTTTTTTTCGATCAGACCGGAATCACGGGTCAGAAAAACGCGGTTTTCCCTTCGGGAAATTCCCAGGAGTTCGTCGTCACCGGCTTTCCGGAGGTAAGCCGTATCGAATCCCAGGATCCTGAGCCATTTAGCCAGGCGGCCGAGCATGCAATCAGCGACGAATTTCATATGTATCGTCTTCCATCACCGGCGCTATTCCTCAGGCTCAGGCAGGAAAACCTGATGGAGATGGTGGACGGTAGGAGATTCGAACTCCCGACCTCAGCGTTGCGAACGCCGCGCTCTCCCAGCTGAGCTAACCGCCCACTCGAGTCATAAATTTACCATTTTCCCCGGCAATTTTCTATAAATTCGTGCTAATCGTTCCGAGCTCAAAGCCCGGCCAGCTTTCTAAAACTCGAATTCCATCCCGCCGTAGAAAGCCCGGGGTTTGGCCGGCCCGTAAACGTAACCGGAATCCTTGTCGACGCCGATATCAAGGTCCTCCTGGTAGGAGTCGAACAGGTTATAAACCCCGGCGAATATCCCGGCCGAAAAGTTGCCCGACAGCCGCAGCCGCTTCAAAACCTTGAAATTCACGACCAGAAACGAAGCCGTCGTTTCCAGCCGGTCCTCGGTTATGTAGCCGGCATAATGCGGCGCTTTCATCGAACCCGTGTAATCCAGCGATACGTCGAGATTGACGACTCTCGGATTCTCATAACCCAGGCTGGCGTAACCGTAAATCCCGGGCGTCCGGAAGAACTCTTGGGAACCGAACATTTCCTCCGGTTCGTCAAGCCGGCTTTTCTGGAAGGTCCAGCCGGAAGAGAAAGAGAACGACCGGCCGAGCCTCAAGCCCAGGCTCAGGGACAAGCCGTAGACTCTGGCCCCGGAGCCGTTGATCCGCTCCAGAATCCGGGCATTCTCCAGGCTGCCTATCTCGTGAAGGACGAACGCGTCGTTCAGGTCGGTGTAAAAGCCCTCGAAACCGAACTGGAAAAGGCCCGAGGCCGTCCGAACCCCGTAATCCAGACCGCAGAAAAGACTGTAAGAGTTCTCCTGTTTCAGCGAGGGAGAATTCTGGATAATCAGGCCCTCGCCTCCCGCCTGACTAATGTGTAAATCTTCCTCGAAGACCTGGGGGGCCCGGAAGCCGGTAGAAGCCGAGAGCCTCAGGTTCAGAACCCCGCTCAATTTCAAAAGCAGGCTTACCCTGGGCGTCAGGATGACCGGGGAAACGGCCGAGTGCTTGTTCAACCTCAAGCCCGTCAGCAGAGAAACCGACCGGCTGATCTTGAAATCGTCCTGCAGATAGAGACCCGTCTCCTCATATGTCTCTTCGATGATGCGGCCGTAGCCGGTCGCCTCGTCCCGGATACGGTCGTGCCGGTATTGAGTCCCGGCCGAAAGGACGTGCCCCCCGGCCTCGTAATTCATCTGCAGGTTGAAAACCAGAAGAGGATTCCTGGTCGATCCGTAGGCGTTCGGATCCTGATGGCTGCCAATATACCAATCTTTATCGACATCCACGTAAGATAGAGAAAACAAAAAATAACCCCTGCCGCCGATGAACTGATTCCACCTGGCATCGAAACCCAAATTGTCGGTCTTGATCCACTCGGCGATATTGGCCTCGTGGGGAGGCAACTCGAACAGATCGCCACCCCGCCTGTCCTCGTGAATGCGGAAGAAACCCAGTTTGAGATGCCCGTCCAGAGCCTTGAAGTGATTGTAAAAATTAAGCCCGAACGACGTATTGCCGATGCTCGCCAGCTCGGAGAATCCGTCCGAATCAATGTCGACCGGCAAACGTTTCTGATTATTGGCGAAAAGATAGGCTTTCGTATTCCCGCCCTTCGACACCAGCGAAGAATGAAAGCCTATACTCGAATAACTCTCGCCCCGGATCGATTCCTGATGCCACTTGACCTTCGTCGCGTTCTCCTGCGGTTCCCGGCTCAGAACGTTGATCACTCCGGCCACCGCGTTCCCCCCGTATAGCGCCGATCCCCCGCCTTTGACGATCTCGATCCGTTCGATCATGTCCGCAGGGATCTGCTCCAGACCGTAAACCCCCGTCAGAGCCGAGATCACCGGCGCGCTGTCAATCAAAATCTGACTGTACTTGCCCTCCATACCGTTGATCCTGACCTGGGTGAAATTGCAGTTCTGGCAGTTGTTCTCGACCCGGACCCCGGGAGTCAAGGTCAGCGCCTGGGCCAGGTTCAATGCTTCCTGGTTCTCGATCTTCTCTCTGGTGATCAGTTCCGTCTTGACCGGAGTCTCGGCGTACGGCTTGGCCGTCTGGGTCGCCGTCACCACGATTTCCTCGGATATCTCCTCGGTCAAGAGGGCGCTGAACGAAAGTTCGTCCCGGCTCAACTGGAAGGCATCCGAAACGTACCTCATGTAGCCGTCGGCATGGATCTCTATGTGCACCCGCACCGCCGGAATCCCCTGAAATTCGAAATCCCCGGCTTCGCCGGTCTCCGCCGTAAGACCCAGCTCCGGGATTAGAACCACCGCCCTCCTGACCGGTTTCCTGGCCAGATTCAGCACCCGGCCCTTCAATATATAATACCCCGCCTCTTTTCCGTGCTGCCGCTGTTGCTGCTGAGGCCTTGGGCCTTCAGCCCACGAAACACCGGACAGAAGAAGAGAAAACCCAACGACAAGAGCTGCCAGCGCTCGATTCCCAGTCTTCTTTCTTTCCGTAATAAACCGGGTTGCGTTGAATATATGACGGCTTTCCCAGGTCATGAGTCACACTTATTCGTTCAAATTATTTAGCTATAGCTAAATCTTATTTTAGTATTTACAATTAGTTTGTCAATACAATCGCGATAAAGGGGCAAAACAGAATAAAAGCCAGGCTTTAATTCCCCACAGCGGAAGGGACATCACAAAGATCAAAAAGAAGAAGTGTAGCAGTGCGCGCTCGTCCCTCCATACGGGAATCTGTCCTGTTTCCCGGGACAAAAACCGCCTCTGCCGGCTGATTCGGATTACGAAAAGCCCCGATGCGCGCTAAGCTTGGCACTAATCTTAATACAATCTCAATAAAATGGCGGATTCTCAATAAATCGAAGGATCAAATTAAGAGCGAATTCACTTGGCACGATGTTTGCTCATTATGAAGTGCATCTGATTTATTCTCGACAAGGGGAAGGTGGAACGTGTCACCAACGCGTTCTTGAAAATGAAGAAGTTCGATATCGGGGAACTGAGAAGAGCTTACAAAGGTATATAAATCACATCATCAAAAATTCAAGGAGGAAAACAA
>Ga0172362_10005411_pt1 | contig 11057 bp, 8 predicted proteins | sample LakKivs1_kivu2a2_FD_114534 | JGI IMG/M metagenome (GOLD analysis project Ga0172362, IMG submission 114534) | Sediment microbial communities from Lake Kivu, Rwanda - Sediment s1_kivu2a2 | ecosystem: Environmental > Aquatic > Freshwater > Lake > Sediment | place: Rwanda: Western Province, Lake...
GAACAACTGGCCAACTGGCCAACTGAACAACTGGCCAACTGGCCAACTGAACAACTGGCCAACTGAACAACTGAACAACTGGCCAACTGAACAACTGGCCAACTGAACAACTGGCCAACTGGCCAACTGAGCAACTGGCCAACTGAGCAACTGAGCAACTGGCCAACTGAGCAACTGGCTAACTGGCTAACTGACCAGCTCCCTCTCCGTCCGGCCTGATAGCAGCCGGTACACATCGGACACGGTCTTCGCGTGGACGTGGGCGCTGAATCGCTGCTCGACGGTGCGTCGGGCTTCGTCGGCCAGGCGGCGCGCGAGGGGCTTGTCGTCGAGCAGCCGCGCGATGGCCAAGCCCAGGGCGCCGGCCGCATTGGGCGGGACCAGAAGCCCGTTCACCCCGTTCTGGATGACCTCGGGCAGGCCGCCCACGTTCGTGGCGACGACGGGCACGCCGATGGCCATGGCCTCCAACGCAACCAGCCCCAGCCCTTCCCGCCGCGACGGCACCGCGAGCACGGTCAAGTCCTTCATCACCGCCGGGATGTCCCGCCGGTACGACGTGAAGTACACGCGGTCGGCGATCCCCAGCTTCTCGCACAGCGGCATCAGGGAATTTCCGAACTCGCGATCGGCCTCCAGCGCCTCGATGCTCCCGGCCACCGGCTCGCCCACGATGGCAAACCGGGCCTTGGGATGCAGCTTCGACACGATCAGGGCCGCCTTGAGGAACTCGTCCTGCCCCTTGATCCAGGCCACCCGCCCGACGAGGCCGACCAGCGGCATATCCGCACCAATGCCGAGCTCCTGGCGAATCGACGGCCCCCGCGACCGCTCGGCCAGCTCCGCAACGTCAACGCCTTCATACGCGATGAACATCTTCTGCGTGTGCTTCGGGAAGAACCGCTTGAACGGCTCGGCGTTCGATTCGGAGCAGAAGATGATTGCGTCGCACCGCTTGGTCAGGAAGCCGCCCAGCCATCGCAGGCGGCTCACACCGCTGCGCACGTGCCACACGCACCGGCAGCCCGTCATCATGGCGGAGATCACGGCATAGAAGATCACGGTGTTGTCGTTCGCGTGGATGATGTCGATTTTCTTCTCGCGGCACACGCACATCACGGCCCGGCACCCGCGGATCAGCCGCATGGCGTTGCGGACGTTGATGAACGGGCACCAGCTCCGCACGATCGGCAGCAGCTCGGCGATGGTGACGTCGGCCCCCAGCTCGCGCACTGCGTCGGCAAACTCGCCCCCGCTTCCGAGCACCGCGTGCACCTCGTAGTGCTCGCGGTCCAGCCGCTTGGCGAGCGACACCAGGCTCACGGCCGCCCCGCCCATCAGCCCGCCGTAGTCCGACAGATACAGAATGCGAACCTGATCCATCAGCTCACCTCGTGCTTCAGACGTTCTTCGGACGACCAAGCGGCCGCGGCGATGATCTGTTCGACGCCGAGCAGCGCCGCGTAGAAAGCCACGGCCCAGAATATGGCGCCGCGCTGCACGTCCTGCTGCCACGCGCCATCGACGACGGCGGCCACGCTCATCACGTACATGGAATTCGGGAAGATCGCAATCCGCCCGAACGTTTTCAGGTACAGCGATTTTGCTCCGCGCCTCGATGCCGGCAATGAGGCGTCCTCCGCTGCTCCCGGCTGGCGGCCCTTCCTGAGGACGGTCAACGAAATCTTCGCGGGGTGCGTGGCCGCAATCGACGCCACGGCCCCCAGCACGAGCGATTCGATCGTCTGGTGCCGCAGGAATTGGCCGATCCCCGCGGCCAGATACATCCCGGGGATGGTGATCGCGTGGGCGAGCGTGTCGAGGTAGACGCCCCGCAGGCTGGTGGCCCGGCGGAACCGCGCGATCTCGCCGTCGCAACTGTCGAACACGCACCCCAGCAGCATCAGGGCGGCCCCGATTGCGGGAGCCACGCCGGCCTTCAGTCCCATGCACACGACGCCCGCCGCGATCAGCGCCATGCTCACCAGCGTGACCTCGTTCGCGGTCAGCGGCGTGTGCACGAGCAACCACGTGAGGTGGATCGAGATCTTCCGCACCATCCATCGATCCACCCATGGCTCAGTATCGGAATGCTTCTTCGTCGCGCGCTGCTTGACGTCCCGCAACGGAATCATGCAATCCCCTCAGTCATCTGGGGGCAGGCAACTCGCTCGAAGACTCGCTCGACCTGCCCCTACTGGCCCTATCGCGCTCGCAATGCGGCCATCCGTTCACGGATGCCGCCCGTGACCTTCAGGCACAGCTCCCGCTCGGGCGGTGCCAGGATCAGCAGGTAGAGGGCCGGCACGTAGACGATGCAGAACAGCACGGCGGCCGCCATCACGTGCAGGCCGGTCAGCTTCAGGGCCGCGGCGATCACCGCGCATACGAGCACGGTCGTCACGCATTTCAGGTCTACGAATGTCTCACCCAGATACCTCCGGCAGTGCCAGGCGTAGCAGGCGCGCATCAGCACGTAGGTGGCCAGCGTGGTGGACGCCGCGGCGATCGCTCCGTACCGCGGGATGAACACAAGGTTCAGCACCACGTTGAACACCGCACACGCGGCCGACACCCAGAAGTTGATGTGCTGCTTCTCCATCGCGCTGAACACGATCCCGTAGGGCGGCGCGTACCACGCCAGGAACGCCAGGCTCAGCACCTTCAGCACGTTTGACGACTGGCCGTACGACGCCTTGAAGACGAACGCCATTATCTCAAGACTGAAGAACAGGCTGAACATCGTGATCGGGGCGATCAGCGTGATCCCCACCCGGTTCAGCGTGCGGACCACCGACTTGAAGTCGTCGACCGGCCCCTTGAACTTGCGCGACAGCATCGGCAGGAAAACGTTCGTGACGATCCCGATGATGAATATGCTGGCCATCAGCAGCTTCACGGGCGCCTGGTAGAACGCCACCTCCCGCTCCGGATCATCCTTCCACAGTTTCGAGATCATCACGGTGTCAGACGAGATGTAGATCAGCCCGAGGAAGCCATAGAGCGCGAAGTAGCCGGACCGCCCCAGCAGCGTCTTCCACTCGGCGAGCTTGAAGCTGAATCGCGCCCCGCCCGCCTTCCGCCCGAACAGCACGATGATGACCACCGTGGAGATGATTCCCGCCGCCAGGTATCCGTACGACACCTTCCAGATCAGCACGGGGGCCTCGCTCACGAACAGCACGGGCAACACGCAGGCGATCAGCAGCAGGTTGTGCACGCTGGCCGAGGCCGCCTCAAACTGCATCTGCTCCAAGCCGCGAAACAGGAAGTAGTGGTAGCTGCCGATCGACGCGATGAACGTGAAGATGGCGATCGGGTAGATGACTGCCCGCGTCTCGGCGGGATACTTCATCAGATGCACGAACGCGATCACGCCAAGGAAGCAGATCAGCGAGAAGACCGTCTTCAGCGTGAGGACGTTACGATAGTAGCGCGCGGCGATGGAATGGTCCTGGGCCACGTCGCGGATGGTGAGCTGCGGCAGGCCGAAATCGGCAACCACCCCGAAGAACGTGGAGATGGTGAGCGCGAGCGACAGCCGCCCGAAATCATCTTCCGTCACGCTCTTGCCCACCAGCACGGTGAGCAGCAGCCCCGAGCTGAACCGCAGGAAGTACGAGATCGCCAGGAAGAATGAGTTGCGCGAGAATTTCTGGAGTTCGCCCACGAGCGCCCTCGGAATGATGAAGGATGAATGATGAATGATGAAAGAAGACGAGCGCGTCACGGGGCGGCTTGGCGAGTATCGGGTGCCCGGCTCTGCATTCATCATTCATCATTTTCGTCGGCTTCGTCCGCTGCGCTGCAGGCTGTCAGCGCCTTCTTCAGCCCACAGCCCAAAGCCCATCGCCTTCCTCACTCCACGTCGTCCTCGTCCGGCTCGCGCCTTGGCGGTCTTTGCTCGGCGGGGGGCACGGCCAGCCGACGGTAGTCCAGCCCGACGATCGTGTTGAAGCACGCCATCGGAAGCGCGGCGATCACGCCGATGACCATCGCCCACGACATTTCCCACAGGCGGTGGGGGATCGCGTAGAACTCGACGCCGCCGACCGGGCCGGCCAGTTCGTTCAGCAGATTCGCCGCCAGCCATGCCAGCAGCGCCAGCGGCAGCGCCACAAGCGCCGACGCAATGGCCGCGCGGTAGAGGCTCCACGCGTAATGCCGCGGCTGCCGGACCGCGTAGGCGAATGCCGCCCGGAACGTCGAAGTGAAATTGCGTTCGTGAGCCGCAATGTCGGCCGGAACGACCGCCATCCCGGTCACCATCGCCAGCACGGCGCCCGCTGCCATGATCAGCATCGGGATAACGAGCGGAGCATAGATGAGCTGGCCGAGCGCGCCCAGGCGCGCCGCCGTCGTCGGGATCAGCAGCACGCACGCCGCCAGCACGAAGAACGCGAAGAACGCGACGTAGCTCTGAACGAGGGCCGCCAGGTTGTTGCGGATGAACACGAATGCTTCATCGATCTCGTGCCGGGGCCGGGGCGGGTTGAGGAGGGCGCGGTTCACCGCTACGGAGCCGGCGGCGAGGATCAGCCCCGCCGCGCCGATGCTCGCCAAACCCAGGATGAAGCCGGCGACCTTCGCTACATGTGCCTGCGCCAGCAGCCACAATGCCGTCGATCCCGCCACGTACAGCTCGGCCGCCGCAACGGCGTTCGCGATGAATTGATAGACGATGCCGGGACGGCCAGCCGCCAGCTCGCACGCATGGATCAGAAAATCCAGAGGCTTCTCGGTGTTGTCGTCGTGCATCATGTGCGGGGCGCCATTCGCAAAGATGCCCCGATGGGGCGTCTGAGACGTGCCCCCGGCACGTCTCTACAGCTTCTCGAGATGGTCGTGGAAGCACTGCCCGATCTTCTCGGCCGCCTTGTTGAGCAGCATTCGGCGGTGTTTGTCCGCCGGCAGATCCCCGCGAGGCAAGTCGGCGTACTCCCATCCCTCAGGAAACGCCACGGTCGTGATGGGCATCCCCCACACGGGCGCTTCCGGCTGCTTCACATCGTAGACCTGCACCTGGAAGGTGACCGTGCCGCTGACGATGTTGCTGCTTCCCGGCCCCCCCAACTGGTAGTCTTCGATCTGGCCGACGACGATGAGCTCGCAGTCCATGTGGTCGGCCATCGCCATCCATGCCTGGATGTCCGGGCCTTCCTTCTTCTTCTCCGTGTAGATGGTCTTCATCGAAGCGGGGAAGAACGTCTCGTACATCACGTCGGTTATCCGCTGCCGCCTGACGTAGTCGCCAAGGTCCCGCGCCAGTTCCGAGCCTTCCTTCGATTCGAAGCAGGGGAAGACGACATCGCTGAAGGGCATGATGAGCATCTTGCGTTTGTGTGGCTTGTACTGGGCATCCACCTTCTTCAACCCCTCCATTCGATGGCACGATTGGCAGCCCATCCCCATAATGGGAAACGCGGCAAGCAGGAACAGGATCGTGATCTTTCTCATTGGCACCACCTCGCAAACGTGAAACAGCAAGACAGGCCGGAGCCTGATCGGCCCCGCCGGAAGGCTACAGGCTGCAGGCTGCAGGCTGCAGGGTCCACGAAAAGCGGCTATCTGGCGGCCCTGTAGTCTGTAGCCTGCGGCCAAGACTCTCGAAGCATCTGCGCGCGCTGCACAGAAGTCTAGACGAAGGATCTATAGGCTCACAAGGATCTTGTAGGCCCAGCCGGCCACGAGCAGGATCAACGCCGGGACGGCGATCCAGTTTGGACGAACGTGCACCCGCGGCATCCTGCCGGCCGCGATGCACAGCACGCTCATGGGGATCAGGGCAACGATTGCGGCAAAGATGACGGCGCCAGCCGGCTGCACCTTCACCGCCCGCAGCACCTGGAAGCGAGCCATGTGCGCGAAACTGGTGGTCATCCCGCAGGTCGGGCACGGCAAGCCGGTGAACCACTGAAAAACACAAGGGCCGTGCGTCAACTGCGTGTGCGTGCCGAATCCGCGGTGGTCGGGCGTCAGCCATGCTGCAACCGCCACCAGCGCCGCACACGCCATCAGTGCACCGGCCCCAACCATGCGTGCCCTTGCTGGCCGCATCATTTTCCTCGTCGGCTCATACGGCCGCGTTTCCGACTTCAGCGTGCTTCCCTATCTGATTATATCGGGCCTGGGGGGGAAATCAAATGCTTTCCGGTGGAAAGGCGAGAGGCACTGGGCGTTGGGCTTTCAGTGTTCAATGCTCTCCACGGACCAACACGGACTGGCACGGACTGACACGGACAGGAACCTCTTCTCCCACTCTCCCATTCTCCCACTCTCCCACTCTCCCATTCCCCCACTCTCCCACTCTCCCACTCCCCCACTCCCCCACTCTCCCACTCCCCCCGTCTCATCCTCTTCCTACTGCTTGACTTCCCGCCGATTTTGTGTATACTTCATGGTGATGCATGAGCCACGTCCGAACATCAATCCGCTTTTCCCCTGATAACTGAACCTGCTCAAGGACGGAATATGAGTCCATTGACGTACGCAGATCGTCTGAACGCACTGTTGGAGACGAAGGCCCGGCAGACGGAATTCAAGCAGAAACGCGGGCCGATGGACCACGACGATCACGGCTCGGTCCTCACCGATAATCCGATCGAGTTCGAGATCGTGCCCAATCACCCCACGGGAGCGTTTCTCGGCCCGCTCGGCTGCGGCCTGAACTTCCGCAAGCTGATGGAAGTCCACCCCGCCTACGTGGATCCGATGTCGTCGCTGGCTGGCGCCTGGATGGCGATGCTTATCGGCCGCAACAAGATGGGCTGGCACCCCGACTATCCCTACACGCATCTGCAGCCCGAGCAGCGCCGGTACAACATCATCCACGGGATCGGCGGCCCGCAGCACTTCGCACCCGACATGACTATCGGGTTCGCTCTCGGCTGGGGCGGGCTGCTCCGCAAGGTGCGCTTCTACCGCCAGCGCAGCCCCGACCCCCAGCCCGGCTTCCACGACGGCCTCGAGCACGTCATCCTCGGCGTGCAGAACTGGATCGGCCGCCTCGCCGACAAGGCGGAATCTCTCGCGCAGGCCGAGTCGCAGCCCGAGCTGCGCGACAACCTCGCCTCCATGGCCGCCATGTGCCGCAAGCTGATGAACGATCCGCCGGAGACCTTCCGCGAGGCCTGCCAATTCATCACCTTCTTCGAGGTCGTGGCGCGCGTCTACAACGGCAGCGGGGCGATGGGCCAGCTCGATGAGCTGCTCCGGCCGTACTACGAGCGCGACGTCGCCGCCGGAATCCTCGACGACGACGAGGCCATCTTCCACCTGGCGTGCCTGCTGATCAAGGACCCGCACTATTCGCAGCTCGGCGGCCCCGGCCCCGACGGCCGCGACCAGACCAGCCGCGTCTCGTTCCTCATCCTCGAGGCGATGCACGCCATCAAGATTCCTACCAACCTCGCCATCCGCGTGCACGATGGGCTCGATCCCGAGTTGTTCGACCTCGCCATCAAGTACCTGTTCGCGGATGGGATTGGGAGCCCGCTGTTCGTGGGCGACAAGCCTCTGATCGAAGGCTTCTGCCGCAACGGCTACCCCGCCGAGCTCGCACACCAGCGCGTAAAGACCGGCTGCCACTGGTCCGCCATCCCCGGCCGCGAATACACGCTCAACGACATCGTCAAGATCAACTTCGCCGCCGTATTCGACACCGCCCTCCGTGAGATGCTGGCGGATGCCTCTGTGGAACCGACAACGGCCGAGCTGTGGCGGCGATTCCAAAAACATCTCCGGCGGGCCGTCGAGGTCACCGCTGAAGGCATGGACTGGCACCTGCGCTACATGCCCGAGTACTTCCCCGAGCTGGTGCTCGACCTCTTCTGCCACGGCCCCATTGAGAAGGGACGTGACGCGTCCGATGGGCCTCACCGGGGCGTCGAGTTCTTCAACCTCTGCGTCGATGGCTCCGCCCTGACCACGGTCGCCGATTCATTTGCCGCGATCGAGCAGCGCGTCGAGCGTGAGAAACGCCTCACCTGGCAGGAGCTGCTCCATCACCTCGACACCGATTTCGCCGACGGTGAGGACGTGCGGCTGTTGCTGAAGTCGATCCCGCGCTTCGGCAGCGGCGGCTCCCGGGCCGACGAATACGCGCTCCGGATCACCCGCGCGTTCACCGAATTCGTCAAGGAGAAGCCCACGCCCGACGGCTACAACATGATCCCCGGGCTGTTCTCGTGGGCGAGCACAATCCCGATGGGCCTTGCGGTGGGCGCCACGCCCAACGGCCGCCACGCCCGGGCGCCAATCTCCCACGGCAGCAATCCCGATCCGGGATTCGTGCACGACGGGGCACCCACGGCCATGGCGCGGGCAGTCGCCGCCGTTCAGCCCGGTTACGGCAACACCGCCCCGCTGCAGATAGACCTCGATTCCACGCTCGGCCGCTCAGCCGCCGACCGCGCCAAGATCGCCGCACTCATCAAGGGCCATTTCGACATGGGCGGCACGCAGATCAACATCAACATCATCGACAAGCGCGCGCTGCTCGAGGCCGAGAAGGACCCGTCGAAATACCCTGACCTGATCGTCCGCGTGACCGGCTTCAGCGCCTACTTCGCGTCGCTGTCCCCGGAATTCCGCCGATGGGTGATCGAGCGTGTCGTACAGAGTTGACTGTGCTGAGGAATCTCGCCATGAACCGCCGCACTCGCATCCTCACCGCCCTCTCCGGGGGCATTCCGGACCGCCCGCCGATCGCGTTCGATTCGCGGCCCGGCGCGCTCGATGACGTCTTCCGCCACTACGGCGCGAAAGATAAGAATGGCCTTTACACGGCCGCGGGCATCGATGGCTTCAGCGTGTGGGAATGGAACGCCGTGATGGGGGAGTACGTCGGCCCGCCCCGAATCGCGCCAGACGGCACCGAGCTCGATTTCTGGGGCAACCTGTCGCAGCACCACTACGGCCTCGCCGCCTGCAACACCGTGGACCAGCTTCGCCGCCACCGCTGGCCGCAGGTGAGCGATTTCGATTTCTCGCACGTCCACGCGCGGGCACTCGAGATCAAGTCGCTCGACATGGCCGTCTCCGCCGGCCACCTCGGCCTCGGTTACCAGATGCACAACATGCTCCGCGGCAACGAGAACGCGCTGTTCGACCTGTTCGACGAGGCATGGATGCGAGCCTACATGGAACGCCTGACAGGATTCACGATCGAATACATCGAAGCGCTGCTGACGGCCGGGCGAGGCGAGATCGACGCCGTCCGCGCCGACGACGACATCGGCACGATGGACCGCCTGATGATCAGCCCCGAGATGTGGCGCAAATACTACAAGCCGGCGTGGCGGGCGGCTTTCGACGCCGTTCACCGGCACGGGGCCAAGGTCTGGTTCCACTCCTGCGGGTACATCGCCCCGCTGCTCGACGACCTCGTCGAGATCGGCATCGACTGCTGGAACCCCTTCCCGCAATACGTCAACGGCAACGATCACGCCTGGCTGAAACGCTGGCGGCTCGGCAAGATATCACTCGACGGCGGCGTCGACCATCCCTCCGTCCTCGTCCGCGGCACGCCGCAGCAGGTGATCGACGAGACCCGCCGCGTGCTCGACACCTTCGCGCCCGACGGCGGCCTGCTGATCGGCCCGTCGCAGGTATTCACCGAGGATATGTCCGCCGAGAACATCATCGCGTTCTTCGAAACTGCCTTGAGAGGATGACCGGCAGGCAGATGAAAGGATGAAGCGATGATGAGATAAGAGGAAGGAGAACTGTTCGGACTCTTCATCCCTTCATCTCTTCATCTCTTCATCCCTTCATCGCTTCACCTCATCTTGCCAAACGCCTCAACGCCTCGCATCGCGCCATCAGGCGAGCTTGCGCCGATCACGAGCGAGCGCGGTTGCTCCTTGAAGACGTGATACTTCCCGGGGAACGATCTCTCCCTCGGCAGGCTCACGGAAAACGGCCGCGTCACCATCAGCACGGCGTTGTCGCCCCCGGGGAATTCCCTGTTCACCGAGACCGGCAGGATGGGATTCGCGTAGCGGCTGGCCTGCCAGGCGCCGGTCAGGTCGGCGAGGTTCGTGTTGTCCCAGTCGTTGCCGATGAACACGTCGATCCGGGCCAGCGGTCGCTCGTATCGCGCGCTGCGGAACCGGTAGTATGGGTCGGGATCATCCGTCCCCTGCCGGATGCCCAGCCCGGAGACCTTCGTCTGCAGGCCGGCCTTTGCCAGCCGCTCGGCCAGCTTCTCCGCCGCCGGGCGATACGGCGGCGAGCCGTACGAGATCACCACTTCGTCCTGCAGGTTTTTCGCGCGCTCCGCCAGCCACGACCGCACAGCATCTCGATCCCACACCAGAACGTCTTTGGCCTCGAACTTCTTCGCGAACGCCGACAGCCGCTTCACCAGCTCGTCATCACTGACGCCAGGCACAGGCCGCTGTGCGAACAGCTCGATCCGCGGCGCGTCGGCCTTCGACGAGATCGCGAACACCCGTCCGAAGTACGCGGGGATGATCGCGTGGAAGCTCACGCACGCGCCGGATTCCGGGAACTTGCCGTCCCGCCCCGGACGCTGGCTCATGTCGCCGGCGACGAACGGCACGTGGCAGCGGTTCAGCACGTCGTAGATCGCCTGCACGTCGGTCCGGTTCAGCCGGATGATCGCGTGCGTGGGCGACGCCATGTAATGGATGTAGCCGCGATTGACGGCGTACGCGCTGTCGCGGTTGAAGACGGTCAGGTAGGTGGTGCCGATTCCGTCGCGCTCGCGCAGCCCGATGGCGAGGCTGTGGTTCGGGGCATCAGTCTCCAGCCGTTTGCTCTCATACGTGTCGCCCAGGCCGGGATACGTCAGCGATGGCGCGCTGCGCTCGCGGCCGGTGAATCGATTCATCCACGACTTCGGCACCTGCACCGGTTGCGCGTGCTTGAGCTGCTCGCGAATGAATCGCCCCAGCCAGTTCTCCAGCGCCGTCATCTGCGGCGGATAGGAAAAATGCGGGTAGATCTTACCGAACGACATTTCTGTCGGATTCGAGTACGCGTATTCGTGGCCGAGGGGATAGCCGAGAATGACGGCGCTGCCGTTGCCGAAC
>Ga0172362_10005412_pt1 | contig 11056 bp, 14 predicted proteins | sample LakKivs1_kivu2a2_FD_114534 | JGI IMG/M metagenome (GOLD analysis project Ga0172362, IMG submission 114534) | Sediment microbial communities from Lake Kivu, Rwanda - Sediment s1_kivu2a2 | ecosystem: Environmental > Aquatic > Freshwater > Lake > Sediment | place: Rwanda: Western Province, Lake...
CTACGCGGCGAAGCTGCCCGACAAAACGGATGCCCTGACACAAAGGATTATGGGCCATGAATGAATTATGGATCTACGACGTGATCGGCGAGGACATGCTGGGCGACGGCGTCTCGGCCAAGACCGTCCGCGACACGCTGAAGATGCTGGACGACGACGAGGAGCTGCTGGTCCGAGTCAATTCGCCTGGCGGCAACGTGTTCGACGGCGTCGCGATCAAGACGCTGCTGGACAACTGGCCGAGCACGGTGACAGTCCAGATCGACGGCATCGCGGCTTCGGCAGCCAGTTTTATCGCCATGGCGGGCGACGAAGTCCGCATGGCCCAGGGCAGCATGCTGATGATCCACGACCCGTGGAGCGTCGTCGTCGGCAATGCAGCCGACATGGAAAAAGAGGCGGGCGTGCTGCGTAAGGTGGCAGGCGAACTGGCCGCAGCCTACGCCGGTAAGTCGGGCAAGGATGTAGACGAGATCCGGCAGGCAATGGCCGAGGAAACGTGGTACACCGCCGACGAAGCCATGGCGTTCGGCCTGGCGGACGCCGTGCTGGAACAGCGCGCGAAAGCTTGGACCGTGCCGGCCGCGATGGGGTACCGCAAAGCGCCCACCGCGCAAGCAGTCGCCCCGCGGAACCGACTCAGCGTCATGTCGCGACGGCTAAGTTTGACACGCGCGCAAATGCGACGATAATTACGAGCGACCTTACTCGCCGCGACCCTCTGCCGAATGGCATGCTCGCAGCGTGACGTAAGCCACTGGCCGACACATGGCGGCACAGCTTGCACGGCGTTTTCTACAACGCCAGCGGGCTGTGCCGCTTTTTTTTGGCGCCCGCTGGGAAACCAACGAGGTGCCCAATGGACCGCATCAAACTTCTGCGCGAGCAGATCGAGGAATTGACCGATCAGGCCCAGGCCCTGATCAATTTGGCGGAAACCGAGGATCGCGATTTGACCGCTGACGAACAGCGCGAGTGGAATGCGATTATGGACGCCGACGCCGGCCAGCTGGCGCAGAAGCAGGTCGAGCTGGAAACGCTGGAGAAGCGGGCCGCCGAAGCCAAGCGGCTGGCTGCCCAGCGGCGTGCTTCGCAGCGGTCGGTCTTTGAGACGGCAATGGACGCACCGGCTGCCGCGGCTGCACCCAGCGTGGGCTTGATTCGCAGCAGCCTGAAGGCGTTCGCCAACACGGCGGAAGGCCGCCAAGCCGCCTACGATAGCGGCATGTGGTTGCGGGCGGTGCACGCCCACAGCAAAGGCTACCGCGACGAGGTGGCGCAGAACTACGCTGCCAATCGATTCGGCAGCCAAATCTTTGCCACGCAGACCGAGAACCCTGGCAGCGCCGGCGGGTACATGGTGCCCGATCCCCTCGCCGCAGCATTCATCGAGTATCGCGAAGCGGCCGGTATCTCGCGGCAAATCTGCGACGTGAGGCCGATGACCTCGGACACGCTGAACATCCCGAAACTGACGAGCGGCCCCGCCGTGCGTTACCCGGGCGAAGCGGCGTCGATCACTGCCAGCGACCAGGTGTGGGGTCAGATTGGTCTCACCGCGAACAAGCGGGCCATTCTCACCAAGATTAGCAGCGAGCTGGTCGCGGACGCGATCGTGAACGTCGTCGATCAGCTGGTGAGCCGGATGGGCTTTGAGTTCGCCCTGCAGGAAGACAACGAGCTGATCAACGGCGACAGCACGAGCACCTATGGCGGCGAGCTGGGCCTGTTGGCCGCAGCCGGCACCGCAGGTCGGTACTACGCTGGTGGCGCTTCAAATTCCACGAAAGACACGTGGCCCGAGATCGTGCTGGCCGACCTGACCAACACGATGGGCAGGTTGCCGACCTCGTACTGGAGCAACCCCGCTTGGGTGTGCTCGGCCGCGTTCTACTACGGCGTGATGCTGAAGCTGTTGGCCGACGCCGGCGGCAACACCATCCCGTTGTTGGAAGCCGGCACCTCGCGGCCGTTGTTCCTTGGTTATCCGGTCTTCCTGACCGACAAGATGCCGACGACGACGGGCACCGATCAAAAGTCGGTGCTGTTTGGCACGTTTAGCGACGCAGTGGTCGTGGGCGACCGCGAGACGCTGAGCATCGCGTTCAGCGATCAGCGGTACTTCGACGAGGATGTCACGGCGGTGCGTGGCGTGACCCGCTACGACATTAACGTGCATAACGCCGGCACCGCCAGCGTCGTCGGCGCCTATACCTACCTGTCCACGTCGGTCAGCTAACCAGCCGCAAGGCTCAGCATAAGGAGTTTACTGTGGCGTTCATGACTTTCGGTGACGATTGCAAAATCGTTGACTGCATCAACTACGCCCTTGGGTCGTCTAATCGCGACGGCATCGACATTGACACGCGCGGCTACAGCGGCGTGTGCATCATCGTCAAATTCGCAGCGATTGTGTCGGGCGCCGTGACCAGCATCAAGGCGCAGCACGGCGACACGACCGGTGGCGGATATAGCGACATCGCCGGCACGTCGCAGACGATCGCCGACACCAAGGACGACGAGATTTTTTATATCGACATCAAAAAGCCGCAAAAACGGTACGTGCGGCTGGTGGTGTCGAAGGCGACGCAGAATGCGGCCGAAAGCGCGGTGGCCGTGCTGTATGGCTCCGCGAGCAAGCCGTCGACCAATGATGCCGACGTGAACGGCGAAGAATGGGTTTCTCCGGCTAGCGGCACTGCTTAACCCTGTTTTTGGAGCGCGGCGGCCTGGGCCGTTCCAGGCCGCCGCGATCAATCATGCGAGTGCGTTTTCAGCGAGAGTGGGGTGCGTGGGGCCTGGGCGGCACGGGCACGATTGGCGACGCGACCTTGCTGGCCAAGTTGCTGGCCGAAGGCATCGCAGTGCCAGCCGATGCGCCGGTGCAAACGACTCAACCTGAGGTGGCTGATCATGAGCCTGGCAGTGCAGACGACGACCAGCGGCAAGTCGAGCGACCTGCCGGTGACGCTGTCGGAGGCGAAGGACCACCTGCGGATCTCGACGAACGACCTCGACGCCGAGGTCCAGGCCGCCCTCGAAGCAGCCGTTGAATTTTGCGAGGTGGCGGTCGGCCGGTCGCTGCGGGTCACGCACACAGTGGTGCAGACCTGCGAGACGTGGCCGGCGTGGACGCTGCAGCTGAGTCGCCAGCCAGTCAAGGCGATCAGTAGCGTGCAATACTACGACGCCGATGGTGCGTTGCAGACTGTTGCCTCCAGTAACTACCGGCTGATTGCCGACGGCGACGCGGCGGCGTTTCTAGAGCTGGACGACGATTTCGTAAAGCCGACGGTAGACGACCGGCTGGACGCGGTGCAGGTCACGTACACAGCAGGCTACGCGAGCGTCGCCACCGTGCCGGCCCTAGCGAAGCACGCCATCAAGCTGGTGCTGTCGGAACTGTTCGGCGACCTGGACGAGCGGCAAATGGCTGCGGCGCGGACGACGGCGCACCGTCTGTTGAGCGCCATCGATTGGGGAAGCTACCGATGAACCACCGCCGCATGCCGCTGCTGCTGCGAGTGGAGCGCAAGGTGCGCGAGGCCGACGACCTGGCGGGCGTGCCGGAGGCGTGGGAGGAGGTCGGCCAATACTGGGGCGACATCCGGCCTAGTTCGGGGCGTGAGTACGAAGACGATGCGACCATGCTTGCCGACGTGACGCACGTCATCACGACGCGGTATTGTAAAACCGCCACGCCGCGCATGCGGATTAAGCACGGCGACGCAACCTACGAAGTCAACTCCGTGTTCAACGTCGACCTGCGAAACCGCTGGACGACGTGGCAGGTGCGGGAGACCGTGTGATGTTTGCGCAGCTGACGGGCGACAAGGAACTGGACCGGTTGCTGCAAGCGATGCCCGATCAACTGCGCGACAAGCACTTAAAGCAGGCCACGGCAGCCGTTATTCGTTACATTATCCAGCCAAAAGTGAAGGCTGCGCTCAACGGTCCAATCGGGACAAAAAAAGGCAACCTGCGCAAAGCCATTAAGAACTACGCGCCGCGAAACCGCAAGGATTGGCCCGTCGCGTGGAAGCTGAAGGTCGACGCGCCACACGCTCAGCTACTGGAGTTTGGCACCGTAGATCGCTTCACCAAAACCGGCGCAAGCCGCGGTCGCATCGAGCCAGGCAAGTTTGCTTTCCTACGGAAGGCATTTTACGGAAGCGAGGCCGAAGCGAAGGAGGCGTTCATCAAAGTGCTGCGTGCTTTTATCGTCGAGCAAAGCTTAAAGGCGACCGTGGCACGAAGGACGCTGCGATGATTGAGCGCGCTATCCGGTCATTTTTGCTGGACGTAGACGCGATCCGCACGGTCGTCGGCACGCGCGTCTACGCAGGGTTTGCGCCGGCCGGCACCAGCGGTCCGTACCTGATCCTCAACCGCATTGCTTACGCACGCGAGTACTACCTAGCTAACGAGTTGCCGGTCGCCGTCGTGACGCTGCAACTGGACGCCTACGAAGCGACGCAGGCAAAGGCATGGGATTTGTGGGAAGCCATTCGCAGTCGCCTGAGCGGCTATCACGGCGACATGAGCTACGTCGCTACCAGCGGGGACGAGTCGACCTACTACGTGCACGAAGCGACCATTCAGCGGGACAATTTTCTGTTCTCCGCACCGGCGGACGCTAGCGACAAATGGACCACTGCGTACAGCTCAGACTGGCGCATTTCACACACCCAACCGATGCCGACGCATAGCTAGGAGTTTTTTATGGCGATTATCTCAGGGCATGGCACGACGCTGGCGTTCGGCACTGTGACGACTTTCACGCCGTTGTACACGACAATCGGTGGCTTCGCAGCCACCCGCGAAAGCTTAGACACGTCGTCGCTGTCTACAACCGGATCGCGTACTAAAGTCGGCGGCGATCTGTTCGACGTAGGAGCGTTCACGTCATCGTTTTTCTTTGAGCCAGCACTAACGGGATCCGGCGAATCAAACGAGATTGAAAAGTTGTTGTTTGATCCTGACGAAACGGGAACGGTGCGAGGCAGCATAACGGCGACAATCGCGTTCAACGATCCGACGGCGGCGGTGCAGAAGATATCAGGTTCGTCGCACCTAACAGGGTTTGCCATCGAGGACATGACGACCAACTCGCTCGTCGTCGCAAACATCACAGTGCAATGGGACGATTGGCCGGCGTTTGCAGACGCGGCAGCCTCATGATTAATCTGGACATTGCATTGCGGCAGCCACTCGGCCGGTGTAAAGGCGTCGTTGTGCCTTTGGCAATGGATTGCGTGTTCGTGACTCCACCAGACGGGCAGCGTCGTGAAGTGGGGTTTGTCGAGCGGGCACCCAATGCGATGATCCACTTCGTGCGGTATTTGGACCCCGAACTGCGAGCGTTTATCCGCGACAAGGTATCTGAGTTGCGTGACCGCGCTGGATTGCCGACGGTGCACCCACTGACCAGCAGCGTGCCGAACCCGAGGCTGATACGCGCTTACCTCAACGGGGATCTCAAGAAGAGAAAGCGCAAGACTGTGTACACAGGAGGGGACGATGCTGACGAAGGACACGCTGCTGCAGGCGGGGAAGCGACGCACGACGACAGCGGAAATTGACGGCGTCGGGCTAGTGCATTTGCGGTCGCTGTCGGAACAGGAGTGGTCGCAGTACCAGCGCGATTCAATCGACCTCAAAACTGGCAGCGTGACGCCGCGAGGTTTGGCTACCGCCAAAGCCAGACTAATCGCTCTGTGCGTCTCGGACGTGGCGGGCGAACGGCTGTTCGCAAACACGGACGTGGAAGCGATCAATCAGCTCGACGCCAAGCTGGTGGCGGCCCTGCATGCAGCCTGCGAGCAGCATTGCGGCGTGGTGGAGACCGCCGCAAAAAACTCCGCGACGACCGACGACGACAGTTCGCATTTAAACTTGCGCTAGTTGCCGGTCGCTTAGACGTGGACGGATTGCTGGCCGAACTGCCAGCGGGCTCCCTGGATGAGTGGTGGCAGTATTACCAGCTCCAGCCATGGGGCGACGACTGGGAACGGACCAGCTTAATAAGCGCGCAAATAACGAACGTCATTCTCGCTATGGCGGGCGCGTTTGGCAAAGATCAGCCAGCGGAACCTTTAGAGCTGGACGCATTCGTACCATGGCGCCAAACAAATTCGCAACGTGTTTTAAGGCAGCAGGAACTAGCTGCGATTGATCGCATGGAGGGACTGTAAATGGCAAACATTGGCAGCCTGTCCGTCACGCTGCGTGCGATCACGGAACCGTTCACTCGTGCTATAAATGCTGCTCGCCGCGCACTTGACGAGTTTTCCAAGCATGTTGCAGGCGTTTCTACGCAGATGTCAGGTTTTGCAGTGCCTCTTAAAATGGTGGCGACTTCACTTGCAAGCCTAAGTTTTACCAAATTGGTTAGCGACAGCCTGACGATAGCGGATGCGCTGGGCGAGGCGGCGCAGCGTATTGGCATTGCGGCTAGCGAACTATTGCAGCTGCGCGAAGTTGCGGAAATGACTGGCGTCGAAATGTTGCAGCTGGATGCGTCGCTGCAAAACATGACCGTGACTATCGCAAAGCGCGAGACGGGCACGGCCGCTGCATTTGCGCGCATGGGCCTGAACATGCGGCAGCTGAGCCGCATGGATCCAGCGCAACAACTGGAAAAAATTGCCGACGCGATGGCGCGAATGCGTACCGAGGGCGAGCGCACGGCTGCGGCAATGATGATTTTTGGGCGTGCGGGCGCCAACATGACGCTCATGCTGGGCGATGGCGGCCGTACCCTGCGGGACCGCATGGGACAGATGGGCGCTGGCCCGTCAGCGGCCGATATTGCTGTTGCGGACGCTGCGGCTGATATGCGCACGCGGGCCGGACAGTTGATTCAACGCACCGGGTTGTACTTAGCGACGCGAGCGTCACAATTCGTTGTCGAAAACGTGGAAACTATGCAGGGCCGCATAAACGCCGTGCGAGGGGGGGTCAACGCCGTGCGGGGATTTCTTGGTCTCTCCGGCGGCGGCAACCAAGGCAACACAATAGGACTAGCGGGCCGAGCGGCCGACAACGCGTTCAATCGGCTGTTTTTGGGCGCGGTAACAGGAACGCCAGGCCAATTGGGACGCGCTGGGCTTAACGCAATCGGCAGCGGCATGTCAGGACTGCGCGGGCTGCGCAATCGCCTCGCCGGGATGGCATTTGGCTTCGGATTAACCCCTGGTGTGCCTGCGGGTCCGCAGTTACCGACTAGCGGCGGAATGGACGCTTTGCTTGGGCCGTTGCGCGCCGTAATGGCGGGTCGCGGCATGCTGCAACGCGCTGGCGGATTGTTGGGTCGCGGCAGCAACGCCTTGGGAGCGCTTTTAGCAGGCCGCGCGGACTTCGCGGCAACGGGCAGTATTGGTGCGGTGGATGCACGCAGTCGCGAAGGGTTTGCCCAGCGCACGCGGGCGATGCGGGACGACCCACTCGTCAAGGTGCAGCAGGCAGCCCTGCGTGAACTTAAAGGCATCAATCGCAACACCCGCGAAAATCAAGGCGAGGCGGCGAACTTCTGATGGCGATCACCAATGTACGACGCCTGCGTGGCGCTAGTGCTGTGCTGCGGCACGACTACGCCGACGAGGTCGTCAAAGAAACGTACCGCATCGAAATGAACAGCGCAGATCGCGCGTTCGGTACGCTGCTGGCGCAAGCCCAGTCGACGACCTCCGGCTGGGCCAACCCATTGCCTCTGCGCGGCGCGCGGTATCACGCCTCGACGTATCCAGTCTTCGTTGACACCTACGAGATGCAGACTAACGAGGTGCGGCAAGACCACATTGACGTAGAGGTGACGTACACGTCGTTGCGGCCGGGCGAAGAGCAGCGCCAAGACAGACCGGCCAACCCGCTGCAGTGGCCTGCGGAATACAACATTTCATGGATCGAGGAAGAATACGTCATCGAGGAGGCGTACAACGTCGACGCTTTGGGACCTGCGGCGAATCGGCGGCAGCCTAGCTTTGGCCCAGTCGTTAACGGTGCGTTGCAAGAGTTCGACGAGCCGTTGGTCGATACGCGAAGGTATCCTGTGCTACAGATCACCTGGAACGTACCTGTGCTCGGCAGCGTGATCGCCCTTAACGAGACATTTCAGGGCACGACGAACAAAGACACGTTTTTGGGCGCACAACCGCGCCGCTGCAAGTATTTAGTGGCCGAAACCGCCGGCCGCCAAGTAGCTAACGACATCGCGTATTATCCCATGACTGTAACAGTGGCGGTGCTCAAAAGTACGGAACGCCTCGTCAATAATGTCGGGTGGAATTACCGGACGGCCAACGGCAAACTGGCTGCGGCAAAGGTTATTGATGAAGAAAGCGGCGAGCTGGTGCGGCCGTCGGAGCCGATCTTCCTTAAGTTAGACGGCACCAAAGCTGCGGAGGGCACGGCCCCTGTCGTGCGGTATCGTTACCTTCGCGAAGTCAACTACGGTCAACTTTTGCCGCCCGTCTGATGGCCAAGTATTTTTTGAATGCACGGGACCGAGCCCTGGTCGCGGAAGCGATCAGCCGAGTGCATGGCGGCGCGGGCCGCAACGCACCAGGTGCACGACGGCGGCGGCACGTGGTGCTGGACGCAGCTAGCGGGACGCGACTGGTGCCGGCGATTGTGTTTCGGACGGTGCCTGCGGCGACGCTGAAGTCCAGCGAGCTGCGAGTGGTGTGCGGCATCACCGACGTGCCTGCTGCGTACTTGCTTGAGCAAGCGGAGCTGGAGGACGGGAAAGCCGACTGGACGGTGCGGGAGGAAGCTGACCCAGAAATCGAAGTGCCGCCCGGCAGCGAGCCGCAAATGGTCCGGGTGCAGCGGCGCGTCCTGAACTGGCAGGCCGCTAAGATCACGGCCACGCTGGCGAAGCCCAAGCTAGTGCATGGCTTAGTGCAGACATTGAGCCTTGGCGGCGTCGACACGCAATTCTTCGTGGCGGTCAGCTGGACCCGCAACAGCGTGATCCACGGCATTACGTCGGCAGCGGTCACCGGCATCGACTTTACCGCGACGACTAATTACGTGATCAGCGGCGCCGATCCACGCGCTGTCGTGACTGAACCGATTGCCTTTAAGAATCCATTCGCGTTCAATTTGCCCGCCAGCGGCGATTTCAGAGCCGAGGAAGACGACAACGGGCAGTGGCAGGTGACGCAAGGCGATTGCCCGGTCTAAACATGCCGTATCCATGCTGCTGCCGGCAATCGCAAAACGGAGCGTTCTGCTATGTGTGCGGCAGCACGACGCCGACGCAATTGGCTTTAACGTGGCCCTCGTGGCGCTACTACTACTACGCACCATTTCCTACCGAAAAGCTAATCGCGCAGGTGTCAGGCGGCACTCACATCTTGAGTCAGGTGCCAGGCGGCGGCGGTTGTTGCTATGTGGGACCCACGTTTGCGATTTGCCGCGACGCTTTTACCAGCCAGCAGCTGGTGGATCGTTTATTCGTCTGGGCAAGCATAAAAATTGTGAGCGGCGAACCGGTAGCTTTTTTGACTGCTGGCTTGATGCGGCAGGAATCGTCGACAATTCCAGCCTGGGAGATTTGTGGCAGGCTTGCAGGCGCAAACCGCGATTCGCCGACGCAATGGAGCAAGGCGACGTTGGCGGGATGCCGCAGCGGCCCCTATACCGGCAGCGTTAGTGCCAGCGATGGTACGGTGTATCCGTATTGCGCGGAGTCAAGCATTTTCACTCGCTGGCAGCAAACCGCAGGAACGGTGACGCTAAATGCTGTGTGAGTGGGAGACCGTCGGCGGCAAATTAAAATGTCGGCGTTGCCATCAGCAGTTGCCCGCGGCGCCGCTGCCCGTGTATGCGGAGTGCGCTGGCCGGATGTTGCCGCTCGGCAAGTGGATCGGCGGTGCGTTGGCCTTGTTTGGTGTGACACCGCGCCGATGGAAGCGACTTAGAATGGCGATCGGCTTGACACCGTCGTGCGGGTGCTACGCACGTCAAAAAACTTGGAGGCTGAAGGTATGGCGGTAAAACGCTGGAAAGGCACGGCCGTCGCGATCGCCCAGAAAACGACGCTGACGTTTACCGGGGCGTTTGCGTCGACCAACACGGTGACTGTCAGCTGCAACGGAAACAACCTGGTCGTCACGCTCGGAACGACCTCGGCGGCCAGCGTAACGGCTGTAGCCAGTGCGGTCAGCGCCGCGATCAACGCCAGCAGCGCGACGGCGAGCCTATCGGCAGACGAGACGCGCAACCTGGGTGGCCAGCAAATCCCTGAGTTCACTGAGTTCACGGCGACCAGCAGTGCCGGCGTAGTCACGCTGACCGGCAACACACGGGGTAAGCCGTTCACCGTGACCGCGTCGGAGACGGCGTCTGGCAGCGTTGCCGTGGCGACGAGCGTGGCGGCGACCGGGCCAAACCACGCCAACAATGCCGCGAACTGGTCGGGCGGGACGCTGCCAGTTAGCAACGATGTGCTACTCTTCGATTCGGGCGGCGTTTCCGTGCTGTACGGATTGCAGGTGTTCACGGACGGCACCGTAAGCAATGCCGTCGAAATCACGACCGACTACACCGGGTCGATCGGCCTGCCGGTGTACGACGTAACCACTGGCTACGCAGAATATCGCGACCGGTATTTGTATCTCGACAATTCAGGAGTGAACAGCAACTACATCAGGTTCACTCGCGGCACCCAAAACCTGACCAATCATGGTGATATCCGCCTTTATTGCGGCGACGCAGGAGACGCGTGGACCGACATTTCGAGCTACGCAGTGCGAGGCGACACGTCCGGCAAGCCCAACATTTATGTGCGCGGCGGGGAGTTCGACGACATCAACATTATTGCTGGCCGGATCGAATTTGACCCGAGCGATTCGCTGTCGCTAAGCAATGCCGTGGTCGCCAACGACTCCGTGCTGGTCGGCGCGTCGGCAAACACGGAGGAAGCCTGGGTCGTTTTCAACGACCCCACCGACCTGGACGCTGCCGAAGAAATTCGCGTGCTGTCAGGCACTGTGTATTTCCGAGGCGACGTAGACTACGGCGGCGTGGGCACGCCAAGCTTCGACGTGCA
>Ga0172362_10005415_pt1 | contig 11054 bp, 6 predicted proteins | sample LakKivs1_kivu2a2_FD_114534 | JGI IMG/M metagenome (GOLD analysis project Ga0172362, IMG submission 114534) | Sediment microbial communities from Lake Kivu, Rwanda - Sediment s1_kivu2a2 | ecosystem: Environmental > Aquatic > Freshwater > Lake > Sediment | place: Rwanda: Western Province, Lake...
GCAGAATGGGCGTAATTGCGGATACCGCGCGCAAGGCAGCGGACTTCATATTGTCCCGCAGTTCAGTGAGACCCACCATCGGGATCATCCTGGGCACGGGCCTGGGAGCGCTCGCCAAGAAGATCGAAACCGATACGGTCATCCCCTACGCCGAGATTCCGGGCTTCGCCGAATCGACGGTCATGACGCACGCGGGGCAGTTGATAATGGGCAAGTTGCGCGGGCAGCAGGTGGCGGTGATGGAGGGCCGGCTTCACTGCTACGAAGGCTACTCCCCGCAGGAAGTGACCTTCCCCGTGCGGCTGTTCAAGACGCTGGGCGCCGAAGTCCTGATCGTCTCCAATGCGTGCGGCGGGATGAACCCGCTGTTCAGGCTGGGCGACCTGATGATCATCGACGATCACATCAACCTGATGGGTCTGAACCCGCTGATCGGGCCGAACGAGGACGAGTTCGGGCCGCGTTTTCCCGACATGAGCGCACCGTACGACCGCGGCCTGATCTCCCTGACGGAGCAGGTGGCACTGGAGCAGCAACTGAAGGTTCAGAAGGGGGTGTATGCCGCGGTGACCGGGCCCAACCTCGAGACGCGAGCCGAGTACAGGATGCTGCGGACGTTCGGCGCCGACGTCGTCGGGATGTCCACCGTGCCCGAAGTGATCGTGGCGGTTCACTGCGGCCTGCGCGTGCTCGGCCTGTCGGTGATCACCGACATGTGTTTCCCCGATTCCCTCAAGCCGGCCAACATCGCCGAGATCATCAAGATCGCCAACGAGGCGGAGCCGAAGCTTGCACGGCTAGTCGAAGAGGTGATCGGAAGAATATAAGGCAAAAGGAAAAAGGAAAAAGGAAAAAAGAAGAGGCCGACTGCCTGCTTTCGGTCTTCTGCCTTCTTCTTTTGCCTTTTTCCTTTTTCCTTTTTCCTTTTGCCTTATTCTGCACAGGCTTCCAGTGCGTCCATCACCACGGGCACGTACATGAAGCCGGGCCCGCCCTGCATCATCACGGCCACGGCGGCGACTTCAAGCACCTGCTCCTTTGTCACGCCATTTTCCAGGCACTTCTTCACGTGCATGTTGATGCACGGCACGCAGCGCAGCACGATTGCCATTCCGAGAGCGACAAGCTCCTTGTCGCGCACCGTCAGGGCGCCGTCCTTCATCAGCTTCTGGAACATCCCCCCGAACGCCATCGGAACGTCGGGAGCCAGCGTCTTCATCTTCTCGGAATCGATCTTGTGCTTCTTGAAAAACTCAGCAGCGGGATTCGTCATTGTGGTCTCCTCATTTTGCGGTGAGTGGAAGGTTACAGATCAACCATACCCATTGCGGCGCACCAAGAGCCGCAATGGAACAATCATCCAAAGCCTTGTGAGGGACGAGGCCAGATGGATGCGACGGGGAAGGCGTCATGGCGGCGGGAAACGCAGAAGCATGATTCTGGATCATGGTGCGCCGGGCCCTCCCGCGCCCTTGTCCGGCTCAAGGCGTGACGGGGACCTCGAAACCCTGTTCGAACGGCAGCTCCTTGGGGATGACTACCACTCCGCTCTTCGTGACGGTGAAGCGATGGCTGTCTTCCTCGTGGTTGACGCCGATCCGCATGCCCGGGGGGACGTGCACGTACTTGTCGATGATCGTGTTGCGGATCTTGCAGCCCTTGCCGACGATCGTTCCTTCCATGATCACGCAACCTCCGACCTCGGCTCCGTCTTCGACAACGACGCCAGGGGAGAGGATGGAATCGCTGACGCGGGCGTTGTTGATTACGGAGCCGGCGCAGATGAGGGAGTTGATGGCGGCACCGCAATTGTGCGGATCACGCTGGGCCGAAACGATCCTGGCGGGCGGATGCTGCCCCTGGTAGGTGCGGATGGGCCACGCCGGGTCATCCATCACGAACGGCGGATTGGATTCCAGCAGATCGCGGCTGGCGCTCCAGTAGGCGTCGATAGTGCCGATGTCGCGCCAGTAGGGATTGCCCACGGAGCCCTGTGCGAAGTTATAGACGAAGACGTCGCGATTGTGGATCATCTGCGGGAGGATGTTGCGGCCGAAGTCGTGGTCTGTCGATCGCTTGGAATCGGCGATAACCTGGCGGACGAGCTCCTCGGTGTTGAAGACGTAGACTCCCATGGAGCCGAGGAAGGCCTCGGGCCGGCCCGGAACCGGTTTGGGGTCGGCCGGCTTTTCGTCGAAGTCGATGATCCGGCTTTCCTCGTCCACCTGGACGATTCCGAACCTGCTGGCTTCTTCGCGGGTGACTTCAATGCAGGCGACGGTGAGGTCGGAATCGCGCTCGACGTGGTAGCGCAGCATCCGGGCGTAGTCCATCTTGTAGATATGATCGCCGGAGAGAATGAGCACCCACTGAGGGCGTTCCTTCTCGAGGATGTAGATGTTCTGGTAGAGGGCGTCGGCCGTGCCGCGGTACCAGACGCTGGCCATGCGCTGCTGGGGCGGGATGACCTGGAGGTACTCGCCCAGCTCATAGTTGAAGATGTTCCAGCCGAGCTGGAGGTGGCGTTGCAACGAGTACGACTTGTACTGCGTGAGGACGTCGATGCGGCGCAGCCCGGAGTTGACGGCGTTGCTGAGTGTGAAGTCGATGATGCGATAGACGCCGCCGAAGGGGACAGCCGGCTTGGCGCGGTCCTTGGTGAGCGGGTAGAGGCGTTCCCCCTGCCCGCCGGCGAGGACCACCGCCAGCGTATCCTTCAGCATGTTGTGGCTGGTCCGGCCCATGTCATTTTCCCGATTGCTGTCGAACGTTCTCCAGAACCTGCTTGATCGTATTCTTCAGCGGCGTCAGATCGGCCGACTTGATCACGTAGGCATCGGCCGACCATGTCATGAAATTGTCCTTGTACGATGAGTACGCCGTATTGAGGACGATCGGAATGCGGTTGTCGGTGCCAAGGATCTTGCCCATGGCCTCGATGCCGTCCATTCCGGGCATGGAGATATCGAGGACGATGAGGTCGGGGCGGTCCTTCATGGCCTTGGTGATCGCCTCCTTGCCGTCGGATGCCACGTCGACCTCATAGCCTTCGTCCATGAGTTCCTGGCGATACAATTCCTGCTGATTCTTGTCGTCTTCAACCACTAGTATTTTCGTCATAGTTGTGGTCCTCCTTGAACAGGAGCGTGCATTGGTGGCCCGTCTTCGGCGCCGGCAGTCACAGGCAGATACACCGAGAACGTTGTTCCTTCGCCCAGGTTGCTCTCGACGTTCAGGAACCCGTGATGATCTTCGATGATCTTGCGCGTGATGGCGAGGCCGAGCCCGGTGCCACCGGGTTTGGTGGTATAGAACAGGTTAAAGAGGTTCGCGCGGACGTCGTCCATGATGCCTGGCCCGCTGTCGATGATGTCGACCGCGATCATTTGGCCGTCAAACTCGGTGGAGATGGTGATCTTGCCATCGCGCTCGATTGCCTCGATGGCGTTCTTGACGATGTTCAGCAGGGCCTGGCGCAACTGAATGGCATCGGCCGAAATCTGCGGGAGCTTGCTGTGCTGCACACGCTCCAAATTGATGTTCCGCTCGGTCAACTGGGGCTTGATGAACTCGGTGACCTGATCGACGATGGCGTCGAGGCTCAGGATGGCCTTGCTGGGAGTGGCCGGCTTGGAGAAGTCGACCACGCCCGTCAGGATTTTCTCCAGCCGCATCACCTCGCCCACGATCACGTCGGCCTTGTGGTAGCGGTCGTCCTCGGGGGAGAGCGATCTGAGGATGGCCCGCGCGTAGCCGCCGATGGTCACGAGGGGATTGCGGATTTCGTGAGCCACGCGGGCGGCCATCTCTCCCACGGCCGCGAGCTGGCTGGTCCGCACTTCCTTCTCCTTCATTTCCTCCAGCCGCTGGTATGCCTCCGTCCGCTCCCGGATCTCCTCCTGCAGGCGGGAGAACGACTCCCCGTTCTCGATGGAAAGCCCGGCGTGGTTGGCGAAGATCGCCAGCAGCTCGGCACGCTCCTGCGTGATCGGGTGCCCGCTGTAGAGATTATCGGCCAGAATGACGCCGATCACCTCATCCTTGGCAACCAGCGGCACGCTGACGAATGAGTTGGAGCCCAGCAGCTCGCGCAGCCGCTTGCTCACCCGCTCGTCGTGCACGGCGTCGTGCACCAGATACGGTTTCTTCTCCTTCACCGTCTTCACCACGATCTCGTCCTCGTCCAGCGAGAACACCAGCTTGCGGGCGAGCTTGTAGAGGGGGAGGTCTTCCTTGCGGACGGAGAAGTCGCACTCGTTGAGGAGCTGTTTGAGCGATTTGCGGCGCAGCGATTCGTCGGAGTAGATCGAGCGTGCGTCCTCGAGGCTGAGCGGGCCGATGCCCGTGGTGCCTTCGAGGCGGCTGTTGCGTTTGTCGACCATCAGCAGGAAGCCGCGGTTGAAGCCGAGGGCGTGGCCCGCCGTCACGCAGGTCAGCACCAGCCGCAGAATCTTGTCGAGCTCCAGCGTGCCTTGGATGGCCTCGTTGATCTCGCGCAGCATCGAGAGCTGGAACGCCCGCTCCACCGTCTCGGTCACGTCGTCGATGATCAGGAGCAGCCGGGGCTTCTCGCCGGCGGTCATGTAGCTGGTGCTGAAGTTCAGCACCATCTGCCGGCCGCTGCGGTTGTGCCGGATGTTGGTGAGCTCGCGCCCCTTGCCGGTCTGCAGCGATTCCGTGAGGCACGACAGCAGGCCGCTGTCGGCCAGGAACTCGGTGTCCCACAATTGCCTGATGCTCCTGCCTTCGACGTCCTTCTTCTGCATGCTGGTGATCTTGCAGTAGGCGGAGTTGGCCATGATGACGTTCTGCAATTCGTCGAGCACCAGCAACGCGGACGGCATGGTGGCGATGATGTTCTCGTTGAGCTCGCGCAGCGAGCAGGTGTGCTGGTATAGCCGGGCGTTCTCGATGGCCCGGGCGATGAGGTCGCTCAAGGTCGCCAGCGCGCTCACCGCGTTGTCGTCGAATGCGTTGGCCTCCTTGCAGCGGATGCACAACACGCCGTCGACGCGCCCGGCGATCTTGATGGGCACGCACAACTGAGAGCCGGCGGGCTGCGCCTCTTCCGGCCCGATGGGGCCCACGCTGTTGCGGGAGACGTCGTTCTCGAGGATGACGCCGCTGGATTGAACGGCCCGGCTGATGGGGCCGCCCCCGATCTTCGTGCGCCATCCCTCGGCGGGGTAGGTGGCGTCCACCCCCGAATGCGCGGCCAGCTCCAGCTCGTTCCGGGTCCAGTCCACAAGGAAGATGCTCACGTCGTAGAAGGTGAAATTCTTCTGGATGGACGTGCAGGCGGTCTTGAGCAGGGCCTTGAGGTTGAGGGTGGACATCGCTTCGCGGCCGACTTCGTTGATGATGTTCATCTCGGCCTTGCGGCGGCGTTCCAGCTCGCGCAGCTTAGCCCACTGCATGGCGACGGCCACTTCCTCGCCGATGTCCTGCAGGATTCGCGACTCGCGAGCCCCAAACGCGGCCGGCAGGGTGCTGCCCAGCAGCAGTGCGCCCACCAGCTTCTGCCCGGTGGCCAGCGGAGCGCAGATGAACGATCGCACGCCGTCCAGCGGAATCGCCTCCTGTGTGTCCGGCTTGCCGTCGGCCGGCTGCACGTCATTGTGCACGATCGGTTTGCGCTCGGCTTCTGCCTGCTCGACGATCGAATCCTTGACGGGGAAGACGGCGCCGGGAGTGGGCTGGTCGCTTGCCGGCCCGGCCGATGCCATCACGCGGTAGTGCCGGCCGTCGTCCTCCATCAGCAGAATGCTCAGCCGGTCGAACGGTATAAGCTTGCCGATCTCGAAGATCACGACCTGGAGGAACTTGTCCATCTCCAGGCCCGAGCTGATGGCGGAGGTGAGGCGAGTGAGGGCGGCAATCTCCTCGGTCTTCTCGGTGGCGGTGTGGTTGAGCTGCTCGCTGAAGCTCTGCATGCGGCGTTCAACTTCCCGCTCGATCGTGGTGTCGTGCACCGCAGCCAGGATGGCGGGCTGTGCCGCGTAGTCGCCGTAGAGGGCGCTGATCTTGACGTCGGCGATGATCGTGGTGCCGTCCTTGCGAATGAGCTCGACGTTGTCGAGGGAGACGGCCTGGCGGTCGGCGAGTGCCTGCCTGCAAGCGGAGATGATGCGGCCGCCCGATGGCTTCTCGAGATCGGCCAGCCGCATGCCCACTAATGCGCCGGTCTTGTGCCCGGTCACCTCCTCCGCCCGGCGGTTGGTCTCCAGGATGGTGAGGTCTTGGGCGCTGCACACGAAAAACGCGTCAGACACGTTTTTCATGAAGCTGAGGTATTTGTCTTCAACTTCCTGCAGCTTGCGGAGGGTGAACGCCATGTAGAACTGGGCGAGGTCGGCTCGCGCCTCGTCGAGCTGAGGCAGGATGGCGCCCGTGACCGCATCAAAGACGGCCGGTGCCGAGCCGAGGCTCTTGCGGGCGTACTCGAGGGTCACTTCGTGGAGAAGGCTGAACGCCCGTTCGATGGCGACAAGCTGGACGCCGCTGCTTGACAGCCGCTCGGCCAGTGCCTTGAGGGCGGGCGCCTCGTGCGGCGACTCGAACTCCGTGCGCTCGAACACGATCCCCAGGTAGGTGGGCAGTGCGGCGGTTATCTCGGCGAGGGCATCGGGGCCGCCGATCTCCTTGCCGGCCGGCAACGCCGCGGCGCGAGCCGCCCACGTGTTCACAACGTCCGGCGCGTGAGCACGGAGAAATCGCAGTCCGTCGCCGCCTGTATCGCTTGACGAGTTCAACAAGGTCTCCGCCATCGTTTGCTCGCGTGGGCGCAATCCATCGCAGCCCCTATCTTGCGTTGGGCAGGGCGCCTGCGACCCGAGCGGTCGCCATCTGCCCCTACCTGTCGATCATTGCCAGCGTCATCGCTACGTTCCACGGGCGATTCGGCTCCAGATGGAGCGGCCATTTCGGCACAATCGAGCAGCTCTGGAAAACGTGCTCGAATCCGCCTTCCGATTGCGAGACCGTCCGGATCGGGTAGGTCCAGATCGCGGCCGGCACGGTGAACCGCAAGGAGACATCCATGCTTTTCATCTTGTCGTGAATGCCAAGCTCGTCCTGCCCCTCGAATGAGTGGAGCCGCTCAAGCTCGCCGGCGTTCTCGCCGTCTTTCAGCCAGTAATTCCAAACCTCGGGATCCTTGCCCGGGAATGCGAGATTGCACTCGGGGGCGAATACGATATCGAGGGGCACGGCGGCCGTGATCTTGTAATCGCACTCGACGTGGGCGCAATTCCGGAAGAATCGGAACGTCTTCTCCAGCCGCACGGGATGGGCAGTGCCGTTCAGCCACACGGTGCCGTCGCGGTGAAGCTCCACCGAGACCTGGCGGTCGTCGGGCTTGACCGCATACTGATACCAGCCCAGCACGAAATCGCCGCGCTCGACAAACTCGCAATTCATCATCGACTCAATCGTCGTGTCGGCCATGAAGAAATGATCGATGAAGCCCTCGCGGGGATACCAGTCGTACCGCAGGAGTTTCTCGAGGCCGGATTCCTTCGACTTCACGATGTGGTGAATGCTCTTGACGTCGCTAGGTGCCACCTCGGGGGGAGGGGCGACCACGTTCTTGTGGTACGCCTCGAAGCGGCGGGACAGCACGCCGAGCAGATTAACGTTCCTCGTGCGGCTGTCAAGCTCGATCAGGTGCCCGCCCCGGTTCGGCTTGATCACCGCTGTCATCCGGTCGTTGCCCAGGTAAACCTCGCGGGCGAGGTCCATGTCGAAGTCGAATTCCTCCACGTCCAGCCGGTGCTTGCCTCGCGCGGAATCGACGATCTCCTCGGCGGCGATGAGGTGCTCGTAGATGGCGTGCCTGAGATGCGGAAGGTACAGCCCGCCAAACACGCCGTGCCACCATGCGCAGTTGCACTGGCCGCGATACAGCTCGCGGCGGCCCCGCTCCCATGCCCCCGCGTTCTTCTCCCTGATCGCCTCCACCTTGTCGCTCACGTGCATCATCTTCGAATACATGAGGTTGGATTCGGGATACTTCACCTTGAAGTTGCGCCAGAATCCGCCCCGCATGAACCGCCGCACGCGGTCGAACAGGTCGCGCCGCTGCAATTCCTCAACTGCACCCTCGTACTCGACGAGGGTGTTGGCCGGAAACGCCCATTCCGTCATCTCCCGGTAGGACGCATCGGGAAGGTAGATTCTCCCCTTGGGCGGATACCGGTCGATCACCTCGCTGAACGTGGTGAAGTCGATCCAGTGGGCGTTGCGGTCGAGCTCGTCGAAGAACCGGCCCAGCCAGCCGTTGGTATAGACGTGCTTGTACGTTTCGGGCCAGATGCCGAATTTCTCGCCGTCGTCGGCGTAGACCGCGATGGCGTCGGGGGAGGCGGCATTCATCTGCCCCAGGTGCTCGGTGGTCTTCCACGGATCGTCAAACGGGATGCAGTAGCGGAGCTTCTCGCTGCCGGCGAACAACCGCAGCACGCGGCCGGCGTCTTCCGTAACGTAGTAGCCGTTGAGCTGGTCCTCGTTGAGGCCGGCGTACTTGAAGTGCGTGTCGTCGAGGATGGTGTACTCGATGCCGGCGTCGACCAGCGGCTTGGTGAGGCATTGCTCCCACACGCGTTCGGGCAGCCACAACCCGCGGACGCGCGTCCCGAACAGCTCCTGCAGGTGATCCACGTACATCCTGATCTGGCCGATCTTGTCGCGGTCGGGCAGCATCGTCATGATCGGCTCGTAGCAGGCGCCCCCCATTATCTCGAGCTGCCCGGCTTTCACCATGTCGCGGATTTGCTGAATGATGTCCTGCCGGTTGAACTCGATCCACTCCAGCAATGACCCCGAATAATGGAGGGCCATGCGAATCCTGGGGTGGCGCTGCAGTTCGTCCAGGAACGGCTTGTATGCCTTGGCGCACGCCTCGTGGAAAACCTTGTCGAAATTCCCCACCGGCTGATGATCATGAAGGGCAAGGAGGAAGTGAATCATGCTCATGCCGTCTGCAACTCCCTTAACGACAACAATGCCGGTCATTCAGGGGTTCACATTCACTATGTTACAGGCATGCATCCCGGCTTGTCAACGAAAAAATGGGAACCGCGGGATCAGGATGAAGCGATGAAGGGATGAAGGGATGAAGGGAAAAGGAAAAAGGGGAATGGGGAAAACGGCCGATCTAGAGCTTTGCCTTTTTCTTCTTGCCTCTTTGCTCTTGTTTTTCCCGTCATCCCAGCATCTCTTCATCCCATCATCATCCATCGCAGCCTGCCCACCACTGCTCAACCGCACACTGCGCCGGTCGACTGCCGTATCCTCGCCTTGGCGAGGGTCTTCTCGTACATATCGAGGTACTCGCGGGCACTGCGTGTCCACGACCAGTCCTGCTTCATCCCGCGGATCATCAGCGGGCGCCATTCGGGGGAGTGATAGGTTCGCACGGCACGGCGGACGGTATCAAGCAACGCGCGGGGCGTATAGCTTTCGAAGGCGAAGCCGTTGGCCGCATCCCTCGTCTGCTCGCTGAAATCGGTGATGGTGTCGGCCAGGCCGCCGGTGGAGCGGACGACGGGCACGCTGCCGTAGCGGAGGCTGTACATCTGGTTCAGCCCGCACGGCTCATACTTCGAAGGCATAAGGAACATGTCGGAGCCGGCCTCGATCTGATGGGCCAGGGCGTTGTCGAATTTCAGGTTGATGCCCGCCTTCTGGGGGTAGTCGGAGGCGATCTTCTGAAACAGCTCGTGGTAGCGGGGGTCGCCCGTGCCCAGCAGCACGAACTGGATGTCGTCCTGCATAAGGTCGTCGATGACGTCTTCGAGGAGGTCGAAGCCCTTCTGCTTGTCGAGCCTGCTGATGGCTCCGAGGAGGGGCACTTCGGGGCGGAGGGGGAGATTGTTGCGCGTCTGCAGCTCGCGCTTGCAGACGCCCTTGCCCGCAAGGTCGTCGGCAGTGTAGTGGGCCGGGATGAGCTTGTCGTGGGCGGGGTCCCAGTCGCTATAGTCGATGCCGTTGAGGATGCCGTAGAGGTCGTCGACGCGCGTCTGGATGATCGTCTCGAGGCCCACGCCGAACTCGGTGGTTTGAATCTCGCGGGCGTAGGTCTTGCTCACGGTGGAGATGCTGTCGGCGAAGACGATCCCGCCCTTCAGGATGTTCAGCTTCCCGAAGTACTCGAGCTGCTTCCAGTTGAACAGTGCCCAGTCGAGGCCGGTGAGGCGCATGTCCCAGTGCCAGAACAGCCCCTGGTATGCCAGGTTGTGGATGGACATTGCGGACGCGGCGGCGCCGACAACCGGATCATCGGCGTAGAGCGTCTTCAGGTACACCGGCACCAGGGCCGTCTGCCAGTCGTTGCAGTGGATGAGGTCCACGTTCGGCATCAGCCGCTTGGCGGTCTCGATGATCGCCCGCGAGAAGAACACGAACCGCTCGCAGTTGTCCTTGTAGTCGAGGCCCTTCTCGCCGTAGAGCTGGTCGCGGTCGAAGTAGGCGTCGTGCTGCACGAAGTAGACGGGAGTATCGGAGGCCGGGAAGTGCGAGCTGAGGATGGCGGCCCGGCGGCTGACCTGCCCGACGGGGACGTCGAACTCGATACCGGTCTCCTCGATGGGCATGCCGCTGTCGCGCACCTTGCGGTAGAACGGCATGATCACGGCAACGTTCTGGTGAAGATCGTCGTGAATGTGCTTGGGCAGAGCCCCGGCAACGTCGGCCAGACCGCCCGTCTTCGCGAAGGGAATTGCTTCCGATGCAGCAAACAGAATGTTCATGGCTTCAACCTCTTCCTTAAGCCCTGTGAAGCGGAAAGAAGAATCGTGAGTTGTCAGTTGGCCAGTTATCCAGTTGGCCAGTTATCCAGTTGTCCAGTTATCCAGTTGTCCAGTTATCCAGTTGTCCAGTTATCCAGTTGTCCAGTTATCCAGTTGTCCAGTTGTCCAGTTGTCCAGTTATCCAGTTGGCCAGTTATCCAGTTGTCCAGTTATCCAGTTGTCCAGTTATCCAGTTGTCCAGTTATCCAGTTGTCCAGTTATCCAATTGGCCAGTTGTCAGTTGCAAGCGGTCTGCCTTTTCTGGCA
>Ga0172362_10005419_pt1 | contig 11051 bp, 7 predicted proteins | sample LakKivs1_kivu2a2_FD_114534 | JGI IMG/M metagenome (GOLD analysis project Ga0172362, IMG submission 114534) | Sediment microbial communities from Lake Kivu, Rwanda - Sediment s1_kivu2a2 | ecosystem: Environmental > Aquatic > Freshwater > Lake > Sediment | place: Rwanda: Western Province, Lake...
ATCGGTTGGCCGGTGTTGCTCAGTTCCAATTGACTGTTGTTGAGCGTGATGGTCTGAGGAGTCGCGAACACGGCGTCTTTGAACGTAATTGTTGCCGGGGTTGAACTGTGATTGGCCGCGTCAATGGCGCTTCGCAGGGTCGTCGTTCCCGGGGGCGGGGACAGCAAGTCACCCGTACTGTTCACTTCGAGGCTGAGGGCAAAAAGAGTCGAACAACAAGAGAGAAAACAAACCAGCCCCAGTCCGGCGATCCTGCAAACGGATTTCATCCCTATTCTCCTTGTCGGGCGTAATCCAACCTTGGACTTGTCCTCCGCCTTACCGTCGCTACGTCTGGGACCCCGGCTACGCCGGATGGCGGCGCAACAAGGGTCAAGACGACGCTGAAAAAGCAGAAAAACACCCAGAACCGACACCGTTCACAAATGAGGCGCTCCTTGCCCGGTCGATCGAAGCCTCCGCGACAGCACTCACGATGGAGTGTCGCGACACACGGCTCCTAAAGAGGGCCGCCCGGACCAGAGGGGCGCCGTAGGAAGTGCCGTGCCGTGATTAGTACCCCATCCACCCTAAAAACGCATCTTAGCGCGAAAAGGGAACGGAACGCAAGGAAATTCCGGAGGTTTGAGGGGGTTTGTTCGGAAAAGCAGGGGACAGGCACGAGTTTCCTACAAATCGCGGAAATTGCGAGCCAGTCCCCGTTTTTCCTCGTCCGGTACCGAGGTGTTTTCAACAGAGCATATGTGCTGGTTGTGGCGGGTTTTGCGGCGGAGGAGTTACTCGTACGTGAAGACGTAGATGCGGCGGGAGGAGGAGAGGACTTCGGGGGTGAGCTCGAGGATGGAGCCGGGGAGTCGTGTGGCGTCGGGGTGACCCTGGAGGAAGCCGTCGACGGAGAGGACATCGCCGCGGTGGCCGAATTCGTCGTAGTGCATGGGGATGGCGATCTTGGGCTTGGTGTTTTCGATGACTTCCCAGGCGCCGGTCCAGTCGAGGCTGAAGCGGCCGCCTATCGGGATCATGAGGACGTCGACGCCTTTGACGAGGTCGGGCTGGCTGCGGTGCTTGTACGCGAAGAAGTCGCCCATGTGGCAGAAGCGCAGGCCATCGACGGCGAAGATGAAGACGGTATTGTCCTTGACGATGGTGCCGTTGACGACGCCGTGGAAGGTGCTCATGGAGGTGACCTTGACGCCGAAGATGTCCCGCTCGGGGAGATTGCCGCGGACGACGAAGAAAGAGCCGGGGACGATGTCGAGGGCGTTGTGGTCGGAGTCCTCGTGGGTGACGAGGACGATGTCGGCGGGGATGCGCGGTTCGCGCAGGCCGTAACGATCCTCGCGGGCCCAGCGGCGGCTGAAAGGGTCGATGAGGATGCGTTTGTCTTCCTTAGAGGTGACGAGAAAACACGAATTTCCGAGCCACTTCATCGTCGTGTGCGTTGGCATCAATCAGACCCTGTTCTCTCAGGCCCCGAGAGTCCGGCGGCCGGCAACAGCAGCCGTAACGGCGATCACCCCTACTATATCGGACGCGCTGCAGCCGCGCGATAGGTCATTTGCGGGTTTGGCGAGGCCCTGGACGAGGGGGCCGAATGCCTGGGCGGAGCCGAGGCGCTCGGTGAGTTTGTAGGCGATGTTGCCGGCGTTGAGGTCGGGGAAGATGAGGACGTTGGCGCGGCCGGCGACAGGGGAACCGGGGGCCTTGTACGCGCACACTTGGGGGACGAGGGCCGCGTCGCCCTGCATTTCGCCGTCAATGACGAGCGAGGGGTCGAGCGCTTTTGCGAGGGCGGTGGCCTTCTGGACCTTTTCGACGAGAGGATGCCTGGCGCTGCCCTTGGTGGAGAAACTGAGCATCGCGACGCGGGGCTCGCAGCCGTAGACGTCCCTTGCGGTATGGGCGGTGACGACGGCGATCTCGGCGAGTTGCTCGGGCGTGGGGTCGGGGACGACGCCAGCGTCGGCGTAGAAGAGGACGCCGTCGTCGCCGAATTCCCTCAGGGGCGAGACGATGATGAAGTAGCTGGAGATGACGTTGACGCCCGGGGCGGGGCCGATGATGTGGATGGCGGGGCGAAGGACGTCGGCGGTGGAGTGGGCGGCGCCGGCGACGTAGCCGTCGGCCTTTCCAGCGGAGACCATCGCCGCGGCGAAGAAGATGTAATCTTCGAGGAGCCTGGAGGCCTTGTCGGGGGTCATGTTTCTGGCCTTGCGGCGCTGGCAGACGAGGTCGACGAGTTCAGCGCGGAAGGGGGCGGCGGCGGGGTCGACGATCCGGGCGGCGTCGATATCGATCTTCAATTCGGCGGCGGTTTTTCTGACGGAGTCCTCGGCGCCGATGAAGATGATTGCGGCGAAGCCCTCCCGGAGGACCTCGGCGGCGGCAAGAAACGTACGCTTGTCGGCGGTCTCTGGGAGGACGATGGTCTGGATGGACCGGGCCGCTCTGGCCTTCAAGTCCGCGATGATGTCGCTTGGCATTGTGTGAGCACCCTCCGCGGGCGAACGGAAACTCTAATTCCGAATGCACCGGGCCATACAGGGCCCGGGCTTGGGGCCGACTTTACAAGCGGCCGCCGGACGAAAAGAATACCGCCGCGAAGGCGAGCAGTCAGGCGCCGAGGATCGTGATAATGGCCTTGGACCTGAGGTTTTCTATGAGTTTCTGCTCGGTCTGCCTTCGCACGTCGGTGACAAGCTGCTGGTAGATATCCTGTTGGACCTCGGCGTAGGGCCTGGGGCTTTCAGGAGAGGAATTCTCGACCTTCACGATGTGCCATCCGAGGGGGCTCGGGAACGGCTGGCTCGCTTCGCCGGGTTTGGTCGAGAAGACCACGGCTTCCATCTGGGGGATAAGCTGGCCGCGGCGCTGCGGGGGCCAGAGGCCGCCCTCGGAGGCATACGGGCCTTCGGAGATTTCCCTTGCGAGCGCGGCGAAATCCTCGCCGGCGGCAAGGCGCGCGGCGGCCTTCTCGGCAAGGAGGCGGGCGTCGTCGGCGGTGCGTTTGTCCTGGCGGATGAGGATCTGGCGGAAGGCGACCGTGGCGCGGCTCGTGTAGAGGTCGCGGTGCCCGTCATAATAGGCTTTGACGTCGGCCGGGGTGACGGCATCGGCGTCGAGTTTCCTGTCGAGATAAACACTGACCAACAGGTCCCTGTAGTAGTCATCGATCTCTTTCTCGGTGGGGTCCTTCGTGAAGACCTTGGGATCGGCGGGCTTCGCGAGGCGCAGTCCTGCAACCTGCCTGAGGCGATCCTTGGTCTGGGAGTCGATTTCCCTGTCGGCGGCCTGGAGGAGGAGCGTCCTGTTGATCTCGAACTGAAGAGCCTGGTCGAAAGTAGGGGGGGCGGCGAATTGAGAGGCGGTCCTGGAGGTTATCAGGGCCAGGCGCGCTTCGACCTGGCTCTTGGTTATCTTGCGGGAGTTGACGAAGGCTACCGCGTAGTCGACGTCAAGGGTCTGGGCCGAAAGGGGCGCGGACAGCGAGAACGCGGCGAGGGCGGACAAGAAAGCGAGAAGGAGTTTTCCGGACGCTTTCACCATGGGGCTCAGGACCATTTCTCCAAGTATGCCAATCGAACACCAGGAAGGGGATTATACGCGCAAGAGATTACCCTGCAAGATGTTTGTGACGAGGCGGACGAGCTGGCCGGCGGGGGGCAGGCCGCGTTCGAAGATGACGTGGGCGGTGCGCTCGTCGGCGATCCGGACTTTGCGGTCATCGCCCTCGAAAAGCGACGCGGCGGCCTTGATATCGGCTGCCTGGATTACGAGGCGCCCCTTGTGGGCGAGGATCATCCTTATATGGGCGCGGTGGGCGAGGATGCGGAGCCTTGCAGCGAGGATGAACTCGTCGGCGGCGGGGGGAGGTGGGCCGAAACGGTCGGCCATTTCCCGGCGGATGTCGTCGACCTCGTCGGTGGAGACGGCGGTGCTGAGGCGTTTGTAGACATCGAGGCGGTGAGAGGGGGACTCGACGTAGTTTTCGGGGAGGTGGGAGCCGGCGCCGAGTTCCACATGGGCCTCGGGGATCTGGGAGGGGGGCTGGCCCTTGAGGGAGGCGACGGCTTCGGAGAGAAGGCGGCAGTAGAGTTCGTAACCGACGGCGGCGACGTGGCCGCTCTGCTCCTTGCCGAGGACGTTGCCGACGCCGCGGATTTCCATGTCGCGCATGGCGATGCGAAAGCCGGCGCCGAGTTCGCTGAAATGCTCGATGGCCTCGAGGCGCTTTCTGCCCTCGGGGGTTATGGGGCGGCCCTCGGGCAGGAGGAAGTAGGCGTGGGCGCGGTGCTTGTAGCGGCCGACGCGGCCGCGGAGCTGATGGAGGTCTGCAAGGCCGTAGCGGTCGGCGTCGTCGATGACGATGGTGTTGACGTTGGGGATGTCGAGGCCGCTTTCGATGATGGTCGTCGCGACGAGTACGTCGTACTTTCCGGCGATGAAATCCAACATGCGCTGCGCGAGGAGCTGCTCGTTCATCTGCCCGTGTGCGACGGCGATGGAGCACTCGGGGACGGCGTCGGCGACGCGGGCGGCGGCGTTTTCGATGGACTGGACGCGGTTGTGGACGAAATAGACCTGGCCCTCGCGGTCGAGTTCGCGCAGGACGACCTCGCGGAGGCGTTCGCGGGAAAGGGCGCCGACGAAGGTGCCGATTGCCTGGCGATCCTGGGGCGGGGTCTCGAGGACGGAGATGTCGCGCAGACCGACCAGCGCCATGTGAAGCGTACGGGGGATGGGAGTGGCCGTGAGGGTGAGGACGTCGACGGTTTCGCGGAGGCGCTTGAGGCGTTCCTTGTGTTCTACACCGAAGCGCTGCTCCTCGTCGATGATGACGAGGGCGAGGTCGGCGAAGATGACGTCGCGCTGGATGAGCCGATGGGTGCCGATGACGACGTCGACCTGTTTTCTGCGGAGGCGTTCGATGGTCTCGCGCTGGTCGCGCTTGGAACGCAGGCGGGAGAGGACCTCGATGAGGACGGGATAGTCGGCCATGCGTTCGGAGAAGGTCCGGTAGTGCTGCTCGGCGAGTATGGTGGTGGGGACGAGGACGGCGACCTGCTTGCCGGCGGAGACGGCGATGAAGGCGGCGCGGATGGCGAGTTCGGTCTTGCCGAAGCCGACGTCGCCGCAGAGCAGGCGATCCATGGGACGCGGGGAGAAGAGGTCCTTCTTGATGTCGGCGAGGGACTTGAGCTGATCCTCGGTCTCCTCGTAGATGAACTCCTCTTCGAATTCGCCCTGGGCGGCCTGGTCGACGTCGTAGTGGATGCCCTCCTTGGTGACGCGGACGGCCTGGAGGCGCAGGAGTTCGGCGGCGAGGTCGCGCACGGCGCGCGCGACACGGGCCTTTCGGGCCTGCCAGGACTTCGAGCCGATGGCGTTAAGCGCCGGGGGGCGGTCGGTGGGGCCGACGTACCTGGAGACGAGGTCGAGGTGGCTTACCGGGACCAAGAGGCGCGTCCGGCCGGCGAACTCAAGCGCGAGGTACTCGCGACGGCGGTTGTCCTTTTCGATTAGCTGGGTGCCGCGGAAGCGGGCTATGCCGTGGTCGGCGTGGACGACGTAGTCGCCGGGGGAAAGTTCGACGAGGGTGGTCACGGGGCGCGACTGGACGGCGGGACGGAGCCTGCGGCGCATCCTGTAGCGGTGGAAGAGGTCCTGGTGGCCGACGAAGGCCAAGCGTCTGTCGGCGAAATAGAAACTGCGGTTGAAGCGGCCGACGACCGTCTTGAAGGGGAGGGCGCGGCCGGGGGACTTGGGGGCGAAGAGGCCCTCGAGGCGGGACTTTTCGGCGTCGTTGAGGGCGAAGACGATGGTCCTGTCCATGTGAGAGGCGAACTCGAGGAATTCGGCGACTATGGACTCGATGTCCTGAGCGGCGATCGAGAAGGCGCGGCTCTCGAAGGCGATGGCGCGGGCCTGGGAGAACTGAAACGCGGAGGCCTGGACGAGCGTCATGCTTTCGAGCGACTTCCAGAGCGCGGCGAAATCGACGACGCCACCGAGGGATTTCTGGCGTTCGAGGTGAGCGAGGGCGGCCTGCTCGACATCGGGAGGTTCCCACACGACGGCGACGGCGTCGGGGGCGAGGTAACGGGTGAAGGGCGTCAGGTTTTCGCGCGCGGCGGCGGCCCTGGGGGTCACGATCCTGAAGGCGGGCAACTGTTTGACACCGCGGCCGGTGAGAGGGTCGATACCGCGGATACTGGTGACCTCATCGCCGGCGAATTCGATGCGGACAGGGGCCGCCGCGCCGGGCTGGAATACGTCGACGATACCGCCGCGGACCGCGAACTGCCACGGCTCGGCCGCCTCATACTCCCGGGAGAAACGCTGGTCCACGAGCCATTCGAGAAGGCGCTGCATATCGAGGCGGGCGCCGGAGGAGACGTCGAAGACGCCGGAATAGAGGGCGTCAGGCTCGGGCAGGCCCTCGACCATGGAGGCGGCGGAGGCGACGACAATCGCGGGGCGGCTGCCGCCGGGGATATACCTTTCGATAAGTGCAATGCGGGAACCGAGCGCCTGCGGGTCGAAACCCTGGTCGAAAGAGAGGGCCGCGCCGGAGGGTTCGAGGATGGCGGCGGAATCATTGAAGATGGAGACGTTTTCGATGAGGTCATCGGCGAGATCGATGTGGGGAGTGACGAGGAGGATTTCCCTGCCGGTCGCCTCGCGCAGGGCGCAGGCCAGGACCGAAACGGCGCCAGCGGTAAGGCCGCCCGCGAAGACCAGACGTTGGCCGAGCGCGTCGAGGATGCGCTCGGTGGTCTTGTCCTCGAGGACGAGCCGGAGTGCCTCTTTCATACGATATCAGCGGTGAGTTTCATGCTTGGTAGTGGAAAGGGCGTCCTTTTCGAACTGGTCGGTGTGATAGGCGTAGAAGGTCCGGGCGATGAGCTGCCCGATGTAGAGGAAAGCGCGGACCCTCAAGCCCTCAGGACCCATTTCGAAGACCGAAACGCCCCTGTCGCCGGCGAGCATATAGGGGTAGCGGCCGGCCTTGGTGACGGAGTAGACATCCGCGCCCGCGACGACGTCGAAGACGGCGTAAGAGACGGTGAAGATGCAGCGCGGCATAATGGGGTCTTCGGGGTCGGTCCAGGAGATGTTGTCGATGCTGCCGTGGACGAGGTAGTCGGCGGCGAGGGCGGAGCCGATCTCTTTCCATTGCTCGTCGCTGACGGAGGCGTCCATGACGGTGCTTCGAACGAGGCCGCGGACCTTCTCGTAATCGAGGGCGGTTATCTGGGGGGCGTTGGCCCTGATGGCCGCGCCGGCGGCCTCGGCGATTTCTACGCCGTCGGGCTGTCGTAGTAGTACTTGACGGCGGTCCTGAGCGGGATGAAGAGGACGCGACCGTGGATTCTGAGGTCGGGCTGCTGGGGGATGTTGGAGGGCGAAGAAGCACAGCCGGCAAGAATGGGCGCGGCGAGGACCAGGAGGACGAAGGGGAAAGCATGAGGCTTGCGGGAAACAAGAGCAGGCATGTGGCTCCCATCCGTTCTATTTCAATTCACCGTGAACGCGACTCCGGACTCCGTTTGGCGGCCGGAGAGGAGGTCGCCGATCTCGACCTTCATTATATATTCTCCGGATTTGAGGCTCGTGGGCAAATTGAAAATCTGGGGGATGAACATGGTGTCCGTGTACTGGGTCGACTGGTACTCGACGGATTCGTAGGATTTCTGCCAGTAGAGTTTGCCTGCGCCGTCGTAGACGGCGAGGCGCTGGGTCATCTTGGTGTGGTAGAGTTCGGGGGGCGAGGTGGAACCGACGGGTCGGCAGGCGAAGTTGGAGAGGTCAGCCACGACGAGGATCCTCTGCCCGCGGCGGAACTCGGCTGGGGAAACGACGTCGCCATTGCCGTAACTCCTGACCTCTGTGGCGAAGTAGACGCGCTCGATGACGGGGTTGGTTTTTTCGCGGACGAGTTGGAGGACGCGGAAGACGCGCTCGCGTGCGACTTCATAGTCGGCCTTGAGGAGCGAGTCGCGGGCCTGGCCGAGTAGCGTATAGGCGTCGGAGGTGCCGGCGGGGGGCACGGGCGGGGCTGCGACGCCGAGGAGGCGCTTGTAGACCTCATCCTCCGCGGGAGTGCGGGCCTCTTTTTTCTCCAATTGAGCGATGAGTCCGTCGACGGTCAACTCGGACTGGGGCGCCGCCAGCGGCGCGGTTTCGGGAGACGTGGGCGAGGCGACGGCGACAGGGGGGGCGGTCTGGTCGCCGGTGGAAGCGAGGCCGGCCTTTGCGACGGCGTCCTGCTGGTTCTTGAGTTGCTGCATGAGTTCGTCGTCGGAGGGGGACTGGTCGCCGGAGTCGAGGATCGTCACGCGGCGGACCTTCACCTCCTGACGCTGCGGGAGATTGCAGCCGACGAGGGCGAACACGAAGACGAGCGACAGCGGTACGTTATATTTCATATAGCCACCTGCCGACGAGTTCGGGTGATGAAAGCCGGCGCGCGCAGGCGTCGGCGACAAAGCATTCGAGGGCGATCTCGTCCGAGACGGCACCGGTTTTCACCTGGACGTCGCAGGCGAGGCATCGCTCGAGGAGCGCGAGGATCGACTCGCACGACCACTTGCGGAGGCGCGCGGCGAAATCGCGCTGGAAGAAGGCCGGCACGCCGACGGCGGCAGCGGCGGCCTGCGGGGACTTGCCGCGGGCGACGAGGTCCGAAGCGGCAAGACAACGGCGCAAGGACATGGAGAGGTTGGAGAGTATGAACGGGGCGGAACGCGTCGCGGGCGTCTCGCGCAGCGAGCGAAGGTCGGTGAGGGCTCCCGGGACGTCGGCGTCGAGGATCTTGTCCGCGAGGGAAAAGACGGTGGCCTGAGGCCTCGAGGCGGCAACCGCTTCCACGTCGCGGGGAGCAATCGTTTTGTCCTCGCCCGCGGCGGCGACGAGTTTGTCGAGTTCCTCCTGGAGGGACATCTGGTCGGTACCGACGATGCGGAGGAGGGCGTCGGCGGCGGCGGGCAGGAGTCGGACGGCGTTTGCGGCGGCGCGCTTGATGAGGGCCTGCTTGAGGCTCGTCTCGTACGGCGGGACGCAGGAGACGAGGCCGCCGGCGGCGTCGATCGCGTCGACGAGCGCCTGGGCGGCCGGGAAGGAGAGCGCCGGCGCGCCCGCTCGCGAGAGGTCGAGGGCGGAAGCGACGAGTGCGAGGAAACCGGAGGCGGGTTTCGCACGGGCGAATTGGGTGAGGCGTTTCAGGATCGGTTCCACGCGGGAACGCTCGGGGGCGGGAGGGGAAAGGAGGGCTTCGGCGGAAAGGAGCACGACGAGGCGGGCGGCGCCCCACATGGCGGGGGTGGCGAGTTCGTCGAGACAGTCCGCGAGGTCGCGCTGGGCGGCGTCGTACTCGGAGACAGAGAGCGACTCGCCGCCGAGGGCGCGCTTCATGCGGGCGAGATGCTCACCGGCGAGGTAATCGTCAAAGAGGTCTTCCCGGGCCTTCTTGCCGTAGAGGAGGGAAACGGCCGGAACGGCGGTGAAAGCGGCCTTGGACATAGACTCCCCTCTCCAGGAGATTCTCCGTGCGACCCTGCCGCGGGGCTATTTGTTTTTGGGCTCGGGCACGGCCTCGAGTGCCTCGCGGGCCTTTCGGACAAAGGGACTGCCAGGCGCATCCATGGCGACGATTTTCCGCCAGGTTTCGCGCGCCCGGAGAATATTGTTGTCCGACTTGTAGGCCTTGCCGAGGTTCCAGAGGGCGGCTTCGTTTTTCGGGTCGAGCGCCACAAAAGATTCGAAGGCCATCGCGGCATCGCGGTAATTGGCTAAAGCATAATAAGCCGTTGCGAGATTGTAAAGGACTTCAGCGTCCTTAGCGTCTGCGGAGCGGGCTTCGCGGAGGATTTCGACGGCCTCGGCGTGGCGGCCCTCTTGAATGAGGAGGGCGCCGAGTTCGCATTTTGCGTAGGTGCCGGCGGGGTCCTTCTTGATCGCTTCGCGCAGGGCGGCCTGGGCGCCCTCGTAGTCGCCGCGGAGGCGAAGGCCGGTGGCCGTCTCGATGAGTTTCTTCACTTCGGACTGGTCGGCGGCGCGCGGCGGTTCGGGGGCCGGCCGCGGCTGGGGCTCAGGCTGGGGTTCGATCTGGGGGGTCGCGCCTGTGGAAACCTGGGCGGCGCCGAGAAGCGGCACTGCGGCCGTGACCGCAGTGATGCGGGTTTCGGGCGGCGCGGTGACTATGGTGAAGACGTCAGAGGGGACCCATGTCGTATTGCCGACCTGGTCGCGGGCGCCGATTTTGAGGCGGTATTGGGCGAAATCGAGATTGGGCACGTTCCAGCCGTAGACGCCGCTGTTGGGGAGGTCAGACGCGAGGAGTTCCCACGGGCCGCCGTCGCGGGCGACGAAGATGGTGATGGGCAGGGAGCCGAAATGGTCGTCGCGGGCGGTCCACCTGATGTAGAGGGTGTCGCCGCCGCGGTAACTGCCGCCGCCACGGGGGTCGTCGAGCATGAGCGTGGGGAAGGTGACGTCGACGAGGGTCTGGATGTCGGGCTTGGTGCCGGGCTTTGGGGCGGGCTCGGTGATGCCGGAACGCGTGATGGAAGTCAGTTTGAAGCCGTAGATGCCCTCGGAGGGCGCCTGGAACCTGAAAGGCGAGGTGACGTCGGGGTCGTAACCGTAGAATTGCCAGGTGGCGCCGGAATCGGTCGTGTACCAGAGGCCGACCTTCGAGGGGGGCAGGCCGCCGATATCCTCGACCTTGTAGTCGATGTCGAATTCGAGGCTGGTGGCGCGAGGGGGAGCGCTTATGGGGACTTCCCAGTCGCGGCCGAGGGGGCCTGGCACCGCGGCGGGGGGCCTTGCGTTGGGAGTGCAGGCGAAGTTGAAAATGCTCTCGGCGCTGTTGCCGGCCCGGTCGGCGATGGACAGGCGGATGGTGTATTTTCCCGCAAAGAGGACCTCGCCCTGGGCGAAGAGTTCGCCGTCGTCGCTTGTGACATTGGGGAGGTCAACCCAGGTCTGCATGTCGTCTTTTCTGACGGCGATGGCGGCGGTCGAGGGGAGGAGATTGGGATCCAACGCCC
>Ga0172362_10005420_pt1 | contig 11051 bp, 9 predicted proteins | sample LakKivs1_kivu2a2_FD_114534 | JGI IMG/M metagenome (GOLD analysis project Ga0172362, IMG submission 114534) | Sediment microbial communities from Lake Kivu, Rwanda - Sediment s1_kivu2a2 | ecosystem: Environmental > Aquatic > Freshwater > Lake > Sediment | place: Rwanda: Western Province, Lake...
CCGACGATGATCGACGAGCACGGCCTGAGCGTCCTGCCCATCAGCTCGCTGGGCCTGGACTACGGCGCCAGCACCGAGCGGATCTCCACGGGGATCGAGCGCCTCGACGCGATGCTCGGCGGCGGGGGCTACTACCGCGGCAGCAGCATCCTGGTCTCGGGCACCGCGGGCACCGGCAAGACCAGCATGGCCGCCGCGTTCGTCGATGCCATCTGCCGGCGGGGCGAACGCTGTCTCTACATGGCCCTCGAGGAAGCGCCGTCCCAGATCCTGCGGAACATGGCCTCCATCGGCTATGACCTGAGCCGGTGGGTCCGCAAGGGATTGCTTCGCTTCCATAGCGTACGCTCGACCCTCTACGGCCTGGAGCAGCACCTGGTGAGCACGCACAGCCTGGTGAATGAGTTCCACCCGTCCACCATTGTCGTGGACCCCATCACGAACCTCATGGTGATCGGCGAGCCCGGGGAGGTCAAGTCCATGCTGACGCGGATGATCGATTTTCTGAAGAACCAGGGTATCACGGCCCTGTTCACCAGCCTGACCGAGGGCGGCGGGCCGGTCGAGCAGACGGAAGTGGGCGTCTCGTCGCTGATGGATACCTGGCTGCTGGTGCGCAACGTGGAGAATGCCGCCGAGCGGAATCGCCTCCTGTTCATCCTCAAGAGCCGCGGCATGGCGCACTCCAACCAGGTGCGCGAGTTCCTCCTGACGGACCACGGCGTCCAGCTCCGGGATGTCTACGTCGGTCCCGGCGTGGTCCTGACCGGCTCGGCCCGCGTCGCCCAGGAGGCCCGGGATCGGACGGAAACGACGGCCGCCGGCCAGGCGACGATCCGGCGCCGGCGCGAACTGGAGCAGGAGCGGGCGCTGGCCAAGGCCCAGGTGGAGGCGCTGCAGATCAAGACCGTCACCCTGGAGGAGGATCTGAAAATGCTCGAACGGAACGAGCAGAATCGCACCGCCGCGGTGACCCGCGACCGCGACGAGATAGCCCGCCTGCGCCGGGCGGATGTGAAACAGGACCAAGAAACTGTGTCAAAACGATGAATGTCATTGCGAGCGTAGCGAAGCAATCTCCCGCTCGGGAGGTTGACAGGGCTCCCCAACGCGATGTATCGCGTTGGGGGAACCCAGATTGCTTCGTCGCCCTCGGCGCGGCGCGCCGCTGCGCGTCGGGTCTCGTCATGACATCCATCCATCGTTTTGAGATCGTTTCCAATCGAGAAGTGGAAAAGGACTGATAGAGAGGTTATGACCCTTATGCCAGCAAAGACTGCGAAACCGAAATCCGCCCTCCGCCGCGCGCGCCAGGCGTCCGCCGAGCCGGCGCCGAAGTGGGACTTGCGCCTCTACGTGGCCGGCCAGACCCCGCGCTCCGTCGCGGCCCTGGAGAACCTCGAGAGAATCTGCGAGACGCATCTGGCCGGCGAGTACCGCATCGAAGTGGTTGATTTGTTGCAGGATCCGAAGCTCGCCCGCGGCGACCAGATTCTCGCCGTGCCGACCCTGGTCCGTAAGCTGCCCCAGCCTGTCCGCAAGATCATCGGCGACCTGTCGAATGAACACCGGGTCCTCGTGGGTCTGGACTTGCGACGGCGATGAGGGGAGCCCGCCATGACCAAGAAGCGTCAGGAACGTGACCACGTGAAGGACATGCTGGAGGAGGCAGGCCGCAAATCCCGGGCGCAGACGTACACCCTGCGGCTGTATGTCGCCGGTGTCACGCCGCGGTCCCAGGAGGCCATCCGCACCGTGAAGGCCATGTGCGAGGAGCATCTGGCCGGCCGGTACGACCTGGAGGTGATCGACATCTACCAGCAGCCGACGCTGGCGAAAGACGAGCAGATCATCGCGGCGCCGACGCTGATCAAGAAGTTGCCGCCGCCGCTGCGGAAGATCATCGGCAGCATGGCGGACAAAGACAAGGTGCTCGTAGGACTGGACCTGCGTCCCAGGGAGCAGAAAGCCAAGTAATGGAAAGCGGTGACAAAAGCCCCCACCGGAAGACCCCGCCGCCGCCTCCGGAGGACGAGCTGCAACGCCGGCTGGAAGAGGCGGAACAGACGCTCAGCGCGATCCGCCAGGGCGAGGTCGATGCGATCGTCGTGGCCGGCCCGCTCGGCGACCAGGTCTATTCGCTCACCGGCGCCGAGCACACCTACCGCGTGATCGTCGAGACGATGCACGAGGCCGCCCTGACGACGGACCTCGACGGGACGATCCTGTTCTGCAACCAGCGGTTCTGCGACCTGATGCGGACGCCCATGCACGAGGCGCTGGGGCGCAAGGTCACGACCTTTGCGGCGCCGGCGCAGCAGCCGGTGCTGCAAACGGTGATGAAAGAGGCGCAAGCCGGCCCGGTCCGGCGCCACTTGGTGCTGCGCGCGGCGGACGGGACCGTCGTGCCCGTCCTGCTCGCCGCCAGCCTCCTGCAGGCGCCCGAAAGCGTGAGCGTCTGCTGGGTTGCCTCGGACCTGACCGAGCTGGAGGCCTCCGCGAATTCGCTCCGCGTTCTCCGCGAGCAGCAGCAGGCCCTCGAAGAGAGCGAAGCCCGCTTTCGCGCGATCTTCGAATCCAGCCTGGATGCCGTGGTCCTCGTGGACGACGATCAGGTCTACGTCCAGGCCAACCCGGGCGCCGAGGCGATCTTCGGCCTGCCGCCGGAGCACCTCATCGGCCGGCGGATCGCCGATTTCCTGGACATCGACATCGACGCGGCGGCCCTGTGGCGGGCGTTCCTGCGGACGGGCCGCTTCCGCTCCGAGTTGAAGATCATCGATGCCCACGACGAGGTCCGCGACGTGGACTGCTATGGGGTGGCCGGCATTCTGCCGAGCCGGCATCTGTTCGTCATCCGCGACGTGACCGTGCGCAAGCGCGCCGAGGAGGCCTTGCAGGAGGCGAACGAACGGCTCGGGGTGCAAACGGAGGAACTGCAGGCGCAGACCGAAGAATTGCGGGTCGCCAACGAGCATCTGCAGGTCAGCGAGCAGGTCCTCCAGGAGAGCGAGGCGGTCGCCCGGCAGCAGGCGGCCCGCCTGGAGACGGTCCTCGATGCCGCCCCGGCCGTGATCTGGATCGCGCACGACCGCGACAGCCGAGTGATCACGGGCAACCGGGCGGCGCGCGAGTTCTCGCGCACTGCCGAGGGCACGGACAACCTGTCCAAGACCGGCCCGGAGGCGGAGAAGCTGGCGCACTACCGAATCTTTGAGAACGGGGTGGAGTTGTCGCCGGAGGAGATGCCGGTCCACGTCGTCGCCCGGTCCGGCCGTGAACTCCGCGACCACGCCATCGAATTCCGCTTCGACGACGGCACGAGGCGCTGGCTGACGGGCAATGTCGTTCCCCTGTTCGACAGCGAAGGGCGTCCGAACGGCGCCATTGCCGCCTACCTCGATGTCACGAAGCGCAAGCAGGCCGAGGAGGCGCTGCGCGAGCTGAACGCGACGCTGGAGAGCAAGGTCGCGCTGCGGACTCGGGAGCTGGAGTATCGCGCGACGCAGCTTCAGAAGCTGGCGCTGGAGTTGTCCCAGGCGGAGGAGCGCGAGCGCCGCCGCCTGGCGGAGATCCTGCACGACGACCTGCAGCAGCAGTTGGCCGCGGCGAAGTTCCACGTGGGGATCCTGGGCGGCCGCGCCCGGGGGGATGCTTCGGTACAGCAGGCCACGACCCAGATCGACAAGATGCTGGGAGATGCGATCGAGACCTCGCGCAGCCTGTCCCACGAGCTCAGTCCGGCGGTGATGTACCACGGCGACCTGGGCGAGGTCCTGGCATGGCTGGCCAACCAGATTCGGACCAAGCACGGGCTGATCGTCCGCGTGGACACCCAGGGCCAGATCGATGCGCAGTCCGACGGGCTCAAGACCTTCCTCTATAAAGCGGTCCAGGAACTCCTGTTCAACGCGGTCAAGCACGCGCGGGTCCACGAGGCGACGGTGCGTCTGCGTCGTCGGGGGCCGTACCTCTGCCTGGCGGTCTCCGACAAGGGACGAGGTTTCGACCCGCAGGACCTGCGCCAGACCGCCGGCTTCGGGCTGTTGAGCATCCGGGAACGGATCGCCCTGCTGGGCGGGCGGATGAAGATCGAGAGCGCCAAAGGCCAGGGCAGCCGGTTTATCCTGACGGTCCCGGACGGAACGACGGATGGGAAGGTGAGAGGTTCCGAAGGCAAGAAGACGAGGAGGGCAGAAGAGAAGGATGCTCGACCGTCCGATTCCCTCCATGCCTCAGCGGCTTCTTCCGTTCCCCGGCAGCGGGTGCTGGTCGCGGACGACCACGAGATCGTCCGCGGTGGGCTGGTCTCGCTGTTCGCCGACGCGCCGGACCTCAAGGTCGTGGGCGAGGCCGGCAACGGTCGGGAGGCGGTGGACCTGGCCTATCGGCTCAAGCCGGACGTGGTCATCATGGACGTGGCCATGCCCCTGATCAGCGGCGAAGAGGCCACCAAGCAGATTCTCCGGCATCTGCCGCAGACGCGAATCGTCGCCCTGTCCATGTACGAGGAGGCCGGCCTGGTCGAGAGAATGTACCAGGCCGGGGCCGAATCCTACGTGCTCAAGACCGCGCCGTACGAGGAACTGCTGGCCGCAGTGAGGGGAACGAAGTAGGAAAACTCGAAATTCCAAGCACCAAATCCGAAATCCCAAACAAGCACCAAGGACCAAAACCTCAAATTCAAAACGGCTCCCGCCGAATCGGCGGCAGCGTTTCAGTCATTGAAATCTGGTGCTCTGAATTTGTTTGGGATTTGGAATTTGATGCTTGGAGTTTCCCGCCCTGCGGGTTGAAGGGGAAAGTCGCCAGGACGGCCTTGCTGCCGAGCTGGCGCTCGATCCGCATCAGCTCGTTGTACTCGGCGACCCGCTCGGAGCGGGAGATGGAGCCGATCTTGACTTGTCCGGTCCCGGTGCCGACCGCGAAGTCCGCCTCGAAGGGCAGTTCCGTCTCGCCGGAGCGGTGCGAGACGATCGTCGTCATGCCGTACTCGCGTGCCAGGTTGATCGTGCCGAAGGTCTCGGTGATCGTGCCGATCTGGTTGGCCTTGATCAGGACGGAATTGGCGGCGTCCCGCTCGGCGCCGATCCGGACCCGCGCGGGATTCGTGACGAACAGGTCGTCCCCAACGATCTGAACGTCGTTCTCCGTCTTGTGCTTGAGCCGGGCGAAGCCGTCCCAATCCTCCTGGTCGAGACCGTCCTCGATGGAGACGATGGGGTATCGGTGCGTCCAGTCGACGAGCAGATCGACCATTTCCTCGGAGGTGAGTTCCAGGCCGTCCTTTTCCAGGCGGTAGACGCCGTCCTGGAAGAACTCGGAGGCCGCCGGGTCCAGGGCGATGGCGACCTCGTCCCCGGGGGTGCAGCCGGCCTTCTCGATGGCGGCCAGGATCAACTGCAGGGGCTCCTCGTTGGACGAGACGGGCGGCGCGAATCCGCCCTCGTCGCCCACGGTGGTCGGCCAGCCGCGTTCCTGGATAAGGGGCTTGAGCCGATGGAAGATCTCGGAGGCCCAGCGCGTCGCCTCCGCGAAGGAGGGGGCCCCCACCGGGACGATCATGTACTCCTGGAAATCGGACGAGCCGAGGGCGTGTTTGCCGCCGTTGAGGACGTTGATCAGGGGGACGGGCATGACGAACGGCTGGTCCGCCGGCCAGCCGAAGACCTCGGCGGTGTACTCGTAGAACGGGACCTCCCGGACCTGGGCGCCCGCGCGGAGGCAGGCGATGGAGACGGCCAGGATCGCGTTGGCCCCCAGGCGGGCCTTGTTCTCGGTGCCGTCGAGCTCGATCATCCGCCGGTCGATGCCGCGCAGGTCGGTGACATCGCATCCGATCAGGGCCGGGCCGATGACCTCGTTGACGTTCCGCACCGCCTGGAGCACGCCTTGGCCCAAGTAGCGCTGGGGGTCGTTGTCCCTGAGCTCCAGGGCCTCGTGCCGGCCGGTGGACGCGCCGGAGGGCACCATGCCCGAGGCCTTGATCCGCCGGTCCAGGTAGACGGTGGCCTCGACGGTGGGATTGCCGCGGGAATCCAGCAGCTCCTGGGCGAGAATCTGCCTGATGTTCATGCTCGGTCTCCTCATCGTGGGCATCGTCAGGACGCATTTGTCTATAACTGAGCATATCGATACCCACGATTCGGCCAATAGGGAAAAAACCCAGTATGGACGCGGGACATCTTATCTGAGAACGTGTATGAGAACGTGTCGCGGACATCTTGTCCGCGCGTGCCGCGGCTGTCCCGGCCGCGGAAGGGCGAGGCCAAGGGGTCCCCAACGCGGAATAGGGCGTTGGGGAGCCCCAGGATGGCCTCGCCACGCGCGGGCGGGACGCCCGCGACACGACGAAGAACGGTTTTCATACACGTTCTGAGGGATTCTGCGGTGGGTCTTGTGACGAGAGATAGGCCGGGGTCACAGCGGGGCTATCCACTGTTCCGACGACATGGCGAATCCCTGCAAATCTCACTTTATGGGACCTCGGGCGGGGGAGAATTGCGCAACTCACGGCCTCCTCCGGAGTTATGGAGGCCCAGTGACACTCCGGTGCCGGACTCGCCCAAAAAATATGACAAATGTGGAGAAAAGTATTGACTAAGTGGGGGCAAATGGTAAGATATCCCTGTATGAACTGATCGAGTGGGATTGATGCCATGCTCTTATTAACAGGGGAGTACCAGCACGTTGTCGATGGGAAGGGGCGGGTGCTCATCTCGAACAGGCTCAGGAACCAGATCGATGTCGATCAGCATGGCGTGAATTTCTATCTGGTGCTCGGGGCCAACGGGGTGTTGTGCCTGTACCCGGAGAAGTGCTTCGAGCAGCTTGCCCTCTCGGTGGCGCCGGGGACGACGGCGCCCGATGAGGCGGTCGCGTTCGAGCGCATCAGTTTCGCGCTGGCGAGCAAGGTGGAATTGGACAACCAGGGCCGGCTGCTTCTGAACGAGAAGCTGCGCAAACGGGCCGGCCTGAAGGAGGACATCACGCTGGTGGGCGTGCGGGACCATATCGAGCTCTGGAACACGCATGACTGGGAGCAGTATCTATGCGACCACATGACGCAGTACCAGAAGCAGATGACCCAGGCCCGCCAGCTCGTGATGCGACAGCAGACCCGGGAATCGTGATTGCTGCGTTGGAGGTACCATGGCAGGGATGGAGTGTCATTGTCAGATCGTGGGTCAGAGCCTCAGGGGAGACCGGCCGGTGGATGAGCAGACGGGGATTTCCCTGGAGATTCTCGCCGAACGGCTCGAGCGGCTCCGGCACCGCAGCAGTCTTTTCGCGGGCGTGACGTTCTCGCCCTACGTGGAGAAGATGAAGCGCCACGCCGAGGCGGTGGCGATGAGCTGAATCGACAGGCGTGTGAGACGCCCCTGGTGCGTGGAGACGCCCAGGCGCAAGGAGCACGGCCCACGGATGTGGCGGTGGAACGAGCGGATGTAGAACACGTTCCGGTTCTTGCGCAATCTCTGGCCGAGCAGATAAGCTGTCCTCAGGATGGGGTGGTGGTCGATGCGACCACAGGACACGGAGGTCACAGCTTTCTGTTCGGCAGTCGCCTCGGGCCGGCGGGGACCTTGGTCGGACTGGATTTCGACAGCAGGTCCCTGGAACGGGCCCGACAACGGTTGGCAGGCCTTCGGTGCAAGGTCATCCTCGTCAAATCCAACTTCTCCCGGATCGCGGACTGTCTCGGTGAACTGGGCCTCCGGGAGGCGGATTTCATTCTGGCCGACCTGGGGTTGTGCTCTGCGCAGCTTGCGGACAGTGACATCGGGCTTAGTTTTCGGACCGATATGCCCTTGGATATGAGAATTGACGCAAGCCTGGAGACGACGGCGGCCGATATAGTCAATGAACTGGATGAGAAGTCCCTGGCGGACTTGATCTTTCAGTATGGCCAGGACCGTGCGTCCCGGCGGATCGCGCGGTACATCGTCGAGCGCCGGCGGCGCGAGCCCCTCCGGACGACGGGACAGTTGGCCGCGGTGGTCTGCAGCGCGTTGCGGGCGCCGAATCGGAAGTACCAGCCGAGAAAGCACCCGGCGACGCGGACCTTCCAGGCGCTGCGCATCGCGGTCAACCATGAGTTGGAGAACCTTGAGGAGCTGCTGACGACGGCGCCGGGGCTACTGCGAAAGGACGGCTTCGTCGCCATTATCAGCTATCACAGCCTGGAAGACGGCCTGGTGAAACGGGATTTCAAACGCAACGCGGATGAAGGGATCTATCGTCTGCGGACGAAGAAACCGATCGTCCCGAGCGAACCGGAGGTCGCGGCCAACCACCGGGCCCGCAGCGCCAAGCTGAGGATCGCACAAAAGACCTGACAACGTCGGATGGAACATCGGGCTGACCTGCGAAGGAACGAGTGGAACGGTAGGAACGGAGTGGAACCATGACGTCGGATGCGAAGATCGGCTTGCTGCTGGGGTTGGTGTTCATCTTTGTGATTGCCTTCATCATCAACGGTCTGCCGAATCTCAGACCGCAGCAGGCGACCCGCGCGGACGTATCCACGGAGATCAGCTTCCCTACCGAGGAAATGGGCGTGGCGGGCAACGCGCAGCAGGCTCAGGCGGACCTGGACTGGAAGGCGCTGGTCGATCAGCAGGAGAGGGCGGTCCCGACGCCCGAGGCGGGGGTCGAACCGTCCACATCGGCGGGGGAGACGCCAACGCAGGCGGCCCAGCCGGCGGACGGTCAGGAGATTCGCTACGTGAGCCCGCTGCCGAGGATCAATCAGATCAGCCAGGGGATCGAGGCCCTGGTGGACCACCTCACGGCCGGCCTGCAGAATCCCCGGGAGCAGGTGACCACGGTCAACATGGACACGCCCCGGCCGGCCACGGGGCAGCCTGAGGGCAGCGAGCGACCGACGGCGGCCCAGGTTCCACCGGCGCGATCGGAGATCCGTCTGCCGGAGACGGTCACGAGAACCGCCGAGCCGCCCAGACCCTCGGCGACGACGGGCCAACCGCCCGCCACGCTCCCCAGGGCGGCGGGAATTGTCACGGTCGTCGGGGACGGCGAGAGCCTTTCCAGTGTTGCCAAGCGGATGTATGGCCCGGAAGAGGGCAACAAATACGCCAACATCCAGCGGATTTTCGAGGCCAACCGGGATGTCCTGCCCTCCATCCACGAGGTGAAGTCGGGTCAGAAGCTGGTCATCCCGGCGCTGCCGCCGCGGGCGCTCAATCCGGACAGTCCCTCGGATGTCCTGAAGAGAGAGTTGTTCGAGAAGGTCCGGGCGATCGGCGAGCGTGCGGCCGCCCAGACCCCCGTCCCCAGCGGAGCGAGCCGATGGTACACCGTCCAGGAGGGCGACAGCCTCTGGAAAATCGCCTCCAGCCAGCTCGGCGCCGGGGCACGCTATGAGGAGATCCTCAAGCTCAATGCCGATGTCCTGAAGGACGCGGCGAAGGTGGCCCCGGGGATGAAGATTCGGTTGCCGGTCAAATGAGAGAACGGGGCCCGGCCGTCGCCGACGCGCGATGGCGCGTGGCGGTTGGACATGGGATCACGTCTCAGTTTCGTTCTGGTGGTGTTCTTCTTCGCGGCCACGCTGATCGTGGCGGTCTATTTGCGTGGCGCCAACTATCGCGCGTTCTACACCTTGCGCACGCACAAGATCGAGCAGGGCCGGCTCCAGCAGGAGCTCTGGCAGAAGCAGCTTCGGGTGGAAAGCCTGATCAACCCGGCCTCGGTCTCCCAGCGACTGGGGGAATGAAGGCGAAGTCCGGTGGGTCCTGCAGGACCTATAGGACTTATAGGACGTATAGGAGTTGCCCCAGGACACGGGGTGATCGATGCAAGCGGCCGGTGAAGACAAACGAGTCCCTGGGGGAGCTGTGACTCCCGGCGACGGACGGCGTGAGCTGACGGCCATCGTCGTGATCATGTCCCTGGTGATCGTGGGGTTCTTCGCCCTGGCCGGGCGATGCTTCTACCTGCAGTACTGCCTGGCGGACCACTATGCCCAAAAATGCCTCGTACAGCAGAGGGCCTATCTGCCCCTGGAGCCGCAACGGGGGGCCGTCCTCGATGGGCGGGGCAGGGTCCTGGCCGCGAGCAGCCAGATCCGCACGATCTTCGCGGAGCCGCGCATCATCAAGGACCCGAAAGAGACCGCCACCCGCCTGGCGCCGATTCTCGATATGGGGGCTCACGAGATCTGCAGGCTCATCGTGGACAGCAACAACCCCGGCTACGCCGTCCTCAAGAGGGACGCCACCGTCGCGGAGTGCGAAGCGGCGCAGAAGGTCCTGGGCCTCGGGATTCATTACGATTGGCGCCGACAGTATCCCACCGGCCGGCTGGCCGCGCACATCGTCGGGTTCACGAGCCAGGACAACTACGGCCTGGCGGGGGTCGAATATGCCTTCGATCGCGACCTGCGCGGGCGGGGCGCCAGGCACACGTTCCTGGTCGACGTCCATCGACGGCCCCTGGCCTTTTGCCTGGCGGACGAGCAGGACGACAACGAAATGCCCGTCCACGGGTCGGGCATCATTCTGACGCTGGACGCGACGATCCAGCAGTTCGCCCACGAGGCGCTGCTCCGTCGATGCAAGGAATACCAGGCGGAGGCGGCCGTAGCCATGGTGGCGGACCCGCACACCGGCGAGATCCTGGCGATGGTTACGCTGCCGGACTTCGATCCGACGGAGACGGCCAAGACCGCCCGCAAGCACCCCGAGGTCTTCACGAATCGGCTGCTGACCGACCAGTATGAGCCGGGCAGCATCTTCAAGCCGTTCGTGGCCGCCATCGCTCTCGATACGAAGGTGGTCAATCGCTACGAGACCATCTTTTGCGAGAACGGGCACTATCACGGAAAAGGCTTCGGGACGATCGGCGAGTTCCGCCAGGGCTTCGGCGACCTGACGCTGCGCGAGATCCTCATGGTCTCGTCGAACATCGGCATGGCGAAGATCGGCCAGCGCCTGGGCGCGACGCGCCTGTACGAAGGACTGACGCTGTTTGGCTTCGGACGCAAGGTGGGCGTCGAGCTGCCCGGCGAGGCCGAGGGACTGCTCCGA
>Ga0172362_10005423_pt1 | contig 11047 bp, 6 predicted proteins | sample LakKivs1_kivu2a2_FD_114534 | JGI IMG/M metagenome (GOLD analysis project Ga0172362, IMG submission 114534) | Sediment microbial communities from Lake Kivu, Rwanda - Sediment s1_kivu2a2 | ecosystem: Environmental > Aquatic > Freshwater > Lake > Sediment | place: Rwanda: Western Province, Lake...
CACGCCGTTCGAATACCGATAGACCTCCGAGCCGATCTCCTTGCCGTCTTTCACCTGCACCAGCACGGCCCGGCCCGATTCCGTCCCGAAATCGATCCCCAAGACGTATTTCTTGCTCATGGAGCTTCTCCTGACGGAGAAGCCAAGAAGACAAGAAGGAAAGAAGATAAGAAGATAAGAAGATAAGAAGTCAAGAAGGGGGAAGAGGCCGGGAAAGGGCATTCGCGTGGAGCCCGGCTTCTCGGTCGGTCTTCTGTCTTCTTCCCTGTTTGGCTTCTCATCTTCTTGGCTTCTCGTCTTCTTGACTTCTTGACTTCTTGACTTCTTGTCTTCTTGCCTTCTTGCTTTCTATCCGTTGAACAGAATTTCCTTCACCACGTCGATCGTCTTGCCGGCGTCGCCGGTGGCCTGGGCCTTCTTGAGGTCGGCGCGGCGGGCGTAGATCCGCAGCGCCTTCTTCATCAGGTTGCCAAACATCTCGCGCGAGAGCGACATCGCCTGCACCGGCTCCATGCGGTAGGTGAACTGATCCTCGCCGAACCAACCCGCGTAGCCGGTATCGATGGCCGAATAGCAGAAGTCGGCCTGGCGCCAGTTGTCGCCCGTCCCCGCGCAGCGATCTTCGTCGTTGCTGTGCAGCTTCGCGTTGTTGATGTGGAAGTTCACCAGCGGCACGCCCATCACCTTGGCGGTGTAGACCATGTCGGCCGGCTCCACGCCGTACATCTGCTCGTGGCCGTAGTCGATGCAGATGCCCATGTTGGTTCCGCCGCACGCCTTGTTCACCGCCTTGGCCACGAGCATCGCCTTGGTGGACGTGCTCACGATCATGTTGCCTTCGCGCGGCTCGTGGAGCTTCGCCTCGGTGCCGAACCGCAGCCCGGCCGCCTTCGCCTTCTTGTTGATCGTGATGCACGCGTCGATGTACTGCTCGAGCTGGCGGCCGTAGTTCACCTCGAAGTTGTAGTCCCATCCGTCGGCTCCCGGCCACAACGCCACGCTCTTGCAGCCCACGGCCTTCGCGATCTCCACGCTCTGCAGGGCGATGGCGATGGCGTCGCGCCGCACCTTCGGATCGGTCGACGTCACGCTCCCCAGCTTCCACTTCGGGTCCGTCCACAGGTTGTTGTTCATGTTGGTGGGCACGAGCTTGCAGTGCCGGAGTGCGTCCTTCACTTCCTTGATCTTCGCGGGCACCACCCGATATTTCTGATCGATGAACACGCTCTCGTGGAACTCGATGCCCTTGATGCCGGCCTTGGCCACGCGCTCGATCTGCGCCACCACGCCGCTGTCGAACTTCGGATCGTTGCTGTGGTAGCCGAACGGCGCAAATCGATCGGCGAAATCGCCCGCGCACCAGTGCCCCGCGGCAAACTGGATTCCGAACAGCTCAAAGAACGCATCCAGCTTGTCGCCCTTCAGGTAGCCCTTGAACTCCGTTTCGAGGCGGGCAAAGTTTTTCGGACTGAGTTTCATGCAGCACCTCCGTTGGCTTAACGATTGAACGAAACTCGGCAAGTGACCGGCCCTTCATTATATATTGGAGGAAGAAAGTATCAAGGGAAATTGAGGCGGGCCTCGAAAGGCTGAAGTGACCCCTGGGGACGAACCGCATGCGAATCGCCGGTTTCCCGACTCGGATGATCTCTGAGTTCCATCTTGACATTTCGTCACTGAAAAGCTATGATTTCCTTTCAAGTGAAGCCGAGAAACTGACGATACCATGCCAGCCGCCAGGATGCGAAACGACCGAACAGGAAAACGGGCAAATGGAGATTCGGTGCCCCATTCATGGATTGATCGAATACACGCCGGAAGAGGAAAGGCTGATCAATTCGCATGTGATTCAGCGCTTGCGCGGGATTCGTCAGCTTGCCATGGCCTATCTCGTTTACCCTGGCTGCCTGCACACGCGCTTCGAACACTCGATTGGCGTAATGCACGCCGCCGGAAGGATGGCTCGCCAGCTTCAGCTCGACGATGATAAGAGAAGGATCGTCCGCTTGGCTGGACTGTTGCACGACTGCGGTCACGGGCCTTTTTCTCATGTTTCCGAGCAACTGCTCGAGAAACTCACGGCAAGCTTGCCTGACGGCGTTAGCAGGGACCAACTCCACGAGCAGATCACATGGGACATCATCCGCACTTCACCAGAGATCACTTCAGTTCTCGGTCGCGGTGATACAGAGGCGATCGTAATGGTACTCGACACCGTCCATTCCTCACAGCGGACGGTAATGCAGGACATCATCTCCGGAAGACTTGATGCGGACAAACTGGACTACCTTCTGAGAGACAGCTATTACGCAGGCGTGAAATACGGGGTGTTTGATCTGGATCGTGTAATAGCATCCCTGTGCGCTATTGATATGGGGCGGGGCGAACAACAGGTGGGAGTGACGGAGGAAGGCATACACGCAGTGGAGCAGATGATCCTGGCCCGGTATCATATGTCGATGCAAGTCTACTACCATCGGATCCGAGCCATCACTGATGCGATGACAGTAAAGGGTCTTCTGGCGTCTGTCGAAGAGGGCAATACTGAGGTCAGGAGCCTCTATGACTATGTGGCTGTAGACAACGCAGCGTTTCTGAACAGGTATCTGGCTTATACCGATAACAAGCTGGTCGACAGCCTATTGGCCATGCCAGATGGCAGCTTGGCCAAGGAATTCTTCCAAAGACTTGCCCAACGGCGGCTTCTGAAGCAGGTGATGAGGATATCCACTTCCACTGCTCAACTTGGCGACGCAGTTACTATTCAGAGGCTCCTGAACAGCATAGCGAGCGAACAAGGCCGAATAGAGCACGAGAAAGAGATTGCTCGGGAACTTGGTGTTCCAGAAGGACTCGTTGTGGTGGCCTACCAGTCGATGAAAAACCCGACGTATCGCGCGCCTGGCCCGGTTCTGACAAAGGAAGACATTGTTGTTCTCACTGAATCGGGAGAACGGGAATCCTTCAACAAAGTGTCCCAGATCTTCAGCGATAGGGCTGCCGATCCCCAGAAAGGCTATCTTTGCGTCTATGCTCCAGTGGACATAGAGGACCGCGCACAGAGGCAAAAATCTATTGCCAGAATGCAGGATGTTGTCAAGAAGCACTTCGGTTATTCGATGAAGGAAACACGAAATGGACGCAACTGAAAAAGCCGTGCTGTGCATTGTGAGAAGCAGCCGGAACAATACACTGCAGGGCAGGACGCTTCTCCAGAAAGCGATCTACTTCTTGAACGAGACTATGGACCTGGGCATCAGATACCGCCCCCATTACTTCGGTCCCTTCAGCGAAGACGTGGCCAACACTATCGCCAGTCTGGTGGCGGTGGGAGCCCTGCGCGAGATGGTCGAGTGCCTTCCAGCTTCGAGTGATCCGTTCGACGGGTGCAGATACACATATATCCTTACGGAACTCGGGAGGCTGATGCTCGAACAGGAGCCTGATGGCGATCTCGAATCGGCTTGCCGGGAGATTCTGGGAGAGACAGATGATTATTCCGAGTTGGCCGCTGCTGCCAAGTTGCACCACATCATCAAGAGGCATGGCGGGGACTTCAGCTATGAGGCGGTCATGGCTAACGCTCACGATCTGGGCTGGAAGCTGCAGCCAAGGCAAATCGAGAACGCAGCCAGGCTACTCGTACGGCTGCTGCGCAAAGGCCACCTGAAAGCTGCCTCATAAACCGCAGATGTCCAAGCCATCGTCTGTTGGCAGTTGCCGGACAAGAAGCGAGACCGTTCTTCGTGTCCGGCAGTTATCAACTGCCGACTTCCAGCTTCCGTTCCTCACTTCCCGTACCCATTGAACCACGCCCTCTCCCCAAACGCCTTCTTCTCCCTCTGCTTCACCTGCTCAACCGGCACGCCGATCGGCAGCGGAATTTGCACGTGCTTGCCATTGGGCACGCCGAGCAGCTCCGCGAGCTTCTCCGCGCGGCCCTCGGCGCGCAGCACGCCGTCCAGCCACACGGTCGCGTAGCCCAGGGCCGTCACGGCGAGCAGCATGTTTTCCACGGCAGCCGCGCAGTCTTCCTTCTCGAACGACGCGCCCTTGTACACCGGCGATGGATCCACGCAGCACACGATCACGGCCGGCGACTTCACCGGCACGACCTGCCGCACCTGCTCCATCACTGCCGGATCGTCCACGATCACAAACGTGGTGCTCTGGGCGTTGCAGCCCGACGGCGCCACGATCCCCGCCTGCACTATCTTTCGCAGGTCCTCGCGGGGAACCGGCTGGTTCTTGTAGTCGCCCCGATAGCTGTGCCGCTTCGCGATTGCATCAAACGGATTTTCTTTCCTTGCTCGGAGAGGAGATCGACGCCTCCCGCAGAATGCAGGAGTTTCTTTCAGAGAGCCGCAAACACACGAGGAAGCGCTACGTTCTCATCCATCGCCAGTTGCGGCTGAAGTGAAAGATGATCCGCCGGGAATGGATGCGGCTTCCTGGCTGTCATGCCCAAGCCACGCCCAGTCCTTCCGGCTGTCAGATGCAGGCGTAGAATCAGGGTATAGAGCCTTATCTTCGCTGGCTAGCTGGATGATGCTGAGGATGCGAGGCCAAGTGGTCCAGCCGGTCGCGCAGCCGAGGGCGGCGGCGTTGCAGCCGTGGGTGCTGTCAATCAACGTTGTCAGGATGAAACGCCGTGCTTGCTGAGCGATTGCGGTCGAGGTTCCGCTGCCCATTCTTCTCGGAGCAGGATGCGGCTCGATGGAGCCTACGAACGCCACAGTGCCCTGCAACCAGTCACCCGGTCAACGTCAATCGCCTGCAATGGGACAACTGTCCTTGACCTTCCTCACGCATGCATCCATATCTTCTCGAAGCTCATAGACCCAGAACCGCAGCGGCGTCCACCCCGCCGCCTTCACCGCCAGATCGCGCCAGAGGTCCTCAGCCTTGCGGCGCCCGAATTCGTCGCGATGGTGGCGTTCGCCGTCCACCTCGATGTCGAGCCTGTAGTCAGGCAAGGCAAGATCGAGCCGCTTCCCGGCAAGCCAGTACTGCGGCTGGGGAGAGAGGCCGGCCTCCACGAGGGCATCGTAGAGCTTCCGTTCCCACGGAGACTCAAACAGCAGACCCGGCGGAGGTGAGGTGGTCCGATCCTTCACCCGTTGTGCGAGATTCCGCAGGTGCCTTATGTCACACGATGCGCATAACTCCAGATTGCCTACGACGTGGAGCAGCGCCCGCGCCCGGCTGATAGCCACGTTCCATAGGTTGCGATTCTCGCTGATGAACCAGAGCGAGCCGGATGGCGTGTCTGGCTGATACACAAGACTGCAGATGATCACGTCACGCTCGTCGCCCTGGAAGCCATCGGCGGTAGACGACACGAAGTTGCAGGCCCTCAGCTTGCTCGCAGGGAGGCTCCGCTCTGCCCAGTCCCCGATCCTTCGGGCCTGAATCTTGAACGGCGTGACGACGCCAACAGTGCCGTCGAAGCCGTCAGCGATGAGTTGCGCGAGGGCGCGCCCCACCACGTCGATCTCATCCTGACAGATGGCGCCACTTGGTGGCACGGCCTCCGCGACACCCACCACGTCCGTCCAGTGCAGGCCGGGTTTCCACCCGCGCGGCACACGGAGCCTGCCTTCGGCGGTCTCCACACGGAGCGTCTTGCCGTAGAACGTGGCATTGCAGTAGTCGATGATCTCGAAATGGGAACGGAAGTGGTCTCGAAGCTGAACGGGTTGGGCGACGTAGCTGGCGGCAGCGTAGCAACTGTTGTCCAGGAAGTCGTGGTGCAGGTATTCCGGCTCCAAGAGCCTGTGCTTTGCCAGAAGCTGCTGATTCCGGCCCTTGCTCAGCGTGTGAACGGCCTGAAGCTGGTTCGGATCGCCAATGATGACAGCCCGTTTCGCGCGGTACAGCAGCGGGATGACCGATGCGATGTCGCACTGGCTTGCCTCGTCGATGATCGCCACGTCCACGACGCCGGGCGCCAGGGGCAGACAGTGACGGACGGACAGATTGGTGACCGCCCACAGCGGATACGAATGCAGCAACAGGCGCATCTGCTCAGTGAAGAATCTCTCCCAGCGAATCCGTGTGCCCTTGCCGTGCAGGGGGCTGTTGAGATTGTTCAACACGCCTCTCATCTGGGCAAGCTTCTGTCTATGTTCCGGGGACAGGTTCGCATGCCTCTGCTGCAATGCCACTTCCAGGAGCGGCTTGGTCTTGACACCGATCAGTTCCAGAAGGGTCTCCAGTTCGTGGAGCACGTCAACCAGCGGCCGAAGCGACCGTGCCCTCTCCTGAACCTTCGTCATCTCAACGTGCAGCGCGTGCAGGCTTCGGTACTCGTTCAGCTTGTCGATGCACGACTTGAGGGCCTCGCAGAATCGGCCGGTGATCGCCGGCGTCGGCAGATCGAGTTCATAGGTGCGAAGGGATTTCCTCAACTGCTCGATGCGCCACTTCACGCCTCTCCAGTAACGGAACCACCACCACATCTTCGCCAAGGCCCGTTTCATCCACACCGACGTATCGCCAGGGAAGGCGGCGACGCTTGCGCTCAAGTAGTCCAGGCAGGCACCGTCCGGGAGGTCGCGGCCGTCCACGATATTCCGCACGATGTCTCCCGGCAGCAGTTCGGCCTTCAGGTCCCATTCGGCGGTGAGGTCGCCAAGTTCGCGTTCGGTCGTGCCCCAAAGCTCGGCCAGATCAAGAAGGTGCGTTCGCTTCGCCAGCAGGCCGTCCATCTCGTCCAACAGGGCATGAAGTCTGGGGCGTGTGTCCGATAACGGCGGATGCGCCTGAAGCTCGCGTATGGCATTCTGCCATGTGAACGTTTCCCCGGTGGCATCGTTCTTGTGGCGGAAAACCACCTTGCTTTCCTCGGCGAGAGCGTTCGTCCGAGGCACCACGGCGTCTATCGCTTTGTGGTTGTGGCTTGCGAAGATGCCGGTCTTCCCCTGAAGGGCGAGATTGGCGAGCAGATTTGCCGCCACCTGCGATTTGCCCGTGCCCGGCGGCCCGGTGATGACGGTGAGGTCACTGGTGAGGGCGGTGCGGACAGCTTCCTCCTGCTCATGGTTGAAAGTCAGGAATGGCACAGGATGCCGGTTCTCAGGTGCGGTGGGTTGATCCACCTGTGCAGCGGCAATCGGCTCCTTCAGCCTGAACACGTGCCTGAGCGCTGATCTTCTGAAGTCATCGTCACTTGCGCGGGCGAGAATGGACCGCAGTTCCTTCAGCAGACCGGCGCCGAACTTGAGCGGCTTGGCAGAGTAGAGGATGGCGACGTTGTAGATTCCGGACTCCAGATGCGCGAAGTCCGCCTTCACGTCCACGCGGCTCGCATCGATGCGTTGGCCCTGTACGCGATTGCCACAGAACGCGCTTACTGCTGCGGCGGCATTTGGGAGTTTGAGCAGGTCCTCCTGCGCCACGCCGGTCTCGTCCTCCTCGATTGGATCGAGCAGGCCGCACTGCCGCAGGAACGCGCGGCGCTCTTCGTTGGTCGTGAACTGCTTTTCGAGCCATCTGGAGTTGACATCGGCGTCGGTGAAGTCAGGCACGATCTCCAGCGACTGCCCCTCCTGCTCGGATGAAGCCGGAATACAGAAGATCGGCACGATGAGGGTGTCTCTGTCCGCGTTGTTCTGATTCCAGACGAGGAGCGGGTAACCGATGAACAACTCCTCGCCTTCGGCCCGCGCCATGGATCGCACAAATTCGCTTTGCGAGTCGAGAAGCCGGACGGTGACGGTGACTTCTTCTTTCGCTTGCTCAGGCCACCAGCGCCCAAGCAGCGGCAACGTGACGAACTGCCTGTTGTAGCCGTTGCCATAGAGTACGGTGGACGGCCGTTCTTCCAGGCGGACGCAATCGATGTAGTAGGCGATGAGGCGGCGGAGGATGTCGCAATCCGAGGGGACACCGGGCGCAGGTGCAGTGGCCTCAAGGCGGGACGGACTACCCTTGACGATTGTCGCGCGGGCGGTTGGGCAAACGGGGGGGCGAGGCGGTTCCTCGGGATGTATGGGGGTGCGTACCGATTCCGTATCAGGTTTCGTCTCAGGCTTGCACCTTTCCGGTGCCGGAATCGCCTTGCGCCTTCGGATTCCCTCCTTTGCCAGCTTCCAGCCATCTCCGCTGCGCGTGATCAGCCTGGCTGCAAGCAGGAGACGCAAGCCAGATGAACCAAGGAATGCCAATCGTCGTGTTCATACAGCTTCATGGCAATCGCATGCGATAGCGAGACTTCCGTTGTGCATGGCAGGTCGGCGACCGGCCCGGTGAGCAGAACGTTCTTCGGTCGGCCGTTTTCCGACAACCATCTCGGCAGTTCACGCAGAAGAGCGCTGCGGTGGGTGAGTGTTGCAGCCCCGAAGTCCAGGAGTGAGCATGAGTTCTGGGCGCCTGAGAGAATAGCCTTCTCCACAGCCTGCTCGTCCAGCCACTCCTCCCATGTGTCCTGCGCTGCCTTGAGAACGTCTCTTGTACAAATGTCGATTCCTGCCCATCGGTCAGCTTGCCGCATGTAGACCACTGCTTGGCCCGGGGTCTGCCCGTGAAAAGCTGCAAGTGCCGGCACCATCCCGCTGGCAAGCAACTCCCACGCTGCTTCCGCCGCCCAATCGGTGCTCCTGTGCCTCAGTAATGCGCAGGCAATCCCGATGTCAAATGGGCGAGTGTCCCACTTCATGTAAGATTGGCGTTCGGGCAAGTCGCGCACCGGTACCAGGAAGCAGACGCCGTTGCACATTTCCTTCCTGAGGGAAAGCATTGTGGCCGACACGTTGTTGCAGGTCACGTCCACCACGGCAACCTTCGACTCGTGAAGCTCGTGTTTGCGTTGGTCCGGCAGCCGGTGCGTCCATGCCAGCACAGCGGCAACGGACCGCCATAGCAGCCGCACGTCCCGCCCGGCGAACGCATCGAGAATGTTCTGCTGTGGCCGTTCGGTGAAGCTGTCCGGTATGGGCACCACCGTGAGGCAGTCGGATTCGGCGCTCTGTTGCGGGAGGCTTGTCGCAAAGGCGCGGATGATCTCGGCCAAGGGCACATTAAGGGGGCTGGGATCTCCGAGCGAGTCGCGGCAGCGCCACCGAGGGTGGTATTCGTCGGCCTCAAGTGCGCGCCAGAGCATCCACGCAGGCACTCGGCCAAGGCCGTGGTTTGGTCGCAGGCTCCTGCCCCGGGTGCTTTTCAGTGCTTCGGCCGTGGTCAGCGGGCGTTGGGGCCTGGATGCCGGCAGAACATAGCGCGGCCCCGTTGGGCCGCAACCAAATAGCGGTTTTGGCTACAGGCTGCAGGCTACAGGCTACAGGCTACAGGGTTCGCTGATTAACGTCTCGTCTCCGATCCTGTCGCCTGTCGCCTGTGGTCTGTAGCCTTTCCTCAAGCCGCCAAAGTCTTGCGCCGAAAACAACACATTTTCGACATAGTAGTACAGATGCCGGGAACCCTGTGTGGCTCAGCCGCTATCGAGCATGCACCGTGCTCGTCTCCCTCGGCCAGGCATGTTGCCGTTGTCCATCCGCTGAAATCGAACCCGCGCGACACGTAGCTCATTGCATGACGTCCCCGCAGGCTAACGCACACTCGCCAAGAACCTGCCTTAGCACCTGAAGAAGGCCGTTCTTCGCCCAATTCGTCGGAGATGCTGGGACCCGCAATCCATCAACCCAGGTGTTCTCGGTCTTTCCGGGAGGCAGGTCGGTCACAGTTGTGTCTCGGAGGTTGCTGCGCAGGATCAATCCCCTGAAGACCACCGAGTCACCAGCCTCTCGTTGCCGTATCGCATGAAGTGCGTTGGCCGCTTCGCTGGGCTGCCGTTGGACACGTTCGTCGTCGGGGCTTTCGGCGGCGCTATGAATGGCCCATATGAAGAGGCAGGCGCTACGGCCGCCGGGGTGCTCCGCAAGGGGCGCGAAACGGACGACCATGTCGGCACCGAGCATCGCGCACCATTCGGCCACTGAACCGTAGTCATCCGTCGATGGGTGCAGCGGATGGATCCACTCCGCAACCACCTGCATCGGCGGCCTTGTCTGGAAGAGTACCGGCCCAGGCCAGTCCATCGGGGCAAACCAGCAACCGTCCTTCTGCTCATCGCTTACCCATAGTCTGTGCTCGAAGACGGCTGCTGTTCCAAGGTCGTTGTCGTCAGCCGGATGCAACGCCGCGCCGACACACAACCGCATGAGGTCCGCCCAGAGCCTGCGCTGCCACTTCCATGCCTCATCAGCTTGGCGCTCCCGGTGAACGAGCTTCAGATACCAGGTCCACATCTCCCGGTAGGCCATATCGTGCAGGAGCACGTAGTTGGGCTGCGGGACGCTATATAGCGTGCCTACTCTCGCGAGCACGGAATCGCTCAACATGCGCCGGCACAGGCTGCGGTATCTATCAACCAGCTTGCAGCGACTGTGCTCCCCGAACCCCTCATTGAGCCTCAGGTACATGTCTGCCGCCCTGATGCACCGTACCAGGAAGTCCTTCAGGACCCTGTTCTCCAGCGTATCATAGTTCTCGCGGCGTATGACGGCGAGGATTTCCTGTGTGGCTCCAGCCTTCTCGGTAGCGGTGCGGCCGGGACGCTTAACCAGCCACTCCAGACATGTGTGATCGGTCTCCTGCACCCGTGCCAGGGCCGTTAACTGGCGCTCCCGGCGAAGCATCCGGTGGGGACGGCTCACAAGCTGCTGAAGTATGTTCCTGAAGGCGCTGTTTTCAGCGATCGATACGATTACATCGCGCGACGGGGACGCTCCGTACTGCCGCAAGCAAGTTGCCACCTTCGCCCACGGGATACATGCCCACCGAAGGGGGCCAGCATCAAACTCATCCGCTTGGGGTCCTAGGATGCCGTGAAGCGAGTCCGGTAGGTGCTTCTCCGGCACGCGCCCAGCCTGCCTCTCGCCAAGCAGCCGCAACTCCAGCATCAGGCCGACAACCGTTTCGATGAGGCGCTGCATATGACCCGAAGGCTCCTGCGATGCCACATCGGAAACGTTCTGTGCGTGTGGGTGGGGAACCTGTCCGGCAACCCCAATCGTTGTACCACTACTACCGTACCGCACATTCAGTG
>Ga0172362_10005424_pt1 | contig 11046 bp, 11 predicted proteins | sample LakKivs1_kivu2a2_FD_114534 | JGI IMG/M metagenome (GOLD analysis project Ga0172362, IMG submission 114534) | Sediment microbial communities from Lake Kivu, Rwanda - Sediment s1_kivu2a2 | ecosystem: Environmental > Aquatic > Freshwater > Lake > Sediment | place: Rwanda: Western Province, Lake...
CCAGCACCGTAGTCCCCGAGCAAATCCGTATCGACGGCATCGAATACTGCCCAAAGGACGGTAATTTGGTCATCGATGAATTTATATTTTCCATCTACCCGCTTGGTTTAGGACAGGCCCCCTGTGCTTTTCATTTTTTGCAACGTTAGAAGAATATTTCGGTGTTGTCGGTGGGTTGTACACGGTCCGGTGTCCGCACCTGCATTTCAACAGCTCTGGCCTCGCCATGTGATTTTAAGTCTCCAACGTCATCCGGTTTCATGCTCAAAGATGGATTTCCGCATAAATCACAGTGAACGTAGCTATAAAGGGCAAAAAAAGTGTGTCCGCAAGGGCATTCATGTTTGTACCGAACGTTGTCTTTAATACGATGAGCCATGATTATCACCATTCTCCTAAAACAACCATATCCATTCGTCCAGGACCGTCTTTAGAGGACAAAATGAAACAAAACCTCGTAGACTTTGTATTGCCCCTTCACTTGAACAAAGTAGTAATTGTTCCCCATATCGGTTATACTTCTCACTTTATCCCCAGTGGGTGACAAGTTCTCGCGAACAGCGGTATCCACTTCGGGAGGTTTTTCCGCCGGGAGTTTCTGTTGCGGATGGGTTCGCTCGTACTCCCGATGTCTTGCTATTTGTCTGGCTATGCCCAGTGCGGGCAGTAAAATCGCAAACAACAACGAGACAATGGCGATCACCATCAGCAATTCGATGAGCGTAAAATTTCTTTTCTTCATCGCAGAATTCTCCATATCCACCATTTTACAACGGAAGTGGGAGAACGCAACTAAATTTTCATCTTTTTCTTAAGAAAGGCGGCAATGTCCCTCTGCCCTTCAATCAAAGCCAGAGTGAAGGGAGTATTGCCGTTTTTGTCGCGAGCTGTCAAATCCGCACCGTTTTCGACGAGCTTCTGGACGAAATCCAGGTCACCCGTAAGAACGGCTTCATGTAACTCCGACCGCCCGAACCGCGTGGTCTTCGCAGGGGATTCCGGATTGTCATCATCCATTTCGTCAAAAGAGTTTTCGTCCACTATTCCCAATTCTTTTTGTTTGGCTAGAATACGAGCTTCAATGTCTTCGGGAGGGATGGGAACTTCGGCTTGAAAGACGACAGCCCCCACATCAATGTCTTCTTCCTCAAGCACATCAACGGGGTCGAACAATCCGAACGAGTCATAAAAATTCATCACTTTTTCTACTCGTTCTTGTCGGGCTTGCGGAGGAAATTTTCGTAGTCTTTTACAGAGATGAATTAGAACACGGTTCCTCAATTCCATCCGACATTCCTTAAAATATCAAAAAGAAAAGGCACGGTCGCCCGTGTCTTCCCTTGTTAAATGCGACCCGCCGCGAAATCGCTGATTAGTTGCGGCGTTGCCGTATCCAATCCTGCGATGTTCAGCGTCAGGCTATCTTCTGGCGGCATGATGGAGAAACCCGTTGCTGAGAATGCAACTACCACACACCGTGTTTGTGGATTCATCCGTCGCCGGTACTCCTGCAGCGCCTGGAACGGATGCTGGTGACCCGCCCACGTCTCACCGTCCGTCATAATCACGAAGGCATCCACCTTTATGTTCTTCTGGAGGGCGTACATGATCGGGAGCGAGCAATCCGTTCCGCGAAACTGCCGGAGCCGGTCCATCTTCTGCGTTGCCGTCTCAAGTGTATCCTTTGCGGATAGACTCAGACGGGACTCCAGCGCATCATGGAACCCGATGATATGGCTGTTCTTCTCTCGTCGAGCGACAACCATTGCCATAACCGCCGTGGCGGTTGCGGCATCAATCAACTGGCACCCGTTGCAGCAAGAGCCTTGCATAGACCCCGACATGTCGATTGCGGTAAGGATTGCCTTTCCCGATGGCTCGACACATGCGAACGCCTTGTCGAATGCATCGTCCAAAGCGTCCATAATCTTCTGGACCGGAGTCCACTGCAAATCGCCCTTGTCGCCGTGACCCTGTGCATACTGACGATGAGCCTTTAAGATGTTCATAGGATGAAGTCCTGCTCGCTGAATCTGCTCCTCGTTGGTCAGCTTGTCACAAGCGAGATGGAGCTCGTTGCTCATCGGCTCGAAGATACAAGCCGCCGTCATCCGGTTCATGTTGCGGACCAGGGCATTCATCGGCATGTCCACCAGAAGCGCCTTCCAAACCGCTGGGGTCAGAAGGTTGTTCGGGACGGACTCCAACGTTAGCCGGTAATCTTTGATGAGCCGGACCATCGTATTGGCATCCTTCGTCTGCTTCGCCATTTCGTGGCCGTAGATGTACCGCAACTCTTCGTCGTCGTTCAGAGCTGCGAACTTCTCATCATCGAAACCCGTGCGGCCATTGACCGCATAGTTGAACACATGGTCATACTTCACGGACGGACGCAGTAGCGCCACATCCGGCGTTCCACGCCGAGTCTTCCGGTTCGGACCAATCTTGATGAGCCGCAGGATGTCCCGGTGGGACCATGCCTGCTCCATCTCGTCGGTCTTCCGGTGTGGATACTTGCAGACCTGGTAGGTCAGGTCTCGGACTGGATTGGACACATACCACCATCCAAGCGCCCGATGCAGACCCTTACCGTGCTTACCCTGCTTGAGGGTGTTCACGATGTCAACCCAACGGAACATGTCCGTTGAGAAGCGGCAAACCTCTCTCATACGCCGGTTAGCATACGTCCGAGTTGCCTGGTCGCCGAACACGCTGCAAACCGCGAGTGCGAAGATGGCCGGAAGGTTCTTCGCAGCCCGACGCGACTTGCTGATTTCACAGATGCGGTCTACGACCTTCGCACCGTTGGCCTGGATCAGGTTGCGGACGATGTCGTAGTTCTCGATGGTCATGTCCTTTTCGGAAGCGTAGTACGTTCCCGCTTCATTCCCCAGGATCAAAAACCTATCCAACCTCACCCAGTCATCTGCCTTGAACACGTACCCACCGGCGTTGTTCTGGACCTGGTCCGGGCGAGCCTGGATCTTCTGGTGAGTAAACTTTGGCTTCGTGACATGCTTTGCGTAACCCATAGCAATTCATCCTGTAAATCAACCCATAAATGGATAAGTAATTCCATCACAAAGGTCGCATTATATCACATTCAAATATAAAATCAAGCTTTTTTCAAAAAAATTATCCCCGCACAAAACCGAAGCTTTCGCGTCCGTTTTTGGATACGCCGAACTCTTCGATGCGTTTGAAGGCTTTGTCAACCTTTTCGGCGGTTACTTCGTGCTGGGTATCGCCACCGACAATGAAATTGATGTTCATCGTATTGATGAACTCCTGGATTTCCGCGCCGGTCCATCCCGAAGTCCGTTTGACGATATCACCAATCATTTCCTGGGAGACAACGCAATCGTGAAGTCGGTCGGTGATCATCCGCAGTCGTAGCGGTTCCTCCAAGGGCGGCACTTCAATGATGCGGTCGAACCGCCCTGGTCGGTTCCGTAAAGCATCCTCAATCACTTTCAGACGATTGGTCGTTGCGAGGGTAATCGCATTCGGGATGCTGTTTATCCCGTCGAGAATATTCATCAGGGCTCCCAACCGAAGATTGTCACCGCCAAATTCGCGGTCAGTCGAAAACAGGTCGAGGTCTTCGATGATGACGACGCAAGGGCTGGTATAATCGGCGAGTTTGTAAAGGTTCTTAATGCTCTGGTGCATCATACCGTTGTTTTCTGCGATCAGGTCGGGTGTAATCCAAATGACGGTGGTGTTTTTTGGGAGGAAATTACAGAGCACGTAGCCCGCCGTCGTTTTACCAGTGCCCGGACTGCCGTGCAGCATTATACCGCGTTTATTAAGCCCTCTCGCGTTATACTCTTTAGTCCGTTCAAGGAAGCCCAGAATTTCCTCTTGGAACAACTCGATAATACTCTGCGAGAAATAAAACTTCTCCCAAGTGTATTGAGGGCCGATGGGAATTTCAGAGAAATCGGCGGTCATTAGGTTGATGTCTTTCAACCTGCATCCCCGGAGACAGTTGTGGTTCTTCGCGAAACTGTCGATCTCCGCCAACGTTGCGGAGGGAACGTCTTTGCCTCGTGCATAGCATTTAATCCCAACACTGTTGTCTTGGATGCGACAGTAGACGTAGAAGGCTACATTCTTCTCCGGATCTTCCAGGTTCTTGAAGAACAGAAATCCGTTAATGGTGAAAAGGAATTCTTGCTCTCTCGCATTCCATGTTTGCTTGTCACAGGGAATTACATCACCATCACGATTGAAGTTCTTTTCACCAATAAACTTGAAACCTTTGGTTGCCATGTAACGAGGAATCGCTTCAATCAGAAGGAGACTGATGAGGGGAAGATTCAGGTAGCTGGCCTGGTGGAATTCTGAGATATCGGAAACCCCGAGATGATAGCAAATGTGCCGATAGTCGATAGACCCGATGCTGATTACTCTGGTTTCTTCGTCAAAGCGAATCAAATCCGGGTCGGTTTCTTCGGGAGTAATAAACGGGGTGATTTCCCTTACTGATTCCATCTGTTTTTCGTTCTCCATTGAAAAGGTTGCATGAACATTCATGCCGCTGTCTACAGTCATTGTGGGGGGCATTGCATCCAGAGATTCTATCATTTTTTCCACCTGGACATCTATTCCACGCAACTCGGCCATCGCATCAATCTCATTGACTTCGCCCGCCTGATCTTTCAAACAACCGTTGTTTAATACACTCGGTTTTAAAGGCTGGGCAGTCTTAGCCTGTGGAGCGAACTCCTCGGCAGTACCCGATACTTTCTCGGATATTTCCGCACGTTTTGTTATCGTCCCTGGTTCTTTGGGATTGCATTCTTTTTCTTCATCCTCTTCGGGTTCGCCGAAAATACTGCGAAGAAGATTTTCTTCTGGGGTAAGGGTCAAACGAAGCTTGCGGGTTCGTCGGCTCCACCGACTGCCTGCCTTTTTCTTCTTTGGGGTATGAATGGGTTCGGGCTTGTCATCCTTAATTTCCATTTTATGCTTCTACTCCTATCTAATCACAATAAGAATTGTACCCTGTCTTTTTTAAGAGTCAAGGTTTTTTCACTGCGGATTGTGAAAGTTGGTTAATGACATCTTGCATCGCCTCATCTTTGGGCGAGTCGTCATTTTCCACTTCGGCAGCGAGCTTCTCTTCAAATAGTGGAACTGTTTCCTTCGGCGTTGGAGACGGCAGAAAGGCAGGAGAAACATTTGAGAAAAATATCCTGTCGGGGTTTGTGAAAACCATTTCCTTCGGCTTGTTTCCGTGATTGTCCCACGGTTGAATCTTCGTCAAAGGTACAAAGTTATCTTTCTTCTCCTGATCCATTTTCTCAGCGGGCGGCTTTTCTTTGTAATCGTCCACCAATCCCTTGCGAGTACTCTGGGATGAGATACCACCAGAGGATTCAGGCGGGAAAACCATCTCTTTCGTCTTGCTTTTGCGGCTTACGGATTCGAACATAGTAGCGAGAGCTGCATGACGAAGTATGTTCGTTTGCTGGTCAAAATCAAGTTTGTTCACCGATTCCCTATCTTTTTCTTTGACGACTTGCGACTTGAAATACTTTGAGACTAATCCTTGAAATCCCATATCGTTGTTGTTTACGGTTTCTCCCCTTGAAGTGGGTATTTTAGGTTCAACACTCTGTACTTCTAACGCTTGGTCTTTTTTCGTAGGGTGTGACAAGGGTTCCGGTACGGGAATGGCGTCAGATCGAGGTTCCACAATTTCAGGAGCCCGGTTTTTGTTCAGTTGAGCAAAAGTGGGCGGCGTGTTGTAGTCCAGAAGCCGTATGTCGTGTTTTATGAATATGGGCTTTTTGTGCATACTGCAATTTTATACAATTGCCGTATCACTCGCAATGGGAATTTGGAGAAATTCAGTCAGACGCTCAAGGAAAGCGAATTGGAGAGGATAAATTTTTACTTTTGCCGCCCTGAGGGTGAAATATTCAAGGCGGTCAATCTCAGGAATCTCGACCTGCGTTGTCGCCCCTGGCGGCCATGTTATCGTACAAAGGTTGCTTTTGACAGGCTGATTTGTATCGTAGTCGTACTTATACGCCCACGCATGGATGACTTTGCCGCTCCGTGTAATGATGGTCCCCAAGTATAGTTTAACCTCGCTGGGTTCGGCGACAATCCCCGTTTCTTCTTCAAGTTCCCGGAGCGCCGCCGTAAAAGCATCTTCGTCCATGTCGATAATGCCCTTTGGAATGCCCCAGATGCCTTCGTCTTTATTAGCGTAGTATGGCCCGCCTGGCCGGGCGAGAAGGACTTCCAATTCGCCTTTAACGATGCGATAAACTAAAACTCCAGCGCTTGCCATAAAAGTATTATTCCGTGACGTGGGCAGTCTGTTAACGGTTATTCTGCGTCCGCGAGAAGATCGACAGGATTGTCCAGTATCAAAAGGATTTTGCTGAAATGCGGGTTGACAATAACAAGTTCTCGCCTATTTCGTGAGGTGTTAATCGTATAGTTCGCTTGAATTTCCGTTATCGCCGCCCAATCGTACATCGCCCTGATTTCAGGGCAATCATCGTAGGAAAGAACCCACGGACGGTCATCGTCCCTCAACAAGTCTCGCATCCGCTCATGGTCTGATTGCGAAAATGAATGTTGATAAAGCTCATTACCTTTGACATAGTACGGTGGGTCCAGGTAGAAAAAAGTCGCGTCTTGTGACTTGATCGAGTGGTCGAGACAGTCTTCAAAATCCCAGTTGGTACAACATCCTGGGTTTCTAATCTTTTTGCTTTTAAATAAATTATGCGTAGCCCAGATTTCTTTGATAAGATTCTTGGCATTCCACCGGCATCCAACATCGTAGTTGGAGGACTGGGTTCTGCCCCCAATAGGACCGCCCGCTTTGGTTCCCAATCCCGAATAAGACATCTGGTGAATAGATAGTTTTTTAAACCCGATTTCAGTGACAACAGACATTGTTGAACCGGTTGGTTCCTTAAGTAAAAAATCTTGAAATTCAAAAAACTTATCAACCGAGGGTTCGAATTTTTCAATCAAAGCACACAATTCATTGGGGAAAGAGATGACTGAATTCCAGAAACATGTAATGCCAAAGTCTTTATCGTTGATGAACACTTCTTTAACGAAATCCCATTCCATCACAGACAATCCCACCGAAAGAGCCCCGGCAAACGGCTCAATATAGAGCCATTGTTTTGTCTGGTTCTGGTCGTGGAAATTGTACATATAGCGAAGTATTTCTCGCTTTAAGCGTGATTTGCCACCAGGATATCTGAGCAACTAACTTTCCTTTCTCGATTCATTAATCATTTTAATGAAGTCGGCAATCCGTATCATTTCGGATTTCTTTACGTAATAATCTTCGAAGTTTCCCCAAAAAGCTCTCGACCGCCGTTCATCAGCATTTTCCAAAACACGGTTTTTGTCTATCGCTCCTACCACTTCAACCTGAACCAATTGTGCGTTGTATTCATCTCGGCGAAACTTGGGCAGGGATATATTACAAAATAGATAGAAATCTGATTTTAAATTGCCCAGTTCGCCTTTTCCATTCGTTGCCTTAATAAAATAAGCACCATACTTTTTCTGAATATACGCTGCTTCATGATAATACCCGAAATGAGTCTTAATGTCAACCTTAAACCCGTTGTGAACAAAATCCCATTCGTTTCCGTGCATTCGGACTTTCTTATCCATCGGCCATCCGGTAATCAAACTTACTGCCATTTCTCCATACACACCGATACGCTCCACTTTATATGGATCTTCCGGCGTGTTCATTAGACCTTGTCGATAAGCCAGCTCCTCCGGTGATGCATTCGCCCAATGAAAAAACTTACAAAAATTCCAGGCTATCTCGCAAGATTCTTTGAGTTCTTTTCCGGTCAAATCAACCAAATAACTTTTCTTTTGATCATCAAATCTTATATCGGTCATAAAACCTCCGTCAAGGAAACCCCATCCGCTTGCGGTGGGGATGAATTGACATTCGAGCCGTAGGCTCGACAAATACTATTTAATAATACCAGCATGATACCAAAATACAGCTAAAACAATGATACCTATGAACACCGACACCTTATCCAACATATTTTATTTTGAAAGTATATTTTAAACCACCACAAATGGACACGCACCTATACAATATAAAATTTTGCCGAGCGTAAGTCATTAAGATTGTTCCCTCCACAATAGCTTATAGAAGATTGCAAATTTTCTTGTATCTCTGTCATCAGATTTGTCATGTCACTTTTATATGGTACTAAGATTTTTTTCCCCTCAATATGGGACTGACTATCCTTATTAAACTCAGAGGCACTTCCAAAATATTCTTTGCACAATTGTCCATCTACCTCAATAAGATCACCGGCACTTTGATAATATCCAGAAAACAAAAATCCAGCCATAACCATAGTAGCTCCACATATTATAGCTTTCGAAATATCACCAAATTCTTCTATTCCTCCATCTGCAATAATCGGGACTTTGCTTGCTTGGAAACAGTCTGATATACAAGAAACCATTGGACGGAAAACCCCAGTTTTCTTTTTAGTTGTGCACACTTTGCCGCCGGCAATTCCGCATTTTATTGCATCAGCCCCCCAATTTTGTAAATCCAAAACAGCCTCACCAGTTGCAACATTACCTACAATTAAAAAAGTATCTTGAAAATGATCCTTTACCCATAAAACCATTCCTTTTGTTCTATCTGACCAAGCATTTGCCACATCAATCGTAATGTAATGCAGAGGGATTCTGTTGGAAATACATTCTAAAAGTATATTTTTCCACTCGTCTCCTATTCCAATGCTAATAGACACAAATAAAGACTGCGAATTCATTTCTGCTGCGAAATCCAATATATCCACACCGAACCGGTGCATAGTATAAAACCAATTTTTCGATGCTAAAAATTTACATGTATTTATGTTTACAACACTTTTCATATTAGCCGGATAAACTGGAACGAGGAATTCTTTTATTCCAAATCTCACTGTAGTAGAACACTCTTTTCTACTACTGACAATACACTTTCCGGGAACAATAGCAACATCTGTATATGACAGTTGCTTTACATCACTTTCGATTCGCATCCGCTCTCTCCAACTTTAATTTTAATCCTGTTGATTGCGCTAATAAAACATTTTTTAGGACTTTTTAATCCCACTTCCTCACCGATAGCCATATAAGTCTTTTTTTCGACCAATCGTTTTAATAAGACAATTTTTTGTTTTTGATTTAGAACCTCATCACAAATCTCATTAAATTTAGGATGGTTTAAAATCACTTGATAAGTCGTCCTTTCACGGCTCTTGCAATATCGGCAATGCGGGCAAGTTGGTTCCCTTATCCTGTAAATCCTTTTTGTCCACAGATAAGTCTTTCCGCATGATGGACAGTTAACAGAACTACATCTACTTGGGAAACCATGTTTAAACCGAAGCTTTTCCCAAGCAGTATTTAAATGTTCCCTAGCTGTACTTTTTTTAAGCCCACTTTCCTCAGCTACTTCCTGTTGACTTTTGCAATCCCAAATATAAGAATAGACTGATTCAATTTCTTCTTCGGTTAAAATATCTTTCGCTTCAGTAACCCGAGTTCTATCTTCACAAAGAAAAATAAGAAATGATCTTTCTCTAGCAGTAAACCCCACCTGGCAACTTTTGCAAAAACAATCACTTTTCCTTTTGTATCGTTTATCGACGATTAACTCCACGCCGCACCGAATACATTGGATTTTTTTATATCCACTTGGGAATCCTAATGCGAGCCTCATCTTGTGAAAAGCCTTTATACTTATTGCTCGCACGGCGAAAGCAGTCATATCCAGTTGTTTGCCTACATATTCGTAAGGAGCATGATCAATGTAGCGCATTACAAATACAGATCGTTCCTTCGGATCCAGTTCTACTTGTAATCGTTCTTTAAAATTAGGATGTTCCAAAACTTCTTTTAAAAATTTCACGCGATGAAGTGCTCTACCGATGATGTCCAATTCACAATCTTTAGAACAGAATTTGTATATATCGGAGCTTAAAGGATAAGACGGAAATATCTTATGACACCGAGGACATTCAGATTCGCTGCACTCATTAGGTAATCCGTAGGCATATCTCATTTTCTGGGTGGCTGCTAAAACAATCTGTCTGGCCCGCTCTTTTGTCACGCCGACCGATTGCCCACATTTTGCCAAAGTCTGTTGACCCTGATTGCGCCTGGAAAATAACGCGATTTCTCGTCTGCTCAGGAACTTCTTCATTTTTTGATTTAGATCCTGGATGTCATTCTCTATTTCAGCAATTACTTCAGGGGTTATGTTAGTCACTGGATCGGCAATACTATTCTCATCGATCTGAAAATCATCTTGTCCATTATCCGGGGTTACGGTTCCAGCAAAATGAGTAAAGTTGACAACATTGTCCATCTCCTTCATCACCCATTCAGGGCTTCTGCCTCGAAGATCAATCATGGAGAGGATTTCTTCTTTAATCGGTTGACAACCATGCTCGTCTTTAAATTTTTCTTCAGCTTTTTTGATATCCCGGTACAAAGGAATCAATGACATATGCATACGATGACTGCGATTTCTGTTCATTATCTCCCATTTAATGTTATTCCCTAAATGAGTGACAACGTTGATTCTAGAGTTCGGGTCATACCCGTTAAGTGTTTTCAGAGCGCCGATAACACCAATTTGACACAGATCGTCAAAACTCGTACTCTCGTTAATGAGACCGGGCATTTTGCTGACTAAAAAAGTAACAAAATACTTTATTCCTTTAACAAACTCATCCGCATATTTTTCATCTTTAGTCCTTCGGTAATTTGCGATGACCTCGCAAAGCTTCTCGTTCCTGAGTTTAGGAGACGCTTCCATCGTAGTCGTTTCAGTCATCGAAACCTCCTTCTTACAGCATGTATTTCTTTTTTACGTGACGAGTCAAGAAAGCCCCGATGCTTTAGCATGGGGATGAATTGACTCTTCGCCGTTGTAAACGGCGATAATTTATTAAAGGAATCTTTTAAAGAGTTAGCTCTTTGTCAAATAAATAAGATTCAGATGGTTAATTCACTTAA
>Ga0172362_10005428_pt1 | contig 11044 bp, 9 predicted proteins | sample LakKivs1_kivu2a2_FD_114534 | JGI IMG/M metagenome (GOLD analysis project Ga0172362, IMG submission 114534) | Sediment microbial communities from Lake Kivu, Rwanda - Sediment s1_kivu2a2 | ecosystem: Environmental > Aquatic > Freshwater > Lake > Sediment | place: Rwanda: Western Province, Lake...
ATGTTTTAAACAAGATATTTTTTACATCCGCGCAATTATAAATAAATTGAATATTATATAGGTATATTCCAAACTACCAATATTAATCTTTTTTGCATTTTATCGTAATTAACTCGGAAAAATCAATCTATGTGATGTTTATTAGCTTAAGCCCAACCTCATACATGCACCCACATACAATAGGTATTTTTTTACTAAGTATCCTTTACAAATAATATATAATTATACTGAATACCTCACTATACAACTAGTGGAAAAAATTGAATATTAAACAATCATCATATGAACGTATTAGATTGTGTTGACTAGGTCACTGAATACATTTACCCCCTTCCCATCCTCGAAAATCATGTCTGCCAAACCCGCTGAAAATATGGAAAAAATCATCTTGCCCAGTGTGAACAATGAGCTCACACGCAATATTCTAGCCACTCGTGAGGATGTTGAGAAAACTTACGAAGACGAAAAGAATCCTTATGCCCTCACTGAGGATTACAAGCACTGGCTTCTTCCCAAGGATAAGAAGAAGGACTCTACACTTAAGGCATTTGTAACTATTACTCCTGCCCCCAAGTATATGATTGCTCGTATTTTCATGTTGCTTATTGAGGAAGCCAAGCGTGTTAGTGATATTGACCTCAAGCGCCTTGCGCTGGTCGCGGTAACTGATGATGAACGTCGTCTCATTGAAACACAAACGCCGCGTGAAGTCGATCGTATTGAGCGCATTAAGCAGCTGCTTGAAACTAAGCAGATTAAGTTTCTGGCTGATCTTGCTGAAGATGCTAATGCATTCTGCGTGTATCGCTTCGTGGCAAACTATATTGCTCACTGGAAGATCGCTCCGAACTCAACACTGGCTTCTGCTCATGACGACAAGAACTATTTTCAGCAGAAGGCAGCCCAGCTGCTTAAGGATCAAGCGGTCGCTGCGACAGTGGTCGCCAACACTTTCACCGCGTTCCTGCGTGTGGTTGCAAAGAACTCCTGCGAAATGTTGTTTGAAAATCACGGAACATTTAACGAGGAATTTCTCTGCGGTATTCTGCGCATGAATGGCTGCACTTTCGAGATGCTGTATGAGCTTAAGAAGTCTATTCCGGCACCGGCGCCTCGTAAGAAGAAGGAAGAAACCGCGGCGGCTTCATCTTCCACTGCCTCAACTGCGACCACGGCAGCTGCTCCCGCTCCTACCACAAACTAAAAAATAAATTCTCTAGGTAATGCGGTTATTAAAATTAAAAAAATATAAATTTATTTTTTGATTTGTTTTTGATTATTTTTTTGTTTGCATTTGATTTTGCACCCATCATTCTTTAGTAAACATGGCCGTAATTTCATGATCCTTGCGCCATACACCATAAATTGTTTTTTGATCAAATAAACGTAGAGTACCAGATATTATATCAAGTTCCATAGTTAATAAGCTTGGTATTTCTATTTCATCAGTAAACTCAATTTCAACCGGCATTCTTAATGTAGTCAGTTTTTTAGAAATTTTGGCCCTTGATGGATCAAATGCATTCAGTTTATTATATTTGATTTTAATCGGCATATCAGCAACATCACCGCCAATTACTAGATAGCCATTTCTTACATTGTTTTCATTTTCGCCTATAAATAAAAGCAACGTATCAATTTCAGATTGCTCACAAAATACAGAGTCGCCTACCCAATAACCATACATATATTTTTCCCATGCGTCCACATGGGGATTATAGATAGTATACATAAAAATAATTAACATAGCAATGATAATAACCACTGCTATTGCATAACGATATTGACCAATCATTTAGTTATTTGACTGTTTGAATATTTGATTGTTTAAATATTTGGTTAAATGTACTCACGCACACTCACTTTTCTCACTATATACTTATAGCTGTTTTATTTTTAATTATTTAACAACGAAGACGGTATATATGTTGGAGTATTATCCGCAAGAATACCTTCCAAATTAGCATCAGCGTTATCTATACCCGCTCTGTATTTATGATATATGTTGGGTATTTTCGATGCTGATACCAAAGCCGCATCAGTGGGCGGTGTATTCATGTCTATGTTTTTATTGCAGCAAAGACTATATAACGAATCTCCACGTTTGTATTTGATTTTTATACCGTACCAAGATTCAAGAATCCGATTAAAATAACCCACAACCTCAGTCACATAATTATGTTCATTGTCGTAAGTTATTCGTTTAAATACCTTAGCTCCCGGCGGATGCACATTGAACAGCGAACAAGAAGTGGTCAGCATCCGTGCAAATAATGTTTCATTAGCCTCGTATATCACCGCCAAATTGTGTTCGCAAATATAAGACGGATCTTTTACACTCTTCCATCCTGACGTAAGGATGATACTCATTGCAATTCTATGATTTTCCCAAATGTATTTTTTGGTAACATCTAACCGCTCCAATGTTCTATCAGGGCCTTCCATAATAGCAACATAGCGATTTCTTTCATCATCTTGCATCTGCTCCAGAACCACTTTCGGATCGGGGTTCTCGCATATCTTCACCAGATTTTTATATATACGCCTGAGTCGTCTTCCTTCATAGGTAAGAACAAACTCTGCATCAATGACGCCGCTATAATTATAATCTCTTCGAAGTTTATATTTCTCATACGCAGCTTGATCTTCTGGATCAATATCTTCTTGCTTCATAAATTTATCTTGCATATCAACCACCTGCTGCTCAGTCAATTCTCGAGCTTTTGCAATGTCTGCGGCTTTTAGGTTATGTATGCTATCACGAATACTTTTATTTTCGGTCTTAATTGTCTTTACAGTTTCTTCGGAAACTTCGAACTCAAGCAGTTTCATAACAGCACCGTATATATGCAGATAAGAACTGAGCCGCTTCACAAAGCCCACGCGGGATAAGTTACGTATCTTAGTGTTCTCCAACCACAAAGTAAAATAGTCGGTGTTATAATATCTAATTTGTCCATTTTTGGTATATGTAAATGACAGCATACTATCGTTAAAGTCACCAAATAAGGATTCTCTTGAATAATAAATAGACGCCTTAATTTCGGCGACTGTTGTTGGCGCATAACCACCATTAATATCAAAGCCTATCACGTATTCTCTCAAGGCCACATTCCTGACTCTTCCAAGCATCTGCATACACACCTCAACGTTGCAAGACATATCAGAGAACCAAGCGTACACTTTGTCAAAATGCTTACGTTCGAATGATACGCCCGCGGAAACAGTTGGCGTGTAAATGAGAATATCATATAGAGACCAATATTCATCCACCTTATTAAAATGCTCTTGTTTTGTAGTTGATGAGGTTTTTGAAGAATAGAATCCCACAGACTTGTTAGGATACTTGTTTTCAAGATTCACCTTCAATATCTCAGCAAATTCCAAACTGGAGGTTGGTATTGCGATCTTTAGTCCTTGTTTAATGTCTTCATATAACGAAGCATAGAACATACTCTTATCGAGAGTAAATTCATACGAATCGCCAGTTGCATTCTTATATTGATTGTAATGCAAGAATATATTTCGGGGCGCTTCTATTTCTTCGTCGATTTTATCAATACGCATTTTCTTAAGAACATTAATCGTTCTATCAGATAACGCAGCATCCATACATACCACGTGCTTGGCATTCTCCATCAGCCACTGAAAAGTGGCCCATGACTTATTAAATTGCTTAAGTAGCCCGCTATCAAACTGTTCCAAGATAAGCTCAACCTCATCCAAGACAACGAGATCAGGATGGGGAGTATTTAAGGAAACATCAATACGATGCATTGATTCAACCTGTACGATCAATTTACGCTGTCGCAAAATAGGATCTTTAACATCAGAATACACAGTGAAGTCGGGAAATTTATCTTTAATATTGGCACTGAAAGTCTGGCGAAATGACACGAAAATAATCTTTGGTTTGTTAAGTTCGGTTTCTGCAAAGTTTTCAGTAATATAGTTCATTAGTTGTTTAGTCTTACCCATCTTCATGCCGGCAATCACGCAGAGAGTATCCACGTGCTCAAACGGTCGAAGAGTAGGTTCGGAATAAATATTCGATAGATCAGCAGGAATATTATTCACGGAGATTCTATCGGGTAGTGGAGCCGGTGTTTCCAGATTCTTAGCAATACGCTCACTCATCTTCTGAATGCGGCGTAATGCTTGTGGTATGTCAAGTGGTGCGTCAGCAGGTAAAGACGTTGAATAGAATTGTCCCAACAACTTGCTAGTGGCGCCATTTGTTGCAAATGCACTTCGGCGGCAATTCTCATAAACTTTACCAACACCATTTACCAGCTCAATAGAAATCATTAGACTATTTTCATTGTCGTGAACTCTGTTGCAGATGCCACAGTGCGAAGCATGTGTTCGTCGAAATATAATAAGATTATTGCTCACAGACACCATTCGGTGAAATGCCAATAAGCCGGCATCATTGACTATTTCAAGCACGGCATCCAGGTCGTCTCCTTCAATGGTCGACGATGATACCTTTTGAGCAGCAGTGCCAATAATATCCGGAAGTAACTCACAATTATCAATATTTGTAATTATGGTGCGAGCAGGATCAATAGATTCATCAATAAGCATCTTGACACGCGTAGAATCAAGTTTCACAGAATTTAGCATTCTAAAGTTCTGTAGATTTTTATTTACGGTTAGGTCAACCCAGTCATGATATTTTATGTCCAGATTTCGCATGAATGCTTTAGTGAATTCACGAGCCTGTTCGGCATTAGTTACATAATATCCTTCTATAATTTTGTGGAAGCTGATCTTTGTATCATTGTGCGAATGTGTGGTAATAATCTGCTTCGAAGTAAGAGGTTTCTCCCAAATAATATAGAACGCAGTTGAAATAGCCTCATCAATAATATTAGAAATCTCTTCTTTGCTCATGTTTTTGGCTTCCATCACGGACTGTGAATCGTTTTCTGATAAATTGATATCGATGTCAAATTTGAGTTTCTGAGGCATCCAGCCAAAGATCACCTCATGAAAGGATCGATCCTCTGGCGGCGAAAGAAGCACATGTCTCATAGCGTCCACGTAATTTTCAAAAACCAGATAATTATAATAGTTGGACGGGATGCCCTTGATTTCCTTAGCCACTACGAAGTGTTTAGAAATCTCGGCTGAATTATAATTAGCCTCGATAGTATCAGCATGTTTATAGCGATTATTATCACTATAAATATACTTAAACTCTCGAAAAGTAGGAGGGGGTACCGGAGTATCCCCTAACGAACTAATCGACATATGGGTCTTTATTTTATCATTTGACAGATTCAATTTGTGTGGATTGGGTTTAAGCTTATCTCCCAGTATATTTGATATATATTCATAAAACCCACTAAAAGACATTTTAGGAGTTTTTGTCCGATTTTTATGGGTATCAATATTTGAGATTTGCTTATTGTTTAATTGATAATGAATAGGCTAAATAGTCCAAAATATAAAAAATAAATTATTCTTTGCTATAATGAATGCAAAAACAACATATTCTTCTATAAACATATTGTTTTATTTTTGTATTTTTGGCTATACAAATTAGAATTTTATATTGTGTCAATTATATATTTTGGTGATGGCAATTCAACTACTAAAGAATCTTTATAGCCAATGACATCAGGAGGTAATTTTATAGATACTGCAAAGACTATAGATAATGTTGCGGGTAGTGTATTAGATACAGCAAGTGTTGGTTTAACTTCGATACCCGGCCCCGTTTCGCAGTCCGCCCAGGCAATGCTTGTGGCTGGAGATATAGGAAATAGAGGCACTCGATGGGTATCACAAAAAATAGGAGATAAATTGGGATGGGACACTAGTAATGTTCAGAATCAGCAAGACCCATCATTTACAAGACAGGCCCTACAGGCGGCTAATTATGCCAATCCTCTTATTGCACCCGGATATGCTGCGTTTGAAATTGCAAGAAATTTGCGTCAATCATATAATACAACAAAACTTCAAAAAAGAAATGTTAATAATATTAAGAGATCGCCTTATCCTGAAGAAAATGCTTATGCAATGTCTCCATCGCCGTATGCGATGGCACAATCACAATCATATGCAATGAACCCACAGCCATATACATTGCCCTCATCACCATATGCACCGGCTGCTAATCAAAGATACGACGGTTCTAAAGATGGTAAAAACTGTATTTTACGATATGAAAATTTTATACGTTTTGCAATAACACTTGCCATAATTTTAATTATTGTGGGTGCCGTATTATTAGTATCGCGTAAAATAATCTCATGCAAATATGACACATTTTGTACATTGCATTCTAATCAACGCAACACTACAAAGTCTCGCCAGGTTTATTAATCAAAATTATTCGATGTTTGCAAAATATAGATTTCTATAATTAGTTGCAATTTTGTAACTATCAAGCATACTAAATTGCACTGTTTGATCTGACATACTTTTTAGGAATTGAATTATTTTTTGATGATTTTCAACAAGAGTATTCTTTACACAACTATACGGATATTCTTCTGCATATGCCGATAGATGTAAAGATTTTTCAAACAAATGATCTACTAAGCTAACGGAATGTGGATGCTGTTTATAAAGAAAATAGCGAAAAGGATGAATCAATCCGATTATTTCTTCTACATTTTCAAAGCGAGGCACATGTTCCGTGATTGTAGGCAAATATGCACAATCCTTTAAAATTACCGCTAAGTCGGTTTGTACCATCCTCATCGCATATTGTAAAATACATTTATGCAATGGTAAATTCCGTTCATCATCTTTTAAATTCGTATTTTTAGAAACTTTATACAGCAATTCTAATGTATCATTGGTTATACGTTCTTGAAATAAAGTAAATGAACGTATTGATGGATCCAATGGATCTAAATTACTATGAATAGTTTTCCACATATCGCCCAAAATGTCTTGTACTTTATTTAGTCGCCGTTCGGCTGGTTCTGCTTCATCAACGTTATTAATTAACAAACAAGCCAATTCAATCGCAATTTTTTGCTCTTGAGTGGGTCTTAAGTTCATAAGATTCAATTGAATATCGTGTTCATTTAAAATTGCTCTAACCGCGGTAATTAGTTTTTTAGTGACCACTGAAGTATTACATGCGCTCATTGATAGTAGAATCTGGCGCCAATTGCTTTTGTTGAATATTTCCATTTCAATTAAAGAATTATTCCACAATATATATTAATATAGTAAATACTATATATTTTGTGTGTGTTTAATATAATAATTAACACAATAATTAAAATTAACAATGAGTGATAATAAAGAAGATGTTATAAAGCCTAACGATGAAGAAATTCTAAAAAATTCTGAAGAAGAAAGAATTCGTAAACAACTTACCCGTATTGAAAGATGTAAACAAATTAGATTAGCAAATATTGAATTCAATCATTCATTTAATTATGAAATTTGCAATTCTGATTTGGATTTTGATAGTATTCGTGCAATGTACAATCCTCCATATGACGGCATTATACAAGATACAACCGTAAAATTTCGTCCAGAAGGACGAAATAAAATTATTATTCAAGGAAAAAATAGTCTCAATAAATATCCAGATGTTGTCGAAATTAATGGCCATCGTTATGTTGATGCAATTCAAGACATAAGATTTGTTGATAAAGATTCCGCAATATCTTCAGTAACTGTTTATGTTAGTGATCACATAATTGAAAAAATTACACCGACATCAAGAAAGTTTGATATTAAAAATTTTAAACAGCATCCCTTATTTGTTTTTCTTACTCCTTATATAGAACATATTTTCAGAATCGTTATTAATTTTCATCCAGAAAAAATTTCATCAACAAATGAAATAAAAATTAAATATAAGCAAATTAAATTTTGCCCTCGAACGCATGATAAACTTTTCAAGATAAAAAGTGTAATTTTACCAATTGAAGATGAATTTGGTCCAAATTATATTATATATACACATGGTGTTGCACATCCACTATATAGTACTTAAAACAAAAATAACTAAATATCTAGATAATTAAACTACTAAATTAAAAAATTGAAATTTATATGTGTTATAAATACGATTCTTCACTTCCAAATGGAAACAACAAAAAACACTCAAGAAAAAACGCCGGTTGTTAATCATATGATTGCATTTTCATATGTGAATAAAAAAATAGACTTTCCCATTGGCACAAATATAATCTTTATAATAATTAGCTTCTTGGTTTGGTTACTTTTTCTGCTATTACCATTTAATATTATCAAAGATTTGCCATCTAATAAAATTTATTGGTTAAGTTCGGTTTTGCTTCTTGCAAATGTATTTATGTGGATATTGTCACTAAAAAGTATCATGTACTTTTACGGTTTAATAGATAAAGAAAAAAAGCTAGTTATTGCTAATGAACTTTAAGGAAAAAATCAAATTATTAACATTATTTTTTGCGTATTTTTTTGTATATTTGAACTTGTTAAAAACACGCAATTACTATTTATCAAGCAGTGGCATTTTTAAGCTGCTCTTCCAAAACTTCAGGAGGAATAATCTTACCCTCACTATCAACAAAGTAAGCAACAATACCAATTCGCTTCGCCGCATTTTCATCAAAATACATTGTGCGATTGTGCGGGTTTACCTTTAAGATGCTCATATCCGTGGAAGGATAAAAGTTTGCCAAATCGGTGATAATTTTGGACTGTGTTGTTGCCAGTTGATAATATTGAATAGTCATTGGAATAAAGCGATCAATGAAGGTAAAAATCTGTCTTACCATCTTTTCGTGATTCGTAACTGGCGGAATGTGCAAAATCATTTCGTGCTCTTTATCAACTACAGCCAACTGCAGGCGCAGTCGATATTCGTTCTTATTATCAGCATCCATAAACTTCATCTCTTGATAGCCAATGAATTCATTTACTTCAAGTCGCGAAACTTTACCAAGCACCTTCTTATATAAACGCACTCGGTCTTTCAGTTGAGATTTTGTGATTTTTTTATCTTCGGTTTCAGTGCCGTCAAATTCTTTTTCATTTTCTAAATTCTCCAGTTCGGACGTTTCCTTAAGAACACACATTACGTATTCTTTAACTACTTTGCTTGTCATAATGCGAACAAAATCAACAAGCGCTTCTGCTTCCTTTTCGGAAAAGCCATTTTTGACAGCGGCTTGAATATGTGCGTTGCTTGAACTTGACATTTGTACAATTAAAGATACATTATTTTTATCTATTATCTAATTGTATTTTACTTAATTAATATAGACTAACCACTTAGTGGAGGATGTCAAACAAAAAGCATATTGATGTTAAATCAATTTTAAATGAAGAAATTAACACATATAATGGCCCAGATGATATAAACTTTCGTACATTTAATAGAAACGGAGAACCTGGTTCTAATACATTTGGTGGATGGTCAGAGATAGAAAGCAATAATCCAAACACTCGACCTTTAGTTCCTCATGTTTTAGGCCCGGGTGATAATCCAATGTTGGATCCATATGGTGGTCAGCCATACAACGAAACAGTTGCACGATTAACCGCTAATAAGGCCTTGATGTCTGCAGCATCTGATAACATGTCTAAATTACGAGAAAGTCGATCACTTAAACGCAGCGAAATCGGTATTGAAGATACCTATTTTACTATAGATTCGTTTTACAAGGAAAAAATATCTCAACCGAATGAAGGTCTATATGTTTTTGATATTACGCGCCTAAATAACATGCAGCCGCTCAAAGATATCATCGAAATGGAAATTGGGACATTTAGTATTCCCACTATAACAACCGCATCTTATCAACCCGATTATTTTAAATTTCGAAGGCTATATGTGCATTTTGAAAACATTGCAGGTCAGCAATTTATTCATGGCCCGCTTGATACCCCATTGCGTGCTTCTCATTTTGAAATGAAGTTAACCACAAGCACGGATCTTCCGTCTCGCTTGCTTGCTGATGCTTGTAGATACTCAAAATATATTTTTACTATGCCTATTATTTCTATAAGCGAACTGCGTGTGAAATTTAGAACACCGCATCATGTTGTAGAATTTCTTGAAGATGTATTTGACTCACGTGCGGTGGCATCATTGGGACCATCACCGGCAAATCGAAGAATAACCACAAATATAGCACACGGGTTGACCATAGGCTCATCATTTGATATTTATATCAGCGATTTTAAATCAACTAATCTTGAGCTTAACAACTTTATGAACAGTCAAATAGGTCATGTTGTGGAAGTGATTAATGCAAATACACTACAATTTACTCTTGCACCTGCTGTTGCCGAGCTTCTTGGTACCTCCGTGGATATTAACGGCGGCGTACCTAAATTTGTGGTTCGAATTGCTGATCGCCGCATTGCATTTTGGATTCGCTTTCGATCGATAGTCACAAAGGTAACTAATTATATTAACCCATAAATAACAAGAGCGCTTTTTTGCCACCATCGGGTGCTAACTAACACGGCAAAATATATTATCATTTAAAAAACACCCTGCAATATGTTACTGTAGTAATTGCATTGCAACTATAATAATTGATTTGCAAACCGATGTCAGAACAAACGGTATATATTAATTATCCATGGCTAAATTCTATTTGGGACGAAAAAATATTGGCATTAAAACATCGAATAATTGATTACGGTGATGTTGATAAAATTATAAAATACATGGTGGAGCCACATTACAAAGTGGGGAATGATTTTTCAAACATTCTTATTCAATACCATGCGCACGATAATAATTTTATTACAAACTCAACTGCAGGAGGACGCTTTCCTAAAAAGTTTATTATAAGTGAACTGCTTCCATTTATACAAAAACTGGCTTTATCTCTTCCAACGGCCTTTGCTAACACGCGCATCAAGATATTAAAATCCGGTAAAAACTGTAGGCTGGTTCTCAGCAGAATGCAAGTTGCTTGCTTATTAGCAGGTGCATTTTTCGGCGTGTTTGATTCATTGCCACCTAATGAAATATGTAGAGGTTATGGAAAACCTCTTTCATTTCTAAGCATATGGAAGCGCAGTGATATGTTTATCTTAGACTCCATAATATATTATTTTA
>Ga0172362_10005429_pt1 | contig 11044 bp, 13 predicted proteins | sample LakKivs1_kivu2a2_FD_114534 | JGI IMG/M metagenome (GOLD analysis project Ga0172362, IMG submission 114534) | Sediment microbial communities from Lake Kivu, Rwanda - Sediment s1_kivu2a2 | ecosystem: Environmental > Aquatic > Freshwater > Lake > Sediment | place: Rwanda: Western Province, Lake...
AAGACGAAAAGATTCTATTCCTTAAAATCAGTCTTTGGACCTGTGGGACTTCTTGGCCCAGAACACCAGGGTTTCTATGACTATAAATTCATCAAAGAGGAAAAAGTTCTAGGTAGAAAAGCCTATGTCCTTGAGGCACTCCCAAAAAAGAAGTCTGAGGAAAGCCCGAATTACGGAAAATTATGGGTAGATAAAGAAGATTTCAGCATTCTTAAAATTGAAATGGAGCAAGAATCTCTGGCGGGGTTTGAAGATTTAAAGAAGGAGGCAGAAACCTTAAGGATGGTACCAACTTTTTCCACGATCCACTATTACGGAATCGAGAAAAATGGCATTCGATTTCCCAGCAAAACTTCTTTTCAGGAAGAATACAAGGTCCTTGGCGGAGGAAGTTTCAGACGCTCAAAGACAGAAGTCGATTATTCTCGCTATAGATTTTTCACGGTTGATGTGGAAGTGAAGTATTAATAGCGACCATCATGAAATATCACTACCAACGCGGATCTGCGGAAATAGGCCTTATGGGGACATAACCAGCTGCTGCACAGACAAGACTAAAAGCGGCCGGTGGAGCCGAACCCACCCTCCCCGCGTGGTGTCTCATCGAGCTCCTCTGCCTCGACGACTTCGACTGTCACAACCGGCTGGATGAGCATCTGGGCGATTTTCATCCCTTTCTGGATAGCGAAGGGCTCACGGCCGAGGTTGGCCATGACCACCCAGACTTCTCCCCTGTAGCCTGCATCGATGACTCGCAGTTGGCGGAGCTCTTTTCGCGCGAGGTCCTCGGCGACATTGTACACAAGGAGCTTTTAAGCGCTGAATGGGCGGAACGCCTTATTTCCGAGCGGCGCATACTCCGAGCTTTGTCTAAGAGATTCCATCGCAGGTCTTCGAGAGGATCCGAGAGGATCAAGAATAGACGTCTTTTCGGTGCTTGATCCGGTAAATGTACACTCGTTTTAATGCATCGTCGATTCTATAAAGAATCCGATAGTCCCCGGTTCGGACCCGATATCCGCCCTCATTCGTTAACTTCAGACAGCCGGGCGGACGCGCCTCTTCTGAGAGGGAACGGATTTTCCTAAGGATGCGAGCAAAGACAGGCCTTTCCAGCTTGTCGAGGTCTTTTTGCGCCGGGGGCAGAAGGAGGAGTTCATACACGGCGCTTCTTGAGGTACCTGTCGAGAGAAATGGCCTTATGTTCCAACTCGCGCAGGTTCTTTAAATCCAGCAGGTCTTCTTTGAGCTCCTCCCGGGCGAGCTGCTCGAGGATAGCTTTCTCGATAAAGAACCCATATTTCAGGCCCCTCTCCCGGCAGAAATGCTTGACCCGCTCGGCGACGGCATAATTTACTTTCACAGCCAGGATGGTTTTTTCTTCTTTCACGGCAATCCCCATGATAGAATAAAAATTTAACTTTGTCAATATCTTGTTAGCTTTAGTTAACTTTATTTTACCGCCATGCTCAATGATGTATCTCCCTCAGACGGGACGCACCCCGTCTCCATTTCATAATTGGGTCAAGAAGCGGGAGCGGATGCCCAACGAACAGTACCAGAATTATTTCAGAAGCGGCCGGTGGAGCCGAACCCGCCCTCCCCGCGCGGCGTCTCGTCGAGCTCTTCCGCCTCGACGACTTCGGCCGTCACGACCGGCTGGATGAGCATCTGGGCGATCTTCATCCCTTTCTGAATGGCGAAGGGCTCGCGGCCGAGGTTGGCCATGACCACCCGGATTTCCCCCCGGTAGCCGGCGTCGACGACTCCGGCCAGCCGGTGCACGCCGCGGAGAGAAAGGCCGCTTTTATCCCAGATGAGGCCGACATATCCTTCGGGGATGGCCATTTTGATCCCAGTCGGGATAGCCTTAATTTCTCCGGCCGCGATCACGTCGTCAACAGCCGAGAAAAGGTCAAGGCCGGAATCACCCGGGTGATGGTAATAAGGCAGTTTAGCAGCAGGGGTTATTTTTTTGATTTTAATTTTCATCATTTGACCCCCTGGGAACTCCTCAAACTCCTTCTATCCGGACTTCGCCAAAATATGGCCTGACCATCTTAGCCATTTTATCGATTTCCTCAATTTCATAGGGTTTAACCTGGAGATAATTCCGGTCGATCGGGTTTCTCGTCGAAAACTGCTGGATCTGGAAAGTTTGAGCCCCCTTGAGCAGGGCCGCTATCTCGATGAGGTCCTCTTCGCCGACGAGGCCGGGAACGACCGTCGTCCTGAACATATAAGGAAGCCCGGCGGTCCTGATGATCTCGATGCTCCGAGCGATATTCTCCTCGGCCACAGCCGAGCGCGTGACCTGAGTATATCTCCGCAGCGGCGCCTTGACATCCATGGCCACGCAGTCCACGAGCTTCTTCCCGATGAGCTCTCCTAACCTCTCCGGGAACGAGCCGTTCGTGTCCACCTTGACCAGAAGATTGCGGTCTTTGATCACCCGGCAGAGGACTTCCAGGTCTTCCTGGAGGAGTGGCTCGCCGCCGCTGATGCAGACAGCTTCAAGCCAGCCCTGCCGCGAATCGAGATAGCTCACGAAATAATCCAGCGGCATTGTCGCCAGCGATTCCGGCTGCAGGACAAGGTCGGCGTTATGGCAATAAGGACAGCGGAAGTTGCACCCACCCAGAAATATGGTCGAAGAGATAAACCCCGGGAAATCGAGCGGAGCAAACTTTTCTAAGCCCTTGATCTCAACCAAGAGTCGAGCTCCAGGTGGTCGTTGAAGACGCCGAGCACCTTACCGTCCTCGCGCAGGACAAAGACCGGGATGATGATAGCTCCTTTCTCATCGCGCTTGATCCGGCCGAGGAATTCCCTGAGCCGCAGCTTGCTCTCTTTCTGGATCAGGTTGAGTTCCTGGCCGCCGAGTGAGGTCCCCTTCAGGTAATTCTTAAAGACGTCGCACTTGTCGCAGTTCGGGTAAGTGAAAAGGAGATAGTCCATGGCTCAGAGAAGCTTTTCGTAAGGGGTCCGCTCCTTGAATTCCTGCTGCTTGCCGTCGTTCCAGGTTCGCACCGGACGGAGATAGCCGACGATCCTTGAGTAGACCTCTGTCTGCGACCCGCACTTGGGGCAGGCGGGGTGTTGGCCCCTGAGGTAGCCGTGGTTATCGCAGACGGAAAAAGTCGGCGTGATGCTGAAGTACGGAATCTTGGTCTCGGCGATCTTGCGCACCAGCTTGCGACAGGTCTCGCGGTCGATCGACTCGGGCAAAAAGGTATGGAAGATCGTCCCGCCCGTGTAGAGGCTCTGGATGTCCTGCTGGTGCCGGATGGCCTCGAAGACATCGCGGGTGGCATCGACATTGAGCTGGGTTGAGTTAGTCAGGTAGGGATGCTTGTCTGTCCCAGAGGTAATGATGTTCTTATATTTTTCCCGGTCCAGGCGGGCCAGGCGGTAAGAAGTGCTCTCGGCAGGCGTGGCCTCAAGGTTGTAGAGGTTCCCGGTCTCTTCCTGGAACTGCCGGAGCATTCCTTTCATAAAGTTCAGCGTCTCGATGGCGAATTCCTTGCCCTCGGGCGTGCCGATCCCCTTACCCAGGAAATTCAGGCAGGCTTCGTGCATCCCGAGGACGCCAATGGTCGAGAAATGGTTGTCGAAGTGGCCGAGATAAACCATCGTGTAGGGGATGAGACCTTTGGCCAGCATGTTATTGATGACTTCCCGCTTTGTCTCTAAGGATTCCTTGGCCAGGACCATAAGCTCCCGCAGCTTGGAGAAAAATTCCTCCCTCGAATTTGCTTCGTAGCCGATCCGGTTGAGGTTGATGGTTACGACCCCGATCGACCCGGTCGAGTCCCCGGGGCCCCAGATGTTACCCGGCCGCCGCAGCAGCTCCCGCTGATCGAGGTTGAGGCGGCAGCACATCGCCCGGATATCTCCGGGACTTAAGTTTGTCCCGATGTAATTCTGGAAATAGGGAATCCCATACTTGGCCGTGGCCTCGAACAGCAGGTCGGCGATGGGCGAATCCCAGGCGAAATCCCTGGAGATATTGTACGTCGGAATGGGAAAGGTGAAAACGCGGCCTTTCTGGTCGCCCTCGATCATCAGCTCCAGGAAGGAGCGGTTGATCATCTCAATTTCTTCCTGATAATCACCGTAGGTTGAGTCGAGCTCGACGCCGCCGACAACGACGCGTTTATCCTTCATGTCCTCGGGCACGGTCAGGTCGAAGGTCAGGTTGGAGAACGGCGTCTGCCAGCCCCAGCGCGAGGGCACGTTGAGTCCGAAGATGAGCTTCTGGATGTCCTGCTTAACTCTGTCATAATCGAGCTTATCGGCCCGGACAAACGGCGCCAGAAGTGTGTCCACCGAGGAGAAGGCCTGGGCGCCAGCGAATTCCCCTTGCATCGTGCCGATGAAATTGACCATGTGGAGGGTTGCCGTCTCCAGATGTTTGGCCGGATAGGAGTGGACCTGATTGGGGACATGGCCGAACCCTTTGCGGAGGAGTTTATCCAGCGACCAGCCGGCGCAGTAGCCGACAATCGGGTAGGATAGGTCGTGGAGGTGGAATTCGCCCTCGAGATGCGCTCTCTTGATTCTCTCCGAATAGAGCTGGTTGAGGGCGAAATTGGATAGGACCTCGCCCGAGACACGGGCGTTGAGCCCTGAAAAGCTCATCACGCCTTCATTGCTGTTCTCCCGGATTTTCCAGTCGATGTCGTTGATGTAATCCTTGATCAGCCGCTCCAGGTTGATGCCCGTCTTTTTGGCCTCACGGATGGATTTGTGCCTCTCGCGGTAGAGGATGTACGACTTGGCCACCTCGTGGTAGCCCTGCTTCATCAGCACCATTTCCACGATATCCTGGATCTGCTCGACCGAAGGGATGGTGTAGCCGCCGAACTTGTCTTCGAGCATGAACGTGGCGATATCCGAGACGGTCTTAGCGGCTGCGCGGTCGGTTATGCCGTTTGCTTCCATAGCCTTATAAACGGCAGTGGTGATCTTGTCCTGGACAAAATCGGCGACAGTCCCGTCTCTTTTTTTGATCCTGGAAATACCCCGGGTCATCAAGCGCCTCCTTTCCTCTCTCTAAATAGCGGAAACTGGTCGGAAAACCATCAAAACAAATCCCATATCTTGTATAACTTGATGGTTTTCTCTACAAAATATTGTATTATGCATCGAAAAATTTACTCCCAATTTTTGAGCTTGTCAAGGGGTTGGGGGAACTTTTTTTGCTTTTTTTTGAAAAAATTTTTGTCTATGCTATCAATGGATGAAAAAAGCCTAAAAAGAGGTCCCGAATGAAAAAGTTCGACATCTCAACTTCATCGAAGGAAGCCTTTATCGACATTACCTCCAAAGTAGAAGAGGAAGTCCGAAAGGCGAGGATTGAGGCAGGAATCTGCCTTGTCTATGTCCCTCACACCACGGCAGCGGTGACGATTAACGAGAACGCCGATCCGACGGTGAGGCAGGACTTGATGATGGTGCTCGGAAAAGCGGTTCCCGATTCCCTCCCCTACGCTCACGCCGAGGGGAATTCTTCCGCTCACGTCAAGGCCAGCCTGGTCGGCTCCTCAGTCACCGTCATCATCGAGGCCGGCCGGCTGGCTCTCGGCACTTGGCAGGGCATTTTTTTCTGCGAATTCGACGGCCCGCGCCGGCGCCAGGTCTATCTCAAAATCATCCCTGACGATTAAAAGCGGGGACACGATCCCGATTTCAGAAAATCGGGTCGTGTCCCCGATATGATCGTGTCCCCTGATTTTAAAAGCTAAGGCTGAAAGCCCGGAGCTCTTTCTCCAGGTCTGTTCCAGGCTTATAGAGGATGGTTTTAATGCCGAGGACGGCAGCACCTCGGATATTTTCTTCCATGTCGTCGATGAAGACACAGGCCGGCACCTCGGCTTCGGCTCTTTTAAGCGCTTCCTGGTAGATTCTCGGATGGGGTTTCATCACCCCCGCCTCGAAGGACAGGACGCAAGCATCAAAGATGAGGATCTCGGGGAATTTTTCTCTGATGAAGCTGAACCTGACGACATCCGTATTCGAGAGAAGGATGAGCCTGTATTTTCCCTTGAGCTTTTTATAGAGCTCAATGACCGGAGGGTTGAGCCAGAAGACATCGCAGTAGGCGGCGAAGAAATCCTCGTAGCTCACCGAGGCATCGAGCTCGCTGGTGGCCCGGGCGTAGAACTGCTGGGGCGTTATTCTTCCCGTATCGAAGAGCTCGACGATCTCGGCCTGACGATGGACGACATCCTTAATTTTTTCTTCGGGGCAAGAACAATAGGCCGCTATTTTCCGGAAGAAAATCTTGTTGTCAAACCAGAGGATGACCTTGCCGAGGTCGGAGATGATTGTCCGAATCATGGGAGGCACCTTCGCTCATGGTGTTTGAGCCAGCTTCGTCGGAAGTTCGATTCCCGAGCCTTCTTTCGTGACTGCACGCTTGAGGAGCAGCGAGAAGATGAGACCGACGAACCCGAGCGAAGCGAACATCAGGATGGTGTTCGTGTAATCTCCGCCGGCAAGGTCAGTGAGCCGGCCGGCCAGCCAGTTAAACAGGGTCAGCCCGACGTTCTGGATCAGCGTCATCAGCCCGAAGGCCGTCCCCAAGCGCTTCTCCTCGACCATGATCGGGACAGCCGGCCACATGGCTGCCGGGACAAGAGAGAAGGAAATCCCGAGCACAACCATGGCCGCAGCGGGCGCTAAATGGGTCAATCCCAGGGTCAAGTGGACAGGCACAAGGATCAGCGAGCCGAGGATCATCATCGTCGCCCGCCGGCCGATTTTATCGGCCACAAACCCGAACACGGGAGTAAAAATCATCGAACCGGAGATGACGAGCGAGGTGTAAAACCCGCCCTTGACTGCGCTGAACCCGAACTTCGTCTGGAGGAATACGGTCGAGAAAGCCGTAAACGGGAAGATGGCCGAATAGAAGGTCATGCACAGCAGGGAGACAAGCCAGAAGGAGGGTTTGAACCTGAAGATATCCCGGAAGACGAATTTTTCCTCCTCCCCCTCGGCTCTTTCGCTGATGAAATATTTTTCCTTAGCCCTGTCGAGGCCGGAGTAGACAAAAAAGAGGGCGAACGAGACGAACATGATGACCGAAGAGACCCAGATGGCCAGCCTCCAGGAGCCGCTCCACTCCTGGATCCGGGCGGCCGTATTGAGAGCGGCGAACGTGCCCAAACGGGCCACGGTCAAGTTGAGTCCGAAAGCCAGAGCCAGCTCTTTTCCCCTGAACCACTTGGAAAGAACCTTGTTCTGGGTGATGATCAGAGACTCGGAACCCAGCCCATAGATAAGCCTGCCGACGAGCATCAGCGAAAAAGCTCGGCTGGCGGCGGTCAGCAGAACGCCGGCCGCGCAGAGCGCCGCGAACAGCGTCCCCGCCTTGCGGATGCCGATTTTGTCTAATAGGATGCCGCCGACGAGGACCATGATGAAGTTGGGCAGGTAATAGAAGCTGAAGAGAAGTCCATACTGGGCCCGCGTGATGTTCATCCCCTTCATGATGAAATCAGCAATCGGGCTGACAGCGTCGTAGGCGTAGTAAGCGCCGAAAATGACCAGCCCCATGACGAGAAGGACAAACCAGCGAAGCCTGAAAACTGTCTCCTTTGTCTCTTCGGTCATGCTCATATCATCCAGCCATTTTGTTCTCGCAATGCTCTTGAAAATTATGATAATACTATCGCGATGTCAAGGATTTTCACGACATGAAAGCCTCTCAAATTCTGTGATGGATAAAGAGTTTGAAAGAACGGGTCCCGTCACGGCGCGTCCCCGTCCGTCCTCGCTCCACCCATCCCCCCGTGGGGAACCCCTTACGCTGCGGGCGTTGCGGGGACTGACGCCGTGCCACCCCTTCTTTCATAACCCATTCAATTATCATAGAATTTGAGATGCATCCTCATAATATTTTTTAGAGATTTGCAGTTTGGCCACGAAAGGAGAGATCTCATGATTGTCAGCTCGAGAAAAAAAGGTTTTTCATCCGTTGGATTTATCCTGGCACTCGCCGGTGTTGTCGTCCTGATAGCCGGAGGAGCGTTGGCGCTTTACTTTATCAAGGGAAGGGCGATCGCGACCCAGGATATCGCTTCCACAGAGAAAATCATCAACCTCCGCTTCACCCAGAAAGAGAGAAAAATGATGCGGGAGAACCTCAAAGACAACGCGTCAGATTATGCCAAGCTGCGTGATGTCAATCTCGCCAACAGCATACCGCCGGCTCTTCAGTTCAACCCTGCAGTACCTGGATTGATTTTTGAAAAAGGCGTAAAAGAGGAAACGTCTTTCACGCTTTCTGAAAACCTGACTGTCGAGCGGCCGGGCAACCTCGAGGATCTGGCTTTTTATCCGGTCACAGCCTTGGCCCAGCTCATCCGGTCGCGCCAGGTAACATCTACCGAGCTGACCCAGATGTATCTCAGTCGGCTGAAAAGATACGGGCCTGGGCTTGAATGCGTCGTCACACTGACGGAAGAGCTGGCGCTCGAGCAGGCTAAGAGGGCAGATGAAGAGATCGCCGCCGGCCGTTACCGCGGCCCCCTCCACGGCATCCCCTGGGGGGCCAAGGACCTTCTGGCCACCAAGGGAATCAGGACGACCTGGGGAGCCAGACCTTACAAGGATCAGGTCATCGATGAGAATGCCACTGTCGTCAATCGCTTGGAGGAAGCGGGCGCAGTGCTGGTGGCCAAGCTGAGCATGGGCGCTCTCGCTTGGGGAGATGTCTGGTTCGGGGGAAAGACAAAAAATCCCTGGAACTACGAGGAAGGGTCGAGCGGCTCGTCGGCCGGCCCCGCCGCAGCCACGGCGGCCGGGCTAGTCGGGTTTGCCATCGGCACAGAAACGTGGGGGTCGATCGTCTCGCCCTCAACGCGCTGTGGTGTGACCGGGCTACGGCCAACTTACGGCCGGGTCAGCCGGGCCGGCGCTATGGCTTTGAGCTGGAGTATGGATAAGATCGGTCCGATCTGCCGCTCGGTCGAGGACTGTGCCCTGGTCTTTGAGGCCATCTGCGGGCCAGACGGAATTGACCTCACTGTCGTCGACCATCCATTTCACTGGGACCCTTCGCTCGACCTGAAATCCATCCGCGTCGGCTACCTGAAGAAGGCTTTTGAAAGAGACTACCCGACAAGGAAAAATGACGAAGCATCCCTCGACGTTCTTCGCGGACTCGGCGTTGGGCTCATCCCCTTCGAGCTTCCCGAAAACCTGCCTGTCGATTCTCTGGCCTTCATCCTGAACGTTGAGGCAGCAGCAGCTTTTGATGAGCTGACAAGATCCAACCGCGACGACCTCCTCGTTCGTCAGGTCCGGAACGCCTGGCCGAACATCTTCCGCCAGGCCAGGTTAATCCCCGCGGTCGAGTACATCCAGGCCAACAGAATCCGGACCCAGCTCATGCAGGAAATGGCCAAAAAGATGACCGGCATCGACCTCTACGTCGCTCCCTCGTTCGGTGGCAATAACCTTCTCCTGACCAACTTGACTGGCCATCCGGCTGCGGTCGTGCCCAACGGATTCAATGACAAGGGCCCACCGACGAGCCTTTCTTTCATCGGCAACCTCTTCGAGGAAGCCAAAGCTCTTCGTCTTGCCCTGGCCTTCCAGCAAGCCACAGATTTCCACCTGAAGCATCCAAAGCTTAAGGAGTAGGCAGATTGCTCTCTTTTTACAGGGGTAAGATTAAATTTTTTTCTATTAAAAGAAATTCGGCTAAACTCGCTTTTTAAGATCCCGCTCTAAGCGTGAAAATTCTTCTTTGAAATTCTTGCCCAAAGACCTGTCAAATTCAGCCAGCCACTTTTTAATGTAACGGGTATCATAATCAGGATTTTTGAGAAGGACAGTTTTGACATCCTCAATATCTCTTGCCCTTCCGGCAATCACCTTATGAATAACAACGTCTTCCAGGGCGGCAAACTTGACTTCCGTTTGACCGAAATATATTCCCCTCGCTCGTTCAATAGCCTGGCGCTCGTAAGGCGAGTAAGAGAATATAAAATCGATCCGAATCCCACTTTGATCATCGATGGCCGGAAAGACCAGGGTGTCCTTGACAAATTCTTTAATCTTTGTAACCAAAGGCCTTAATTGAATGGATTTGGCAATTTTCTCGATTGTCTTCCATTGGTCAATCCCTATTCCCAAGGTGATATCGATGTCCTTTGTCAGTCTTGGTTCCCCGTAAAGAAGAACGCCTTGCCCGCCGATGATCATGTAGGGAATATGTTGCTTCCGCAAAGCCCGGGCGGCCTTTTTAAGAAGTATCTGAAACACTGTTGATGATCCTGGCGATTCTCAAATCGACTTCTATACCGTTAAGAGGGTCCTTTAGCGGGAAAACCTTTAAAGAGAAGGCTTCCTTATACATTGCCTCGACGATCTCCAGATTTTTGAAGAGTCTCGGTTTTTCTTTACGAACGATGGCCGTTTCTAGTTCGCTGAGTTTTTCTGCGTTCTTAACCATCTTTAATTTTATATACGTCAGGAATTCTTTTTTTATTATATCATATCGGCTGGTGCTTTCTTTAAAGTTTTTCCCTCGTGGCGGTGGCGGTAGCCGAAACTCCCAAGTCGGGGACATTAACAACACCGTCCATCGTGTCGACCCCGACTTTAAATTCCGCTGTGACGAGCCTCGCCACGCCATCCGGCGGCGTCGGCGAGTTGAAGTCGAAGCTCAGGTTTTCACCCTCGAAGACGATTTCGGATACAGGAACATCGGTGAAGTAGCCCTGGGATTCGCTGACCGTCCCCTCCAGAGTTCCGTCAACACTCTTCAGGTCCAGGGTAAGATAATAGTATTCCCCATCGGCGTCGACTTCAATCTTCCAAACCCCCAGGATTTTCCCGTAATCAGGATTCTGCTGACCGGTCTGAGAGAAGGAGAAGCAACCGAGGACGAAAAAGGTGAGGATGATTAGAAAAGGGTTAATTTGCCTGTTCATTAGAACCTCCTATTTAATGGCTGTATCTCAAACCGACTCGATTTAAAAAAGGAGATATTATCCCAGATAGCAGGGCTCAAAGACAAGCAAAATAT
>Ga0172362_10005430_pt1 | contig 11042 bp, 11 predicted proteins | sample LakKivs1_kivu2a2_FD_114534 | JGI IMG/M metagenome (GOLD analysis project Ga0172362, IMG submission 114534) | Sediment microbial communities from Lake Kivu, Rwanda - Sediment s1_kivu2a2 | ecosystem: Environmental > Aquatic > Freshwater > Lake > Sediment | place: Rwanda: Western Province, Lake...
GAAGTTTCCACGCCCCTGAACCGCCGTCAATCTGCGCCCCTGCTGTAATGTAAGCACCGCCTATTTTAGCGGCTTGGACTGGTAATATAATTGAAGCTGTCGCCATATTATCCCTCCTTTAAGCTATCCTGCACCCGTCTTAACTCCTCGTTTATCTTATCTCTTGCTACCAGCAAGCGATAACACAATGCCTCTTTCTCTACCTTGCCCATACCGCTTAAATCATATTCCTCCATAAACCTCCTTACGCTTTCTTTATGAAACAGATATTATAATGAAAGTGAAGTTCCTTAACCTCACCCGTTTTGTGCATATCGTCAATCATGTCTTTTAACTTCTTTAGCATAACCCTATCTTTCTCACCCCACTTGTAATGACCGTATAAGTCCTCTACTATATACCAACCGCCGGAGTTAACGGAAGCCCATAATGAATTAAAAGTCTTTAAGGTTTCGTGCGGGTGATGTAGGGCATCATCAATGATAACGTCAAATGTGCCGTTAGGTATGACGGTGGTTTTCATAAACTTGTCATCTTCCTGCCTACCAACAAATACTTTGATACGCTTTTGTCCTTTAAGGAAATTCTGCCAGATAGCGGTGTTTTTATCTACACCATAGATTTGAGCCTTAGTAAACGCTTCCTGCCAGAGCAATAATGAAGCACCCCTGAATACACCTATCTCTAATATCTTCTTGGCGGTAGGGCGAAGGTAGCCGATATACTTATCGTAGAGAATTGTATAACTATGTACCCAGTATTTATCAGTAGCTTTCTCATGGAGTTTGACAAACTGCTTTCTGGCTATGCCATGAATAGAATTATCAACAACTACGTCTTTTGAAGGCGCAAACTTGATGAAGGCATCTCTTGACTTGAATAACCTACAAGCTACTTTAGGGTAACCCAATTCGTTCATTATGAGTATTCTGCGCCAGCCTCGATGGATGACTAGATTATCTTGCTCATCTCGCCACATATCCACAGGGTTAGATACGCCATTAGCCTTGATGTCTTTAATCAGGCTAACTAACTCATTCATCAACTTTATGCACTTGGTATGCCCGTTATCACAGCTTTTAAGGTATTCATAGTAGGGGTCATGTTCAAAATCAACCTGTTCGTTATTAAGCACCTTCTTGATAAACGGCTGCATGGTTTCAGTACGCATGATAGCTCTTTCTATAGGTCTGCGCCTATCACGGTATTCAAGCAAATCCTCCACCAGTTCTTTCATGTCAAAGATGATACTGGCGATATATGAGTGTTGCTTACGGGCTTTAGTGCCTCTGCCGAATTTACGCGGTATCATGCGCCTAGCCCAGTATTCAGCTTTACCCCAGTTAGGAAGTTCCTTGCGGGGCGTTGCATCTTTACCCCAATACTTTTTGCCACTTGTATTTTTACTATGGCAAATAACAAGGTTAGGTTCATCAGTAGTAAAGGTTTCATAACCGTAATCAGTAACACCTAACTTGCCGTCAAATATCCCTAGCTCACCGCAATACTCATCAGGGATATTAGGCAACTTCATACGTTCCTCAAGCACCTGAATAAGTTTCTCTCTCTCGGCAACACATTGTGATAATATTGGTCGTTTGCGGTAGGTATATATTTCATCGTCTAAATGCAAAAGCCAGCGATTGAGATTGTAGGCAAAGGGTTTGTCTTTGGGTCTATAATCAAAATGCTTGGATATATAAAGACAATCATCCTCACACAGGGCTACATACTTGGTTGTTGCTTTCTTCGCGCCTTCCAACACCTGCTCATATATTTTCTGCAACGAGCGTCCTTTAGGAACAACTATGTTTTTGCCTAGTTCCATTGGTTGTTGAGATATGCTGACAATAGGAAACCCATGCCGTTTAAGCGAGCGTATAACTGGGGCTGATATTTTATCTGATATGACATTGGCGGTGTAGTAAAGTACGGTTAAATCATTAACCCAATTTGGGGGATTAAATTTGTCTATGACCCATTGGAGTTTGCGGGTTGCTTTGGGCCATTTGTCATTAAGCCATAAGTCCTGTGAATATCGTCTAGCTCTCTCTTGGTCATTACCGCTTATCTGGTAGGGAAAACCCACATCACCCCTGAACCAATGGGCGAACCAAGTGTTTTTGTTGACCTTGAGTGAACCGCCTGATAACCACGCTTTAAGCGACAATTCCACACCCATTTGCCCCCAACCGCCATGCTTATTATCCATACCTTCTAAATCCCAATAGCGCTGTTTGTGCATAAACCAACCTGGTCCCATACAACACATAGTATCGTCTATAAGTTCTGTTTTTTTATGCCAGCGTAAGTAATCTTTACCTGTGTAGTACATCGCGCGGAAAGGTTTCTCATCGGTTGGCGAAGTGATATACATATAGTCGGTTCGTTTGTGAAGTTTAGGCTGCCATGTTTCAATGTCGAGGTTGTACATTCTAGGCACAACTGTCCATGAAGGTTCACATTCTGCGGCGAGTTTAACGTCAAAGCCCTTGTCCACCGCGCAGTGGGCGTCTAATTTCATTATGTATTTCCCCTTTGCCTTGGCCGCCGCTTCGTTGATACATTTTCTCTGGCCTATTGATTGAGGATAATGGTAGAAAGTTACACGGGCATCGCCTATATCTATGCGCGGTTCAGGAAGCCAGCCGTCAAGCATGGCAAGTATCTCGATTTCACCTTCAGCGTTTTCGAGCACATTCCTGATTGTCTTTTCGAGATAAATCTCATTACGCGCCGGTATGATTACTGAAACCATTTATTTCTTAGGTTCTTTTCTTACCCTCTGTTTTACCGCCCACCAGTCGTTGTCAACAGCGTGCAAGACATAGCTGTTCTTGTCCATGTACTCATTGACCGCTTTAATGAGCCCGTGCATGACCCACGTGTTTTGTTTGTAGTCATGCCCGCCGATAACGCCTCTTGGCATTATTTTAGGATGCCACGCCTCTATGTCGGCTTTTACGCTTTCGTAAGAGTGGTTACAATCAATATAAACAAAATCAAGACTCTCATCGGCAAACTTTTTTGCCTCGTCAACCGAGCTTCCTTTTCTGATTTCAACTTTGGGATTATCAGCGAACATTTGTTTTGTTTTTTCATAACCATCGCTGAAATCATAACCCTTGCCGTCCTGCTGGTAGGGCTCCCAGAAGTCAACCAGATATAGCTTATCAAGGTTAGGCATGGTAAGAATATACTTCGCGTTTCCACCATACTGTACGCCTACCTCAACACCTGTAACTGTTTTGTGTTTTGTGATTTTCACCACAAACGTAAACATCGGCCGTAAAGCCATTACACCCTCTCGCCGATTATCCACAAGTTACCGCCGTCAAGCACGGTAGCGCGAAAGCCGTTGAACACAAGGCCGCCGAGGTATATTTGTAAATCGTTTCCTGTACCTTCTGCCCTCATGCCGATAATGGGATTATAATCAATGTCGGTTAAAAGCATATCGTCATCAGCCGCAATATCCCTGTTGCTTGCCTCGTTTGATACCCAGCAGATAGCGTAAACCTTCATCGAAACGTCTGTCGCCGACTGCAAAGCAGCGTCAAACATTATCACCTTATTGTTAATAAATGCCGCAGTATTAGCCATCCCTTAACCTCCTTAATTTTTACACAGCGTCCGTATCAAGCAACGCAAGCGTAGCGTTAAATTTAGTTACAAAGTCATCGAGGAAAGTAACAATGTCATCCTGCCCCAAACCGCAGCCTGTCGCGACTGCCGGTAAAGAGCCTGTCATCGTGCCGGTAGCGCGGTAAGTAGTTTTTGTTATTTGGGTATCAGCGTCAAAAGCCGCAAGCGTAGCCATCCAGTCAACCTGAATATCACTTAAAAGCGTGTAAAGGTCGGCTTGGTATATACCGTTGTAAGTCATGCCTCTGGTGTATAAATCATCCTGCGCATAAGTAGTGTATGTAGAGTTTGCGCCATCAGTCTTGACTTTGGTAAGCAAAGCGTTAAAGCAATAGACGCAGGAATGTAAAACATCCCACAACGCCTGCTGCTGCATACCGATAGGATTGACTACTTCATGGTGCGTAGTCCAGCCTCCGATATTCACCACATCTCGTATCGTAAGTTTACTCGCATAATCAGTATCGCCTATTGCCATAATCAACTCCTTTTTGAAAGTTAATAAAACGCGAGGCGGGTGTTTAGCCCGCCCCTAGTTTCTTAGTAACCGACTGCTATAAGATAGCAATCAACTGGGTTCTGCACACCCAAAGTCGTGCCGTCATCCTCCATAGGAATTAACGTTACAACATTAGTCGCAACTGAACAATGGATATAGGCGCAATCAGCGGTGCCGGGGCCTTTGAGCGTAGCTACCGCACCGATTACCGCGGTCATTTCGTCTATTGTTACAGTTCCGGTTGTACCTGTCGTGGCTGATAAGTTAACCTCCACGCAGGCCATTTTGTACTTACCGGCGAACTCAGTTACCACCGAACTGGTTTCTGTTAAAGCTGCCATTAAAAATCACTCCTTTTACAATTAGTAACCGAACGCAATCAGGTAACAATCTACGTTAGTGCCTATTGAACAGACAGTACCGGCGCTTGTCATGGGAACAAGGGTGCAGACATTGGTGCTGCAAATAACGTTGATGTGAGCGTTCCAAGTTGTACCAATTCCCTTTAAACTCACCACAGCTCCAAGCACCGCACTCATCTCATCGATTGTTACTGTTCCAGTCGTACCTGTTACGCTTGACAAATCAACTTCAACACAGGCGAGCTTGAACTTACCGGCAAATTCAGTTACGTTTGAACTTGTTTCTGCTAATGCCGCCATTATAATCAACTCCCTTTTAAATTAAGGGGGGAGCTCAAGCCCCCCCAAAATTATTGTTACACCTGTGCCGTAGCCGTAGTATCAAGAGCGACAACGCCGTATTCTTTTGAATTGAACACGACTTTATCGATACCGCCGATCAAGCCTGTGGCAAAACCTGTTTTGTTCTTGTAGTCAAAAGTTTCCTCAACCCAGCCCGCGCCATTAGTGCATTTCGCGAAACCAACCGCTTGTTGTCCGCAAAGCAAAGCGCGGAAAGTGTCGACAGAAAAGTCGGTGCTCCAAAGGTACGACGCAAAAGAGTTACCGCACGCCGAAGTGTCAAGGAAGGGGACGTATTCGTGTTCGTGTATTATACAGCCGTCCCACACACCCAAAGCTCCCGTAAAGATAGGGTTCTCGCTTCCTCTTGCTGCCGCCTCACGTTGTGCCTGGGCGAACTCGGCGTTACGCTTCAAGTCAAACGCCTGCCAGGGGTGGACGAAAAGAACATAATAATTCTTTCCGTTAATGCGCAAAGGTATTATCTGCGGGCTTGCAGTAAGAGCTTTTACTTTCACGCGAGAGATAAGCGAAGGGGTAAGCAAATCAGTAGAAGCAAGAGAAGCAGCTCCGCTTGAGTAATCCGCGCAAAGATACCTGTCGCCATAACCGGCTGCGGTATTTGTGGCGGAAATAGTAGTCGGAGAGTTAGACCATGTTGCGTCAGTACCAATCGTGGTACCGGCGACATCATTAAGCGATGTATTCTGTACGCCGCCGAGCTTTAAGAAAATCTGCCTTTCGATAAACTCCTGCAAGCGGATAGATAGCTTATTTTTTGCGTCCTGGCGCATATCATAAGCGTTTTTCTGCTCATCAAGTTTGCCGGTTAAACGCACGGCAAAGCGTTTCTGGTCAATAGCGATACTTTCGGAATAGGCGTTTATGGCTTCTTCGTTTCCTTCCAGTTCGTTGTCGCCGGAAACGCCAGAGCCGGTCAGCTTCGCTGTTAAACCAAAAGTAATGGTATCACCGCGAGATTTCTTCAATTCGTCCTTTAACTGGACGATGTTGTTGTCCTCTGTACCCATCATTCCGTTCTTCACGAAATAAAGGCCATCGATAGCGTCCTTGTACAGCTCCTTTTGCCATATCTCAGGACGCATTGCATCTGTACTTACTGTCAATGACATCTGTTCTCAACTCCTTTAAGTCTTGCAGCTTTCATACAGCAGGCGTTCGCGCGTTTCTTTTTTTAACTTATTCCATTGAGCAGTATTCATGTGCTTGGTGTCCTCAAGGGTCAAGTCTTCCTCGCTCACGAAACGCGCTGTGCCGGTAGAACCGCCGAGTGTTGCCGATGAAAGTCTTTTGTTCGCGTTGTTTACTATTTTCTCAACCTTTTTTGTGTCCCCTTCTTCTTTGGGAGCTTCCTCTTTTTTAGGTTCTGCTTTTTTGTACTTCGGATGCAGAGTTCCGAGCTTATACACAAACTCTGCGGTATCGCTTTCTGGGTCAGCTGCAGACTTGCTTAACATAAGAGCGTATGCGCCTGTCTTGTCCTCTCTTATCATCTCTTTGGCAAATTCCATGACATTATCAAAGTCAGGATAGCGCGTCTTTGCCTCCTGCTCATTGTCAATGAGTTTTTGCCGTATCGTATCGGCTTCATGGCGCTGTATCTTCTCTTTCTCAATCTTTTCTTTTTCACGCCTGTCCAGTTCTTCCTGCGTGATGTATTTCTCTTTAGGCTTTTTCCCCTCGCCTAACTCAAGGTCAAGCTCGTCCTCGGCCTCGTCTTCCCTAGGCGGCTTTTGTTTTTCCTGCTCATAGGCAGCGAGTTTCACTTTAGTAAGTTCAAGCTCACGCTCTATGAATTGCCTTTTGCGCTTTTCCTTTTTTTGTTTGAAATAAAGAGCCTTCTCGTTGGCGTTAAACGCCTTTATCCGTTCAAGCTCTTTTTCTGGGTTATCGTCCAGATTATCTTCGATTGGTTCGGGTTTAGCTTCCTCTTTTTGTTCTTCTTGTTTCTTTTCCTCTAATTTCTTATCTTCTGGTTTTTTCTCTTCTGGTTTTTGCGCTTCTTCCTCCGGCTTTTTGGCTGGTTCTTTTGCCGGTTCTTCGGGTTCTTTAATAAGGCCGTGCGCTTTCGCCATTGCAATCTCTTCATCGCGTAAACCCGCTTCTTTAGCGGCTTCGACGGTCAAATCTTCTTTCTTTTCTTCTTCGACCTCGATAATCTCAATCTTTTCATCAGGCATTTTTACCTCGGCGGTTCTTTACCCGGTTCCTGCCGGGGTGCAGTTGCGGCTTGTTGCTGGGCCGCCGCAATGACCTGTTTGATTTGCTGCTTCGTGCCTTGAGGCAGCAATGACTCGTTTATCAATACTTCAGGCGGTATTGGTACGCCTTTCTCTGCCATTTCCATAATGGTTAAGAAGTTAGCATAGCGAACTGTTTCGGTGTTAATGGACTCACCAACCGAAACGTCATACTTGCTTAAATCAGCGTCATTTAAAATCTTATTCAGCATGACCCCCACGGCTTTAGGGTCAACCTGCATTTTCATCTGCCCGCCTTCCATGACCGGAACAGGCGCGCCGTCAACCTGGCTTTGGGTCATAACAGGCACACTGAAGTTCTCCCTGATAAACGCATCGCCTATGACTTTCGCCGCCGTGTCAACCGTATATACCTCGCCCAATTGTGAGAGGATAATCTTGGCAAGAAGTTTCTTTGACATGGTAAGGTTGTCTAGTATGCGCTGTATCATCACCATACCCTGCTGCTGACGAAGCATAATAGCCCTGCCGGAAGCGGTCTTATCTTCCATAGCGAGCAAATCGGCGTTAATGCCGGATATGTCTTTCATATCCTCTGCTGATTGCTCGGCAAGCAAGTGATGCCCTGCTGATATGGGGGTGGGGATTATCTTTTCAGGTTTTTGATAACCTTTGTTGTATTCAAGGTTTATCCCAGGGGACGAGCCAAACTTCTCAACTTTATCCTTATCAACCCATGCCCCCTTCTCTACCAGCCAGCCGGAGTTGGCTGATTGGTTGATATGACGAAGCTCCTGTGTGCGGCGCTTGTTTAACTCGCGCTGCGGGTCTTTTAAAGAGCGCACTATTCCCTGAACCATAAGCTCTTTCTTGTCTATGGGTGTGGTTATCCTGTGCGCGTAATACGGTACGAAGGGAAATGAGCGCCAGCGGGGATATAGAGGGCAAACATAGTCATCAACTTCAACCGAGCCCACCAAAGCCGTACAGCGTATCTCGGCAACCATTCTTTTGACGATAGCCGCCACAACCTCGCCGTTTAATTGGTTGGTAGTATCAACGTACCTCTGTGCTTCTTCTTCATCGTCAGTTTCCTTAACCGTACCCAGTTTCTTATCAAGCACATAATACTTCGGCACGTACTCACGGTAATAATACTCGGTCAGGTCATACACCTTCTCTGCGCGTATGGCGGGGTTGTCCTCATTGCTTGATGAAATTCTGCTATCATCCATGTGGGGATAATCTTCTTTTTGGATATGCGCGCTTTGGCCTGTAACAGCTATATCAAGTTTCCCCTCGCCTATCTTCGATATTTCTTTTTCTTTGTCGGGGAAGAGCTTTTTGACTTGTCCGATTGAAAGGTTGGGCGTAAATTTAATTAAAAACTCGGCGTCGGATAAATCATACTCGGTTGACTCCGGGTCTTTAAAGATATTAAAGGGGATTATTTTCTTTAGCTTCAATTCACCTTGCAGAAAACTTTCGCTGTAATCAAGATACACTTCAAGCCAGCCTTCACCGCATATCGCGCCGTCCTCGAATTGCTCGCTCACTTTTAAGTCGCCGTTAGCCCGCACCATCACGTTTTTAAGGAGCATTGTCGTTATCTCGGAAGGTATGCTGTCCTCTTCCCCGATAGGGAAAGCCTTAAAGTCGGTGCGGTTCTGCCTTTGTAAGCCTGATACCAAGAACAAATTGGGCTGTATCTTGTTGATAGTGAGCGCATGGACGCCTATCTTACGCAGGGTTTCTACGTCATTATCATCCCATTGCTTACCCAGAGCAAACTCATAGTCCTCTTTCGCAACCTCTACCCAGTCTTTCTTTGCCTCGCGCGCACGCTTAAAGTCATCAAGTATCTTATTTACCCACTTATTGCTTTTTGCCATTATTTACTCCCCGCGTTATTTACGACTGTGCCAAACGCCTTATGCACGATACCGACAAGACCGCTTCGTTTATACTTTGGTTTGCGCTTTTTCTTTTTCATTTATGTTTCTTCCCATTCGACTTGCTGGCGATACTCTGCTAATTCTTTTTCAGTCAAATTGTATTTATTTTCATACTCATAAAGGCATCTATCAATATTGTCTGATATTGATATTCTTTTAAAATTAGGTCGGCTTACCTTTCCTTTATGAGTATTCATTTAATAATACAATAATTTAAAATGCGGCTTTTCTTCCCCCTCAAGGGTATTAGTTTCTTTTTTATAAAATATATAGAAACTAATATAAAGAAACTGCCAACTGCGATAAAATACCAATTTCATCTAAACCTAGAGAGTCGCTTACCCCCGAGGTCTGGGGCGTAGACATAGCCGCCAAAAGCCGTTGCCCAGAATTGGTATTAGTTATTCTCATTATTAAATCTAAACCGTATTCGGATTAAACGCGTACTCATACCTCTGCGGACGATACCATTTATCTCTCGGCTGCCATTCATTGACAAACTGCAAGCCCCATACCCCCATGCAATAAGCGTCAGCACGGTCAGGACTGCGTCCTAAACGCTCTTTTATTTTGTCTTTGGCCTCAAGCTGCACACGGCCGTTTGAGGAAATTACTTTATACCGCACGCTTGAAAGTTGCTTGCGTAGCTCTGTGTCTTGCGGGTACTCGATTTTTTTATCCCTCATCTGCTCCATGACATACCAGTATGCTTCGACACGCCTGTTATAAAAGCGCTCATCTAAAGACTTCTCTGCCGAGTTAAACGCCTGCACGCTCATACCCAGCTCATTGAGCCTGTCTACTATCCCCTTACCCACGCCTATTGAGTCAATGATGTAATCGGTAATTTTATGCGTGGCGCCGGTAAGCATTAACTCACCGGCAACCTTCATCGTATCGCGGTCGTGCAAAATCTTTTGTTCAATGATATTCCCTGTATCAAACACCTGCACCACGCACTCATCACCGCCGATAGCGGGGTCGCAGGAGATAATCTTTTTTGTTTTGGGTTTTAATAAATCAAGCTCTTTTAGACTTTCAAGCAATGATGTGGGGATGAGGATAAGTTGATCAGGGCTCACCGACCAATCATTCATCACATACTGGCGGTAAATCTCGTTTTTGTTTTTCTCAAGTATTCGCAAACCATCAAGAAAATCTTTCGGCAGTACATCGGCGTTGTCCCACGTCGTCGCCTCAAACAGCTCCGAGTCCTCAAGTTTACTTTGTTTCCAAAGATTTTTAATCCAATGCTCACCGGCATTGCATATTACAAAACCTGAGCGTTCAGGCAAACCTAAATCCCTGAAATACCCTGAAGGCATGACTTGGCGTCTTAACCTTCCGAACAGCATGAAAAACTCATTGTCAGTTTCTAGCTCATCGCCTTGCTCTATAGCAAACCAACCGAGGTTGACGTTTTGAATATTGTTTAACTCCTCAATATGCCTAAAAAGTATTTGTGAATTATTGGGCAGCCTCACTTCTCTGTGGCTGTCAACTTTAAGCCCTGTGTATTTTTCAAAGTCCTTGACAGTCGAGTCCCGCAAATCCTCGTACTCTTTTCTGAAAATAATTCCGAGGTTATCAGGTATCTGCTCGCTGTACAGCATTGCCCGCAATATCAGGGATAAGCTTTTGCCCGTTGCCCACGCCGAGCCCATTGCCGGGTATCGCTTCTTGCTGAACACAAACCCGTCCTGCCATCTCTTGACTTTGATTTCCATTTTCTTTGTTATCGCTGTTACGGATAATGATTATTTTGGTTTCTGCGCCTTCGATTTTGCCAGAGTGTTCGACTTTTTCTTTTAACTTATCGCACATTTTCAATATCGTTTCAAAATAACGATGTCGTACCATCCAATCCGGCACATCAATGAAATCATTTGTTTTATCGTTAGCATCAAACAATTCACCATTTGCTAAAGACGTTGGCCTATCTTTTTTGTTATAAACAATCGCTGAAATAACTTTATTTGCATAAACTCCTTGTAAAGCATGAGCGACTATCGCTTTA
>Ga0172362_10005433_pt1 | contig 11036 bp, 3 predicted proteins | sample LakKivs1_kivu2a2_FD_114534 | JGI IMG/M metagenome (GOLD analysis project Ga0172362, IMG submission 114534) | Sediment microbial communities from Lake Kivu, Rwanda - Sediment s1_kivu2a2 | ecosystem: Environmental > Aquatic > Freshwater > Lake > Sediment | place: Rwanda: Western Province, Lake...
CACAAGGTCGCGCTCGCCGAAGAGTGTTTGTTCACGTAGCATTGTCACCCCCAGAACCCGGAAGCCCCAACAAAGGGCTGGTGCCTACGTCGTTCCGCCGAGGCACAACCCCAGCGTTCGGTTTACGGAAGACCGGGCGGCGGATCGCTTCCAGCAACCGCTCGATGTCGGCTTCCGTGTAGAAGACGGCATAAGGCGTTTCGTCGCCAGCCTTTTCCTGGTATGCGAGGACCGGGTATTCGGTCGGAGTCTGTCGGTCGAAGCATCCGGTCTGCTCACGCCAGACGGCCAGTTCGTCGGCGCTGTTGATACGGTCGAAACCGAACAACGAAATGCAGGGTACTTGCGCCCCGCTCGCGTTTGTCTCAGTCATTGTGTTCTCCTTGGGGCGCAAGCCCCTGATTTCGGGCGTTCGGCCACTCAATGACGACTCCCTTGAACGGCAGTCCATGCGTGATCCCAAACCACAGGGCCATCTCCCCAAAATCCACAAAACCGTCCGCCTGCGCGAAAGCATCCGCAGCCGGTGAGTCCACCAGCATGACCCGATCCGCAAACGCTATGCCGCCCACCCCGATCTCAACGGGCGTGATTGCAGCACAGACGACCTTCCGCAATGCCTCCTGCTTGCTCCTGTACGGCGCCCCGGTCCACCGGCGCAGACTCAACATATCGCCCGGTTTGCACCGCGCCGTCTTGCGGATCGTCTGGCACTTGCTGCCGTCGCGCACCTTGCCGGCGAATCGGTCTTGGAACAGAATCACTCTCATATTCCCCTCGCTGTCATCATCGTGTACTACACTGCGCGATTGACGGCAACCAGAATCCGGCATTGGTGTAGGTTTTGGTGTGTCCCCAAACGTGGTCGGTATGGTCTTGTGTGTGCTTTGATGTGCAATCAACCGCAAAACAAAACCTTGACGCCACCCGCATAAACATTGATGATCGCCGCGATTCTATTGGCCGAATCGCATCGAACGGGCGAGTGTCGAAATGGCAGACGAGCAAGACTTAGGACAATGCGTTTGCTATCAAAAAACCTTAAAATTCCACACAATCCATGCCTCCGGATCGGCGTGGTGTAGGTTTTGGTGTGGGTTACTGCGAATCCAGCTTGTCGAATGGATTGGGGCGCTGCATTACTGCCCGCTTCATTGGGCTACCCATCACGCGCATCATCTCCCGCGTATAGGGGTCCACTCCCGCCGCCTGGATTGACTTTTCCTTTGCGGCTTTCTTCAGGTATTCCTGGGCGCCCGGCTCCATGAGCGCCGCCTGGTTGTCCTGGTTCAAGCCGCTATCCATGATCTCCTGGATCCCCAGCCGCATCTTGGCCGATCGCTCCCGCGCCGGCGCCCGGATCTCCCGCTCCGCCTTCTGGTCCAGTCCGCGATTGCTAACCTTCAGGAATCTTCCGGCCAAGTTGCTGATGATGGGCCAATTCAGGACCTTCTCCACCATGGTCGGCTCCGGATCGTAGAAGTTATCCCGCTGGAATCGCACCACCAGCCCGGCGCCCAACTGGTTTGCCGTCCACTTGGCCATCTCCAGCTTGCCCAGGCCGGCATCAAACCGTGTCTGGTCCACAATCTTCCCGCCGCGATCTTCCGGATTCGTGCCGCCCAGGAATTGCGCGTTCTTCCAAAGCGCCACGCCAATCGGGTTCAGCCCCGGCAACTGCCCGCCGGCGAAGTTGAAAATGTCCTGCCACCGCACGTCTTCACCCTGGGCCTTGGCGATCCCCATGGCCAGGATCCCGCCGATCAGCCGTTCTTCCTCTTCCTCCACTCCGCGCCAATACAGCGCCTTCCCGCGCGCCCGGTCCGCAAACCCCAGGGGAATGGTGTCGTAATTCGCCTTGTCCCAGGTCGGTATGCTCAGGTCCGCCGCCTTCAGCTCTTCCTGCTTCTTCTTGCCCAGCAGCAGGGCCCCGGCGCCGCCCAGCAAAGCCAGCCGCACCAACTTCGGCAGCACGGCATACTTCGCCATCTTCAGCGCCTTCTCCCCTGGATGCTCCCGCCAGGCGTTGATGGATCTGCGGTATCCCTGCTTTGCCGGGTTATAGAACGGCAAAACCGCATCCAGCAGCCAGTTCGCCGTCCCGCGATCCAGGAAGTTCGGGCTCCCGGCATACTCCTGAACAATCCTCTGCTTCTCCGCCTCCGGCAGCGCCTTCAGCCTGGCCTCGGTGTCCACGTGCAGCATGCCGGCAATCTTGACCTCATACTCCAGGCGCCGGCCCACATCCATGTAGCGCCTGAACAGCCCGCGGCGCCCAGCCACCGAATCCGAATACCCAAACCAGGTCGGATCGATGCCGTACCCCTTCAGGAACCGGTCAAACGCCTCCTGGTCGCCCTCACCGGCCACATATTCCCGCGTCACAATGATCATATTCCGCCGCATCGCCTGCTTCGCCAGCTCGTTCGGATTACCTTCCAGGATCGACCGCGCCGCCTCCACCGCCCGGCCCCTGTACCGGATATAGGCATGCTTGCCAAACACCCGGGAATAAACGCCGGGCATATTGATCGCAAATCCCTTGGTGTCGCGTATATAATTGAATGGCCAGAACCCGAAATTCCGATCCGTCCACAAGGACTTCAATTCCCTTGTCATCCGTCCAATGATCATCATACCGGCCTTGGTGTCCTGGGGCGTGGAGCGCTGGATCATATCATGGATCGTCGCCGGTGCATCCCACGCCTGCAGCTCGCCACGTTCCAGCCATACCAGGGTCTTAATCCGGTCGTTATCCACCATCACCGGGGCCTGCCTATTGAGGTTCTTGTCCCATGCCCACTTACTGGCGCGTCCCTCTCCCAGCTCCTTCAGCACCGCCACCGTCGCCGCGGTCGCCTCATTCCGGTAGGCCGCGCTGATCAAGCTCACATCCTTCTGGCTCGTCGCCAGCATGGGGCTCTTGGCATCCCCCAGGTATCCCACCTGCCGATAAATCATCCCGCCGATCTGTCCGCCATACCGGCTATTAAACAGGATCTCCACCGCATCCTTGCTGGTGTCCACCGCCGAAACCGCCGAGTAATGCCGCCGTGCCTTCAGGATCCCCACCATTTCCTCGCTCAGCATCGCCCGCAATGGCGCCAGGTCCAGCACTTCCTCATTCCGAATCTTCCACCGCGCCGCGTCGGCGGCTTCCATCGCCGCCCACTTCGCCGGGCCCAGCCGCGCCTTTTGCGCCTCCAGCGCCTGTTGCGCCGCCGGCGCATCCCCGATAATGGGGCTCGCAATGTCGAACCGGTTATGCAGGATATGCAGGTTCGCCAGGTAAAGGTTAAATTCCGCCCGCGGCACCCCGGCCTCCCGCAGCGACCGGCCCACCTCATTCACCATTCGCTCCAGGTACAGCTTATTGCTCGCCTGGTGGTACAGCCAATCCGCAATGGCCTTCTTCGACCGCATACCAACCGCGCCGCCCACCTGGCGCCCGCGCCGGTAGATCGGACCGAAACGCCGGTCCGCCGACATCTCAATCACATCCCGCCATTCCTGCCCCGTCAACGTGTTCAGCGCATCCGCAAATACCTGGCTCTTCCGGTCCGCCTCGATCATGCTCTGCAACTGGTCCGCCGCCCTCTGGTCCTGCACGGCCCCCGTCACAATCCGGTCCTGGATCTCGTCATACAGCCGCTTCACCTTCGGCTTATCCTCCAGCCACCGGAAGAATGCCTGGTAATAGGTCGGCGCCCTGGCGTGGACCGCATCCGGGTTGTTCAGGATCGCGCTGAAGGCGTTGGCATACAGTTCTTCCGGCTTCTGCGTGTAGTCGCTCATCTCCTGGTCGCCGCGCCACCACATGCTCAGCGCCTCAAGCTCGTCAATAATCCACTGCTTCCGCGCCAGGCCCCGCTTCCTGGCTTCCTCGTCCAGCATCTCCTGGTATCGCGCCTTAACCGCTTCCCGCCATTCCTGGAGCGCCGCCTCGTCCTTCTTGTTCGGCGCCGGGCCCACGTCCTTCGCCGCCTTCTTCCGGATCTCGTAGCGTTCATCCGGCGTCAGCAGCTTGCTCAGGTCCTTGTGCTCGATCGGCAGCATGTCCTTGGTGAACTGCTTCAGGCTGGCAATCCGCCCCAGGATATTCCCGCGCTGGTGGATCATGCCTTCCGGCACATGGTCCGCCAGATGTCCGATCTCGTGCCAAAGCACATGACTCGCCGCCGCCGGCCGCTCGAGCATGGTGGACGTCACCGCCTGGTCAATCAGATGTTGCAGATACCGCGCCCGCACGATCGCTGGCGTGTCCTGCGGGTTCGTCGGCGGATTCTGTGCCGCATACTGGTCCGCCAGCGCCTCCATGCCCTGCATGACTTCCGTGGGAATCAGCCGGAAGAGATCCCGCCGCAAGGCAATCTCCAGCCCCGTCTCGTTCCCCTGCATCATCCGCGCATACCCCGCCGCGGCGCCTCGCATCGCCCTCAACTTCTCCGCCGTCCTGGGATACTTCCCGCCCAGCATATCCTTGGCAAACTGCACCGCCTCCGGCAGCTCCGCCGGGAACACCGACCACTTCGGGTCATTCACCCGCGCCTTCGGGTCCCCAAGTGGCGCCATGCCCATGTACCACTTCTCGAACAGCGCCGCATCCGCCGCCGGGCCCCGGCCGGCAATCTTCCGCGCCAGGCTAACCAGGTCGCCGCCATACTCCGCCTTCTCCTCCGCCACCATGTATTCCGCCCGGCCCTCGTTCGCCTGGCCCTGGTCCTTGTAGGGATCCTCCAGGATCCCCTGCTCGCGCATCGAAACAAACGGCGCATCCGCATTACTGGTCCACTGTATGGCGTCCAGCAAGGCAATCCCATACACCTTGCCGGCCTCGCTCAACTGCCGCATCAGCCGTATATCCTCGGTAATGTCCGCGATTTCGATGATAAACGCTCCACCGCCCGCTTCGCCTGCCTGTTCGGCAATAGCCCTGAAAACCTCCTGCGCCCCGGCCTTGACCGGAACCCGGATGGCGCTGGCAATATCATTCCTTGTGCTCAGCACCATAATATGCCGATATTCACCCTTCATCTCCTGGCCGACCATCTTGAACCAGTCCGCAGCCTTGGTTGGACCGCCTTCTCCCTGTAAGCCTGTGCGGCTTTCCCGCTTGATCAGCTCCCAGCTTTCGCGCCGGTACTCATTGCTTAAATCATCCGGAAGTGTTGGCGCTTCCCTGCGTTGCTTGGCTGGGACCAAACCGCGCACCCGCTTGTTTGCCTTGTCGAATACCACATCACTATGCTCCGCCATGCTCCGGTACTTGCCATTGGTGATCACATGGTCAACCACCGGGATCCCCAGGATCCGGCCGGCGTCCACCAGTTGCCGGGTAATGCGCCGGTCTTCCTTGCTCAGTGTCACATCCCCGCTCGGATGGTTATGGCCCAGGACGACCCCGGCCGTACCCTCCGGCGCATTCCGGAATACTTCCCGCGGATGCGCCAGGGAAGCGTCCAGGACTCCCGTACTTACCACCCTGGCCTCCAGGATGGCGCCGTTACTGTCCAGGTAAAGGACCTTGAAGCTCTCCACCAGGGGAGTCTTCATCATCCAAAGGACGCCCGCCGCCTGGCTCGGCCCATCCGCCATCATGCCGCGTACGTCCACCGCCGGGATCTTCTGCGCCATCAGCGCCGGGAGCACCGTGGAAACGCTCTTGCCGTTCAATTCCCAGGCGCGCGCCCAGTTCTCCGGTGTCGGATTCAGCCACGCCTCGCGCGCGGCCGCTTGGGCCTGGCCCTGTTGTGCCAGCTTGGCCTCGCGCCGGCTTACACCACCACGATACCGCGGTCCCGCCTGGGAACCACCGTCTCCTGGAAGTATTCCGCCTGGCTGTCCAGCCCCACCCTGCATTCCGGGAAGATCAGCCTGCACCCCTGCTCGGGATATGCCAGCCCACAAGGTGAGTTCCTGCCTGGCCGCTTCGCGCTGGCCTTCCGGGATTTCCTGCTTGTCAAGGAATCCCTCAATCTGTGCGTTGTTGACTTCATAGCCTTCCCCGCCTTCTCTAACCTCATTCTCCCCCTCGGCTTCCAGCCTGTCAACCAGCATTTTGTCGTCCGGATCCTCAAGGTCCAGGTCCATCCGGCGCCCGGAAGGCGTATTCAAAACGTACTTCCCAGCCGTTTTCTCCAGCGAAAACCCGCCGCCAATATTGCGATTCCATGCCGCGCCAGCGTCACGTTCAGCCCGCGATACCGCCTCCGCGTGAATTCTGTCCAGGTACGGCCCGATCTTCTCCCCATACTTGACCAGCGCCGCCTTCGTCTCATCCAGGGTCGGCGCCCGCCCGTCCGTAGCCCCCAACACCGCCCGCGCCCCGGCATCCACAATCTTCGCCGCCGGATCCTCGGAATAAGGCGCCGCGTCCTCGCGAACCGTTCCGCCTTCTTGCGAGGGATCGAAAATAGTCTGCAATGTCGCGCGCGGCGTTTCCACTTCCACCCGATACCCGCGCCGGCGCCCCTCGTCCCGCAAGGACATCATTTGCGCATCGTCAAACCGTGTCCCGTTCACATAGATTGCTTTGCCGATATGATCTATAACAATCCTGTGCCAACCGCGCTCATGCAGTCCGTCAATGGTTGTGCCTTGTTGTTGTGCAATTTCCCGATGCTCCTGGTCTTCCTTCAGGTACATCAATGATGCATCCGGTTTCATCCAGGCCGTTCTCCACGGCGCCACCCCATACTCCCCCTTGCCCTCCAGCAACATCCCCGGCGCCGGCCCGCTGGGCGCGAACATATCCGTCTCGGTCGGCTGGACCACCGGCCGGTTCTCCCACTTTCTTACGCCCTTTGCGATTTCCTTCTGCGCCTGGGCCCACCGCCGCCCGGCTTCCGCCTCGTCAATTCGCCCGGCGTCCACGGCATCCAGGAGCGCCCGCGCCTTGCTCTGGAGCGCCCGGCTGGCCAGCACATCCACCCGGTCCGTCGCCTGGGCCTGCCCGCGGCTCTCCGCCGTCAACCGCAATGCCCGCCGCAACGTGCTCTCCCCCCGGGCCCCCGCCGCCAGATCCCCGCCATACGTCGGCGGCGCCTCCCGCACCAATCCGCTCCCCAGCAAGCCATCCAACTCACCCAGCGCCGCATTGCCATCATCCCGGTACGCCTGGGGGTTATCCAGCTTGCCCTTGGGCTTGCCCTCCGGTTTGGGTCCGGTGTCGGCCGCGGCCCCCGTGGCCGGTGTCGCCTTTGCCTCCGCCTCCGCCGCCTCCGGCGCCACCCCCGTAACCCTGGCCACAAGGTCCGGATGCATGGGCCAGTTCTCCCACCTGGCCAGCTCCACCTTGAGTTCCGCCACTCGCTTCTGGATCCCTTCAGGATCCTTCACGTCCACGCCCAGTTTCTTAGCCGTTTCCGGCCGGCGCGCGGCGCTCTGTACCGCCGTAACCTGCTCCTGCAGTTCCTTCTGGATCGCCGTGGCCCTGTCAGCCTGGGCCTCCATCTCCAGCATGGCGGAATCGTCAGCGCCAAACAGGTCAAGTTGCTTGGCGGAAGGCTTGGCACCCATGCGCGCCTGGATCGCCTTCAGGTAGTTGGCGATAACGGCCGGCTTCCTGCCCTTCGCCGCCTGGGCAATTCCGGCCCTCTGCAGCGCTTCATCCCTGGGCGCCGCCTGGGCTATTGCCGCGGCTTGTTCTGCGCTGATTCGCTCATTGATAAAGGCTTCATAGGTCGCATCACTGGCAAGGAGACCAATGGAAACCCCCGGCCTGCGGCCAATTCCTGCTTCTTGAGCTCGAGCAACCGCCTCAGCCTCTCCGAGTGTTGCTGCGACGTTTCTGGTGAATTTTGCGTGGTCATAAACCGTCCCCTTTCCGTCTGTAATGTTCTTCTCCGCGGCCAGGATCATAGCATCCTGCGCCTTGTATCCATCTTCCTCCCGAACAATCTGCGCGTTGAACCCGCGGATCCCGCCGGCCTTCCTGGCGTAATTCACCCGCCCATGACCATCCGCCACAATGTACTTTTCGGCGCCGGTCAATCCATACGCTTTCGGATCCTTCGGTTCCCATAATAGCAAATTCCCGGCTTTTACGTCATCCCATTTGCCGGCAATCGTTTCCTTGTGGCTGGCCGATTCCCCCGTCTCCTGGTTCAGCATCTCCTTGAACTGCATCAGTCCCGGCCGGAGCGCCACCGCGCCATCCTCGACCTGCCTCACCGGCACATCCACAATACCCAGCTCCCCCGGCGCCACCGCTTTTGGCTTCTTCTCCACCACCGGCTCCACCACCGGCGGCTTGCCTTCTACCACTGGTGCAACTTCCCCGGTCAACATCCCCCTGGGTCCGGTTCCGGCCGCGGCCCCCGCGGCCGCTCCCGCCCTCGGCGCGATCTCCCCGCCGCCAGGCAATCCCGGCTTCGCCCCCCCCAGCAGTCCCGCCGGCTGGATCCCCACACGGCTGTACTCCGGGAACAGGTTTTCAAGCCAGGGGAAGTTCCGCACCCAGTCCCGCCGCACATTGGCGTCCACCGTCATCCCGATCTCGCCCTTCACCGTGCGCCGCAACGCCGCCGCCGGGCCTGTCTCCACAACCACGCTGCCATCAGCCAGGCGCCCGATCCGGCTCCGGCTCATCCAGTATTCCACCACGTCCCGCGCAATGGATTTCTCCCCCTCCGTGGCCGTCCCCTGCTGGACCTTCTCCATGATCCCCGGGAATCGTTCCTTGAATTGTTGCGGTGTCCACCGGTAGCGCGCATAGAATACCGCCGGCAATCCCTCTCCGAACGCCTTCATCCCCATGGCAAACGGCACAAACCCCTTCACGCTTTCCGCCGTCTGCTCCAGCTTTCTCTGCGCCAGGTCGCCCACCGTATCATCCAGCCCCATCGGTGGCGGTTTCACAGCCTCCATGCCTAGCGCCGCTCCGGCGCCATGGGCCCCAGCCTGCACAATCCTGTCGATCGCCCGGCCGCGCGCCGCGCCGCCAGCCGCCACAAACGCCCTGTCAAGCGCCCGTCCCCCGGCGCCCGCCGCTTCCCCGGTCGGCAATCCCTTGGAAAACGCCGCCGCCATACCCGCAAAGTCGGCCAGCCCCTCCACCACGCTTTTCGCCTCATCCGTCAACGGGTTCGCCGTCCCCAGCAATTCCCCTATGCGTTTCGCATATTCGCCAATCCGTTCATCGTCCATGTATGGCGCGTTGTCGCGCAAATCGCGCATCAGGGACCGGGCCTTGATTGCATCCTCAAAAGCCCAAATCGGCTGGAAGGTCGTCTCGTAGAACTTCGCCGCCGCCCGGCTCAACAGGTCCCGACTGCGTTCTCTTGCCATCCCGGCATTCGATTCCGCCACCTTCTCCTGTTCAGCCTGTACCTGGCGCATGCCCTTCTGGAATTGAGTTTCCGGCCTGGGCATTCCGATCTCGCTGCCGTACTGGTCGGTTCCCCGAGCGGTCTTGTCCACATGGATATTGGAAATCGCCGGGCCGTCCACCTGCCGGCTTTCCGCTTCGCGCGCCATCTCCGGCACTACATTCGTCTTCTGCGGCGCCGTAACCTCCGGCGCCCTCAGTCCGGTGTCGGCCGGCTTGCCGCCGCCCACATCCATCGCCGGCACCGCCTGGCGCTTCCAGTCCTCGGCTGGATCCGGCTCACTTGCGCGGCCATCATCCAGCGCATCAAACGGGTTCTCCGCCCCGGCGCCCTGGTCGTTATCCAAGGCGTCGAATGGGTTCACCGCCCCGGCGCCCTGGTCGTTATCCAAGGCGTCGAATGGGTTGCGGGTTGCCTCCGCCGTGTCCTGTGTGTCCAGCTCGTCGAACGGGTTAGGCATGGGCCCCCTTATCGGTTCAGGTATTGCGCGGATGCTCCCTCGCCAAACTTCGCATCAAAATCCCGCGCCATGGCGGGATTCTTGCGCAACATCTCGATCTGCGACTGGTTCGGCGTCGCCCTGGGCGCTGCCGCCCCACCCGTCGCCCCACCCGCCCGGCCATTCGCCTTCCAAAGCGGCAAGGCTTTTATATCCACATTTGACCCCTTCCCGCCCATCCGGATCACGCGGCCGCCCGGCTGCGGGATCTCCGTGGGCGCTTCGCTTGCCGGCGGCTTCTCCCACTTGTAGTCCATCGTCTTGTCATCCCAGATCCCCACATACCCGGCTTCATTGTGTACCATCTCGCCCTGGTACGCCCCGCCCGCCATCTTCACCCGGATCCCTTCCAGCGTCGCCCGTGCCGCCTCCCGTGCCCTCAGCGTCTCCTGGTCCGCTCCGTACTTCGTTCCTTCCAGCGTCGCCTTCGCCGTCGCCAGTTGACCCTCCAGGCTCTTGTCAGCCCCGTACTTCACCGCGCCGGCCTGCGCCTCGGTCCCCATCCGGTCCTGCTCCGCCTTGTATCGCGCCGCGCCCGCCTGTTCCTTCGCCGCCGCCGTCACCGCGCCGGCCTGCGCCTGGGCCTCCTGCACCTTCCCGCCGCTCAGGATCTCCTGAATCCGCTGGTCGCTCACCAGTTGCTTCTCCTGGCGCTTGTCGCCCATGATCGCCTGCACTTCCGCGCTTGCCGCCTGGCGCTTCGCCACGCTCTGACTCATATCTCCCATAATCCGCCTGGAATAAGCCTCCCGTTCGCCCTGGTCCGGCTTCTGCCCGCCGGCCTGCCCGCCAGTCATAACCCGCACCGCCGCGTTCGTGTTGTTCTCCATGCGGTCGTAGCCTTCGCGCATGGCATAGCTGGGCCCCTCCATCTCCGTGGTCCCCGTCCGCGCCATGGGCACGGAATCCATCGTCGCGCTCGCCCGGCCCCGGTCCATCATGCCCATCACATCACTCGCCGGGCCCTGAAGCTGGCGCTCCTGGTCCATCACCTGCATCGGCTGGAAGTCCCGTTCCGCCCGGATCCCCGCCAGCGCCGCGTCCACGTCATCCCCGCCGCCGCGCATCGTGTTCTCGATCGCCGTGCGGCCCACGTCCGTGAACCCGCCCCGCGACTCGCCGGCATACGCCGCTCCCGTTCCTCCACGCGCCGGGCTCTTCACCCATTTCGCCTTCAGTTCCACTTCCGCACCATCCGGGATCCCGTC
>Ga0172362_10005435_pt1 | contig 11036 bp, 13 predicted proteins | sample LakKivs1_kivu2a2_FD_114534 | JGI IMG/M metagenome (GOLD analysis project Ga0172362, IMG submission 114534) | Sediment microbial communities from Lake Kivu, Rwanda - Sediment s1_kivu2a2 | ecosystem: Environmental > Aquatic > Freshwater > Lake > Sediment | place: Rwanda: Western Province, Lake...
AATTTTATTGCTAAGAGGAAATCAAATCACTAATATCAGCAAAAATCTTGAGTTGGAAGGAATTGAACCTTATCCTTTAAAAATATTCGGCAATATTATCTCCGGGAAACTGGCTGAAGATGATTTAATTTTAGTTTTAACCAAAGAGGTTTCTGAAGTTTTTCAAAAATTAAACATCATAAATGAAATCGCCAAATTAGAACCCTTCAGCGAAAAGAAGCTGAAAGAAATTCTTAATTCCAAAAAGGAAGAGTTTTCAAAAATTTCTGGAATTTGCCTATTAATAGTTTTGAAACCAGAGGTTTTGCCTAAAAGGATAATCAGCTTTGGAAAGAAAATACCAGAGTTTTCCTTTCGCCAAGCATTTTCTCCAATAGTTTCCGGAGGAAAAAATATCTTTTCGCGTTTAAAAATACCTACTCTACCTAAATTCCCTCAATTAAAACTGAAACCTTTAATAAAGATAAAAAAACCAGAGTTTATTGAAAAAATTCAATTATTGATTTACAAAATCAGTAGATTTAGGCTGAAAATTGCAACCTTTGAAAATGTGAAACGAAAGGGAATTTTAATTTTAGCTTTAATTTTCTTTCTGGCTTTAGGATTTCTTATTTCCAACAGAGAGCAAAAACGGCAATTAGAGAACTATCAGGTCAGTTTAAATGAGGCTCAAGAGAAAGTTAGCCAAGCAGAAAATTTCTTAATTTTTAAGAATGAAAAGGAAGCCAATTCTCTATTCAAAAGCGCCTGGGAAGAAATTTCACCCATAATTAAAATTGCCCCTACCTTACCCCAAGATTTCAAAAACCAGGTTATTTCTTTAGGAAATAAAATTTCAGAAAATCTTTACCAATTAAACAAATTAGTGAAAATTTCCGAACCAGAACTGCTTTTTGAGTTTGAAGCCAGTGATTTTATTCCCCAAAAGATAATTTTTTCAAACAGTCAACTTTATCTTTTCAGCCCATATGTCCAAATTATAGTTGAAGTAAATACTCAAACTAAAGAAAAAAAGATTTACTCCGCACCCTTAGATAAGGGTAAGGGTATTGATTTGGCCACCTTTTTTGATGATTCACTCTTATTTTTCTCAAAACCAGACAAAATAATAATTTTCAAAGATGAACAATTTATCGGACCTGTGTCTTTAAAAGAACCTTATCCTGATTTTAATTTTGATAGCTTATCTTCTTACCGATCAAACCTTTATTTTCTTGATAAAAAATCAGGTCAAATCATAAAATATCCCTATTTAAAATGGGATTCTCCTCAATTATGGTTAAATCAAACCCCGTACCAGAACAAGTTCGGTACGGGGCAAGAACCCATTGAGGCAAAGTCAATGGCTGTGGACGGAAATATCTGGATTTTAAATAAAAATAATTCAATAAATAGATATTATATTGGAGAACTTAAAGAAACTCTCAATTTAGAACTCTTCCCAGAGCCAAAAAATCTCTCTAAAATTTTAACTTCAATGCTAACTGGTTATATTTATCTTTTAGAACCAGAACAAAACAGAGTAGTTATTTTAAACAAGTCCGGCAGGATTATCAAACAATTCCAAAGTGAAAAATTTAATAACCTCTTAGATTTCGCTATTTCTGAAGACGGCAAGACCATCTGGCTTCTTAATGGCTTAAAAGTTTATCAGTTACCAATTACTGGTTACTAATTACTTTAATTCTACTTTTGCGCCGGCTGCCTCAAATTTCTTTTTGATTTCTTCGGCTTCCTCTTTCTTAACATTCTCTTTGACTACTTGAGGACCAGAGGCGGCAGCATCCACTAAATCTTTAGCTTCTTTTAGTCCTTTTTGGGTAATATCTCTAACTGTCTTGATTACTTCTATCTTTTTCTCCCCCACTTCTTTCAACTCAATAGTAAAAATACTTTTTTCTTCCTTGCCAGCTTGAGCTTCAGCCGAAGCCGGAGCAGCTGCCTGAACAGCTACAGGAGCAGCAGCCGAAACACCAAACTTTTTCTCCAAAATCTTTACCAACTCAGCCAAATCCAAAACACTCATCTTCTCAATTTCTTCCACCAGTTTTTTAAATTTCTCCGGAACTGCAACTTCTTCCTTTTTTTCTTCCTTGCCCTCCATAGCTTTAGCGACGGAGGGTTTTGTTTCTTCTTTTGTTTCTGCCATAAATTTAAAAATTAGATATTTATGTTCTGGCTTTTGCCAAAACATTAATTAGACCTTTAATGTTAGCTTGTAAAACGCTAACGAAATTGGAAATTGGGGCTGAAATACTGCCAACCATTTTTGCCAAAAGCTCGTCTTTAGTTGGAAGTTGGGCCAATTCAATTGCCTTTTCTTTTTCTAAAATTTCTTTGCCAATTATTCCTCCTAAAATTTTTAAATTCTCATTTTTTCTTGAAAAATCATAAAGAATTTTAAAGGGTGAAATCTCATCTTTATAGCCAAATCCCAAAGCTATCTCGCCCTGAAGTTTTCCTTCATCAATTTTCATTTCTTTTGCTTTAAAAACTATCTGAATTAGGGTTTTTTTGGCTATTTTCAATTCGCAGTCTTTTTCTTTCATTTTTTTCCTTAAATTGACTAAATCTTTTACTTTCAAACCAGAAAAGTCGGCAAAAACCATTGCTTTCTGCCGAGCAATTTTTTCCTTTAACTCCTCAATAATTTTTTCTTTTTGCGCTTTAGTTTTGACCATTAATTAAAAATGCCTGCTACCGCAGACAAAGTAAAAAATCACTTTTATATTTTTACCTCGAGGGGACTTATTTTTCTGCCCCTTGTCTACGGCAATATTGAGTTTAGTAAATTCTTACTCCCCTGTCAATACCCCAATAATTGTTTCGCCAAATTCCTCAGCAGCGGCTGGACCGTTTCCTGTGATGATTTTTTCATCAACGACCACTGATTCATCCTGATAAATTGCGCCATTATTTTCCAAAATTTTAATTGCCGATTTATCCAATGGATTAGACCAAACCGTGGCTTTCTTTCCAGATATAACTCCGGCTTTGGCTAAAATTACTGGTGAAATACAAATTGCTGCCAAAACTTTATTCTGGGAAATGGTTTCTTTGGCTAATTGGTAAGAATCTTCATTATCAAGATATTTCAGAGCGCCTGGACCTCCAATAAAAACAATAGCATCAAAATCTGCTGGATTGATTTCTGAAACCAGTAAATCTATTTCAACTTCTCCGCCATCAGCTCCAATCGCTGTTCCTTTTTTGGTGCTGGCGGTTTTTATTTCAGCGCCGGCATTTTCCAAAACTTCCTTTGGTATAAAATATTCCTCGTCCCGAAAATCCTTATAAGCAATAATGATTGCTATTTTTTTGCCTGTTAAATTCATTTTAAATATTTAGCTTTGGCAATGTTATGTTCCTTCAAGGTTTTACTGAAAATTATCTCTCCTTCAGGAGTAGATAAATAATACCAATAATCGCTATCTTTGGGATATATCGCGGCTAAAATGCTCTCAATACCGGGGTTGCAAATCGGGCCAAGGGGAAGTCCTAAATATTTGTAAGTATTATAAGGAGAATCAATTTGGGTGTCTTCTTTGGAAACTCTTGTTGTTTTATTGCCGGTAATATAAGTAATGGTGGCATCCACCTGCAAAGGAATTCCACTCTTTAATCTTTTCCATAAAATTCCTGAAACCAATTCTTTATCTTCTTTGGTTTTCACTTCTTTTTCCAACAAAGAAGCCGTTATCACTATCTCAAAAATTGTTTTATTTTGTTTTTTAATTTCATCTTTTAAATCGGAAGTAAGTTTTTGGTCAAAATTATCTAACATTTTTCTAACGATTTCCTCAATACCTGCCCCTTTATTTATTTCGTAAGTATCGGGAAAAAGATAACCTTCCAAAAGGAGACCCTTTGGTTTATCTTTCAGAAAATCAAAATCTTCAGAAAAATCCTTTTGTGCCATTGGTGAACTTTGGTTATAAAAGTCTTCCGCCCGAGACACTATTCCTTTTGTTTCTAAATACTCGCCAATATCCATTAAATTCCAGCCTTCAATTATGGTAATTTCTTCTTTAAGGTTTTTACCTTCAATGATTTTATCAGCAATATCCATAAAACTATCAGACGGCGAAAATGAATAATATCCAGGTTTTAACTCTTTATCTTTTCCTTTGATTAAAACATAAAAATAAAAAGGATACCTGCTATTCAGAAATTGTTGATTTTTTAAATTCTGACTAATTTTCTGTAGAGATTGACCAGATTCCACTATAAAAATTTTAGAAGATTGAAACGGTCTTCCGGTTAAATAAAAAATTAAAGCCAGAAAAAGAAAAATTAAACTAATTAAAACTTTTTTCATTTTTTTTCAATTAAAGGGACGAAGGCGAAACCGGGATGTTCAATTTCTTCAAATTCTGTTTCGGATTTTTTAATAAAAATCCAGATTGAAGAACCAATTGGAGTAACAATTCTTCCGCCGATTTTTAATTGCTCTTTCCAAGAAGGAAAACATCTCTCCGCTGCTGCCGAAACCAAAATCTTGTCAAACGGCGCCTCTTTTTTATAACCCTTGGAACCATCAGCACAAATAAATTCCGCTATTCCTTTCTCAATAAAATTATACTTGATTACATTCTGTTTTCCAAATTCCATTAATCCGGGAATTATTTCAATAGCAATAATTTTTCCTTTCTCTCCCACTATTTCAGCCAACAAAGCGCTCGTCCAACCAGAACCAAAACCAATATCCAGAATTTTATCTCCTTGTTTCGGCTCCAACTGCTCTATCATAAAAGCCACCACTAAGGGCTGGGAAATGGTCTGGCCATAGCCAATTGGCAAAGCTTCGTTTAATTCGGCTAAATCTTTAATATCCTCTGGCAAAAAATCTATCCTTTTAATTTTCTTAAAAGCTTCAGTAATTCTCGGCGTTTTTAACCAACCGTTTTGAATTAAAGAATCAATTAAAGCCATCTAAGTTTTTATTTTTTTTAATTTTTTTCTCAACCTTAATCTCCCAATTGGATTCACTCTGTCTATAAACAAAATTCCATCTAAATGGTCGATTTCGTGTTGAAAAATCGGAGCTAAAATTCCCCTGGCCTTGATTTTAATTTTTTTACCATCTTTATCCAAAGCTTCAATTTCCACTTCCTTTGACCTTTTGATTGTTAAAAATAATCCAGGGAAACTTAAACAACCTTCTCCAATAAGAATTTTATCTTTTCTTTTTTTCAAAATTTTTGGATTAATAAAGCCCGTAAATCCTTTTTCTGTCGGAGCTATAATCACTCTTTTTAAAATACCAACCTGAGGAGCAGCTAATCCCGCTCCCTTATTATCTTTTTCCAGAGTTTCTATCATATCTTCAATCAACTTCTTGATTTCCGGAGTTACTTCTTCTACTTCCTGACACTTCTTTTTTAAAATCGGGTCGGGATATTTTTTAATTTCAAGTAAAGCCATTTTAATTGGAGGAATAAAGTGAGGATTTTTTGACAATGATTTTATAGATATTTTCAATAAAATCGCCGCCGGCATAACCAATGATGAAACCTAAAGCCGGACCAAAATTACCTTCTAGGGTAAAACCAACTTCCTTTACTGCCACTGCGCATAAAAGTCCAATAATACCAGAAAGAAAAGCCATACCGAAAAAATAAGGCAAATTAAAGCCAACATTTTTATAAGAATACTGATGCTTGATAAAACCAACCAATCCCCTAACCACTCCTCCTCCAAAACCAGCAACTAAAATTAATAAATACATAAGTTTAATTTCTAATTTCTAATGTTTCGACCTTTTTTACTCATATCTTCTAAGGGCTTCAACTGGTTTAAGTTTAGCTGCTCTTCGGGCTGGAAAAAGACCGGAAAAACAACCGACCAAGAAAGAAAAAACCAAGCCAAAAATAATTAAACCAGGAGTGATGGAAGCTGAAAAATAAAATAGAGGATGAATCTGGCCATGAGTTTCAATAAGTTTTGCGAAACTAATTCCCAGTATTGTTCCTCCAATGCCTCCTAAAAAACCGATAATTCCAGCTTCAAATAAAAAAATAGTCAATATTGCCGAATTCTTAGCACCAATTGCCTTCATAATGCCTATTTCTCTGGTCCTTTCTCTTACTGAAGTAAACATTGTGTTCATTATCCCGATTCCCCCAACTAAAATAGCAATACTGGCAAAAGCAATAATGGCAAATTGAATAATGGCTAAAATACTACCGGCTATGCCACTCATTTTTTCAGAAGTAATAACACTGAAATCAGCCACATCGGTTCCGGCTCTTCTCTTCCTAACCTCCTGAAGATTTTCTTTAACTTTTTCTGCCACCCTATTAGCATCCTCCCCCTCTTTAATAGTAATCATAGCCATTTTACCCGTACCCTTTTTCTCACCGGTTATGTCTTGATAAATAGGTAAATCCAAATAAATTGAGGCATCGTCTTGTTTACTACCCAAAGAATTTAAAATGCCGACCACTTCAAATTTTCTTCCTTTTATTGTTAACTCGCTTCCTACTTTAATCGGCTTTTCAAATACTTCGGTCTCTACTTGACTACCAATAACAACTTCTCTTCTGCCGATGGTGGGCCACTCACCACTTTTTAAGCTCCAACCCTGAAACCGCTCTAGAACATCTACCCCTTCTTCCCAGGATAAGCCGTCGGCAAGAATTGTTTTGCTTTGATTCTCGTATCTAACCACTAAGGCCTGATAAGACATAGTTAAAACTTTATCCACTCCCTCGGTTTTTTTAATAGCCGAGATATCTTCTTTTTCCAGTTTTGCGCCGCTCATAAACATAGCGATAAGATTTGACAGGTCACCGGGCATAACAAGAATTGTTTCTCCGCCCAAAGCTCTTAATTGCTGGGAAATCATTTTTTTCATTCCCTGTGATAAAGAAAGCAAACTTATAATTAAAAATACCCCAATAATAATACCAAAAATAGTCAGCCAGCTTCTCAAAGACCTGGTTCTTAAATTTCTCAAAGCAATATAAAAATATTCTTTTATACCTTCCATAGGACTTTAGTTGCTTGTTGATGGTTAAGAGTTATTTGACCGTCTTTAATATTAACTATTTCCTCGCTATAACTGGCAATATTTGGGTCGTGGGTTACTACCACTATAGTTTTTCCTTCTTTTTTATGAAAATTAGTTAAAACATCCATAATTATTTTGCCAGTAATTGAATCTAAATTGCCGGTGGGTTCATCAGCAATAACCATTTCCGGGTTATTAGCAAAGGCTCGGGCAATTGCCACCCTTTGGCGTTCTCCGCCGGAAAGTTCACTCGGTAAATGAGGAATTCTCTCCTCCAAGCCCACTGAAATTAAAAGTTCTTCCCCTCTTTTTTTTATTTCATTTTCCGATTTTCCCTGAAAAACCATTGGTAAAACAACATTTTCTAAAGCGGTCAGATTGGGCAGTAAATTAAACTCCTGAAAGACAAAACCAATAGTTTGACCTCTAAACTGAGCTAATTGATTTTCAGAAAATAAAGAAATATCTTTTCCTTTTAAATAAATCTTGCCTTTAGTGGGAAAATCTAAAACTCCTATCATATTTAAAAGAGTGGATTTTCCCGAACCCGAAGGACCCATTATAGTTATAAAAGAACCTGGAGTAATCTCCAGATTTATTTCTTTTAAAGCCGGTAATTCTACCTTTCCCAATTGATAAACTTTCCAAACATTTTCTAATTTAATAATTGGTTCTGGCATTATCGTAGTATTACCTTTTCGCCTTCTTCAAGCCCGGAAATGACTTCAACCATATTGTCGCTTCCTAAAAGCCCAGTTCTTATTTCCTTCTTTTCAATGGTTCCCAGTTTAAAAACTTCAGCCATTATTTTGTCGTCTTGTTTTTGAATAGCATCTTTAGGAATAATTAAAACGTTTTCTTTGGTGGCAGTTTTAATAACCAAATCAGCAGTCATTCCTGGTCTAAGACCTGTTGGTAACTCCTCAAAAGTAATGGTTGTTTTATAGTAAACCACTCCTTCAATTATTTTTTCAGCCGGGTCAATTGCTACCACCTTGCCCTTGAATATTTTTTCTGGAAAGGCAACTAGAGCAATATCAACCGAATTGCCGATATTTATTTTAACTATATCTTCTTCATAAACATCTACCTCAATTTCAAAAGGAACAGCTGGCAAAAGAGTAATAACAACATCCTGTAGGGCGGGCTGAACCAATTCCCCCATTCTTTTTTTAATTTCGGTTATCTGGCCATTGACCGGACTGCGAAGGGTGGCATCTTCAATTTTGTTTTCTAAAATTTGAATCTGAGCTTTGGCCTGATCTACCTGAGCTTGATATAAATCAAGATCTTCCTGACGAGGAGAAGCTAATAATAAATTTAACTCGTCACGGCTAGTAATAAGCGCGCTATTAGCTGTGGTTACTGAAGATTTAGCATTATTGATATTATCTCTATGAGTATCTAAAGAAGTTTTGTTAGTTGATGAAACAGTGCCGGAATAATTTGGTTCTTGGCAGATTTCTCGAATAATCTTTAAAAAGACCGAGATATTTTCTAAACTTTTATTAGTTTCAGCCAAAGCCGAATCAATGTTTTCATCAGTCAGGTTGGTTTTGATTAAATCTATATAGGACTCAACCTTAACCATTTCTGATTTTATTAGAGCTTCACTGTCTCTAACCTTAAGACTTTCTTGGTCATTGGTCAGAAAATAGGTCTCTTGAAGAGACTTTATAAAATTAAAAGCATTATAAATTGTTAAATAAGAATCGTCTAAAACATTTAAACTATCTTCTCTGGCATTGTTCACTTTATTTTTAGCTTTTTGAATTTCTGCCGGGTCAGAACCAGCTAATAATTTATCTAATTTGGCTTGGGCTACAGATTGAGCGGCTTTTGCTCCTTGGAGTTGGATAAAAAGATCGGTCGTCTCAAGTTTAACTAAAGATTCTCCGGCTTCAACTTCCTGACCAACTTTTACATAGATTTTTTCAATTCTGCCGGAATTTTTAAAACTGAGATTTATTTCTTCGCCCTCTTTAACCTGGCCGGTTTCCGAAACTTCTTGGGAAACATTACCCTTAACCACTTCAGTTAAGTTAAAAACTGGTTTTTCTTTTTTGATAAAACCCTGATAAATACCGGCAATAACAAGAACTCCAATAATAATTGCTAAAATTATTTTTTTAGACATATGGACATATTCTCTTTTAAGAATAACTTTTTTAGATTAAAAAATCAACAGCCCTGCCCCGTAGTGAAATTTTGACTGCCTTGGGCATTTTAATATTTTTAGAGAAAAACACATTTGTTAAATTTCTACTACGGGGCTGTGAATAACTCTATTGTCAATCTCCCTTATTAGTTTAAAATTTAATAATACCCAAAAGGTCGAGTTTAAACAAAGTTAAATTGAAATTAAAATAAAATATGCCAGACATAACTCCGCTTTTTGCTACCCCCCAGATGCAATGGATTGTCATCTTACTGGGAATTGATGTTGTTTTGGGAATCCTTGCAGCTTTAGTGAAAAAAGAATTTTCCTTTGCCAAACTCTGTAATTTTATGAAAGGACCAGTTTTAGCTTATGTTTTAGGTTTTGCTATAGTTGAATTGGTTGGACTTGCCCTGCCTTCTTTGGCTTATCTGGTTACAATAGTCTTCATTTTAGTAATAATTGTACTCTTGGCTTCAATTTTTGGCAATTTAGGAAAACTGGGGTTGCCTCTGCCTGGAACTTTAAGGAAGTAAAGGAAAGAATTTCTTTTAGAAAAATAACAAATGCCCGCCTGCAGGCGGGCATTTGTATTGGCGGGGACTAAGGGAATTGAACCCCTATCCAGGCTTTTGGAGAGCCTTATTCTGCCGTTGAACCAAGTCCCCTCTAAACAAAGATTTCTAAAATCTTTGTCGAGCCCGACCCGTACGGGTATAGGGCATTTTATTATTCATTCCAGTCCTTTCTTTTATCCTTTCTAGCAGTTCTTTCGGAAAAACCTTTTGGGTGTCTTTTCTTAAGCTTTGCGATGTTTTCTTCCATAACATCTTCCAAATTCCAGCCAAAGAAATTACAAATCATTGCAATATACCACATAGTATCTCCCAAATTTTCTCTTATTCCTTTCTTTTGGTCGTCATTATGGGAAAATGTTTTTTTAATACAGCCGGCAACATCTCCGGACTCGCCCGCAATTCCCAATCCCAAACTAAGTATCTCTTTTTCTTTACTCTTGAATTTCTTGGCGGTTCTTTTACAAAATTTTTGATATTCTCTTGGTTTCATAGTATTTAATTTAAGATTATATATTGATACCTTAGCGAATCAAGGTTCTGAGCGAAGATCAGGTTCTTACTTCTTTCCTTCTTTATGAATAGTATGTTTACGACACCACTTGCAGAATTTCTTCAATTCTAACTTCTTCTCGGCTATTTTTTTGGATTTGCGAGTGAAGTAATTTATTCTTTTACATTCCGAACACTGAAGTTTTATAAATGGTTTTTTTGCTGGCATATGAGCCTGGAGGCGGAATTGAACCGCCGACCTCGTCTTTACCAAAGACGTGCTCTAACCAGCTGAGCTATCCAGGCAAGTGGGTAGGGAGGGATTTGCACCCCCGAAGCCCGAAGGCATCTGATTTACAGTCAGACCCGTTTGACTACTCCGGCACCTACCCAAAAAAACTTAAAATTGAAAACTTAAAATTATTTTAACAGAAAATAAATTTTATTCAATAGCTTTCTGGTATTTTCTTCGCCACTCTTCAATTTTTTTATGATGACCGGATAACAAAACTTTAGGAACTTTCCATTTTTTGCCTTTTTGGGGCGAGAAAATTTCAGGACGGGTATATTGAGGGTATTCAATAAATCCTTTTTCTTTGGTTATTCTTTCTTTTAATAATTGGGTTTTACCCAAAACTCCGGGAATTAATCTGGCTATTGTTTCCATCACCACCATTGCCGGCAATTCTCCGCCCATTAAATCATAATCGCCGATTGATAATTCCATATCAGCAATATATTTTGCCGCTCTTTCATCTACTCCTTCATATCTGCCGCAAATCATTATAATCTTGCTTAA
>Ga0172362_10005436_pt1 | contig 11036 bp, 12 predicted proteins | sample LakKivs1_kivu2a2_FD_114534 | JGI IMG/M metagenome (GOLD analysis project Ga0172362, IMG submission 114534) | Sediment microbial communities from Lake Kivu, Rwanda - Sediment s1_kivu2a2 | ecosystem: Environmental > Aquatic > Freshwater > Lake > Sediment | place: Rwanda: Western Province, Lake...
AATCTTTTTGCCCTGTTCACCAAAGCGAATGATTTTTTCTTTGCCCCCTTCACACGCCTTTACGATGTGCGATTTTTTAGGGTGAGACGGAGTGGCACGCGGTTTATTGCATGCCATGTCTTTCTTGGATACAGGTTTGGTAGCCATACCAATCACCCATAGAGTAGAGTAATTGATGCGGTGTCGGTCACCGTACCATGCAGGGCGTTGTCCGCAAGAATACCTTCCCCCGGTAGCGGGATAATGGTGTATCCCGCAGTACCGCTTGCAGCGGTGTTAACCGTCATGAGGATTTTGCCGGTAGACCCATTACGGATAACCACAGAACCCGCACTGCCGCCGTTTACAGCGTAAATCGACTTAATACGGGCACGCCCGATGGCGAACCCGTTTTGGTCAAGAAAATTACCCGTCGAAGTTAGCGGCTGCGTCGCTAGTACGTCATATTGCATGGTAGGCATACGAGCCTCCTATTAGACGGGGGTAGCGACAGTTGTGCCGTCAGAACCACGCCAAACGTCAGCAGCGGTTGCGCCAGTAGCGGTCAGAATTAGACCCGAAGACAGAACAACAACCATCTTGCCAGTGTACTTACCAGTGGTGTTGATTGCGTCTGCGACATCTTCAAGGGCAGCAATGGTCAGTGCGGGACTTGCGGTCAACACAAAGTTACCGCCAAGGGTCAGACTACCAGCCGAGGTAACGGTGCCAGTCAGGGTCAGGCCGTTAACAGTGCCCGTGCCGCCAACCGAGGTCACAGTACCTGTGCCGCCAGCAGAAGCCCAAGACAGGTTGCCGTTGCCGTCAGTGGTCAACTGTTGACCATTGGAGCCAGCGCCGTCGGGGAAAGTCAGGGTAGTGTCAGCAGACAAGGCCGCTGGGGCTTGAATAGCGAGCAGTTTTCCAGAAGTGGAAGCAACGCTAATGAAACCGTTTTCGGACGCAACTGGTCCGCTGAAAGTCGTGCGACTCATGAGAATCTCCTGTGTTGTAGCACATCACCCCGTATCGTCTCTACAAAGTCTGCTAGGTCAGTCGATACAGGTAAAAATCCTAGACGTATAAAGTGTACTGCATCCAGCAAAAAAGGGAAGGGGGTTTATTCCCTTCCCTTTCCTTTTAGGCACCGGGCGAACCGAACATGCCCAACGGATCGGACCAGCCGAACGAATAACGCTCACGAGCCTTATATCGTACGTTGCCAGTGTCGAAATCCCCGTCCATCGAATTAGCCATTGGGGTACGAATGAAGTGTTTCATACCGTTAGGCACATCGGTGCAAAGGAACCATGCGTCGTTATCCGTCAAATAGTGGTTAACGGCATAGCCTTCAGGGATCGAACCGTTGTTCTTCAACGCGTTGATGTCGTTGTCAGCCGTAGACGTGCGGAGTTCAGTCTCCAGAATACGGGTTGCAACGAATTGCAGCGAAGGAGGAACGATCAGTTTGCGAGGCTTCGCAGCGATCAACAGACCACGTTCGTCAGTCCATGCAGCGATCTGAATAACAGCGGCTTCAAGAGAAGTCTCGTTCAGGTCGGCAGGAGTGGCAGGCGTGTTGCTGTTGGTGCCACCAGAGACTAGCGGGTGTGCAGTCGAGAACAAAGGCTGACCATCACCACCAACGAAGGCGGAGTTGAAGCCGTTGTTCAGGTTAGCAGCAGCCTTAGTCTGCTTGGTGTACGCCATAGCACGAGCCAAAGCCTTGGTGTAACGAGACGACAGAGAGTCGTACAGGTTGTCCTCGATGGCCTCTTCGGTCAGCGAGAAACCAAGAGCGATGGTTTCGTGGGTGTAGCGAGCCGTAAAGACTTCCTGCGCGTTATCGTAGGCAATCGCACTGCCTTCGTTCTTCACCGGGGCGGCGGAGAAGCCAGACAGTTTGGTTTCCTCTTCAAACGAACGCTCGGAGGTCTCGGTTTCGTAAATCTCCTTGTGCTCTTCGCCATAGGTGGCATATTCCATGCCAAAAAGGGCGTTCAAGCCGGGGAGGAGTTCCTTAAGTAGTTGTGCGCGTGAAATAGCCATTTGTCACTCCTTAGACGCCGGTGGCATTGAGATACTGATGACCACCAGCCTGACCAGTAGCACTTGGCGCGTTCCACTTCACAACCACCTCGGGGTAACCGACAAAAGTCAGCGTCACGGTACCAGAAGCGGTAGCGTTGGCAGACAACGTCAGCGAAGTGCCCGAAATGGCGGAAACAGTGGAACCAGCGGCAACGCCAGTACCAGAGACTGCCATAAACTTCAGGATGTCAGCGTTAGCAGCAGACAGGGTCACTGCGTCGCTTCCGCTAGTGGTAGTACCCGTAGCAGTAGTCACGATTGCAGTGTCAGGGACCACGTCAACAACGCGGAGCGGCAGGGTGGCAGTAGTAGCCGGAGCAGAGACATCGGCGGCGGAGTTACCAGTAGTGGTGCTGCCAGTGTTGTCAACCATTTCGACGTTATTGCCAACGAAGGTGCGTGCAAAGGCAGCAATTGCAGTGGTGCCAGAAACAACCGCAGCCTTAAACAGTGCATCAGGATCATCTTGGACATAAGCCACGATGTCGTTTGCAACAGTGCTAGCAGGGTAGTACTGACGGAACACTTTACCGAGCGTAGGATCGGTATAGGAGCAGCCAAGGAACACACCAATGGGGGTCATTGCGGCGTCGGGAGTATCACGCTCCAGAGTACCAGAACTCACCAACTTAACAGGATCACCATAGAAGATGTTCGTGTCGTAGTTGGAAGCAATGGGAATCTGGCGTGTGGCACCAGCGAACACCTGACCGCCGATCAGATTGATCGGTAGAAGCCCGTAGGGCTTCGAGACGGTAGGATAAGCCATTTTGTTACCTCACAAAAAGTTATTTGCCAGAACCGAATGACGTTTTGGATTTCTTTTCAGAGAAAAGGGGCATCCTCGGGTCATTCTCTCTCATAAAGTTGCTGTCTACAGCGTCCATATTGTCTTTGGTGATCTTAGCGTAGTAGTTACTACGCTGCTCAACAAATTCAGTAGGCATCTTGCAAAGCAGCAACCCGGCGACCTCAATGTTGTCTTTGAAACGACTGTTGGGATCGACTAGCAGTGAAAATTTGGGTTGCTCCTCAATACGGACAGGCTCCCAACCTTCTCGTAGTTTTGACGAGATGTTGCGGGCATCAGCCTTATCGAGCATAGAAATCCTTACCCAGCGGTACGCATAACCCGGCTGCTTATCTGGTTGCGGCAAGGTTTCGGGGCGCATCCACTGCTTGGGGCGCTCCGCCGTACTACGGGTATCCAATTCGCGTGCAAGTCTATTTTCTGCCATGTTAGTTCTCCAATGTTTTTGCATATTCCCGGGCGTACTGCTCGGGGGTTAACCCCAGTTTCTTCGCAAGGCTTAGTTGCGATTGTTTCAGCACAATCCGCTTGGAAGACGTGCTTCTGGATGCCGGAGCAACCACAGTGGCAGGTTTCGTTTCTGTGCGCGTAACGGGCTTGCCGCCCCCGTTAGTCGTTTGTGCTTCACTCTCCGAGATACCGAAGTACTCGGGGAATCGACGACGCATTGTACTGTCAATGCGCTGCCAGTAATCATCGGTGCCGACATACTGTTTACCATTCTCGCGTTCCAGTTTTTGATGGAACCCGAGGGCTAGAGCAGTCATCTCCGGGTCCGTACCCCACCACGGATTGCGCTCTTGCCACGCAAGCGTTTTGGAGTCAGGAGTAGGAACTTGCACCCTCTCAGGAGTAGTGTTTACCTCAACTTCTTGAGTTTGTAAAGGGGGGCGGTAATTATTTACCTGCTGCATCTTGAAAGAAGCAACATTAAACTTCTCCTGCGCCGCCATAATCTGGTCGGCATCCCCCGCGTCGTAAGCCTCTTTATAGGCTCGCTTCGCCATCTCCAACTCAAGTTCTACAGCACCTCTTACGGTGTCGATGTAGGATTTCTCACCAGCGGTGAGTTGAGTCTTGAGACGCCTGTTTTCCTCAATAGCGCGTTGAGCAAGAGTAATAGCCTCCTGCTGTTCACGCAAAGCAGCCTCTTTAGCACGACGCTCGTCATGCCAAACTTTCTTCATCTGCTTGAGGCGGACTTTTACTTTTTCCGAGTAGTCCTCTAGTTCGTCTTGTTCAAGTTCATCGACGATCTCTTTCGGGAGTGGTTCACGCATACGGCCCGTTACGGGGTCGCGGTCTTCAGCAGGGGTATCGTCAACAACCTCAATATCGGGTTCCTGATTTGCGGGTTTACCCTTAGATTCAGGCTGTTTAACTTCCTGCTCTTGGCCTTCGATTTCAAACTCGAAGTCATCTTTTGCTGCGGGTGCTTTTGGTAGAGGCATGGCTCACTCCTTACTTGCGCGAAATGCCGCGAGGGTCTTCCACAACCCCCTCAACACTGTCGTCGTTGATGATTCTGAACTCACGACCATGAATCTTCAGTCGTGTACCTGCATGGGGGCGGACCAGAATGAAATCCCCCTCCTTGCACCAAGGGCCACTTGGAAAACGGCTTGGGTCTTTGAAGCAATCCGGACCTAACTTCACTACGAATAACACCGTAGTCAGTAGTTCTTCGTGCTGTAGTGTGATGTCGGCTTTGACGATACCACTCTCGTACTTGTCCTCAATGTCCGGTATCGCACACAGGATGCGGTAGCCAGAAGGTTGAGGCAGTTGCTTGGCCTTCTCTTCTGCCGTTTGGGGCAGTACGGTTGCGTTGTTTGGGTCGGTTGCGTCCTGCCCAATTAAGATTTCAGTCATCGGATTTCTCCATCCTTTCTTTGGTTTCTAACAACATGTTATTGGCAATAAGTAAGCCTCGGTACACACCGCACGCATGTTGGTACGCGCCGTGATCCGTGGCTTTGCCCATCACCAAGTCTTCTTCGATGAGGCGTTGTTCCTCACGTATCTTTTTTGAGAGATACGTTAGAAGGTCTTCACTCATTTATGCTCCTTTTTTGGTGGTTGGGGATTCTGTCGTGTTTCGCGGGCAATCTCGATGCCCATGCGCATACCCTCGGCCTGTTGCTTGGCCTTCTCTGCGCCAACCTTTGCGCCGATCTGAGCACCTGCAATTTCTTTCTGCGACGCGATGCGCTCGCGCTCCACGTCGATTTGGTCTTTCTTCGCAGCAGCGTCGATAAGAAGTTTTTGCTTCTTGATCTCGGTCTCTTGTGCTTTGAGTTGCAACTCTTGTTGTTGCATCTGCACGATGGGGTCTTGCGCGGCTTGCTGGGCTTGTTCTTGAGCCACAGCGGCTTGGTTCTTTTGGAGAACCTGCTGGGCAGCGGCAGCAGCCAGACGAGAGATTTGCACCTCGGTGTCTTCCGACATCTCGGCGTTTGGAGCAGGGTAAGGAACACCAGCGGCCTCTTCGATCTGCTTGCGATACTCGAAGGCCAAATGTTCTTGGATGTGCGCAGCCAATGCGCCTTGGATCGTACGAGCGTTCGGGCTTTGACCGATTAACTGCGCAATCTTGGGGTCTTGCGCCGCAGCCATGTGCACAGTGATGTGTGCCTGATGGTCTTGGTAGATGAAGGCTTTGACAGGCTTGCCGTTAATCATGTCCATGTTTTCGGAGACAGGATCACGCGGCTTGAAGTCGTCCTCCATTGGAACCAGTTTTGCAGCGTTCTTGATGCCCAACACCTCCAGCATCTGACGATGCAAGTAGGGCAGGTCATACAGTTGGGGCGCAGTCTGCGCCAGTTGCATCACCGCTTGGTACTGAACCACTTTCTGCGACATGGTTGCCGCATTGGGGTCCGATACCGGAATGACTTCCACCAAGTCGTAGTCGCTACGCTTCGCATGAGGGTTGCCGTCGTACGGCTCGTAGGAATACTCCTCGGGGGTGTAGTCGCGGATGATGGTCTTCAAGAGGCGGAACTCTTGGCGCATCGCATAGTGGATGCGGGCCTGCACAGCAGACATCACCTTCAGAGTGCGCTCAAGGATAGCCAGCGTTGTGCCCACAGGGGCTTGGGCCGACATATCAGACACCTTCAAATCAGCCGCAGCAGCGAAGCGACGGCCTTCCTCTACGATGGTGCCCAACAAAGTGTACAGAACTTGCGACGGCTCCTTGTAGGGGAGCGTCATGATGTTGTCCTTGATGGTACCGCTGGTCACGTCCACATCTCGGAACTCTGCGGGCGCGATGGGAGTGTCGTCCCCCTTGACGCGCAGACCCTTGGTTTTGAAGCCCCCGGGCAGGTTAGACAACGTGCCAGCATCCACCAACTGACGGATGATGCTCGTGCCAGACTTGGCGAATGCGCCGATCAAGTGGATCAGGCCGAAGGCATAGAAGCCAAAGCCGGGGATGTAGGGGTAGTGGACGAAGTGTTGGCGCTTCTGTCTGGTCGGGTCATCCGGGTTCCAGTTGCGGCGGATAGCCAGCACGGTCTGAGTGGATTTCTCAATAGTCACGACGTAAGGCAGAGCAATGCCCGTCTCTTCGCCATCGTCGTCCTTATCCTCATCACCGGGGAGCACGAGGTTGACGTGCATCTCCAACAACTTGTAGCGGTCATCCTGCGAAGCACGGAAGCCCATCTTCTCAGCGATCTTCTTCTCTACTTCGTCGAAGGTGTCTTGCGGATCACCCAACTCAACATCGCGGTAGAAGCCCGCCACCTGCAACTTGCGCAACTCGTTAGGAGTCTTGCGCATCACGTGAGTTACACGCTCGGCAGTCTCGATATTAGAGGCTCCGTAGGGCACCACAATATCTTCTGCGGGTACGAAAATAGCCACTTGGCGCTCTAGGCCGGGATCGTAATACACCTTCTTGAAGGCGTTACCCGCCAGACCCAAGCCCCACAACAGACGCTCTTGCTCCGGGCGGTACTCGACCATCACCTCGGTCAACTGGTAGTTCATGTCGTCCTTGACACGAATAGCCGCTTCACGTTTCTCGGTGGTTTCTTTGCCTATGATCTGTGTGCGCACGGGACCACTGGCTGGGAATGTCTCCATCATGGTCTCGGCTTGGAACTTGACCAGTGCTTCGGAGAGCAGTGGGTGGTAGACCCCGCAGGCTCCGGGCCAAGGCTCGGTGCGGTCTTCGATCTTCATACCCAGCAACTCTAGGCCGTCAACGTAAGTCTGTATCCAGTCTTTGCGCGAAGAAATATCTTCTTCAAACTCACCAAGCAGGTCGCCAGCAAGCATCGCCAACTGGTTGCTAGCCATGTCTTCGGCAAGGTTGGTGTTGAAGTCGTTAGGGTCGGATTCACCCGGCTCCAATACGATCTCCATCCCACCTGCTTCAATGGTAACTTTTTCGGGGTCTTCGATCTCGATTTCAATATCAGGCTCACCTGACATCAAGGATTGAGGGTCTAACCCGAGAGGGGCTTGAGAAAGTGCTTTGTCAATACTCATGATGTGTCCTTTTAGTAGTACCCCTCGAACTTGCGTCTAAACATGCGCGGTTCATCATCTTCATCCAAGGATGTCCTGATGTACCCACCCTTACGAAAACGCATCAACGCAAGGGATACCGAGTCAACATAGTCATCATGCTCGCCCGAGGGGAAACTGGCTACTTCATCAATGACTTCTTCTGCCCAATTCGTGTTGGGTGCCCATACTTTGCCAGAGGCAAACAAGTCTGACACCGCATTCAATCTCGAAATCTTATCGTTACCTTTGACCGGAGTGAACTCCTGCACAGGTATGCCCATCGCACGCAACTCATAAATGAGCGGCGCACCCGAAGCCTTCTTTTCAATTATCACCGAGTCGGGTTCCCAGTCCTTATAGTGCTCGATGGCGACTCGCTTGAGTTCAGGAAACTCCATCCGGTCACGGAAGGCATTAAGCAGGATGATGTTTGTGTCTGTTTTGCCTGTATCGGGGTTTTCTTGGTAGAACACGCCCCATGTCGTACACGCCGAGTAGTCGCTGCGGTTGGTTTTCTCGAAGGCCGTATCCCATGACATCAGCGTAAAGTCGCACCACGGGGGGTCATCTTTGTCCCATATCCTCCACCACTCCCGCTTGACGATAGCGGAGGTCTCGGATGTGGGCTGCTGCATGTACTGAGCCATCCATTTGCTGTTTGGCAGTTCTTTTTGCAGCGCGGATAACTCATTTATCGACCAAAACTCAGGCCACAGGGGGTTTCCAGAGGGCATGATGGCTGGAAAGTCGATCACCTCCCACTCTTCACCGCCCCGTTGGGCCTCTGCCTTCAAGACCTGACCCGTCAAGTCCTTCTTACTCCAGCGCGTCATCACGATGACGATGGCACCACCCGGTTGCAGACGCTGACGAGGGCCTGATGTGTACCACTCGTAGGTCTTGTCGTAGATTTCAGGGTTAGTTTCTGCCAGCGCGGCCTCTTGTTCCGAGTGCGGGTCGTCAATGATGAGCAGGTCAGCGCCTTTACCAGTCACCGCACCACCCACACCGATAGCGAAGTACTCGCCACCCTTGTTTGTCGCCCAGCGACCGGCTGCTTTACTGTCTGTTTGCAAGGCAACACCCGGGAATATCCGCGTGTATATCTCTTGGTCCACCAAGTTACGCACCTTACGCCCGAAGCCCACCGCCAGTTCTGCTGTGTGAGAGGTCTGAATGACCTTTTTATGCGGGAATCTGCCGAGGAACCAAGCCGGAAGGAGGTATGAGGCGAACTCTGACTTAGTATGCCGGGGTGGCATGTTGATGATGAGGCGCTTGACCTTGCCTTCAGCCACCCGCTCGAAGGCCGCAGCCATCTTGGCATGGTGCCGACCACTGATGAATGCGGGCCAGACCTCGTTGACGAAGGCCAGAAACTTATTCTGACTGACCTTGCGCACCTTGAGTTCTTGCAGTTTTTCGAGTTCCGCCAGCAGTTTTTCCTGCTCAGGCAGCGAGAGCAGCGGCAGTATGGAGGGGATGTCCTTGAGAGAGACGTTCTCAAGTGCTTGTTGGGCTGTTGTCATCTGTCGTCTCGTCGGTTGCATCGTCCAACTCGCTGGCTAGGGGAGGCAACTCCTCCTCTTGCACACTAGCCACCCCCAGTTGTTCATCAAGGTCTGCTCCAATAGGAGTAACGTCAATAATGTCGGCATTAAGTAGTCGCTTTACGCGCTCCTTGATAGCCGCTTCCAAGTCCTCCGGGTTCTTATAGTTAATTGTGATTTCACTGCGTTCAGTGAACAGCCCAATATCACTGTGCTTGCCAAGAAGTTCTAGGGCCTTCAACTCATACCGAGGGTCGCCACAGTTGGCAATCTCCATGAGTTTGTGTGTGATGGCTGACCGCGCTTGGGCTACATCCAAGGCAATCTGCTGCCCATAGGTTCTGAGGAACGCCGCAGCCGCAAAGGCTGTGTTGGGGTTTGTTAGGTTTTGGGATTTACGATTCTTGATGGCCTGCTCGATGAGACTTTTCTCTCTGTCGGCAGTGCGTTCGTCCACTTCAAGTGGGGCACCAAGTGCAACCTGCATTTCCGCCGTGTTGGCGGCAACTGCTACTTCTTCAGCAAATGTGGAGACGACTTCATCCTCCGTGTCAAAAGGCACAGGGTGAGCAGCAGTGGGTTCTATGTGAACAGTAGGCATGTAAGAAGCGGTTTGTGGCTCCAGTTGTGCGCAGTATACACAGTAACGTAGGTGGAGGGAAAGCCCCCACAAAAAATATATACCCCCCGGGGGGCACGAATTTGAAAAGACAAGGGGGGCCTTTCTGTAGAAAGAGTCTTGTCAGGCTACGCCTAATTGAATAGGGGGTACCCCCTTAATGACTGTGGAACATCTTTGTGAAACATAGGCACGGAATCACGGAGTGGCGGCGAGGCGTATACAGAGATTAAGGGAGTTACGGAGTGGCAGTAAGAATGTGGTACGAAGTTAGTGGAAGTTGTCGGGGCAGGTGATCCAATGTGCAGATTAGTAAGTAGAGGGGGACCACACCTCCCTATTCTGGGATTTGGGGGTAGCAGGGTAGTGGGGTCGCGCCTTGTCTAACATTGTTAACTCGGGACTACAAGGCAAATTATTGTTTCCCAAATATTAGCTTTTTTGTATCATATTTTGATATAATATACCCATGCAGAACAAAAATGCTCTGCATCCGGTTAGACGGATTTATCTAACATTATCAGGAGTTTAAAATGGAAAATATCATCGTAGACGGTAACGTGGTATCTCTTGAAACCTTGCGCCACAATGTAGCAGAGGCAGTGGTTCGGGCCTACGGTGCGGAACGCGAGTATGCCGTGGCGTTGAACGCCATGTTCGCGGGTTTTGAATGGTTCGATATTGAGGCCAGCGACACTAGCGAAACCGCCAAGCCCGTACACGCTGAGAAAAAGGCGCTTTACGTGGAATTGAAAAACGCCAAGCATTCCAACCCTAGCACAGTATGGGCGCGTATTCGCAAATACGGACGCGAAGAGCGGCACGGCAAGCCCGAGAGTGCAAGTGGCGAAGGTGGTGAAGGTGAAGGTGAAGGTGAAGGTGCTGGTAATGCCGCACGTGATCCCGTAACGCGTAACGTGGAGGAATTGCTTGCCTTGTATAAATTCAATGCGCGCCAAGAATCGCTCCCCGCGAAAATCACCGAAGCGCAGAAATTTATCACCTCTGCGCTGAAAGCCCTAGGTGTTGATCTGAACATGATCAAGTAAACCGAATCGCCCCCGAGACAATCCCGTTTCGGGGGTTTTTCTTTTACCCGGAGTAAAGCACATGTAAAAAATCCCGTTTGGGGAGAACCGCGAAGCGGATCGATAAATCTCTCCCGGTTGTAGGGTACCGACGAATAACAAAGCCCTTCACGAATCGCCCTCGAGACAATCCCGTTTCGGGGGTTTTTCTTTTGTGTTCCCCCTAGCGTCTTAGGACTTGAGACCGATGATAGTGCCCAGAGCAGTGGATGGCCGAACGGCGGGAGACGTGGGGTTTTTCTTTTGTGTTTCCCCTAGCGGCTTAGGACTTGGGACCGATGATAGTAACCAGAGCAGTGGATGGACATGCGGTTAACAGTGTTAGGACTGCGCCGAAAACTTAACCTGCGTAGCAGGTTAACCCAAAAAAA
>Ga0172362_10005437_pt1 | contig 11036 bp, 11 predicted proteins | sample LakKivs1_kivu2a2_FD_114534 | JGI IMG/M metagenome (GOLD analysis project Ga0172362, IMG submission 114534) | Sediment microbial communities from Lake Kivu, Rwanda - Sediment s1_kivu2a2 | ecosystem: Environmental > Aquatic > Freshwater > Lake > Sediment | place: Rwanda: Western Province, Lake...
AACGATCTTGGTGTGGAAAAAGGGAGGCAAAAATGAAATCGGAAGTCATATCCTCCACGCTTATCAAGATGGTGAACCATAGGCAGCTTAGGAAACTGCTGGCAAAAAAGATGGACGACTATATCTATAAGAACATGGTCAGCGACGCCTCTGAAGATTTAAAACAGGTCCAGATAAGGAGATACCAGTACTTATCGGCCATGCTTCGCTGCGTGAATGCAAGCATGGACAAAGGTTACGTTTCACCTGAAATTATAAAGAAGATCATCAACGTATTCGTTCAAAATAACCTCGTTGGCGAGGACCAAGATTACAGTCAGGCAGCGGAAAACTTCAAAGATAAATATGGTGAATATCCACCTACCTTTATCGTTCTGTCTCCTACCCAAAGGTGTAATCTAAAGTGCATTGGCTGCTATGCATCGTCGGCAGCCGATACATCCGCAGCCATTCCCTACTCTTATGTTGATAGGATAGTGGGTGAAATACATGATGATTGGGGGTGCCGGTTCGTTACTATCAGCGGCGGCGAACCTCTCTTGTACAGAAGTGAAGGTAAAACGCTTCTGGATATCTACCGCAAATACGATGATATGTTCTTCCACGCATATACCAACGGCACAGTCATCAACGAAGAAATTGCCCAGGAGCTTGCAAAGTGCGCAAACGTCACGCCCGCAGTCTCGGTCGAAGGTTTTGAGCAAGAAACCGACCAAAGAAGAGGCCACGGCACGTTTAAGAAAATCCTCGAAGCCCTCGGGCACCTCAGGCAAGTTGGTGTGCCTTTCGGCATTTCCGTAACAGCAACCAGCAAAAATGTTGATTTGCTGCTGACTGATGAATTCTATGACTACTATTTCCAAGAGCAAGGCGCCTGCTATATGTGGCAATTCCAGTTGATGCCCATAGGAAGAGGCAAAGACGAATTGGAGTTAATGGTCGTTCCCGAAAAGCGGGTTGAACTCTACAGAAAGTGGGAAAAGTTGCTGACTGAAAAGAAGTACTGTCTGGCTGATTTCTGGAATAGTGGCGTCCTTGCCAGAGGTTGCATCGCGTACGGCAGAAGCGGAGGATACATCTACATCGACTGGCACGGCAACGTGACACCCTGCGCATTTATTCCTTATTATGTCGATAACATTTACGATTTGTACGGCAGCGGCCAAACCCTCACTGATGCGCTATTTTCCGACTTTATGAAAAACGGCCGTAAATGGCAGAGAGAATACGGGCTTGACAATTGGAAGAAGCCCAATAACTGGTTGATGCCCTGCTCTATAAGAGACCATTACGAGATCTTCAGAAAATCAGTCCTGCCTGAGAATGTAAAGCCTGAGGACGAAAAGGCTAAAGAAGCCCTGGAATCCCCTGAATATTTCGGAATGCTTAAGAATTACGACAAGGAGCTTCAAAGGCTAACTGAAAAAATCTGGGAAAGTGAGTATCTGGATAAGGAGCAGGCCTGCTATGATGCCAAATAGTTACCGTTCACTTTGTGATGATTTCTATCTGGACATGTACATCAATACCCAGTTGGACTTACCTACTCAGCGTGATACGATTCTGGCTTTTTTCGAACGGATACAAAAGCAGTTCCCTTCTATGGGCCGGTTCTACCGACGTGAGAAAAACGAGTACTGCCTTGAAGAGGATCGCGACCTCGGTCAATACCGCTGGATTAGCATCGAGGTAGATCGCATTGGCTCGGGTGTTGTCAATCCGCCGAACTTTGAAGAGGCGTATTCCCAGGACCGGCTGGTAATCGAACTTGTTCCCTATATGCTTGGAGTAAGTCATCTCGATGTTAATTCGCTGGATGTAACTTTCGCCATGGATTTTGACTATGCAGGCAGTCACGATGAGGTTATCGCCGATGCGCTATTTGGCTCAACCGCCTTTGGCTGCCTTTTAGAGCTGCCGTCTGTCCGGCCCATAGGTTTTTCTCCTACGGTAGTAGTGGCACTATCCGATGATGAGTACACACAGGCTCGGATCAGTGTAGAGTCAAAAACCAGCGTCTATGAGCCCGGCGAAAAAGGGCGAGGCTCCGATGACGCGATAAGTTTGTCTCTTACCATACGCCAGTACCCGCGAGCCGATGAGAAATTTGAGGCACTGAAATCTTTCGAGTATCAATGTCGTCTGGCAGAAGAACTAATGGCCGAAAAGATTGTTCCCAACTTTGTTCAGCCTTTAACTGAGACAATCGCCCAAAAACGGTTAACGTAGATGTTGGCAGGGATAGTTATATGGCTATCGAGGCGCCGCTAAGCAAGCACAAAAAGACTAATTACATAATCTATATTGCTGTTTGTATCGTTGCCGCCGTATGGTTTGGCTATGACGGGTATGTGAGCAAAAAGTTCCAGGCAGCACACACGCAGGATGGCAAGCCCGACAGTACTCTTATATTCAACCGGTGGGCTCCGCCATTTTTTATCGCTGTGGCTGTCCTTTTCGGCTTGTACCTTTCCAAAATCAAAAATAAGAGAATGGTTGCCGGCGAGACTGAGCTGATCGTCAGCGATAAAGAGAGAATCCCCTACGATTCTATACAGAAAATTGACAAGACTTATTTTGATTCCAAAGGCTACTTCATTATCACCCACAAAGATAGCGACGGCAGGGAAATCAACCGCAAATTAAGCGATAGAAACTATGACAATTTGGCAGCTATCCTGGAACATCTGGTCGCAAAAATCACTTGAATTGTCAATTTGCGATTGCCGAATGACGATTGAAAATCGGAAATTGAAAATCGGAATTCCAAAATGAATATTTGTGTTGTCGGATTACAGTGGGGTGACGAGGGCAAAGGCAAGGTTGTGGACATTCTTGCCGAGCACAGCGATATCGTCGTTCGGTATAATGGCGGCGCCAATGCCGGCCATACCGTTGTGGTGGGTGACAACAGGTTTGCTTTGCACCTTTTGCCGAGCGGTTCAGTTCGGGCAAATGTTAGCTGCGTAATCGCCAACGCGGTAGTTGTTGACCCCGAAGTCCTGATAGCAGAGATCGAAACTCTTGCGCAAAAAAATATCACGCTGAATGGGCGTCTGTTTATCAGTGAAAATGCCCATGTCGTGCTGGACTACCACAAAACAGAGGACCGATTGCGTGAAGAATCGCTGGGCAAAAACAAGCTCGGCACAACGGCTCGCGGCATCGGGCCCACCTTAGGTGACAAGGTCGGCAGAAACTATGCAGTCCGCATGGGCGATTTTCGCTACCTGGAACAGCTCAAAACCAGACTACAGGCCATTGTCGAATATAAGAACAAGGTCTTTGCTGCCCTTTATAAGACTGAGCCGATGAACGCCGACGATATCTTCCAAAAGTGCAAACTGTATGCCGGCAAACTCACCCCGTTCATAACCGATACAACCGAATTTCTACACAAAGCAATTGCCCAGAGCCAGTCGATCCTGTTTGAGGGTGCCCAAGGCTCGCTGCTGGATTTGGATCACGGCACTTTTCCATACGTGACCAGCTCAAATTCAAGTGCACTTGGTATGCCGGCTGGTTGTGGCGTGCCGGCCAAAGCAGTTGATAGATACATCGGCGTGGTCAAGGCTTATACAACCCGAGTTGGGGCCGGGCCTTTTCCAACGGAGCAGGACAATGAAGTTGGCCAATATATTCGTGACAGAGGGCACGAATACGGCACCACAACGGGCCGGCCTCGCCGATGCGGCTGGTTCGATGCCGTAGCGGCATCATATTCCGCAAAGATCGGAGGCATCGATTCGGTAGCAATGATGCACCTGGATACACTGGCCGGCCTAAAAGAAATAAAGATTTGCCGGGCGTACGAAATCAATGGCCAAGAAAAGACTTTCTTTCCCGCCAATACAGCCAGGCTCTGCCAAGCTGAGCCTGTCTATGAGACTACCGGCGGCTGGGACGAGGATATAACCAACGCAAAGGACTTTCACGATCTGCCGACCAATGCCCAGGCATATATTGCCCGAATCCAAGAGCTACTTGCCACGCCGATCACGATTATCGGTATAGGGCCAGAACGATACCAAACAATATTTAGATAGGCACAAAGGGACAAAGTGGCAAAGGCACAAAGTTGCTGTGTGCCTCTGTGCCTTAGCGTATGGAAAACTCAAAACTAAAAAAGACGGCGCAGCGCTTGGGGATACCGCTCGAGCAAATTCCGCGTCACATCGCCATAATCATGGACGGTAATGGGCGTTGGGCTCAGCGAAATGGCCTACCCCGGGTCGAGGGGCACCGGCAGGGGGCCAAAACCGCCGAAAAAATAGCCCGATACTGTGCCGAGTTTGGCATCCAATCTCTGACTTTGTATTCCTTCAGCATGGAGAATTGGAAAAGACCAAAGGCTGAGGTCGACGCGTTGATGCAGCTATACAGCCGATATCTTGTCCAGATTCGTCCCAACTTGATGGCCAACAACGTAAAACTGATTCACCTCGGGCGGTTAGCTGGGCTGCCGGACACAGTGAAAACCGAGCTGTTAGAAACGGTGCAACTGACAGCTAATAATACAGGTATGGTACTTGCTCTGGCACTGAATTACGGCGGCAGGGCTGAAATCGTTGACGCAACACGGAAGATCGCACAAGAATATAAACTGGGACATCTGCGCCTGGAAGACATCGACCAAGACTGCATAAGCCGGCACCTGTATTCGGCCGGTCTTTGTGATCCGGATCTTCTGATACGCACCGCAAATGAGATGCGGATCAGCAACTTTCTGCTCTGGCAGATTTCATACAGCGAGTTCTACGTCACCAAGACCCTTTGGCCCGACTTCAATAAGGCCTGCCTGGAAAAGGCAATTTTTGCCTACGCAAAACGAGACAGACGCTTCGGCGGGATATGATTAGCCCTGCCACCTGTGGGCAGGGTCTGCCCCCGGCACAGGTCCGGTGGCTAATCGAGATTCGCTAAATGACTTGGCGAAAGATGCTCAAGCATAGATTATTCTTTGGCACATTGATGACGGTTGCTTTTACCGCCATTGTCCTTCTCGATGGCTGGCTTGGGGATTTTCGATTTTCGATTTTCGATTTTCGATTTACACTGCCGCGGGGCACGATTGTCGCTGTCCTTATTGTCGCCTTGGTGGTCATTGGGCAAATAGAGTTCGCTGGTCTGCTCGCAGCAAAAAACTTGAGGGCTTTTACGCCCGTATCAATTATTGCTTCAGTCACGTTGGCAATCGCGCCAATTTTCAATCGTCAATTGTCAATTGTCAATTTCGTGTTGGCGTTTGGCCTGTTGGGATTGCTGCTATATCAATGTCTGTGCTGTGGTACTTCGGGTGTTTTGGCCAATTGTGGGGCGAATTGCTTGTCCATCATTTATCTGGGCCTGCTGAGCGGCTTTGCACTGGCTATTAGGGTTGATTTTGGTATTTGGCCGCTGCTGATGTTTGTTTTTGTTGTAAAGTCCTCTGATATAGGAGCCTACGCAGTAGGGACATTATTCGGCAGACACAAATTCTCGCCCAAAGTCAGTCCTGGCAAGACCTGGGAAGGCATCGGCGGTGCCTTAGTCGCCGCGGTGGCCATTGCTCTGGTGTTTGCCAGCGGTTTTGATATAATGTCTTGGCAATGGGCGGTAGCTTTGGGCTTATTTCTGGCCTGTGTGGGCCAGGCGGGAGATTTAGCTGAGTCTATGTTCAAGCGCGACGCTGGACTAAAGGACGCTGCCAACAAAGTGCCGGGGTTCGGCGGTATACTGGATATTGTTGATTCGCCTTTGGCGGCGGCGCCATTTGCGTATCTATTCTTTACGCTTGTTACCAGATGAGTAAAAGAAAAGATTAAAAATCAAAAATTAAAATTGTGGAAGCCCCCGCTTCTGTCTTCGACAGAAGCGGGGGCTGACTTCCTTAATTTTGCATTTTGAACTTTGATTTTTGCATTTACCTTGAGAGGAAGACTTTGGAAGTTACCATACAATTAGACCCGAAGTGTAATCAGCTTGAGCTGTTTGGGCCTGCCGATAGTCACCTTCGTTTTCTGCGCCAGGCCTTTGGTGTCCAGATTACTGCCCGTCAGTCGAACTTGATAATCGGCGGCGCCGAACAGCGCGTACACAAAGCCACCGAAGTCATCGACAAGATGCAAAAGCATCTTGCCAGATACGGCTCACTAAGCACTGCGGAGGTAAGTGCTTTGATTGACTCTCGCTTGCGGGGGGACAGGCTTGCCCGCCAGACGTATGGCGGGCTTGCCTCTGCGCATGTAGTGGAGGTTCTGCCGTCGACTAGCCAAACCGGTGGGGCCATAACCGTTTACTCGCATAAGAAGGTGGTTGAGCCGTCCACTCAGGGACAGCTAAAGTATATTGAAGCAATGCTGGCCAATGATATTACCTTTTGCATTGGGCCTGCTGGAACCGGTAAAACATACCTGGCGGTTGCCATTGCTGTGTCGATGCTAAAAAAGAAACAGATCAGAAGAATCGTTCTTGCCCGCCCGGCGGTGGAGGCGGGTGAAAAGCTGGGCTTTTTGCCAGGAGACATCCAGGCAAAGGTAAACCCATATCTTCGGCCGCTCTTCGACGCCCTTGAAGATATGATGGACTTCGACCAGATGAAAAAATTCATGGAGCTGGACATCATAGAGATAATTCCGCTGGCTTTTATGCGCGGCCGAACGCTGAATGAAGCAGCTATCATCTGCGACGAAGCACAGAATACCTCTTCTCTGCAAATGTTGATGGTCTTGACCAGATTGGGCCAGCACTCTAAAATGATAATCACCGGCGACATTACGCAAATCGATTTGGAGAGTCCTGCGAAAAGTGGAATGGTTGAGGCTATCGGACTGCTGAAAAGAATTAAAGGGATCGGGGTCGTGGAGTTGACCCAGAAGGATATTGTAAGGCATCGGTTGGTTCAAAATATCGTGCGTGCCTACAAAAAGAAATCAAAAATTAAAGTCCAAAAATCAAAATAACAAATTAAAAATCCAAAAATGACATTTTACGCAGCAGTGGCAATAATTTCGATTTTTGATTTTTGATGTTTAATTTAAGGCGAGGGAATGGGCCTTTTTAAGAAAACAAGTCCACGGCGAAGCCTGGTGCGGAGGAATATAATTGGCGATCGCTCATGGTATATAAGCTGGCTGGCTGACACCGACGTTATCGTCTCGATCTTATTGTGGCTTCTTTTTGTCGTTCTGTGCAGTGCGATTGTTTCGTTCGAACTAATCCAGCGGGCACGCTTTAGCGATTTGATGCTATTGACTGCGATGGTGTCACTGATTTCCGCGGCGGCAGGTTTTTATATCTATCATTATCAAAAGCGGCTCATAAAGAACCACGTTCGAGCAATAGCTCTGATTGGTTTGTTCATGCTACTACTGCTTGCAACGAAATTCGGAGCGATGCTTAATCAGAACTTCTGGGCTACCGGAACTGCTGTCACCATGGCCATCATTTTGACGATTGCTTATGACCAGCGATTCGCCATAGGCATGAGCATATTCTATTGTCTTTTTGCCTGCTTCGCTGCAGGGCCAATGGTGATTGTTACGCAGTCAATTGCCAAGTATCAGCCGGCAAATATCAGCCTATTTTTGACCATGGCTGCCGGTGCTGTGCCCTGTTGTTTCTGCCTAAAAGAAATACGCACCAGGATCAAGCTGCTGCAGGTCAGTGTTTTGGCTGCCGGGATCGTGTTCATGACAGCATCTGCCTTGGGCTTTTTAACGCAGCAGTTGGCATCTATGAACATTTTTCAAAACGCTGGTTATCACGCAGGGATTACGCTGGTGGTTGGCGTCCTTATTCAAGGCTTGCTCCCACTTATTGAAAAGACATTTCGGATTGCAACCAGCATGACCCTTCTGGACTACAGTGACGCGAATCAGCCATTATTGAAAAGGCTGGCCATGGAGGCCCCGGGCACATTTAGCCATAGCCTGTTGATAGGCTCGATTGCTGAAGCGGCGGCAGAAGCCATCGGCCGAAACGGCCTTTTATGCAGAGTCGGAGCTTATTACCACGACATAGGGAAAATCAATAAGCCCGGCTACTTTGTCGAAAACGAAATGGGAGCAACCAGCCGGCACAAGGAGCTTTCGCCTGCGATGAGCCAACTGATTATTGTTGGCCATGTTAAAGACGGAATAGAAATGGCCAAGGAATACAGTCTTCCCAGCGTGCTGCGGCAATTCATCGAAACACATCATGGCACGACGTTGGTTGAGCCTTTCTACAATGAGGCCATAAAACAGCAAGCAGCACCTATTTCAGACGTGCCGGGCGGCAAAAAGAAGAAGCAGGCACCGCCCTCCGAGAGTGAGTTTAGATATCCAGGCCCAAAGCCTAAGACAAAAGAAGCCGCTATCGTAATGTTGGCTGACACAGTAGAAGGAGCGGTCAGATCTTTGCCTGAAGTGACGCCGACCAAAATTGAGGTCGTCGTGCATAATATGGCTATGAAACGCTTGCAGGATGGCCAGTTCGATGAATGCGACCTGTCTTTGCGGGAATTGAGCCAGATAGAGGCGGGCATGTCAAAAGCTCTGGCTGCGCATTACCATGGCCGAATCGCATATCCCAAACCGCCGGATGAACCCGAAAACAGAGAATCTCAGCCTGTGCAAACCGAGCACAAAACCGTTAGCAAATGAGAGAGCATGGTCCGCGTTCAAATCACCAAGGACTTCAAAGGTGTTGATGCCTCTGCTGGGAAGATTGAGCAACTGGTCAAAACTATTTGCAGTCGTTTTAAACTCTCAAAAGCGGTGATTAGCATTGCAATAGTAGATGACGCTCAGATGCGCAAATTAAACCGCCAATTCCTCGGTCGGGACTCTAATACTGACTGTTTGAGTTTCGATCTTTCTGAGGGTGATGAGCGCCTACGTCCGTCATCGGCGTCATTCGAGCTGGTCGTCAATGGCGAATTAGCCGTCAAGGAGGCGCTTTTGCGTGGCCATTCCACTGAGGCTGAGTTGGCTCTTTACGTCACGCATAGCATGCTGCACAATCTTGGCTTTGACGATTCGACTCAAGAGCAGGCCCATAAGATGCACGATGCTGAGGACGAAATTCTGCGGCAGTTTGGCTACGGTGCTGTGTATAATAAAAAGAGGCACAAAGGAACAAAGTAGCAAAGGCACAAAGTAGCTCTGTGCCTCTGTGCCTTTGTGCCTAAGCATCCACCACAGGCACTATTGACTGCGTGTCATAGATATGCTGACCAAGGATATAGCTATCTGCATACGTGTGTTTGATTACTCCGAGACATCCCAGATAGTGACATTTTTTACTAGGGCAAATGGTAAGATTAGTGCCATCGCTAAGGGCTCAAAAAGACCCAAGTCGGCATTCGGCGGTCCCATTGAAATCCTATCCTTCGGCAGAATCGTCTTTTTAAATTCAACTAAAGAGAGGCTTTCTACTCTAACTGAATTCGAGCAACAACCGGGCTTAACACGTCCGCCGGGCGATTTTTTTGCCCTTAATTGCTGTTTATATGCGGCTGAATCAGTAAATAACCTGACGCATGATAACGACCCACATCCGGAGCTTTTCGATAGTTTTATGCAGTTTTTGCAGGATACAAACCAAGAGCGACAAACAAAAGCTGAGGAACGAGAAACAGTATTATTGCTTATACTATTTCAATTGACTTTGCTTAGGGAAATCGGACTAATGCCCGTACTGAATCGTTGTGCTAACTGCAAAACGAGACACGAGATACGAGATACAGGGTACGAGTTGTATTTCAGCAGTTCCGCTAACGGCCTTGTTTGCAGAGATTGTGAGGGGAGTTTTCCTGATAGAATTCGGCTGACGAAAGATGCGGCGGCTGGCTTAGCCAATTTAAGACAGATTGCTGAATCGGATCAGAGAACGCTAAGTGAAATTGAAAAGGTTTTACTTTCCCACACAAATTCGCTTTTAGATCGACCACTAAAAATGACAAAACAAATGTTGAAGAACCTGAATGGTCTAATGTAATATACTCAAACTGACCGATTCGTCCTGTCATTCCTGCGGAAGCAGGAATCCATTAACATATCGGTTGAGTGGATTCCCGCTTGCGCGGGAATGACAAAGTACGATATGTCACTGTTAAATAGCCACTTATGGCAGTGTCCTACCGAAAAATCGGTCAGTTTGAGTAATATAATCAAAGCTACGCTAATTCGAGAAAGATAACCCGAAAATTGATGGCTACCGCAAAAGAATATTTCAAAAAAGGCTTTCGCGATTGGAGGAACGAGATCTTTGAGTATAGATACCTTATTTTACTATCTTTGATAATTGTTGTAATTGCCACTTTTCTGGATTATTTTTCTGGGGTTTACGTCTCCACGGCGAAGGTCGCCCACGTACCTGATTTGATTTTGGACCACATTGGTCCTATCGATGCAAGTTTTTCCTATACCTATGGCTATCTTGTGCTCTGTATCACGCTATTTTCGTATCCTTTGCTTTTCCACATAAGAACTCTACATGTAGTAGTCAGCCAGTTTAGTTTTCTGGTTGTGCTCAGAGCCATGTTTCTTATTTTTACCCATCTTGGAACGCCGCCGGACGCGATACCAGTCAGTTTCCCCTGGATTTTCAAGGGGCTAAATTTTCAAAATGACATGTTTTTTTCAGGGCACACAGCAATCCCCTTTTTGGGATTTTTGTTGTTCAAAGGGGAAATAAGATATTTCTTTCTCTGTGGCTCAATATTCATGGGAACCATTGTTTTGGTTACCCACGCCCATTATAGCATCGACGTTTTTTCTGCTTTTTTCATAACGTATTGTTCTTATAAGATCGGCAATGCCGTGCTCGCGAAAATTGTACCCTACATCAAGAAGTGATTGCCTTGATGAACTCCTTTACAGACAGCTCCGTTTTCCAGGGAGGGTTAAACCCTGTGAATTCTGTGGATTCTTCAATTGCCTCTTTCAGCTTAAGACGGTATTGACCGACGTGGTGGAAATACTTTTGTTCTTCATAGTAGTCTGCTAAGTATTCCTGTTCGGTTTGACCGGGTGTGGGCAGAAATAATACTTTCCTTTTGTTCAGCTCCGCAA
>Ga0172362_10005438_pt1 | contig 11036 bp, 9 predicted proteins | sample LakKivs1_kivu2a2_FD_114534 | JGI IMG/M metagenome (GOLD analysis project Ga0172362, IMG submission 114534) | Sediment microbial communities from Lake Kivu, Rwanda - Sediment s1_kivu2a2 | ecosystem: Environmental > Aquatic > Freshwater > Lake > Sediment | place: Rwanda: Western Province, Lake...
AGGCCCAGCATCGCGAGCGACGGAGAACGTCGCCTCGGCGAAGTAGCTGTTGGTCGGGAGGCCCGCGGCCCGCGCCGTGACGAGCACGCGGTACAGCCGGTTGTTGCCGATGGGGACCGGGTCAACCTGCTGGCCGTCGTTGAGCAGCACGGTGGGAACCGCGCCCAACGTCTCCGCGGTCAGGACGTAGCGGACCACCTGAGCGTCGCCCACGAACGTGAAGAACCCCGAGGCATGGACGTCCGTGGAGATCCCGCGCCGCGAGAAGCCACCGCGAGCGGTCAGGGCGCGTCGCGCGATGACCGTCTGCTCTTGGGTCGTCTGAGCTTGCACGCGGCTGATCCCAAGCGTCAGGATCTCCGCCAGTCCTGGTGCGCTGTCGATCACGTTGTCGATGGCGACGATGTTGTCGTCGGCGATGATCTGCGGCGAGAACGTGCTCACGATCTCGTTCTTCACAAACCTGGGGTTATCGTCGCCGTTGGGTCCTGAGACCGTGATGGCCGACCGCAGCCCTCCAGCTCTCACCTTGGAAAAGGTGAACTCGCGGGCACCGCTTCCTGCGGGCGGAGTGAACTGGATGTGACCCACAAGCGAGCAGTCGGTCAGGACCACGCCGTTGACGGTCGGTCCGAACCCGAAGTTGAGCACGTCCTGGTCGATGTTCGTCATCTCGACCGTGGTGTCGCTCATGCTCAGCGGCCCCTCTTGCACGCTGACGCCGATATTCGTGGCCGGGCCCGTCGGGTCCACCACCGTGAACGCACATTCGCGGACGTTGATGTGGTAGCCCGACAGCAGAATGGCCACTTGCGGAGCAGGGGCACGAACTCCCCTTTGCAGCAACTCAACGTCCCATAGCGTCCGGTCGCCCGAAGGCGTCCCGCCGATCTCTGCACCGAACCTTGGCTCCATGAAGATGCCGAAGGCATCGGGGGAGCTGCCCCCGGGATTCGTTACGTCGACCTCGATCGTGACGTGGCTGAGCGACTGAGTGTTGTTGGGCGGAAGGTTGTTGCCCTGGTTGGCGAACGTCACGGACCCGAACAGCCGCACGAGGCTTCGGCGAGCAGCGAACCCCGTCACCTGCACGTTGCGAGGGATCGTCCACCCGCCCCCGGGCGTGCTGTACGAGCCCGGCAGGATCACCACGATCGCCTGGCCCTCGATGGCCGCCGCGGCGCCGGCAGCCGCGAGCGCGTCAGCCAGCGCGTCAGGCCCGGTGAACACCGCGTTGGTGCCTGCCGGACCCACGCTAAACCGGAACAGGTCGCCGCCGGGAGCCGCGCCGCCATCTTGAACATTCCAGTCACAGATCCAGACGTTCGGAGACGGCTGAAAGGGCGTGACCGGACCCGGGAGGTCAACGGCGAACGCCTGGTGCAGCTCGGCGAACACGGAACCGAGACTGTTGTCGACGATGATGACGCTGTAAGGCTGAGCGCCAGGCGGAATCGGATCAATCGAAGTGATGGTGAGATCGATGATCCAGGGGGTATTCGGCCCGCCAGGCTGGTTCGCCACGTTGACCGTCACCACCGCCGGCACTGGGGGGTCGTTCTGCGACAGCGAGAAGAACACCAGGATGTCGGCCAGCGCCGGGAGCGTCCCGCCGGTTCCCGTGACGACCACGTTGACCGGAAGATCCGCCTGAACGATCGAATCCGGCGCGATGGACGTGATCTGCCCTGGGGGCGGGACCAATGCGAGCGCGCCGTCAGCGGCCTCCCAGTTGAGGGTCGTGTAGCTCGTGATGTCGCCGACCACCGCAAACGTCCAGATGCCGGGCGTGTAGAACGCCCCATCCGGCCCGACGAAGTTGTCGAGCGTTCGCACCTGGAGGTCTTTGGTCGGATTGCCGCCGGGCAGCACCAAGCCAAGCCGGCGCCCCCCGTCGGCGGGAATGTTGATCGCCGGGAGAGACAGGCGCAGCGGCGTCGGCGACCCGGTGAAGTCCTGGTCGAATGCCCGCTGCGGCAGCACGAGCGTGATCTCGTCGTACCCAACTTGCGGGACCGCCGGGATCGTGAAGTCGGTCACGGGCTCGGGCCCGCCGGACGCGTTGAACTGCGCGAACGTGACGAAATCCTCGGGTTCGACCGCGTCGGCGCCCTGGACGTTCACGAAGATCGTGTCGCCGTTGTCGCGCGCTTGGATGCGCCCGTTCCCCGAGGCCGCGGTGGGGTCGAACTTCCACCGATCGCCTTGGAGGCCGAGCTCCGTGGAGTCAGAGATGCCGGTGAGCGTGTAGTCCTTGGCCATGGTTCAGCTCTCGAGGGTTGGGGAAGTCCAGCAGGTCAGGAGCGACGGATGAAGCGCACCACGACCTCGACGTCCGTCGTCGGCTCAGCAGGCGAACCCACCTTGGTGCCGATCAGCTGCTGACCGCCGAGGCCGCTCGCTGCATTCTGCGTGACGTAGGTGTCCTCGATGTTCAGGTTGATGTCGGTGGTGCCGTCCAGGATCAGGTCCGGCGTTCCCGCCGTACCGATACTGAGCTGCAGACCATCGCCGACGGCACCCAGCACGAGCACCTGCGCGCCCAGGACGACAACGTCTCCCGCGGGAAGGGCGGCCCCGATGTTGACCGGCCCGGGGGCGTTCCAGGTCGCCTCGTCGATGGTGACGGTGCGGTAGAGCACGCCGACGCCAGCATCGAGCTTCGGCTCCGTGACCGCATCGTTCGCGATGCGGGTGGTGTCGATGGACCCGGCGACGACGTCGAGGTCGATCTGGTTGACGTTGACGACCGCGCTGACCACGGGGCCGTTGGTGATCGACCGGAGTTCCGCGGTCGGAGGGGACCCGGACGCCACGATCGAGGCGCCGGCGCCCACGGAGTTGATCGCAGAGATGCCCGTCGCGGAGCCCAACTGGGCAAGGGTCACGAAGTCCTGGGCAAGGACAGCGTCGGCGCCCTGGACGTTGACCAGGATCGTGTCGTCGGCATCGCGGGCCTGGATACGGCCGTTGGGCGGATCGACCGTCGTGTCGAAGCGGAAGCGATTTCCGTTCAGCCCGAGCTGAACGCTTCGGGCAACGCCTGTGAGTGTGTAGTCCTTGGCCATGGATCAGATCCTCAGATGCGGGGGATGGAGGTGACGGTGTACCGGGCCTGGATCGTGTTCCCTGCGCCGGTGTTGGTGAAGTTCAGGTTGATGTTGCCGCCGGAGACCGAAACTCCGGGCGTCACCGTGAGCAAGGGCGTGCCAGGGCTGGCGTCGATCTGCAGGATGTCGGCCGCCGCGTTGGTGCCGTCGCAGCCGACGATGATCTGGTAGCTGGTCTGGATGTTGGCGACCGTGTTGAACAGCGAGAGGTTGACCTCGAGGAACCCCGCCGAGGCCGGCGACAGGACCACCGAGACGACTCCAGGGCTGTCGGCGAAGCTGGTCGATTGAAGCGCCGGCTCGGCGGCGATCAGGAGCTCGTCGGCGCTTTGGGTGATCGACACGTTGGCGCCGGCCACCAGCGTCCGGAACTCGAGCACGCCGCCGACGTTGGCGGCGAACACCTCCTCGCCCGTCCCGATGTTGGTCGCCCCCGATACCCCAGCCCCGCCGGGGATCGTGATGTCCGCCGTCGTGCCATTCGCGACCGTGGACACGCCCGCGCCGATGAAGTTCAGCGTCAAGGCGGGCGTCAGAATCGCGCTCCCGGTATCTTCCACGTTCACGCCACCGGGGATCGTGATGTCCGCCGTCGTGCCGTTCGGAGCTGCCGTCACGCCCGCGCCGATGAAGTTCAGCACTGCTGCGTCGTCGACGACCGGGACGCCCTCGTCCTGCACGTCGATGCCGCCCGTGGGCGCATCGCCCCCAGATGACGCGCAGGCGCACAGCGCGAGCACGTCCGCCACGGTGTCCGCGACCAGGACGTTGAAGCGCACGATGACCGGCTGGCCCGGGGATGCGCTCATCCCGCTCACCCGGATGCGGCTGGCCTGCGGGACCAGCTGCGCCCGGGGCAGGTAGGCCTGGGTCTTGCCGGCGAGGTCGATGACTTGCTGCTGCGTCAACTCGGTCCCCTGGGCATCGGCGACAGCCACCTCCGCCCCCGGACCCCCCGCGGTGGGCCCGTAGACCCACACCCAGGTCAGGAGCCGGTTCCCCTGAGCTCCGCCAGCTCCGAAGTCGGGGTCGATGACCCCGAGGTTCTGGACCACCTGGGTGTAGAGCTGGTCTTTGCCGGGACGGAGGTAGTCGTCCGCGTTCGGGTCGACCGAGAAGGCCGGCGCAGGCGTGACGCCGTCGAGGCTGCCGAGGACGATGTACTCGAGGCTGAAGGTCTGCATGGGGCGCTCGTCGCGGATCGATCCAGACGTGGTGGCGTCAGGGTACCAGATCGGTGGATGCGGTAGGATGGCGACGAGATGCCCCGCAGAGAGAACGCCACCCCCAGCATGACCACCGCGCTGACCCTCGGAGGCCTCGCCCTCGCCGGCGTCGCCGCGTACGCCTTCAGCCGCTCCGGCTCCTCGTCGAGCTCCTCGAAGTCGTCCTCCGACTCGCCGTTGGTCGCACTTTACAAGCGCGCCATGAAGCACATGCGGGCCGTGGCCCGCACGGACCTTCCGGGCTCGGTGGTGACGCCGCTCCGGACGGCGAAGGAGTTCGACACGTTCCGGAAGGCGTACCTCCCGGGCAATACCAGTGCGACCCCCGACATGGCGCTGATCTTGGTGCTGGGTCGCAGAAGCACGGGAGAGCCTTCGACCATCGATGCCGCTCTCGAAGGCACATGGCAGGAGGGCTACACACTTCCGATGCTCTTGCAGGCGCTGAGGTGGATGAGCCGCCCCGAGGTCAAGGCGGCTCAGTTCAACCCGATCGTGGACGCCCTGCAGGAGCACTGTGCGATGAGCCGCGAGCTGTGGAAGTCGAATCCGCTTCTCGAGGAGATGAAGGGCAAGACCACCCAGCTCGAGATCATCCCCGGGACCGTTCGGAAGGTGTTCAACTCGCTCCACTCGCTCAAGTGCGGCATCGTGGAGCATGCCACGCTGCTGTCCGAGGGCGCCTCCGAGGATGCGCGGAATATCGCGCTGGATTCCGAAGAGGATCGCGTTCTCCAGTGTGGACCATTTCGGGAGCAGTTGATCTGGAATGGCGACGTGTCCACAGCCATGATGTTCGACGAGGAATTCGGAAAAGCGATGCCCGTCGATACAGTCGTGAACTTCTTCATCGAGAACACTCCGACTCCCGAGGCCTTCGGCAGGTTGGCAGCAGGAAGTATCTGGGGCATCGGGAGCGCTCCGGGTCAATACATTCCGGAGAGCGTGGCCAAGACGCTCTGGTCTGGAAAGATTCCGGAGCGAGTCAGCGTCGACATCCTTGACCCTCGCGTCTGCCCGCTCTACTTCGGCAAGTGACCCTGCGTCCGCGTCTTCGGAGACTACACCATGCCCCGCCGCAAGAACCCCTCCACTGGACTGAACACCGCCATGGCGCTCGGGGGCCTCGCCCTCGCCGGCGTCGCCGCGTACCTGTACACGCGCGGCGGTTCCACGTCGAAGACAGCCACCAAGGCCAAGTCGTCGACGAAGGTCCCGTCCACCGATCAGCCGCTGCCCGCCGGCGATGGCGACTGCACGACCCCCGTGATGGTGGGCGGCTTCTACCGGTACCCCACCGGGGAGAAGGACTCGGAGGGCCAGTGCATCTTCGAGGACCCCAAAAGCTCGAGCGAGCCGGTCACGCCCGCCATCCCGGTGATGACCGTCGACGAAGCCATTGCCGAGGCCATCGCGACCTACGACGACAAGGCCCTCGCCGCGGACATCCCCGCGTTCATCGACATCGTGTACCAGCTGATGTACCCGGATGGCCCGGTCCCCATCAACGCGTCGGCCGCCCACGCCAAGTGGCGCAGCGCCTGGCTCGAGCTGGGCTCTCCGGTCGAGCAGGCGGCGTCGCAGCTGCGGGACCTGCCGGAGCCCACTGTGACCGTTGACGTTGCCATCCAAGGCGCCGTCGCCGACGTCCAGGCGCAGGGGTTGTCGCCCACCCTCGGCGAGTTGGTCGACATGGTTGTCGGCCAGATGTACCCCGACATGAGCACCTGGCCGGCCGAGCTCGCGGAGTCGGTCCTCGACTACGTGACCACGATCGTGGAGCGCGCCACGAACTTCCTGTTCGGGTGGCTCGGCCCGGAGAAGGACCCCGCCGACACGTCGGACTTGCTGGCGATCATCGATGCGCACTGGGAGTTCGGAGAGAGCGGGGGCAAGAAGGGGAAGCTCGCGGACCTGCGCAAGCGCGACCTTCGCGGGCTCAAGCTCGACTACGCCTACCTCGAGGGCGCGAACCTCGAGGGCGCGAACCTCAAGGGGGCCTCGCTGCGCCAAGTGGACTTCCGGGGCGCGAACCTCCGCGGAGTCAACCTCCGCGACGCCAAGATGTTTGAGGTCGACGCTTCTGAAGCCGACCTGACCGGCGCTTCTCTTCAGGGCGCCGACCTGCGCGGGGCCAACCTCAGCGAGGCCGACCTGACCGGCGCTTCTCTTCGGGGCGCCGACCTGACCGGGGCGATCCTGATCGCAGCGGACTTCACCAACGCCAGCCTCCGCGGTGCGAACCTCGAGCGCAGCGTGCTGGACGGCGTCGACTTCACCTTAGCCGACCTCGAGGGCGCGAGCCTGCTCAGCGCGGCCCTGCGGGGCGGCGCCACCAACGTGACCGCCCCGAACTTCAGCCAGGCGAACCTGGGCGGTGCGGACGTGCGGTTTGCCAAGCTGCGCAACGCGAACTTCCGTGAGGCCGTCGCGGTCGGCGCGCTGTTCGAGGCCACGGACCTGAGCTATGCGGGCTTCACCGCCGTGGATGCTGCCGGTGCCGACTTCACGGACGCCAACTTCAGCAACGCGTTCCTGTGGGACTCGGACCTCCGCGACGCCCAGCTGTTCGGGGCGACGTTCACCGGGGCCGACCTCAAGGGCGCGTCGTTCGCCGGCGCGCAGGTGAACCAGAGCGCGTTCGCCGGCATGCAGCGGTCCAAGTCTGGGCTGTCGGACGCGCAGGAGGACGAGCTCGTGGTGGTGGCAGACGGAGCGCGCGCGTGAGCGATCCGATGGCGAGACGTCGATCTGCGTTCGTGACGCCCGCGGTGGCGGGGCTCGGTGCCCTGGCCGTTGCGGGCGTCGTCTACTGGGTCGTCCGCTCGAGCCGCTCCGCCGTCGCGGCGCCCCCGGCTCGTCGGACGCGTCCCGCTCCGCTCCCCGAGCCCCCTGCGCCCGACGAGGCCGAGGCGCAGTGGGAGCGCGAGCGCAGCGAAGAGCCGCTGCCGTCGGTGCGGGGCACCCCCGACGAGGTGGAGACGCCCGCGTTCGACGACGGCACCCCTCGAGCTCGCCGGGGCGCCAAGCTGCCGGTCCAGGGCGTCGGTGACAACTTCGCCCCGGGCTACGCTCCGGTGGACCGCGGGGCTCCGATGGCGGCCACGTCGCCCGACGCGATCTGGCCGGTGCAGACCGACTCCCGCGCCTACCTGCAGGTGAGCTACTGGTCGGACAAGGGCGTCCGCGGTCGTTCTGGCAACGCCTTCGGCGCGAAGCGCAAGGACTCGTCGGGCGGCTCGATGTTCCACGCGGGGATGGACCTCGGGGGCGACGAAGGCGACGTCGTGGTCGCGCCCGAGGACGGCACGGTCGTGGACATCGTGAAGTTCTACCACGGCACCTGGGCGCTCTACCTCCGCACGCGCGACGACGTCGTCCTCAACCTCGGCGAGATCGCCTACCCGAGCTGGCGCGAGTTCGGCATCACGCCCGGCGCTGCGGTGAAGCGCGGCGAACCCGTCGCCCGCGTCGGCCAGATGTTCGAGGGCTCCATGCTCCACGTCGAGGCCTGGGATGGCGAAGGCTTGACCGACGAGCAGATGCGGCTGTTCCTGCGCAATGGACTGTCCTCGGGGAGCCTGGTGTGGCGCGACCGATCGGCGCCGCCCGAGCGGCTGCTGGACCCCAGCGCGTACTTGCTGCAGGCCTCCGAGAACCAGTACATCCTCGACCAGTCCGCCTCGTGACCGAGGGCCAAGCTCCATGCCATCACGCCGCCGCAACACCCGTTCGCCCTCTCTGCAGGCCTTCGTCAGCCTCGTCCTGGCCGGCGGCGTGATCTATTGGGTCGCTCAGTCCGGCCGCGGGTCGGTGGCGCCGGCCTCGAAGAAGAAGGCGAAGCCCGACGAGGGCGGCAGCGAGCCCCAGGAGCCGACCGAGCCGCTGCCTCCGACGGACCCGGAACCCACCCCCAAGGAGTCCGACTGCAAGGACTGGCTCGGGCGCCGCCCCGCCTCGAGCGAGCTCGCGGCCGAGCTCCGCAAGGCGGCCGCGCACGTCGAGTCGGGTGGAAACCTGCCCAGCGCATGCCTGATCGGGGCAGAGCTCTCGGGGACCCAGCTCTCGCTCCGGAACCTCACCGGCGCCGAGCTCTACAAGGCCAACCTGGCGGATGCGGTGTTGGCCGAGACGATCTTGTCGGGCGCCGACCTTGAGCGCGCGGTGCTCACCGGCGTCAACGCCAGGGGCGCGGACCTCAGCAACGCCTCGCTCATCGAGGCCGACATGTCCGACGCCAAGCTCCGGAACGCGGACCTGACCGCCGCGGACCTGACCCGCGCCGTCCTGTTCTTCACCGAGCTCTACGACGCCACGGCTGCCCAGGCGGACTTCACCGAGGCCACGCTCGAGGGCACGATGCTTGCGGGCGCGGACCTGTCCGGCGCCCTGTTCGTCGGCGCGACGCTCGAAGGCGCCGACTTCACGAACGCCAACGTCGCGGGCGCGGTGTTCACCGCCGCGACGGTCGACGGTGCGACCAAGGACAGCCTGCTGCGCGCGAAGAACCTGTCCGGCGAGCAGCGCGCTCAGCTCGGGCTCGCGATGTCGTGAGCTCCAGGCCGAGGCGTGGCGTCACTTGGCGGCCACGCGGCGGGTGGACAGTGAACCGTCGTCGCCCACCAGGACCTCCCAGCGAGAGCCGTCCGGGCTCGGAAGCGTGAGGTTCGGCGGCGGGTCCTTCGCGGAGTCCTTGATCTCGCGGTCGAACATGAACCCCGAGTCGCGCATGAACACGTCGAGGTCGCCCTTGTTGTCCGCGTCGTCGACGCCGACGTCCACGAAAAACTGGCACGAGGACATCGCGACGACCTGCGGCTTGCCGTTGACCTGCTCGGGCAGCAGGCTCTTGTCGATGCCCCACGAGAAGCGGTAGCGGTACGTCGGCATCAGATCAGCTCCACGGAAACGGAGATGTCGAGCGGGCTCGACGTGATGTTGCCCGTCTTGTCGACAACCACGGCGATCAGCCCGTCGTCGGGCACCAGAATCTCGCCTCCCGCGGGGAGGATGATCGCCTGAGATCCCGCAGTGCCGATGGGGAACGTGACCGAGGCCGCCGTGTCAGCGCCGTTGACGAGCGCGCGGTAGGTCAGCAGAACGCCCGCCGCGCCCGCGCCACCAGTGCGCTGGAACACCACCATCCGTGAGATATGGCGGCGCCGCCCGGTTGGGACATCGAGAGCCGTCGTCACCGCGGTTGCGTTCACGGTGCCGTTGTAGAGCCATCGACGCGCGGCGCTCGTGGCGATCTGCCGCGCGCCGAACACGAGAGGGAGTGGCTGGAGGTTGTGCGCCATCAGAACACCCCCCACACGGTCGACCCGTTCGAGATCAGGATCACCGACTCGTTCGGGTTGACCAGCTCCAGCAGCGGCTCACCGTCGATGGTGTCGCTCCCGGAAGGCTGGATGCCGATGGTCTGGTTGCCGGAGTTTTTCACGAAGATGCGGCCGCGCGATCCAAAGTCGGAGGCTGGCGGAAGGCTCAGGGTTCCACCGGCCGCTGTCGTGTCCACGAAGTACGCGCGCTGCGTTGTCAGCGGTGCACCGTTGTCGACCGGGAAGGCCAGCAGAACAGGAAGTGGCTCGCCAAGGCCGTCGATCTGGTGGCCAAGCAGAGCGACGACCTGCTGCACCAGTCGGTCCCATGCCACCTGCATGTTCTCCGGGTCTGGCGGGTCTGGCGGAGGCGCCGGAGCAAACGCTCCGAACGGCCCGTTGAACCGAAGATTCTCCAGCTCTCCGTCGGACTGAACGAACAGGTTGACGACGCCAGGCTGAGCGCCCACCCGCGAGGTGATGGTCGATCTTCCGAGCTGCACTTCCTGCGTCGGATCAGCCGCGATGATCGCGTCCTCATCAATCGAGCTGTTGAGCCCCACGTTGACTTGCAGTCGCGCGTTGGGAGCCGTGAGAATCACCACCGCCGATCCTTCGTTCTCCCAACCCGTTCCTGCCTCCATGAAGGCGCTCATGCTGCCCACGGGTCCCAGGACCGGCCCGGCTGATCCGATCAGCACCGCGAGCGCCTGCACCCATGCGCCGAACTCCACGATCTCAATGACGGGCTGCGGTCCCTGCGCGTTCACCAGGAACACGCCATCCCTGATCCCCCCCACTCCTCGCAGGGTCGTCCCGTTGAGCGCGATCACCCGCACCGGCGTCGGATCGGGGATCGGCGTAAGCCCCTGCACCAATTTGCGCGGCCCGGTCAAGATCGCGCCGTTCAGGTCGAACGTCCCGGCCGGCAGGATCAGATCGGTTCCGGGAAGCTGGAGCGAGCCGTCGCACTGCACATCGATCACTGTCGGCGTCGAAGCGCACGCGGCCGCCAGCTCGACGAAGTCGTCATAGACCATCGGCCCCGACAGCCCGGAGCCGGGGCGCCAGACGAGGGTCGGGGGGACGTCAGAGGGAGCGTAGGACATGGTTCAGGTGCCGATGAACCCGACGTTGCAGGCCAGTACGTCCAGCGGGCCTGCGCCAGGGGTGTTGTTGGCGATCTGCAACTGAAGCCGGTCGCCTGGCTGCAAGATGCTCGACACCTGGAACGCGATGGTGTTCGCCGAGTTGATCGCGCCTCCTGTGCTGGAGCGGAACGATGGAGAAAGCGGCACAGGAGCGCCACCGCCAACGGGCAGCACCACGACCCGCCCGCTGAAATCGCTGCCTCCAAAAACCGGGGAGGACACCGACAT
>Ga0172362_10005439_pt1 | contig 11034 bp, 5 predicted proteins | sample LakKivs1_kivu2a2_FD_114534 | JGI IMG/M metagenome (GOLD analysis project Ga0172362, IMG submission 114534) | Sediment microbial communities from Lake Kivu, Rwanda - Sediment s1_kivu2a2 | ecosystem: Environmental > Aquatic > Freshwater > Lake > Sediment | place: Rwanda: Western Province, Lake...
ACCTCCGAAGAGCTCCGCCTGAAATATCGTTTCATCGACCTTCGCCGCGAAAAGCTGCACGAAAATATCATATTCCGCAGCCGGCTCACCGCCGAAGTGCGCCGTTTTCTTGTCGAACAGGGATTCATCGAAATCCAGACACCGATTCTCACGTCGAGTTCGCCCGAAGGCGCACGCGACTTTCTCGTACCGAGCCGCCTGCACCCCGGCAAGTTCTATGCGCTGCCGCAGGCGCCCCAGCAGTTCAAGCAGCTGCTCATGGTAGCCGGATTTCCCCGGTATTTCCAGATAGCGCCCTGCTTCAGGGACGAAGACGCTAGAGCCGACCGCAGCCCGGGCGAATTCTACCAGATCGATATGGAAATGGCTTTCATCGAGCAGGACGACCTGTTCGTTATTCTTGAAGGCATGTTCAAGCACCTCGTCGAGAGCATGTCGGAGAAACGGATCACGCAGTACCCCTTCCCGCGCATCAGCTACAGGGATGTCATGAACCGCTACGGCAGCGACAAGCCCGACCTTCGCATCCCGCTTGAAATCCGGGATGTTACCGGCCTCTTCGTCGATTCCTCCTTCAAGGTCTTCTCTTCGAATACCAAAGAGGGGTGCGCAGTCAAGGCGCTCGTGCTCAAAGGCCGCGGCAACGAATCGCGCCTCTTCTACGATAAAGCCGAAAAACGCGCACGCGAGCTCGGATCCGCAGGCCTTGCCTATATCCAGTTCCGCGAAGAAGGGCCGAAAGGACCGGTCGTCAAATTCCTCGGCGACGCCGAAATGGAGCGCCTCAAAACGCAGCTCGGACTCGAAACCGGCGACGTCGTCTTTTTCGGGGCAGGGAAGTGGGAACAAACCTGCAAGATCATGGGCGGCATGCGCAACTACTTCGCCGACCTCTTCGAACTCGATCGCGACGAGCTCTCCTTCTGCTGGATCGTGGACTTTCCCATGTACGAGTACAACGAAGAGGCCAAAAAAATCGACTTTTCGCACAACCCGTTCTCCATGCCGCAGGGAGAAATGGACGCGCTCGACACCATGCAGCCGCTCGACATTCTCGCCTACCAGTACGACATCGTCTGCAACGGCATCGAACTCTCCAGCGGAGCGATCCGTAACCATCGCCCCGACATCATGTACCGCGCCTTCGAAATAGCCGGATACTCGAAAGAAGAGGTCGATCAGCGATTCGGCCACATGATCGATGCCTTCAAACTCGGCGCGCCGCCCCACGGAGGCATCGCACCTGGTCTCGACCGCCTTGTCATGATCCTGCGCGACGAACAGAACATCCGCGAAGTCATCGCCTTCCCCATGAACCAGCAGGCCCAGGACCTCATGATGAACGCTCCCTCCGAAGTGTTCCAGCAGCAGCTCAGGGAGCTCTGCCTGAAGATCGAGCTCCCTCCGGCCAAAGAGGGGAAGTGATCGGGAGACAGGAGACGGGTGGGCGGAGGTGAAAGCCTGTTGATTGAAGAGGAAGATTTTTGCCCACGGATTGGCACGGATTAACACGGATTTGCGCCTGCTTTGCCCGGCTTTGCCGGTCAATTCAGGCGCGGTTTTTTAAAGAGGAAGAACGCGGTTCCCGCTGATTGAAATCGGATTTTCACTGATGGATGGAAGAGGATCGAAGGCAGTGAGCGGTGACGCGGGGAAGATAGGGTATCGGGAGACAGGAGTATCGCCTGCTTTTCGCATCCGGTAGCAGAGCAGCTTCGTTGCGCGACGGGATCAAGAGCGTGGGCCTTTTGCGTTAGGCCGGAACCCAGCACTATTAAACATTAAGCAGTTGTGATATACGGCTGGATAGTTCTTCCTTGCTATCCAGCTGTCCAGCCATCCCGACATCCTGTCACCCTGTGCCATTTGGTTTTAAATGAACAGATCAGCATCTTGAATAAAGGACTCCTCAAGAAAGGGTGATGAGAAACATGATATTCCGTATCCTTATTCCCCTGCTGCTGCTGTTCGTTTCACTACTGACAGCACATTTTTCTCCTCTCTACGGTGTTCCGTATGCATCGCTATCCGACGAACAGCGCAAATACCTGACGATCAACGGCGTCAACAGGCAGTATGTCTGTCCCGGCGATACCCTCGAACTCGGCATACTGGCGATCAATTTCGAGATGATACCGCCCTCTCTGCTTCCTGTCGATGATATGCAGCCGGAGTGGCAGGTCAGGCCTGAAACCGGCATCAGCATCGACCGGAAGGGAAAAGTGCTTGTCGTCGATCACGATGTCAGCGATGGAACCATGTATACCATCAGCGCGAAAACCTCGAAAAAAGCCACCATAAAGGACAACACCATCTTTGTCTACAGAAAGGATGCGATTCCTTTTGCCGGGCACTGGAAGGAAGAAGGGGGAAACATCTCGGAATTCATCATCCACCCGGATCGCAGCTTTTCCCTGACGATTATTCCATTTGAGACATACAAGGATTACTGGGGACATGTTTCCTTTGACCCTGACAGAAAAACCATTGCGTTTATCATAGAAGGCGGCAACAAAAATCCGGCAGACGCCGATCTGCAGGGCATGTTCCGTCTGGAAGAGGACGGAAGCCTTGTGCTTGAGGGTATCTATTTCGGGACAATCATTGAGGGTGACAGATACAAGCAAAAGTACCGATTCAGGAAATCCGGAACCTGATCCCCCTTGACTTCTTTGCGGATCGAGCTTGAAAAATCATCTTTGAAAAATTGCCAATAGCGCGATTTTTCGGTTCTTATGCTTCACGAAATACCGTATTTTCAGGAATGTCATAACGCATGAGGCGGCTTCTCCTGAACAAGCTGCGTGCCATGCGCTTTCATTCCATGTTGCAGTAAGAGAAACCGGCAGAAGTGGAGAAACCCCTAATGAGTAATCCCTTTTTCGATCATCCCGTACTCAACTCACCTTATACTGATCCTTTGCGGCACTGGGAACTCGACGAACACGGCCAGCCGACGCAGCAGATTATCGAAACTCGCCGCCGGGCCGAGTTCATCACACCAATTCCGAAGCCGAAAAAACGCCGGGCCGAAGAGCAGCAGGAGATCGTGTTCGACGAAGGCAAAGGTCTTTCAACCGAAGCCCAGCAGTACGACCAGACATCGCTGATCAATGCGGTTCGCGCAGAAGTCGATAAATGGCGTATGTTGTCAGACTCATTGAGCTGGAACGTAACACCTGAAACCGCACGCATGCTTCAGCACTGGCGGCATCACGATTTCAGTAATATCCGTCCTTTTTTCTGCCAGCTCGAAGCGGTTGAAACCGCGATCTGGCTCACCGAGGTCGCGCCTCATGCGGGTAAAACCGGCAGGCGCTTCATCGATCATCTCGAAAACGCCAGTGCCAACGCCAATCCCGAAATTCTCCGTTTGGCGCTCAAGCTCGCCACGGGCGCGGGCAAAACCACCGTCATGGCGATGCTTATCGCCTGGCAGGCGGTCAACGCCGCGCGGCGTCCGCAGAGCCGCAAGTTCACACGCGGCTTTCTCATTGTCACCCCCGGTCTGACCATTCGTGATCGCCTGCGCGTGCTCTTGCCGAACGACACCGAAAGCTATTACAAGCACCGGGAGCTGGTGCCAAACGATATGATTGGCGACATAGAACGGGCCAAGATCGTCATCACCAACTACCACGCCTTCAAGCTTCGTGAGCGGCTCGACCTCTCGAAAGGAGGACGTGCGCTGTTGCAGGGACGAGGCGAACCGTTGCAGACGCTTGAAACCGAGGGTCAAATGTTGCAGCGGGTCATGGGTTGCCTGATGGGCATGAAAAACGTCATGGTCATTAACGACGAAGCGCACCACTGCTACCGTGAAAAACCGGATAACTCAGGAGTGAGTGGCCTGAAGGGGGACGAGCGAAAAGAGGCTGAAGAGAACAACGAGGTCGCGCGTGTCTGGATCAGCGGTATCGAAACCGTCAAACGGAAACTTGGCGTCAATTGGGTGATCGACCTCTCGGCGACGCCGTTTTTCCTGAGCGGTTCCGGCTATGCCGAAGGTACGCTGTTTCCCTGGACGATGAGCGACTTTTCGCTGATGGACGCCATCGAGTGCGGTATCGTCAAGCTGCCACGAGTACCCGTTGCCGACAACATTCCCGGCGGCGACATGCCGAAGTTCCGCGAACTCTGGAAGCACATCGGCAAGAAAATGCCGAAAAAGAGCCGCAGCAAGTCCAACACCTACGACCCGCTCAGCATTCCGGTCGAGTTGCAGACCGCACTCGAAGCGCTTTACGACCACTACAAACTGACCTTTGAGGAGTGGCAAAAAGAGAACATCAGCGTGCCGCCGTGCTTCATCATCGTCTGCAACAATACCTCGACCTCAAAGCTCGTCTATGATTACGTCGCCGGCTTCCGGCGCGAGCGCGAGGACGGATCGGCTGAGTTCCACAATGGCAGGCTCGAACTCTTCCGGAACTTCGACGCCGACGGCACGCCGTTGCCGCATCCGCGAACGCTGCTCATCGACAGCAAGCAGCTCGAATCGGGCGAGGCGCTCGACAAAAATTTCCGTGACGTGGCCGGAGATGAAATCGAACAGTTCCGCCGCGAAATCATCGAGCGCACCGGCGACCGCCGCCAGGCCGAGAATCTCACCGATCAGGAGCTTCTGCGCGAGGTGATGAACACCGTCGGCAAGCCGGAGCGTCTCGGCCAGTCGATTCGCTGCGTGGTGTCGGTTTCGATGCTCACCGAAGGGTGGGACGCCAACACAGTGACGCACGTGCTCGGCGTGCGGGCTTTCGGCACCCAGCTTCTCTGCGAGCAGGTCATCGGTCGCGCTTTGCGTCGCCAATCATACGAAATCAATGAAGAGGGGCTTTTCAACACCGAATATGCCGACGTGCTCGGTATTCCGTTCGACTTTACCGCCAAGCCTGTCGTTGCACCGCCCCAGCCGCCACGTGAAACCGTGCATGTCCGCGCCGTTCGTCCCGAGCGCGATGATCTCGAAATCACCTTTCCGAACGTCGCGGGCTACCGGGTCGAATTGCCGGAAGACAAACTCACCGCCTCGTTTAACGACGAGTCGGTGCTCGAACTCACGCCCGACCTTGTCGGCCCCTCGATCACGCAGAACTCCGGCATTATCGGTGAAGCGGTCAACCTCAATCTGAAGCATCTCGACACCATCCGTCGCTCGACGTTGCTTTTCAATCTGACCCAGCGCCTGCTTTTCACCAAATGGCGCGACCCGGACGAAGCGCCCAAGCTGCACCTCTTCGGCCAGCTCAAGCGCATTACGACAGAGTGGCTTGACAATTGCCTCGTCTGCAAAGGCGGCACTTACCCGGCGCAGCTCATGTATCAGGAGCTTGCCGACATGGCCTGCAATCGCATTACCGCTGCTATCACCAGAGCCGAAATTGGCAAGCGTCCCGTCACGGCGATGCTCGACCCGTACAATCCGTCAGGCTCGACCATGTACGTCAGCTTCAACACCTCGAAGCGCAGCCGGTGGGAGACCGACGCTCGCAAATGTCACGTCAACCGGGTCATTCTCGACAGCGATTGGGAGGCCGAATTCTGCCGGGTGGTCGAATCGCATCCGAAGGTGAGGGCTTACGTCAAGAACCACAACCTCGGTCTCGAAGTGCCGTACCGCTACGGCTCCGGTATGCGGCGCTACCTGCCGGACTTCATCGTGCTCGTTGACGACGGCCATGGCAGTGACGACCTCCTGCATCTCATTGTCGAAGTCAAAGGCTACCGCCGCGAGGATGCCAAGGAGAAGCGCTCGACGATGGAGACCTACTGGATTCCGGCGGTCAACAATCTCGGCACTTACGGACGATGGGCATTCGCGGAGCTTACCCAGCCTTACACCTTCGAGCTGGATATGGGCAAACAGATCGAAGAGGCTTTCAGCAGGATGCTCGAACAGGCATCGGCTGTTCAATCAGAGGGAGCGACGAGCAATGCCTGATCTGCCGCTGAACATCTTTATCAGCAGTGTTCAGAAAGAATTTGCTGCCGAGCGCACTGCACTGAAAGAGTATCTTCGGGGCGATCCGCTCATGCGCCGGTTTTTCGAGTGCTTTGTTTTTGAAGACGAGCCCGCCGCCGATCAGCGGGCAGATCAGTGCTATCTCGACGAGGTCGATCGTTGCGACATCTATCTCGGCATGTTTGGCGATGAGTATGGCTGGGAAGATGCTGAGGGCATTTCGCCAACGCACCACGAATTCAATCGGGCTACCGAAAAGGACAAGAGCCGTCTCATCTACGTCAAGGGTGCCGATGACACGATTCGGCACCAGAAAATGCAAGCACTGATCAACAATGCGGCCAGCAGCCTCATCCGGCGCCGGTTCAATTCTCCCGAAGAGCTTGTCGCCGCCGTGTATGCCAGTCTTGTCAGGATTCTCGAAGAGCGCGAGCTGATCCGTTTCGGCCCGTTCGATGCTACATTCTGCCGGAATGCATCCATTGACGATCTCGACGAAGAAAGGATTACCCGTTTTCTCGGAGTTGCCCGCCGGGGCCGGAGCTTTCCATTGCCGGAGAATACGAAGCCGCATGATGTGCTTGTTCACCTCAACCTGCTCGACAAGGAACGTCCGACCAATGCGGCTATCCTGCTGTTCGGCAAACAGCCGCAGCGTTTTCTGATTACCTCCGAAGTGAAATGCGCCCATTTCCACGGCTACGAAGTGGAAAAACCCATTCCCTCATATCAGGTGTACAAAGGCACGGTTTTCGAACTTGTCGATCAGGCCAAGGATTTCGTGCTTTCAAAAATCGATCTCTGGGTGGGGACACGCGCTGAAAGCACCCGGGTGCCGACGAAATACGAGATACCGCAGGAAGTGGTTGCCGAAGCCATTGTTAACGCCGTCGTGCATCGCGATTACACCAGTAAAGCGAGTGTAGAGGTCATGCTCTTCAAGGATCGGCTCGAAGTCTGGAATCCCGGCACCTTGCCGCCGACCCTGACGCTCGAAAAACTGCGCGGCCCGCACGCATCTTTACCACACAATCCGCTGATTGCCGAGCCGATGTACCTGACCAAATACATCGAGCGCATGGGCACCGGCATCCGCGACATGATCCGTCGATGCAAAAAAGCCGATCTGCCGGAACCGGAAATCACGATTGACGGCGGATTCTGGGTGCTGACGATACGGAGGAAAAAATCTGGCTCAGAAACTCAAGTCACAGGGCAAGTCACAGGGCAAGTCACAGGGCAAGTCACAGGGCAAGTCACAGGGCAAGTCACAGGGCAAGTCACAGGGCAAGTCAGGCAGTTATTAAGTGTTGCGCAGGGTGATATGTCACGCAAAGAGATGATGACAGCATTGAGTCTGTCGAGTAGAGATAATTTCGAAAAGCTCTATCTGCGACCGGCTCTGGTGGCAGGATTTCTTGAACTGACGATACCAGGCAAGCCGAAAAGCCGCTTACAGAAATATCGTATGACATCGAAAGGAAAAGAGCTTCTGCAATCGCTCGATCAGAAAAGGATGTAGCTATGATTTTTTTCAAGTAAACAAGACCGTTCAAGGCCCATGATGAGGCCGAAGAAACTGAATAAGTCGGAACCAAGACGGTACCAGGTCTGCATCAGGTAGGCGCCAGTTAGACGAACAAGCTACCGAACAAGTAACCGTAACAAGTCGAGGCCCATGATGAGGTCCATGATGAGGCCCAAGTCGCGAAATCAAATCCATTATGGCAAAAAAGCAATCGTTACCTCTTGACGTCGAGATTTTCAGGCACGACGAGGCGACACGCAAAAACATCCCGACCGCCGAGCACCAGTCGGTCATGGAAAAGGATGAGCAAAGCCCTGTAAGAGTGGTCTATGAACGCCGGAACCGCGACCTCGATCCGCAACTTGTGTGGCGCGGCAAGGATGAGCAGGACTGGTCGGATCTCGTCGTTCCGGCTCCGCCGCTCTATATTCAGGAGAAGGTGCACCCAAAGGTGCTGATCGACGATTTGATGCGCCGCAGCAGGGCCGATGCGAAGGCCGCCGAGGCGCAGTTCGACTTGTTCGCCGATTTCAACGGTTTGCCGGACGAGGACGCCAAAACCGAGTTCTACCAGCACGATGCGCATTGGGCGAACCGCATGATTCTCGGCGACAGTTTGCAGGTGATGGCGAGCCTTGCCGAGCGCGAGGGGCTTCGCGGCAAGGTGCAGTGCATTTACATCGATCCGCCCTACGGCATCAGGTTCAACTCGAACTTCCAGTGGTCAACCACCAGCCGCGACGTGAAGGATGGCAACACCGACCACATCACCCGCGAACCCGAGCAGGTCAAGGCGTTCCGCGACACCTGGCGCGACGGCATCCACTCGTATTTGACCTATCTGCGCGACCGCCTGACCGTTGCGCGGGATTTGCTGACCGAATCCGGCTCGATCTTCGTGCAGATCGGCGACGAGAACGTGCATCGGGTGCGGGCGGTGATGGATGAGGTTTTCGGGGATGAAAATTTCGCTGCTCAGATATACTTTTTAAAGACAACGGGAAAAGGAAGTCGATTTCTTGATCCATCAGGTGATTACATTCTTTGGTATACCAAGAATGCGTCTGAAAGTAAAGTTCATCAAATATTTGCCTTCCGGTCTGAGCAAACGCTGGAAGAACAGTACAACATGGCTTCAATAGATAATTGTAATTATCGAAGGTTAAGCCAAAATGAGCTTCGAAATCCATCGTTAATTCCAATAAATGGCAGACGCTTTATGCCGTCGAGTATTTATTCTGATAGCGGCGGACAGACAACAAGCTATGTTTACGATCACAATGGTCAGAGATTTGAAGCTTTACGAGGATATTTTTGGAGAACTACTCAAGAAGGTCTTGATCGCTTAAATAAAGCTAATCGCCTTTGTGTTATCGGAAAGTATATAAGATACCGAATGTATGGTGATGACTACCCAATCGTCCGGATTACGAATTATTGGGATGATGTTCGAGCGGGTGGTTTTGGTGAAGCTAAAATCTATGTTGTTCAGACGGCGGCTGATGTTATCCAGCGTTGCATTCTTATGTCAACTGATCCCGGCGATCTTGTGATCGATCCGACGTGTGGTTCGGGGACGACGGCTTTTGTGGCGGAGCAGTGGGGGAGGCGGTGGATTACCGTCGATACTTCCCGCGTGGCACTGGCTCTGGCGCGGGCGCGCATCATGGGGGCGCGGTACTCGTACTACCTGCTTGCCGACAGCCGCGACGGGCAGCTCAAGGAGGCGGAAGTCACCCATTCGGCTCCGTCGTCGCAGCCGACGCGGGGCGACATCCGGCACGGATTTGTCTATGAGCGCGTGCCGCACATCACGCTGAAATCGATTGCCAACAACGCCGAAATCGACGTCATCTGGGAGCGGCATCAGGAGCAGCTCGAACCGCTCCGCCAGAAGCTCAACCAGGCGCTCGGCAAAGCGTGGCGGGAGTGGGAAATTCCGCGCGAAGCGGGCGAAAAATGGCCCGAAGACGCGCGTCGTCTGCACGCCGAATGGTGGGAAGAGCGCATCCGGCGGCAGCGGGAGATCGACGCCTCCATCGCCGCAAAAGCCGATTTTGAATATCTTTACGACAAACCGTACATCGACCGGAAGAAGGTGCGCGTCGCCGGGCCGTTCACCGTCGAAAGCCTCTCGCCGCACCGCGTGCTCGGCGTCGATGAAGAGGACGAACTCATCGACTCGCTCGCCGAAACCGGCAGCGGCTACGACGACCAGCAGAGCTTCGTTTCGATGATTCTCGAAAACCTCCGAACCTCCGGCGTTCAGCAGGCGAACAAGAGCGACAAGATCGATTTCACTTCGCTCACCCCGTGGCCCGGCGACCTCGTCTGCGCCGAAGGGCGCTATCTCGAAGCCGACGGCACAACCGAGCGCCGCGCGGCCATCTTCATCGGCCCGGAATTCGGCACCGTCTCCCGCCCCGACCTCGTTGGAGCCGCCCGCGAAGCCGGAGATGCCGGATTTGACGTGCTCATAACCTGCGCCTTCAACTACGACGCGCACTCCTCCGAATTCAGCAAGCTCGGCAGAATCCCCGTCCTCAAAGCCCGCATGAACGCCGACCTGCACATGGCCGATGACCTCAAGAACACCGGCAAAGGCAATCTCTTCGTGATCTTCGGCGAACCCGACATCGACATCATCGACGCAGGAAACAATCAGGTTCAGGTCAAGGTCAACGGCGTGGACGTCTTCCATCCCAACACCGGCGAAGTGCGCAGCGACGGAGCCGAAGGCATAGCCTGCTGGTTCATAGACACTGACTACAACATGGAATCCTTCTTCGTTCGCCAAGCCTACTTCCTCGGCGCAAACGATCCCTACAAAGCCCTGAAAACAACGCTGAAATCCGAAATCAACGAACAAGCCTGGTCAACCCTGAACAGCAATATTTCAAGACCGTTCGACAAACCGCAAACCGGAAGAATTGCCGTCAAGGTAATCAATCATCTGGGTGATGAAGTGATGAAAGTATATAAGGTCGGGTAATTTAACCTGAAAAATTCATCACCCGTGCGTATGTGAAGATCGGTTTTTTTGAAACCAACATCGATCTGTGCTACCATGACGAAGGGAGTCTTGGGGACGTAGATCCGTAAATCAAAATACTCCTGTAAAGGCATTTCTCTCCCCTCTCATACCTTGATGGCAGGGGAATGCAAAGCCGCAGGGAACGAGACCCGTTGCCTTGCAGTTTACCTGCTGATTCCGGAACTGTGCTGGAGGTTGCGGTTGTGCCCGTCAGATTGTCAATGTGTTTTCATTCTCGCCTTACTGAATCTTCAAAACGCTCAACAGTGTTGAGAGAAGTGCGTCCGAGAGAGTCTCAGCGGAGTCTTCCGGACGTAAGTGACAGAGGAGACTGAACATCTTTTTCATCCTGTTTGAAAGGTGTCGTGGTCGTGAACCCTGAACGAAGCGTTTGCGATGCAAGGAAGGGTGATACTTGATGACCGGGATCGTTGCCTCAGGTGACGGTTCGGGGAATCGAGTGCATGGGCTAAGCCAGGAGCTGCACGCATCGGATTCCTGACATTTGTC
>Ga0172362_10005441_pt1 | contig 11032 bp, 9 predicted proteins | sample LakKivs1_kivu2a2_FD_114534 | JGI IMG/M metagenome (GOLD analysis project Ga0172362, IMG submission 114534) | Sediment microbial communities from Lake Kivu, Rwanda - Sediment s1_kivu2a2 | ecosystem: Environmental > Aquatic > Freshwater > Lake > Sediment | place: Rwanda: Western Province, Lake...
AGGGCAAGCAAAATGCCGGCAATTGTGAACTGCTTTACCGCATATCCTGCAAGGTGCAGGGGAATCTGGTCCAGCAGCATCTTGGCCGGCACAGCAAACAAAGCACCCCGGTATTGCCTGACCAGGACATGATCAATGAAAGCGGAGAATGTCGACGGATTACTCCAGTTGTGTGCCGGATGCGCAGCTGCCCTCATGATGATGAAAAAATTCAACGACCAGCCAAGGACAAAAAGCACCGTGAGTTTAAGCACGACACCTCTTTTCGGAAGGAGTTCAGCGTCGGCAAAAAACATCAGATATACCGCAGCAGGCACAAGTATGACCATGGAAGGATGATGCGCAAAACTCAACCCCAGGAAAAAGGCAAACAATCCCGCATATTTTGTCTTTCCTTCCCGGTGCCAGCACAGAAGCAGGTAAATCAGCAGCGCTGCAAAAAATGCATTCATTGAATATTTTTCTGCGATCCCCGAATACAGCCAGATCTGTCTGGAAAACGCCAGGCACATTGCTGCGACAACGCCGCCCAGCCAGCCGATGCCGGAACGGAAAGCTATAAGATAAACCAGGGCTGATGCACCTGCGCCGAAAAACGCCGACATCAGGTTAATCCGTGAAGCGATTGAGCCTGCCGGAAGGAATGTGAAAATTTTTCCGAGGATGGAAAAAAGCGGAAAGCCCGGAGGATGTGCAACGCCCAGGAACCATGCAGAAGCAATCATGTCGCCTGTATCATGGAAATCCACGCCGCGGGAAAGCGTCGACAGATACACCGTCAGCACAGCCAGAAACACCGCGGCAATTCCTGCTTCCCGTCGCCTCTTCATAAAATTATTATACACCAATAAATAGGTAACTGTCCCTACTTATTTAACATGGGGACGAAAACAACGGGGATGATTGATTCTTCGCGTATTTTTCCGTTGATTTTGGTGAGGCGTTTCAATTCCTGGGAAAAAGTGCCTACAGGAATAACCAGATGCCCGCCTTCAGCCAGCTGTTCAATTAACGGCTGGGGTACCTCTGCCGGCGCGCATGTCACAATTATACCGTCGAACGGAGCATATTCCTTCCACCCGATATAGCCGTTGCCTGTCCTCACGGTTATATTTTTGTATCCTGCCGCCTTGAGAGTTGTTTCCGCCCTTTTTGCCAGCGTGTCGATGATTTCCACGGTGTAAACTTCCCTGCACAATCCTGCAAGTATAGCCGCCTGATATCCTGAACCTGTTCCGATTTCCAGAACCTTCTCGCTGCCCCCGAGTTCCAGCAGTTGGGTCATCAGGGCAACGATATACGGCTGGGAAATAGTCTGTCCTTCTCCTATCGGCAGAGGATAATCACTGTATGCCTCGTCCCTGAGTTTCTCCGGCACGAAAAGATGCCGCGGTGTTTTCCGCATTGCATCCAGAACCCTGCGATCGGTTATGTCCCTGGCTTCAAGCTGGGTTCTGACCATTCTTCCGCGGTCACCCTCAAATAAATCCGTTTGCTGTTCTGTCACTATATTTTCCTCTTTCACATGTGCCGATGTTTTCTGAGTATCCTCGTTGCATCCCGACACAAAAAACATAAGTGAGATTATGACGGTTAATCCGAATTTTGAAATTTCGTTTCCTCCGGGAAGCAGAAGTTAAAACCGTTGCTACGCTGTAAGTTCCGTGCCTATTCCCTTATCGGTAAAAATTTCCAGCAGAATCGCATGCTTGAGGGACCCGTCGAGTATGTGCACCTTCTTCACTCCGGCGTTGATTGCCTTAACGCAGCAATTCGCTTTCGGTATCATTCCGCCCACGATAATTTTCTTCTTTATCATCTCGGGAATCCGTTTAACAGGAAGAGTCGAGATTAATTCTTTCCCCTTTAAAATCCCGGGCGTATCCGTAAGCAATATGAGCTTTTCCACCTTTAATGTCGAAGCTATCTCCGCGGCAGCAGTATCGGCATTGATGTTCAGTGTCTCACCCTTTGCAGAAATTCCGATCGGCGCAATCACCGGAATAAACTGCTTCAGGTCAAGGGCATCCAGGACTTTTGAATGGATTTTCTCGATTTCACCGACAAAACCAAGGTCGACGCCTCCCTTCGGCGGAATTTTCTGCGCGGCAATCAGGTGTCCGTCCTTTCCGCTCAGTCCGACTGCCTGCCCGCCGTGGCGGTTTATGGCGGCGACGATTTCCTTGTTGATGCTCCCTGCCATAACCATCTCCACAACTTCAATGGTTTCTTTGTCTGTCACGCGCAGTCCGTCGACGAATTTCGGCTTCAATCCCAGCCTGTCCATCATTTCCGAAATCTGCGGCCCTGCACCATGAACAATCACAGGGTTGATGCCCACGTATTTCAGGAGAACGATATCCTGGGCGAATGATTCCTTCAGTTCCTCGCTGATCATAGCTTTTCCGCCGTATTTAATCAGGAATGTCCTGCCGGCAAACTGCCGGATATACGGCAGGGCTTCTATCAGGATTTCTGCTTTTGCGACAATTTTTTTCATGGATTTTTCAATTATACCCTATATTTTCCCGGGTGTAAATCCGCGTCATTCCACTGTAACGCTTTTTGCAAGGTTCCTGGGCCTGTCAACGTCGCAGCCCCGCTCCAGGGCGATATAATAAGCAAACATCTGCAGCGGTACGACTGTCAGCATCGGCGAGATGTACTCCGGGCATTCAGGAACGTAAATCACCGCATCGGCAACATTCCTGACTTCTTCATCTCCTTCGGTCGCCACAGCCAGGATTTTCCCTTTCCTGGCCCTGACTTCATGCACGTTGCTCAGCATCTTGTTGTAGAGCTCTCCCTTCGTCAGAATGCACACCACCAGAACTTTATCGTCGACCAGCGCAATCGGACCGTGCTTGAACTCGCCTGCAGGATATCCCGCCGAATGCAGGTACGAGATTTCTTTCAACTTGAGCGCACCTTCCAGGGCAGTCGGATAGTTGAGCCCCCGTCCCAGAAAAATGACAAGCGGCGACTGGCTGTACTTTTTGGCGTATTCGGGTATCATGCTGCTTTTCTTCAGGATTTTTTCAATGTACCCGGGAACTTTCTTTATATCTTCAAGCACATCCTTTACCTGGCTTTCGTTCAGTGTCCATTTTATCCTGGACAGATAAATCGTGAACAGATACAGGTTGACCAGCTGGGAGATATATGCCTTGGTGGACGCAACCCCGATTTCAGGCCCTGCCATTAAATCGATGGCGCAGTCGGATTCCTTCGCAATGGTGCTGTTCATCACGTTTACAAACGACAGAACCTTTGTGAAATGGCTCTTTACTTCCCGTATTCCTGCCAGGGTATCCGCTGTTTCTCCTGACTGCGAAAGAGCGACAACCAGCGTATCGCCCTCCATAATAGGGTTCCTGTATCTGAATTCAGAAGAAATTTCCGCTTCTGCCGGAATTTTTGCGAATTTTTCCAGGAGGACCTTCCCTATCAAACCTGCGTGCCAGGAAGTTCCGCATGCCTGTATGATGATTCTGCCGACCTTTGCCAGCGCCTCGCGTTTTATCGTCCTCTCCTTGAAATGCACAAGGTTGTCGGCTCCGACCCTTTCAGAGATTATTTTCTGCGCAACCTGCGGCTGTTCGTGGATTTCCTTGAGCATGAAATGCCTGAAATTCTGCTTTTCGTATTGTACGGGCGCGGTATCCAGAACAACAGGCTCCCGCTTGACCTGTTCTCCGCTGTAATTGAAAATCTTAACCTCCGACCTTGAAATCACCCCTACTTCACCGTCGTTCAGAAAAATCGCATTCCTGGTATGCGTCAGAAGCGGACTTATGTCGGAAGCCACCATGTTTTCCCTGTTGCCGAGTCCGATGACAAGAGGACACTTATTCCGCACGGTGTAAATTTTGTCGGGTTCTATCTCCGAGATAACCGCGAGCGCATAGGAACCGTCCAGCCTGTTCACTGTCTTCAGCACCGCCTCCAGAAAATTCATTTTTCCGGCATACGATTCAATCAGATGCGGCACAACCTCGCTGTCAGTCTCGGAAACGAAAACATGCCCGGCTTTTATAAGTTCTTCCTTGAGAGAAATGTAGTTTTCTATGATTCCGTTGTGCACAACGGCAATCTTCTGTTCGCAGTCCAGGTGCGGATGCGCGTTGTTTTCCGTGCTTTCTCCGTGGGTTGCCCACCTTGTGTGGCCGATGCCGATATTTCCTCCAAGGGGCGACTGCTTCAGGCTCTGGTCCAGAAATTTTATTTTTCCTACAGTTTTCCTGAAAAACAGTCCGCCTTCGGAAATGGTCGCAATTCCTGCTGAATCATAACCGCGGTATTCCAGCCTTTCCAGCCCGACAAGCAAAACAGAATCAACGAATTTTTCTCCGATATACCCCATTATTCCGCACATATTTCCTCCTTACACGGGCAGCCCATCACACGTAATCCATACTGTTTTTCATTTTGCCGCGTTCATTTCTCTACGCCTTTCAGGATTTCTCTGAGTGTGTCGCAGAATTCCTGCTGTATCCAGATTATATTCCATACTGTGTTTCTTGTGAAGAAAAATATTTCCGGCTTTTCACCGGTTTTCCTGCTGCTCAGGTTTTCCCGGAGACAGAGCTTTGATTTTGTATTTAGCTACGAGGCCTGAAAATTCAAAACTTTTATTCAACTCTCCGATAAAACGCCCGTATTTTTTGTCGTCGAACAATTCATCGAATTTATTGTAACCTTTCTGGAAGCTTTTCTCGTAATATTCCAGGGCTTTCTTTTTATCGTGCTTTGCCTTCCAGAAATAAGTACCGAGGTTCAGGCAGGAAAACGGGTCGTTGCTGTCAATGTCCATCGCCTTTTGAAAATCAGCCATGGCTTTTTCCCAATTCGCTGTCTCAAGATATGCCAGTCCCCGATTGTTATAGGCTGCGACGAGCTTCGGATCAATCATTATTGCCTGGTCATAATTCTGGATAGCCAGATTATAAAGTTTTTTATTAAACAAAGCATTCCCGCGGCCGCAATAGCTTAAACTTACGGATGGTTGAGAATTAAACTGTATGGCACTGCTGTAGTTTTTGATTGCTTCATCATAGTCGTCCTTTGCGAACAAAGCATTTCCGCGGTTGTAGAATGCCTCTGCATAATACGGATTAAGTTTTATTGCCTCGTCGTAATCCTGGATTGCCGCATCATAATTACCCTTGTGATTACCCTTGGTGTAATAGATAAGTCCGCGACCGCAGTAAGCATCCGCATCTTTCGGGTTAAGCTGGATAGCCATGTTGTAATTTATGATTGCCTCATAATACATGCCTTTACTGTAATAAACAAGCCCGAGGTTGTAGTAAGCATCTGCCAATTCAGGAAGTATTTCTACGGTTTTGCTGTAATCCGCAAGTGCTTTGTCGAAATCTCCCTTGGTGAAATAAACAAGACCGCGGTTAGTATAGGCATCTGCGGATTCCGGATCAATCTCTATTGCCCTGCCATATTCCCTGATTGCTTCATCATAGTCGCCTTTTTCATAATATACAAACCCGAGGCTTGTATGTGCAAGCGAGAGTTTCGGGTTAATATCTATTGCCCTGGCAAAATTCTTCACTGCCTCGTCATAATTGTTTTTCTTCTGATAAGCCTTCCCCATGTTGTTGTATGCTTCTGAATACTCCGGATTGATTTCAATCGCCTGCTTATAATCCTGAATTGCCCTGTCGCAGTTACCCATACCATAAAACGCAAGTCCGCGGTTGTAATAAGCCTTTGCATATTGCGGGTTAAGTTCTATGGCTTTTGAATAGTCCTGGATTGCCTCTCCATATTTCCCCTTATCTGAATAAACATTGCCGCGGTTGTTATATGACTCGGCATATGCCGGGTTAACTTCGATGGCTTTGTTAAAGTCCTGAATCGCCAGATCGTATTTCTTTTTTTCGTAATAATCTATTCCGCTCAGGTTGCTGGCGACTTCCTGCCTGGGAGCGCATCCGGAAATCCAGAGTACCGGGATTACACAGCAGGCAAAAATTATTTTTTCAAATGTTTTCAGCATGGCTTCATCCCTCCGGACTGTAAATGTTTTTTTGAACCGCCCGGTTTATCTGTTCAACGGGTATCTTTTTCTTGAGGGAAATTTTCTTCAGGTCTTCGTATTCCGGCGAAAAGCGCTTTTTCCCGCCGGGCAGATAGCCGACCTTGACTCTGACATTTCCCCATGGAGTTTTTGCTATTACGGTTTTTCTCTGCAATTTCCGGCGGTGCGCCTGATATACCCTCAGGCCAAAGGTCGGAGTTTCGTTTAAAATGAGCTCCGACATTTCTTCTGATTTTGACGGTTCTGAAATAACGCAGAGCAGTATTCCGGGCCTGTTTTTCTTCATTATCACCGGGCACAGCGAAACATCCAGCGCCCCTGCTTTAAACAATTTTTCCATCAGGACATCGTAAATCTGCGGGTTTGCATCGTCGATGTTGCATTCAATGACGGCAACCGTGTCCTTTTCCGGTTCTCCGGCTGTTTCGCCGATTGTCAGCCGCAGGAAGTTGGCAAGAGCGCCGAGATTCTGCCTTCCTGCGCCGTATCCTGTCTTCAGAACCTTCATAAGCGGACGCTGCCTGAATTCAGCCAGTGAGGTGATAATCGCAGCGCCCGTCGGAGTTACAAGTTCTGCTTCAGGGCCTGCGGAATAAACCTGTATTCCCTTCAGCAGTTCAAGCGTCGCAGGCGCAGGCACCGCAAAGGTCCCGTGGGAAAACGAAACACTGCCTGAGCCGACATTCAAAGGCGAACAGTAAATTCTTTCCAGGCCGAGCAATTCCATTCCCAGCACTGCTCCTGCTACATCTATAAGAGTATCCATCGAACCCATTTCATGGAAATGCAGGCGGTCGACACGAACTCCGTGGACTTTTGCCTCTGCTCCGGCAAGCCGGAAAAATATTTTCCCGGTTTTTTCTTTTGCCGCAGCACTCAGCCTGCTTTTCCTGATTATACGCAGAGCATCCCTGAGCCTGGGGACAGACACAGCCTTTCCGGAAAGTTCAATGTCGATTTTTGTACCCTGACACCCTGACCGTCTGACTTTTCCTCCGGTTATGTTCCAGCCGCCGACATTGAGTTTTTTCAATTCCTTCCGCAGTGCAGGCAGTTCCAGACCGGCATCCACCATCGCCCCGAGGATCATGTCGCCTGAAATCCCCGCAGAAGCGTCAAAATATCCTGTCCGCATTACACCCTCCATTTACTGATTATACTCTCATCATAATCATTTTTCACTGTAAACGTGCTCATCCTTCCGATGTTCTCAACGTTGAAGGTAACCTTTTCCCCTTTTGCAGCGTCGCTGAACCTTGCAATTAGCTGTCCTGCGGTTTGCAGCGCTGCTCCGTCCGCATTCCCCTCAATCAAAGCCGAAGGACCCTTGTGGCTGTCCGTATCCAGGAAAACGCGTCCTGTTTTATGCGCTGCCAGGGATTCGTTTTCCGCCAGGTTCCTGCCAACAATCACTTTCACATTTTCTGCAACCCGGAAATGGCGTCCCAGCCGCACCAGTTCGGCATCTTCAACGGTAATACGCCTGTGTTTTAAAATATCCCTGACTCTTCTTCCGATATTTTCATCCGTAAGAAGGCATCCTCCTGCAGGCTGCGGATATATTTCAATGCCCGACCGCACCGCAAGTTCTATCTGTCCGTGCCTGGTCCTTCCCCTGAAATCAAAGAGTTTTGTCCGGTCAACCCAGCCCGTCCTTTCAGGCAGGGTCTCAGGCAGAAGTTTTGCCGAAAGCGGCCTCAGCAGCCGGTCAGACAGTCCGCTCTCCTTCTCAATCAATTTTAAGGCAGGCAGGGTTTGCGACATCGGACGCTGTCCGAGCACCTCGCCTGTTACGATAAATTCCGCCTTCCTGGCTGTCATTTCCTTTCCCGCTTTTTTCAGCATAAAAGCATGGCAGTCAATGCAGGGGTTTGCGGATTTTCCGAAACCGTGCGCAGGATTTGACAAAATTTCCAGGAATTCCTGCCGGATGTCAATTATTTCAACCTGCACGCCAATCTGTTCAGGCACCTTAAATGCTTTCCCGTAATCTGCCGTGCTGTAACCGTGCTCAAAATGCAGGCCTGTAACATTTATACCCTGGTCTTTTATAACCTTCGCAGCCAGAAGACTGTCCAGCCCGCCTGATATCAGTGCTATTGCGTTCATATTTTCAACTTCAGCAGCACATATGTCACTGCCCGTTTGAAAAAATACACTTTCATAATGATATTTCCGACGATATTCCGCTTCGACCTGATTGCCTTCTGACGGCAGACCTCCTGACAGCACAGACAGCCCAGGCACCTTGCATAGTCTATTACTGCTTTTTTGTCTTTCATCACGATTGCTCCTGCAGGGCATCTGGAAAAACAATCACTGCATCCGATACATTTACGCTGTATTACAGCGGGTCTGACTCTTAACTGTCCGGCAGCCTTCTTAAGAATATTTGACGGGATATATTCATACCATGGCGGAGCAGGCAGACTGATTTTTTTTAATCTTACAGAAACGATCGATTCTCCCTTTATTTCAATTTTTTCTATATCCCCGGTGCCGAGTTCGCGCTGCGTCGACAGTTTTGTGCTCAGGACTTGCTCCGGTTTAAGGCCCATAATTTCTCCGGCAACAGCATCCACTGCCACTGCATCAGCGCCGGCGATAACCAGTCCGATATTTACCGGTTTGCCTGCCATCGGTCCCTCACCTTCCATCCCGGTGATTGCGTCGACTATATTCAAATGCGGTTTTACCAGGGAATACAGGTCGACAAGCAGTTCGCTGAATTCTGCGCCTCCGGGGCAGAGTCTGTGGCCATTGACCCTTGTCGCAAAAGGGAAAAAACCGTATATGTTTTTTACGGCATTGGTCAGAAGAGTCGCGGCATGCGTCTTCAATTTCGGCAGGTTTATTATGCAGTCTGCCTTGCAAACAATCTCGGGGACCGCTGCCGACCTTATCCATCTGTTTTCCGGATTGCCGGCCTGTCTGTGCTTCACATGCTTCAGATTGACAAGCTCCACGTTCATTTTTCTGCAGACGTCTTCAATACCCGAGACCGTGAAGTTTTCTTCTATATCATCGCCGACCACAGGCAATACGCCTGATTCCTTAACGAGATGCAGGACTGCTTCCAGGAAAACAGGGTGAGTCGTAACCGCGCATTCCGGCTTCACGGCAGCCAGGTGGTTGATTTTTATGAACACTTTCGCTCCAGGCTTGAAAAATTTTTGAAAACCGCCGAGCAACTGTATGCTCTGCCTTACGGCCGGAAGAACTTTCTCCGGCTGATATCCGCTGCAGCGGACGACTGAAACAACTGCGCTCTCAGACATTCAACTGTGCCTGCACACTGTTTACCTTTGCCTTTTCAAGCCATACCTGTTTCTCGGCAAATTTCACATCTTCCGGGACCAGCATATTTCCCCTTGCAATGGCTTCGTCGAAAGCAGACACTGCTTCTTTGTGGAAACCCGACTTCAGAAAGTTCTCCCCTGCTCTGCAGAATCCCTCTATTGCTCCGCTGTCGAACATTTTCTCAAAAAGCCCTGCTACACCATCATCGCCCAGCATTTTCTCAAAAAGCTCCTTTTCCAGCAGGATACACCTGATAAGCCGGTCGTTTTCCCTGTAATACCTCAGCACTGCTTCAAGAAGGTGCAGGGCATCCCTGTATAACTCTTCGAGTTCCTTTGTCTTTTCAGGCAGCCCGAGTTTTGCCTCGTCGACAATCTGCAGACTGTGCCTCAGAAAATCCTTTTCCGGTTCTGCCAGTTTTCTTGTTTCTGCCTGCTTTGAAAACGCAGCATACCTCGGTTCGTAGCTCTGCAGTACATATATATATTCCTTCAGGTGCAGCATCTCATGGAAGATTGAGCCGACGATCAAATCGAAAAGATCGTCGACGCCCACATCGCTTACGGAACTTGCCAGGTCGTGAACGGCATTCTTCAGGTGGTAGAGCCGCGGTCCGAGGTCGTTTATTTTCTCGAAATTATACTTTTGCTCCGACTTGTATCTTACGGCCTCTGCCTGGAAATCCAGAAAAATCCTGTAAAAATTCATAACAATATCGCAAATGTCCATTTTTATCTCTCCCGTATTTTAACCTGCAAGCCGTCATATGCCAGAGCCATGCCCGGCGACAACAGCTTATTTGTCTTTTCGTGTTCAAGGCGATGACAGATGTGCGTAAAGTATGCTTTCACCGGGTTCAGATTCCTGGAGACCTCTATTGCTTCTGTTACGCTGAAATGCGTCGGATGAGGTTCAAACCTTAAGGCATTCAGGACCAGAACCTCCAGACCTGCAAGCAATTCCATTGATTTAGCGCTTATTCTGCTGGCATCGGTGACATAGCCGAAATTCCCTATCCTGTATCCAAGGATGCCGAGTCCGCCGTGTTTCACCGGCACAGGAATGACTTTCAGCCCCTTGACCCTGAACGGTCCGTTTACAACCTTCAAATCCAGATGCGGTTTTCCTCCCCCTTCCTGGGTGGCGGAAAAAGCATATTTGAAAATTCTCCTGATGCCTGCAATGGTTATCCTGTTGCCGAAGCAACCAATCTTTAAAGAAGTATACTGCGGAGTAAAAACCCGGATATCGTCCAGCCCGAAAACATGGTCGGCATGGGCATGCGTAAAGAGTATTGCGTCTATGTGTTCTATTTTATTGCAGAGTGCCTGCTCCCGGAAATCTGTTGTTACATCTATAATAATTGAAACATTCCCGGATTCAACAAGAACAGACGACCTGGAACGCGTGTTTTTAGGGTTTTTTGACCTGCATACAGGGCAATCGCAGTTAATCACCGGAACACCGTGAGACGTACCTGTGCCGAGAAAAGTTATCCTCATTTGGAAAAATTATAGCATTAAAAATCCGGACAGTCACCTGTTTTTTTGTGTAATGTAATCCCAATATAGTAATGTCCTATTATACCAATTTAGAAATGTCCTAAGGATGGTTATTGTAGTACCCTGAGTTTAAGGGGGAAACGATGACCGGAAAGGACATAATAGTAATGAAACC
>Ga0172362_10005442_pt1 | contig 11029 bp, 4 predicted proteins | sample LakKivs1_kivu2a2_FD_114534 | JGI IMG/M metagenome (GOLD analysis project Ga0172362, IMG submission 114534) | Sediment microbial communities from Lake Kivu, Rwanda - Sediment s1_kivu2a2 | ecosystem: Environmental > Aquatic > Freshwater > Lake > Sediment | place: Rwanda: Western Province, Lake...
AACGCCAACTATTACCGTAACACCAGCAATAACACCTTCAGAGACTGTTACACCAACAGTAACACCAACAGTAACAATAACGCCAACTATTACCGTAACACCAACAGTAACACCAACAAATACAGTTACACCAACCCCGTCCCCTGCTCAAAACTGTAGCGAGCCTCTTACAGTGGTAAGATGGGTAATATTTAACCCTTACAATGATACAGACCCATCAACTTTAGGTGACGCTGTAGTTAACTATACTCTACAAAATAATTCAGGTAGCTCAACATTTGGTTCTTCATTACCTGGTGGAACAAATGTAGCTCCAGGTGCTGATGGTCAAGATCCTCCTGGTACTAAAGTTACTCTTGGAACAACTAGTGATTGTTGTACAGCTCCATATACTGGTATTTTATATTACACATTTTCTTGGACAAATAGCCTTGGTGTTCCTCGAACTGCTCGAGATTATCCAGATTATGATAACGAAGAAAACTACTGTAGTTGGGCAGCGTCATTACCTATAGAGAGTGGTTTACCAACATTTACTTTAACTCTTAGCTAATTGAAAAATAATTAAGGTGGTATAAATCCTCGTATGAGTTCCGCCTCTAACGATAAGATTTTTTGCCAAATAGCTGCATATAGAGATCCACAACTAATCCCAACGCTTAGAAGCATGATTGACAATGCTTCTAATCCAGACAATCTAGTATTTTGTGTTGCCTGGCAACGAGATAAGAGGGATGAATTTGATAATCTTGAACCTTTTAAACAAGATCCAAGATTTATTATAATTGAAATACCTGCTTTAGAGAGTAAAGGAGCCTGTTGGTCTCGTAATTTAATTCAGCAGAGATATAATAATGAAGGTTACACCCTTCAAATTGATAGCCACATGCGTTTTGTAAAAGACTGGGACACAAAATGTATTGGTATGATCAAGCATCTGCAAGAGTCTGGGTATGAAAAGCCTCTTTTGACTGGGTATGTAAGTTCTTTTGATCCTGATGATGATACAAAGTTTGTAAAAGAGCCTTGGAAGATGAAGTTTGATAGATTTATCCCGGAAGGGGCAGTATTTTTCTTGCCAGAAACAATTGATGAGTGGCAACATTTAACATCACCAGTCAAAGCCAGGTTTTATTCTGCCCATTTTTGCTTTACACTAGGCGCAATGTGTCAAGAGGTTCCACATGACCCTAATTATTATTTTCATGGAGAAGAAATTTCAATTGCTGTAAGAGCATTTACTCATGGCTATGACTTATTTCACCCGCATATGATTATTTGCTGGCACGAATATACCCGCAAGGGTAGAACCAAGCATTGGGACGACCATGTAGAAACTAAGGAAGAAAAAGTATCATGGGTTGATAGAAATAATGAATGTCATAAACGCAATAGATGTCTATTTAGTATGGATGGGGAGAAGAATGAATCTATTGAATGGGGTAATTACGGTTTTGGTACTAAGAGATCATTAAAAGATTATGAAAACTACGCTGGTATTAATTTTAAATTAAGACTAGCTCATAAATTTACTACTGATAACATTGATTACCCACCTAACCCCGTTGTTTATAAGACTGAAGAAGAATGGAAAAATAAATGTTTAAAGAGTTATGAAGTTCAAGTACAGATAAAAGACGAATATGAGAATACTCCTGATGTTCAATTCTGGTTTTTTGGTATACATAATGCTTCAGGGGATGAACTTTATAGGAAAGATTTTAATGAAGATATGCTTGAAAAGATCAGAAAAGAAAATATTAAGACAGAGCTGGTTACTTTCAGAACAAATGATAAACCCGTTAAGTATATTATTTGGGTGCACAAGAAAGAAACTGGTTGGGGTCAGAGATATGAAGTACCTATTAACGTATGAACAACCAAGTAACATTTGTAACAGGTCTTTGGGATTTAGGGCGAGATAAAATTGGTGAGGGTTTTAAGAGAGATTTTAACTCTCATTACCTACCACAATTTCAAAATTTACTTTCTCTAAATATTAATCTCATTATTTTTTGTGATAAGAATGTAGAAGAATTTGTATGGCGCCATAGAGATCCTCGCAATACGGTTGTTATTAACAAACCGCTTGAATCTTTTAAAACTAATTTTGATTTTTACAATCAAGTTCAAAATATTCGAAACAAGCCTGAATGGAAAAATCAGGCTGGATGGTTGACTGATAGTCCACAGAGCTCTCTTGAATATTATAATCCTGTTGTAATGAGTAAGTTCTTTATGTTGCATGATAGCTGCATAATGAATCCATTTAATACTGAGCATTTTTACTGGATTGATGCAGGTATTTCATCAACTGTAAATCTTGGTTATTTTTCTACCTATAATGTTCATGAAAAACTTACTAAATATATTTCTAGTTTATTGTTTGTGTGCTTTCCATATGATGGTCAAGTAGAGGTTCATGGGTTTACTAAGAGTAAATTTAATGAATGTTGCAATACTAACTCTGAATATGTTGCAAGAGGTGGTTTCTTTGGTGGTAGAGCTGATTATATTAAGAGGTTTAACCCCAAATATTATGATACCTTACGTTCAACGTTACATGAAGGATACATGGGAACAGAGGAAAGCATTTTTACAATTCTTTGTTATTTGTACCCTGAAGATATTTCTAGAGTAATGATTGAGAGTAATGGTTTACTTAACACTATATTTGAAGCGCTTAAGAATGATTCTGTAGTAATAGAAAGACCAGTAGGCCCTAAGAACTCTGAGATACCTGCACTAGATGAACTTAAAATTTATGTATTGACTTTTAATAGTTGCGATCAACTTGAATTGTTACTTCAGAATTTTACAGTGACCTACCCTGAATTAATAGCAATTAAAGATAAAGTACTGGTTAACAACAGTACTGAAAGAGGTTATGATGAGTGTTATAAAGAAATAGCTGATAAGTATGGGTTTTCCATTCAAAATTTTGATAATATAGGTATTTGTGGGGCCCGTCAATGGGTGGCTGAAGATTTTGAAAAATCTAATAAAAGTTATTACATCTTTTTTGAGGATGATATGTTGTTTAATGTTAATGAAACATATTGTAAAAATGGATTCGGTACAAAGACTAAAGATCTATTTAACAAAGGTCTTAAAATTCTTGAAAAAGAAGGGCTAGATTTTCTTAAAATAAGCTTTTCAGAGTTCTTTGGGGGGAATAATCAACAATGGTCTTATTGTAATGTACCACAACAAGTTAGATTAGATAATTTTGGGGATTTAAAGTTACAATTTCCTAGAGATTACGACAAAATACCAGGAACTGTAACTAACTATATAGGGTCTCTAGAGGGGTTGCCTTATGCTGTTGGAGAGTTTTATTATTGTAACTGGCCGTTATTATTCACAAAACAAGGCAATCGAAAAATATTCCTTGATACAAAGTGGGCTCATCCATATGAACAAACATGGATGTCTCATGTTTTTCAAGAACAACGCAAGAAAAATATTAAAGCTGGGTGCTTATTACTTTCACCAATAGCTCATAACAGAGTTTATTTTTATAAAGCCCAGGATAGAAGAGAGAGCTAAATAAATATTAATATGGCTGATGATACAGAATATATTTCAGATCTAGACCCAATACTAGAACTAGCTCCAACTGACAATTTTGTTGTTGAGACACTAGAAGGAACTAAAAGAATAGAGTATAAAGACTTTATTATTGGTCCAGACAATGTTAGTTTCTATGAAGAGGTAGCTTCAAACACTCTCGCTATTGTTGCTCTTTCTTCTGATGTTATTGACTTAGATGCTAGTGTAACGAATATTGATTCTGGTTTAACTGGTTTATCTGCTGCTTATAATGAAGCAATTAAGAGCGGTTTTTGCTATGTCAGTTTTGATGTTAATGGTACATTATCAACTCTAGCTAGCTCTTCTAATGTTTCTAGTATTGTTTCTACAGATGGTGGTTCGAGAATACAAATAACATGTAATGAAATTACAAGTTTAAATATTGCATCTATTAATGTTACATTAAACAACACAATTTCTGCCTCTAATTTAAATGATGACTTCGTAACTTTTTCACCAGTAATTGATTCCAGAACTAATTCTTCGTTTAAGGTAGGTATAAACTCTGTATTAAATTATTTTACTACAGTTTCTTTACCAACCGCTGTTAATGTTACATCTGAATCATTTAGCCCAGTTACAAGTTTAACTGTAACCCCTGCCTCTATTACACCAGTTACCCAAGTTACTCCAACAACCACTTCAGTAATGTTGGACCCATCTGGTACTGGAAATGTTGTACAGTCTATTGCAGTTACTAACTTAGCCTCTCCTATTGTCGAAACAGTAGTTGGTAATGTTACAACTAAGACTATTGTAAATAATGTAGCTTTAACTAATTCTTCCTTTAATTTATCTCTAAATACAAATCAAGGAAATGGGTTACCTTTAAGAGATACTCAGTTTAATATTTCTTTTAGATACAGATAATGAATGTTCTAAATTTATCAGCTCTAATACCAATGGAGGTAGAATACTCCTTAGATGGTAATGTTAATATAACAAATAGCATTACAAACTACTTCTATGGTTTAAATCTTTACAGTACAGAGCTGTTTAATTTTGCTAGAGACCTCTCTATTAACTATTATAATACGTTTATCTTAACAGATAAATTAGATAAACCTGATTTTCTTACTCTAAACGAGCCAGTTACTGCTACTTATCCTAAAACAATTACTACAACTGTTCAAAATGTAGGTCTTTCTTCTTTGGGGTTAGGTTTTTGGGAAGACTATGCTGCTAATTATTCTTCTACAAGCACCTATTTAAATTGTGGAGAGGGAGTATTTTCAACTGGTAGTATTAATAATTTAGGTTCTTGGAACATGTATAATATAGAATTTCTTGATGCTAATCAATGCTATATTTCTAAGCTTAGAAACAATAATTCTGTATTAACCCAATTACAAACAAAAGAATATCTCGGCCCTGCCTTTACAGAAGATTTAAACTATATTACTTTTTCTACAACCCCATATATTTTTAACTACATTTATAATGAGATAAACAATACAATTATTTTTTACTTTAATTACACACCTAACGGTAGTAGTTCTAGTAGTTTGTTTATTATTACACAAGAAGAGAATAGAGTAGTTTTAAAGTCTGTTGATGAGTATGTAATTTCTAGCCTCGGTCTTTATAATTTAAGTGCTGTTTTTTGTTTATCATATAGAGATGCTAATACAAGGTTACGAGAATTTACTACAAACTTTAATGCCTACAAGAAAACATACTATCCAACATCTGAGACCTCTTTTTGTGATAGTTATGCAGGATTAAAGAACAACTATTTAGTGTCTAGTAATGTTGTTTTTACAGATAATAAGTTCCTTATTAACTTTCAGCCGCTAAAAAATCAGTTAGATTTAAACTATAACTTTACTGTAACTAATAGCTTTAGTGGTCAACCATTTGATAATAGAGATTATCAATCAATTGTATCAGGTACTGATCAAGAATTAGGTTTTCCAGATTTAACATTAACGTTTTATACTTATAATGCTCCTATAACATTTAAAAAAGGAGCATTAACCTATTTTCACTTTCCTGTAAGTGCTACTCCATTTGACGCTCTTAATATAAATGACTCAACTTTAGTTGATTGTGGATCTTTTGCAGGTGAAAATCCGTTAGATGCTGATAAAGTCTTTAAAAAGCTATTACCTACAGTTGCTGGTAACACCATTGATAACAACCAAACAGGTACTTATTTGTGTACTTGGTTGTATATATCAGCTTTTGATAGTAAACCAATATGGATGGATAGGTATTATAATCCAAATTTTGCTTCTTTACAGACTGCCTATACTCAAAACTTTAATTCAGACTTTTTAGATGTAATTACTACTTTAAACGCTCAAAGTTTTACTTATTTTGATAAAGTTAGCGATTTAACGTTTGAACCAAACGGCACTTACAGCTATTACAGACTATCTGAAACAGATATTGCTCGTATAAACAACAGCCTTTACGAAAATCAGATTAACTCTGATGTTATAAACGTATACGATGCTAATTTAAACCTAAAACAAGGCGATGCTACCTCTTTTGTATATGGTAATAATACAGGCTCTCTTGTTCAAAAGACTTCTGCTTCTGGTGATTTTAGTATTTGCTTCAATATTAAGAGTAAAGACTTTAAAAAGAAGTTTGGGAATACACTATTAAATAACTTCTTTAATTTAAATGGGTTAAGCATTACAAATTACGATAATTTAAACAATCTAATCTTGTTTACCTCCGGATCAGAAATTATTGTAAGCGATACAAGCTTTAACCCACTAAGAAATGTTAAGGTTCTTCTTGGTAAGTCTACTTTTGAAACACCTGATACAATATTAAGTATTGATTTTAATAACAATGTTGAGGGGTTTTATGTTACTAGTGTTGAAACTCTTTCAAGTAACATAGGAGTTAATTTAAATGTTGGGCCAACCACTACAGATTTTTATCTCTCAATACTAGATAAAAATTTTACTACATTAAACACAATACTTTTAACTTCCTTCTCAGGTGGTACATATAATTTTGTAAGTTCCAATATTGATGATACGTATTATTATGCGTTTTTTAATACATTTAACACTCAAGTTAATATTTCAAATCAAAATTACTTTTTAATTAAGTACCCTTTGTCTGGAATAATGTTGAGTCAGCCTATTGATACTCCCTTAAATCTACAATTACCAAGGTGGGGTACAGCTAACGGTAATAATATTACAATATCTGACTTTACCTTGTTTAAGAGTACATATAATTTCACTCTTTCTGCTGGTTTACCAGTTTATTATTTAACTGATTATACTAATAACAGCATTTGTTCTGACATTAATAATAGAGCCTGGTATGTTTACAATAATATTTTATACCATTCTGTTACAGATTTAGGTAATTTAAATGGTTTCAATTTAACATATCTTAAAGATTCAACTAATAATCAAACAATAACTAATGTTACATCTGATAATGAAGGTTACGTTTACATAATTTCCGATAACGGAAAAGATAGTTACTTGTATAAGTTGGATAACAATAGGCAGCCAATTTACTTCCAGCCTCTTTCTTCAAGCTTTGGTACAGATACAACGAAATATTTGGATATTTTGTATGTAAACAATAATGGAATAATAGAACCAAGACCTTATGTTATATATGATCCCTACCAACCTAGTAGTCTATCAGCAAGAAGCTTAAAAGAGGTTAATATTTTTGATGTAAATGGTAACTTAATTTATATTAAGCCATTAGAATATGAGACTGATACATTTAATATAAGCTATCAGAACAGAAAAGGGTTGAGAAGAACGCTTTCTAATGTAGAACAGGTTAATAACTTGTTTGAGGTTGATAGTAACCTCGTTAAGTTCAACTATTATGTTTCAGATGCAGCAGGAGATGTTGAAAAGATTACTCTACAGGCTGATTTAGAAACATTAGCTAATCAAGACTTATTTTTTACATTTACATTTGACTCTCTTACTGGTGGTTCAAAGCTATACATTAATAGCATTCTTGTAGATGAGTCTGATACAACAGATGTAAAGTATTCTAAAACCCCTATGTCAGGCTCTATAGCCTTAAATTCTATATCGTTAACTGATCCTGCCTTTGAGTCTACTCAATTTAAGTGTCAAAACCTTGAGATGAGCGGTATAAAGGCCTTCAACAGGGTGTTAACAAGGTATGGTATTAGAAACTTGTTTATTAGATCGTCTAAGATAACAGATGTAAACTGGAATGTTCCTGCTGGTAAGAGAAATATAACTGAAACTATTCAGCAGAACTTTAAGTTTAGTTTGCCAGGTTATAAGACTAACTTGTTTGATATTATTGTTTCTGGAGCACAAGGATTAAATGATGTACAAAGAGAAGCAATTGCTGAAAAAATAAGAGAGTACATAAAAGGTAATATACCAATAAATACTATAATAAACGAGGTTAATATAAGAAGTAATGAATAATCTATATTCAGTTGTATCAAATTCATTAGGTTTTACTAGAGCTATCTCTATAGAACAGGAAACTTTTCCTGTGTTGTTAGAAGATATTTTAATTAAACCAAATGATTTTCTAACAGAGAACAATTTTAACTTTTCTCTTTCTTGCTTATATCAAGACTTTCTTTCTATTGTTAGTGATAGTTATGTTTACAGCCCCAATTTTCCGGTTACTAATCCATTCTTTGATGATACAAACAATATAGTTGGTACTCTTTGCGGAACCTTGGTACCTTCTAACTACTCAACTGAAGGTACAGGCTCAATTAGATATTTTGTTAATGGTATTCCTCATAGTAATGCGGCTTTTAACATAATTTACAACACTCACGATTTTATCATTAGCGGTGATTACTTGACTTTAGCAGTAGGTATTTTAAGCGCTACAACTTTATTCTCTGATCTATCTTCCAATGTTTATCACCCTGCTTTGGGTATTTATAATTATCCACTTTCAGCTATTTTTATTAATGGAGTGGCAACAAATAGTAGTGAATTTCCAGATCAAGGGGTACAAGATGGCTCTGTTGTACCTAATTTTGGTGTTATAACAAAGTTCTTAAATAAAAATTTAAATTTAAAGTACAACTCAATTACTAAGCTCAAGATAACCAATGATAGGTTGTATGTTTTAGATAATATTAGTGGTAAATTTTTAATATACGATGTTAGTGATGCAATTGTAAACAGAACTAACAAATTTAATTTTGAAATACCTCTAGAGACATTCGGTTTTGCATCATCTTCAAGAACTAATGATAAAAAAATAAGCTCTTTTTGCGTTAATGAAAATTATGTTGTTTTCTTTAATTACATTACTAACGCGTTATCTATTTTTTCTACTAATTTAAATCATTTATACGACTATTCTCAGGATAGAGTTTCTGTATCAGGAATTAGAAACACAGAAATTTTTGCTGATATTGAATTTGACTTATTTGGTAATTTGTATTTGTTAACTCAAAGTGGTACTGTATATGTTTATTCAGTTTCAAACACTGCATTAACAAAGATAAGATCCTATAATATATACCCACAAAACACAAACGTATTCTCTTCTATATCAGCAGTACAGATAAGCAATCAGAAAGAGAAATTTAAAAAGCTTACGTTCTCTAAATCTGATACAAATGTATTTTATGTCTCATCTAATACTAATACATACAAGAGGTTTGTAAATAGAAATGTAAATATTGGCCAGTTTAATAATTTTGTTAATAACACAACATATTATTCTACTCTAAGTAATATTGCTGACCCATTTAATACGTTGATGGGCTGCTGTTATGCTGAGTATCCTGCTGAAAAGACATCTTTAGACTTTTTAAAGTATCAAATTAACAGTACTAACAGTGTCAGTTATAATGGTTATGAGATTTTTTCTGTATGTTTTACAGATAACTGTACTTACGCCTCTCAAAACGCTGGTACGGGATTTGTTTTAAATGTTGGTGCCTATGGATCAATCGATTTTTTTACAGCTAATCTTACATACGGGTTAAACCCTGTTTCAGCTTCTGGTATTACATTTGTCGTAGATAAACCTAACTACATAAATTTAAACAATAGCGATTTGTCTGATATTCAGGTTTACTCTTTTGATGAAATAAAAGTTAATACAGATGAATTTGTTACTGATTTTACAATTAATAAATCATTACGAAAGCTTTTATATTGTATTTTTAATTATCAAACTTATCAAGCTTTTAAACCTGTTGTAGATATTGATATTAATAATAATGCAATTTATAAAAAATTGGATTATATTGTCTCATACAATAAAAATCAGAACATAACCAATTTTGATGATTTTATTGGTCTTAATGAAATCACAAGTACAATATTTTTAAATAGATGCTTTACTAAAGTATATGAATTACTTGCTACATTGCAAGGAAATTTTAATTCGAGAGTAATTAATGTTTATCCAAGATATGCAGATTCTGTTTTGCTTAATCAAACAACTCAAAAATACGCCTCATTTTATAATGATAGTGAACCATTTATATCAGGAGAGTTTGATACTGAAATAGAGCCATTAAATCCAAATTTGTGTGAGGTTGAAACAACTAATGCTGTTGTAACTTCTCCGTTACCCACCCAAACCCCTGCAGTAACTCCAATAAACTTTTCAACCCCAACCCCAACCCCTGCTCCTTCTCCAACACTACCTCCAACACCTACTCCTTCAGGGTATGTTTTGGTTAATAAAGTTATACAACACGTAGCTACTGTTTATTTAAATAATGAATATGAATTTCCTGTTCCTCAGCCTCCATTTCCTAACTATGATATAAAACCATTATCCGCTGTTTACGATGGAACTGTTATCGATACAATTGTTTCAGAGTTTAGTGCATATTTCGATCAGGCTGGTTTTTATATTGCGCTAGCTGCTGCAAATGGGGATTATACAAAGCTAGTAGGTAAAACTTTCGGTGATTACACTTTACAGAGTTATACACCATCATCTAATTCTGAATATCTTTTAGGCGCTCAGGGTTGCGGTCTTGAATCCGGTACTATTCAAGGAATAACACCTACCCCTACCACGTCTGTTACACCTACTGTTACACCTACAATAACACCTACTCAAGGATTATCCTCAACAGTTACACCAACAATAACACCAACAGTTACACCAACAAGAACAGTTACACCAACAGTTACACCAACAAGAACAGTTACACCAACAATTACACCAACAAGAACACCAACAAAAACACCAACAAGAACACCAACAAATACACCAACAATAACACCAACAAGAACACCAACAGTTACACCAACAAAAACAGTTACACCAACAATTACACCAACAATAACACCGACAAATACTGTAACACCGACAATTACACCGACAATTACACCTTCAGAGACTGTAACACCGACAATTACACCGACAATTACACCGACAATTACACCTTCAGAGACTGTAACACCGACAATAACACCAACAATTACACCTTCAGAGACTGTAACACCGACAATAA
>Ga0172362_10005443_pt1 | contig 11028 bp, 16 predicted proteins | sample LakKivs1_kivu2a2_FD_114534 | JGI IMG/M metagenome (GOLD analysis project Ga0172362, IMG submission 114534) | Sediment microbial communities from Lake Kivu, Rwanda - Sediment s1_kivu2a2 | ecosystem: Environmental > Aquatic > Freshwater > Lake > Sediment | place: Rwanda: Western Province, Lake...
AAAACCCCGGGGCCCTTGCTGTGGGAAGCGATCGACGAGAGCGCCTACTCCTGGTCCTCCGGCGGGGCGGCAAGGTCAGGGGATACGGGTTCTTCCTGACCAGCCGGCGGGAACGAAGAGTCTTTGAGTTCGACGGGTTTTTCCTCGGGGGCGGTGACCGGGAGGAGACAGAGGGACAGGACCGCCGCGGGCAAGGTCTTGACGAATTCAGAAGACTTCTCCTCGTCGAAAAGGCCCGTCTGCCCGGAGTCGATCCGCTGAACGGATCCGGCCAGTATCTCGCCATTGTCGGCGCGCCGCTCGCACTGCAGGCCGGAGTGGTAGTCATAGCATCGGACAGCCGGCGCTTCGGTGACAACCATGTTGCGGTGGAGTTCGAGGGTGGTGTTTGCGATGAAGCCGTCCTCCGCGGCGATCTGTTCCCCGAGGGTTTTCTTCGCCGCCCTGAAGTTGTCGGTCTCGCGTTCGAGTCTCCAGACGAGATCCTGTTTGCGGGAGAGCGAATCGACAAGCTGCTTTGATTTGGTCCCGTAGGTGGCCGGGTCGAGTGGCATTGGCATTTTCCGGGTGATCTGTTCCAGTTTCATCATGGGATAATTCCTTTCGATACAGAGCGGTTGAAAAAAGAAGGGGGGCTTTCACCCCCCGATGATATCGGTCCCCGAGCCGTAGGTGATGACAACGCCGTCTGACTGGTCGTGGGTGATGGTAGCCAGGATGGCCCGGATCGGCTTGAGTGAGCTGGGCACGACCTTCTCGAACGCCGTCAGAATGTTGGTAACCAGCCGGCCGAAGTGGGGGCGGGTTTCGGAATAACGGACCTTGATGGAAATAAAAACTGACTTGGCATCCGATGGAATGACAATCTGGGAAGACAGCGATTCCACGGACCCCGGGGCGTCATTGCCGAGGGCAGACGCGCTGCCGTTGACAAGCATAATTTTTGGCATGATAGATTTCCTTTCGTGTTGGAAGAGGAGAAATGGATTCAGAATGGGAGATCCTCATTGATCACTGATGGCGCGGCGGGAGCAGCCCGGCCGAAGTCCGGAGCGGTAAATTCAGGTTCTGCCAGGACGCCGGGTTTCGAAGCCCGAAGCTGAGACAAGTGATCGAGGACAGAGGAGAGGGCGTCGCCGTCAAGGCGAGACAGGGTGGAATGGCGGTTGAAGAAAAGAATCTTCTCACGGACCTGCCCGTTGTATTCATCGTCTTCGCAAACGATGTTGCAGCGTTTCCCGACCAGGATCGGTTCATTGAGCGCCTCGATAGGACCGGTGTAGCTGAAGGCCTCTTTGAGGGTTTTTACCGAACGCTCGATGGCGGCGTAGGAAAGCCACAGGTCGCCGTATAATTTTTTAGAGACGCGGACGCCGGGACTTTCGACGAGGTGTTCGGTCTGAACGGCGATTTTGACTGAAGGGGTCTGTTTGTCTTTCGAGACCGCCAGGCTGTTGCCGGTGACAATGGCGGAGTAGATTTTGCGTGACGCATCCATGGTTGAGAATCTTTCTATGGGGCGCGAGGGCCGCCCCCTGATAAGGTTTCGGTTTGAAAAGAATCACAGGGAGTCAGAGTCAGAGACAGAAACGTCGTCAGGCTGAACGATGCGGTAATCTGCCTCGATGGCCCGCGCCTGCTCGGCCGATTTGGGGAGCCACTTCTGCAGCTCGCGCACCGCGGTCTTGCAGCCCATGGCCGCATAGTCGGTGGTCCAGGGGGAGAGGGAGGGATTCGCTCTGTATCCCGAGGAGTGATCATCGCGCACCTTGTTTATTTCCTCGACGGTGAGGACAACGAAGCGGGAGCCGCCGGCAAGCAGGTGGGCGTAGGCGTAGAAGTGAGTGATGCTGCCGCGTTTGCTCGGGGGAAGCGGAGACTGAATGTGCTTAAGGTGTTCTTCAGTGCCGAACAAATAGGAGAAGACATCCTTCTCGTACACTTCAGAAGCATAAACGGATTTGATCTTGCCGCTCCGGTACATGAGTTCTATGTAGCCCTGGTAACCGATGACGAACTGCGCCTCGGTCGTCATTGCCTTGTTGTCCTTGAATGGAATAAGGTACGCATGCTGCAGGGGGGTATTGATTTCCAGACCGAGGGAGACGCCCTGCATGACGGCGCCGGCGATCGAAGGCATGGAGCAGGTGAGAAGCTGCGGCGTGCGGCGAACGGCGGTAAGGGCAAGACGCATGAGCCGGTCGACCGAGACAGCGGCCGGAATGACCGCCGCGAATTCCTTGCGGTTGAGATCAAAGAAATTCCTGAGCGTGTCCTCCTTCGGCGCGGCGACGGTCGGAGGTTGGGCGGCCGAGGAGGCAGAGCTGGCGGAAGCCTGGGCGGCGACGGTCTTTTTGAGTTCATCTTTGTTTGGCGCGTTCATGATACATCGTCCTTTCATGGAAAAAGTAAAAGTGTAAAGAAGCCGGCGGAAAACCATCATCTGTACAGAGGATAGATCGCCGTGTTCAACTTCAAGAGTTTCGAATAGACATCCGGAAATTCGAGTTTCAGGCGCGCGCTGTCAACGGTGGCCTTCTCGGATACGACCCGGGTAACTTTGTGCGAACCGGCAATCGCGTACTGCGCATCCTTCATGAGTGAAAGGATCTGTCGATCGATGTTTTTCTTCTCGCCCTCTGCCTTGCTGATGAGACTATTCAGACGCTTGCGCTCCTCGATAATCGGGATGAACGTGTCGGGGAGGGTGATCGATTCGCCGAGGCGGTTGTGACCATACAGAAGTTTCAGCCCCTGGGTCGAGTCGTTTTTGCCGATCTGTGGCGGCGTATTCTTCTCGACGTTGTCATGCCAGAACCGCTCAGCCTGCACGACCATGTCTTCGAAGAAGTGAAAATCCATGTTGATATCCGGGGGAATGACCAGGTCGTTTCCGCCGATGAGTGTCGCGAACGATCCCCAGGTGAGGCGCGTAACGCCGCCATACCATTGATGCTGGCAGTAGTAGAAATCCGGAACCTGATTGTCGGCCCATGAAGCGCCCCAGCCGGTGGTCTTCACTTCGAGGATCCCGTTTTTCTTTCCGGAGTCGGTGGCAGACGGAATGAGCAGGCGATCGACATTTGCAAGGGCAACGGGGTGGTCGATGCTCTGCAGGATGGCATTGACGCGCTGGACCTTCCGGCCGGTGCGCTCCGCATACTCCTGGGCGACGGGTTCTTCGAGAAGCTTTCCCCATTTCATTTTTTCGTTCATGGGAACGGTGACGCGACCGGTCTTTTCGAGAAAAACATCCATAGGACCCTTCCAGGGGTTCAGACCGAGAATGGCGGCAATATCGGATCCGCCGATTCCGGCGCGACGCTTTTCTGCAAATTCCGGATCGTCGGGGCCGGTTTCGGTGAGACGGTATGCCTGAATGCCTGTCATGGTGTTCCAGGCGGTGAGTTCATGCTGCATGGCAAATCCTCCTGCGGTGAATGGTGATTAGAATTTGGAAGAATGAGGGAAAGAAAGATAGCGCTTAAAACGGGCAAAGATACCAGCGGTGAATTGTTTGGTGGCAAGGGCGACATGAGAAGCGTCCCCAAGGAACAGGCGGACCTGGGCGCGTTGAAAAAAGATCTCATGAGGGCCGACGAGAAGATAAACGCCGATGATACGATTCGAAGTGCCGGCGACCTCCCAACGGGAAACAGGGAGGGCCTTCCGATGCAGGGCCGGATACAGAGGATCCGTCACCTGGGCGTATTGATACTGACGGAAAGATTCAGAGTCCTCGCGATTAACGAGAGCCGAGTTCATCATCAACCTCCTGCCCGAGTAAGTAAAAAAAGAGGGCCCCGGGTCACAGACGCGCGATGCTGCACGTTGACTGTTTGCCGGAGCCCAGACTGCTGGCCGTAAGATAGGCTTAATATAATACTTTAATCGGCCAAGTGAGAATCAAAAAATGTATTAAATTTCTGGCGCAGACCGCTCAAAAGCGTGTGCGCATAACGGCGGGATACCTGTAAGGTTTCAGCCGCCTCACCGACCGTGGATCCCTGGGCGAGTGACTGGGCGAGCAGAAGTTCGCGCAGGTCCAGGTCCGCGATGAATTCATCAAAATTGCATTGGTTGAGAACGCGTGCCTCCTGCCGTGAAAAGATCATGAGAATGTCCTCCTGTTGCGATACTGCTGAAAAGTAAGAGAGGCGGCGACTGCGCGACGCTTCCGGATGGTGGGCGCCATGAGATCGACGCAACCCCGGCAGACCGGGGAGCGGGAGAGGAAAGAAACCTCACCCGCCGATTTTGCGCGCTTGCACACCGAACACTGAATGAAATAACGCACTGGTGAAAACATGAGTTATGCCTCCTTTGACCAGGACTTCGGGACGGGAATTTCGGTGGTTGCGCGGGACATGAAGGATTCCCAAGAGAAACCGATTTTGTCAATGAGGGCCGTGAGAGGATCCCATTGCGTGATGCGATTCGCTCTTAGAAGGGTGCCGACATATCTGTAAAGGGAAGCGGCGCATTGTTTCGAGGTGGCAATGGCAAGCTCCGGAGAATCGGAAAGGTCGAGAACCGCCCGCGCGCTCGATCCCTCGCAGTCGAAAGGCAAATAATCGTAGGCTTGCGCGCCGAGGGTGGCGATGACGGAAGCCACAACCTGCGGGAAAGCGCCGGCGGTAGCAAGGATGACGCGCGGGGATTCGGACTCCAGGCGCAGTTTTTCGGCAACATACGAAAGGGCCTTGTATCGACGTCGGATATCGAGTTTCGCCATTTTCTCGTCGAGCGTCATATCGGCCGACCGTTTTTTCGATTTGGGCGTGTCGGGGTCCGCCTGGACGTTTTCGTTATAGCGTTTGAGGTAGATGGTGCGGCCAGCCTGCGGTCCGTCGACGACAAACGCAGCGACCGCGCCGGTGTCCTTCTTGTGCGCCTTAATAAAGGCGCGAACAGGTTCGGCATTTTTGCGGACCGGGTCCGAGGCATCCAGGCAGGCGGGGTAATCGAAGACCGTGACCAGGTCGGGATTCTCCTTGCGCAGGGCGGCAACCCGGTCGCCGATGAAGTGGCTCATTTTTGCCGACCAGCATTCGGCATCGAGACAGGAGTCGTAATTATCTGCCTCGGGGAAAAGTGAGGGATTGCAGCCTGAGCGTTTTGCGCAGTCGGCGCAGGCGCCGGCCTTAGTTGGGTTGTAGGCCAGTGATTGGAGCGACCATGGCGCCTGGGTAAGCCGGTGCATGAGGGATTCGATTTTCTCCTGGAGCTCGGGAAGGGTAGGGCGTTCCCAGAATTCAGAAGTGGCCGCGTGAAGGGAAAGCTGTGCGGAGTCGGGGAGACGCGCAATGAGTTCGAGGTGACCAATAGGCCATGGACCGGAATCGTCTTTTTTAGTGCGCCATTCGGGGATCAGGTGAGAAAGGGAGGCACGAACACGTATCCATTGTTCGCTCCGACCAGTAGAGAGGGCAACCTCGATGGCAGGGTGTTTCGCCAGAAGGGCGGTAACCTGTTCGGATTCGGTGAAAGGGTCGGCATCCTCGCGCTGCAGGTTCTCGATGAGCGTGAGATATTCCGCTTCATCCTCGGTGAGATCCGGTCGGACAATGGCCGGGATTGCATCCCAGCCGAGCATTCTGCAGGCGCGGACGCGCCGATGACCGCAAACAAGCTGAAAGGTTTCGCCGATGGGACGGACAGTAACAGGCTGCAGAAGCCCGGTCGATTTGATTGATTTGGCGAGACCTGCGATATCACCGCGCTCTGAGTTCCGATTGAAAGGGCTATCTGTGACGGCTGAGAGTTTGACTGAGACAATTTCGGTTTGCATCGTTACGGCCTTTCTGATAATAAAGTTAGTTTATGCCTTGTGACCAGAAAAGATAGTTGACTGGACGGTGAACTGATATTCCTTGTTGAACAGCGGCAAGGTCTCCGGATCGAGTGTGGAGTTGTGCTCCAGCCGTTCCCGCCGCAGAATTTCCGCATCGATTGCTCGGCGAGTTTCGGATCTGGCGAGTGACGTGCCGGCGAACAGGTCCTGTTGCTCAAATCTCGGCATAGTATTCCTCCTCTTCGTTGGTCGAGTCGACCGGTGGTTGGTGGTGGATGGTTTCGATAAGTTCAAAATAATCATCTTCGGACGAGGGGGCGGGCAGCCGATTGCCCCGGCAATCGTAACCGACAGCGGGGACCGGGCAGCCGCGACAATCCGCGATGGATGGCTGATAGAAACGCATGAGGCAGTGTTTCACGTGAAACTCCTTAGAAAAGTGTAAGTTGTGACGTGACCGGTGAAAAAATTCGATAACCCCTGAAAGCACACAGAGAGCCCGGGAGGGCGGCCGACCTCCAAGAAACAATGCCGCGCACCCTGGGAAGAAGCCCGGGGCCGATGGATGGCGGCAGGACCACAAAGGTGGCGCGCCCGTGCACGTTTGCGCCTTCGTGAATTGCGAGCCATGTGCCGGAATGTATGAATGACTCCGAAGAGGGGAATGCAACAAGGACATGACAAGCCTGCACCAGCCGGATAGTGCGGGCGCGAAGTGCAGCGGCGGTGGGCGCGGATGCTGAGAAAATAACAAGTCGGGGATTGGCCGGTGACCTGCCATTGGCAAAGAAGGAAAGCCCGCTGGTTGCTCCAGGACCAAGATAGACCGGGAAGGCGGAGCGGACGTAGGAGTCGACCCCTGAAGGGCAACAGCCCGTAAAAACCGTGCACCAAGAGGGAAGACAGGAAAGCAGGCGGTTGACCGCCTGCTGGATGGCTGGTGAATGATGGCGAGTGCCGGCTATGCCAAGTCGCATGTGCACCCCCCGGGGAGCGTGATGTAAAGGAACTGCTGACCGGTTTGATTGGCGTGCAGGGACATGTGGAATTTTGCCGAATAACGGATGACCGCCACGAGCTGCCCGCCGGCGTTTGCATAGCTGATAGGCTGATCTGCCCGGATGTGGCGAGCAATGGCAAGGACGACAGACCACGGCCGCCCGACCTTGTGGCGACGAAGAATGGCGCGGACCATACGCATGGACGGGAGAAAAGAGACCTGCGGGTGAAGAGTGCGTATTAACATGATGCCCCCTGTGGGATTGAGATGAAAAGGAACCGGCTGCCCGAACGGGACGTGTAGATTGAGATGGACGGCGCCGAACCCTGACGCGAAAAGTAGCAAAGGACAGAGCCGACACGGACGCCGGAGACTGACAGTGAGCCGGAAGCCAGGAAAGCCGACAACGCCCCGACGAGGGACGGGACCGGCAACCGTGAACCGGAAAGAACCTGGGCGAAGAGCTGAGTGATTGGCATGATATTTTACCCCCTGACAGACGGTGGAGTTGTGACGAAAAGGCAGCTACGGGACGAGTTGGCCCAGGCTGAGAAGCGATGCGATGCCTGAAAAACAACCTGCAACCCACCGGCTGCCTGAAAGGATGTGGACCGCTTGCCGGATGCGATGAAGTGGCAAAGCGAGTTGGCAATGGAACTTGCAACCGAAAGCGGGAAGATTGCGCTGAGCATGTTTTGGACCTGCCTGCATGACGGCGAAGTGGACGAGCAGCCAATGATGCCATTGGAAGTGACCGACCCAAGACCCTGCATGTTGACCCCCTGAAAAGGTGAATGCTGCGCGGGTGCCCGACCGCCGGACCCCCGCTGACACCAGCTAAGCGGAGCATTTTTTGCATGGGCCGGAATGCGGAGCAATAGAGCAAGAACGGCGGATTCCCCGCCGCCATAAAGATTGAAACTACCAATGAGCTGTTGAGGGGAAATTGTTTGGGGGGCACCCGTTGGCCCTGGAACGGGGGGAGCCGAAGAATTTGCCCGGTACGGACTATTGCCCGAACCGGACCCATGCAATAAATTTTGAAAGCTGGTGGAGGGGGCTCAGTATAATTTTAATCTACCTTATCTCTCCTCATGTCTTCATTCTTGTTTCTGGTACGCTTCCCGTGGCTTCCTTGGGCGGAACAGGGCAACGGGCGGCACCGAGTAGGGCGGAAAGAGAGCGGGCTTGTAGGGGCTCGTAGGCGCTTGCGCCGGCGGGTGGGCGGGTGAGGCCATGGATGGCCGGGTCTTTGGCGGGTCCCTGGCTGCGGACACCAGGGATGGTGTGGTTTTTTTCTTGGGGTGGTGGGCGGGGAAGATAGAAGCCCTGGATGCGGCCCGCATGTACAGCAGCTCCCGGACCGCCTGCAACGGAATGGCGACCGTGCAGGTTTAACAAGCAGGCGGCCCGGGTGATGCCGCGGGGGGGCCGCCTACTATATGGTTTTCGAGGATTGGCGAGAGCCGGCTTCGGCCAGTATGAAAAAGCATTTACCACGAGGGGTTTTAGGGGGCCGGTGGCCCCCTACCAGAAAAAGGCCCCTGTCATGCGGAAACCTTCATGAACATTGCGACAAAGGCGTCAGTGATCGGGTTTGCCGGATTTCCCCTGGCTATCAGTTCGGCTGCTTTCAGGCCATCAGAAATAGTAGGCTCCGCCATCCCGAGCGTCATCTGTGTGTTGACCTTGCGCACGATCGTCTCAAGCATGAACGTATGAGAGGCGAGCTTTTCCTGTGGAACAGACTCAAGCGCCTGCAGAGCTTCATGCGAAGCAACGGCATGTGCCTTCGCCAGCGGCATGTGTTTGTCGCGATGCTTGTACAGGGTCGAGTTGAAAATGCGTTCACCGTTCTCTTTACAGAAATTACCAATGACGGCGAACGGAACCTTTTTGTCGAGAAGAGACTCAATCGCAGGGCGCAGGCGCGATCTGCAAATCTTACAAGCCCGAGACTCACCTGTTTCTCTTGCTCTTGTAGATCGACGGTGAGACGACCGAGCGGAAACCTTCGGAGCTGAAACGGTTTTCAAGAATGCCTCCGGAATAAAAGTCGGTAACCGAGAAATACTTGGAGAACGTCGTAAGAGAAACGGAAAGATACTGTTGCGCGAGAGCATACCACGTCTTAGCGATGCTATCGGCGTTTTCGCGAGTATTGACCCGGAGTTCACGGACACCCTGAGAAAGGGAAAGCAGGTAGAGACAATACTGTGTAGAAGCGGCGATGAGAGCCTCGTCAGAATTAAGGGCGCTATAATTGCCAAGAAGGCGCTGACGGAGAAACGCGTCGGTATGGTCAATGCACTCAGAGATGAGAGAGTCGGTGATGGAAGACTGGCTATGAGAAAAGTCGCAATAGACGGTCGCGCCGTCCGGCACCGTGGTGCCGGCGCGCCGTTTGATAGAACCTTCAGAGTAATTGATATTATAGTCGCTGCCCTTGGTCAGGACAGCATACGGAAGATACCAGACATAGACCAGGCCGCCGTCGGCGATGGAAGAGCCGACAGAGGAGCGCTCGATCGTCCCAGCCGAATAATCAACGATATAATCGTCGTTTTCAACATAAACGGTGGTAAGGGCGAGAGACGAAGCAACGACGACGGACCCGCGCTTTACATACTGAGAAGAAAGGGAAACGGGGACTCCCGCGTTCAGGGTGAGCGGGTTGCCGGTATCGGCAGACGGGGTGTTGCGTCGGATAATTTTTATGACCTCGGAATCATCGTCAATATTTCTGAAAGAAAGGTATGCGGCATCAAAAGTATCGAGAGTGGCCGGTTCATCAAAGACAGAAGGATCCGGAGTCTCAACCTCCTGAAGGAAAGTACGAATGGTGTCTATGCTGGTGAAAGCCATGAGAAATATCCCCCGAGATCAAGTAGTACAGTGTGCACAGTCATTGTCGGCGCCCGTGTCGTGAAGGGTAGTGGTGCAGGAAGAAAAGGTGTCGCCGATAATTTCATTTTTATCGCCAGACATTTCAATAGCCGTGTCACAGGTCCTGAAGGTGTTGCCGATGATGGAACAGTAGTCGGCAGAAGTATCGATGGAATGCGTCGAACCGTCTGAGGCCATGTGATTGAAAGAATTACCAACGATAGATATACCAGAGCAGGTGTCGTTGAGATAAATCCCGTTTTCGATACCGCCACGGAAGGAGTTGGAGCTGATGGTGAAAGACTGACAGTTCGTAAGATAAATAAAGTTGTCAAAATCATAAAACGTGTTGCCAGTGATGGAGCAATCGACAGAGCCAGTCCCGTAGATGGCATTATACGAATTGCCGGCAGTGTCGGTGCCGTAAAAAGAATTGCCCGAAATGGCGACATTGTTGCTGCCGGATTCAAGGTGAACGCCGCAGTCGAAAGCGGAGAAGGTATTGCCGGAGACAACGGAGTACTCGATTTTCCCGAGTATGGATTTATCGCACCAGTCAAAGTGACAGCCGGTGATGCGATTATGGCTGGAACCCGGGTTGACGGCCCACGTGGAAATATACTTGAAAAAAGAATCGGTGACCGAAAGGAAACCCAGGGTGGAGAGGTGAGTGCGGATGCCATAGGTACAATAAGAAAAAAAACTGTTCCGAACGGAGATGGAACTGAAGCCGGCAAGCGAGTACATGCCGGAAACGGTAGAGTGAACGCGACAGTTGTCGAGGGTAAGAAAGCGGCCGCTGCTGCAGTAAAAACCATACGTAGAGCCAAAGGCTATTTCAGAGTCAACAATGCGAGAATAATACGCATTGAAAAAAGCAACACCAGCAATGCCGCCACGAAACACGCAACCCTCGATAAGGGTGCCGTATGTGAGAGAAGAAGTGTCAGGACCAACGAGGACACACTGAGAAACATTCGCTTGGCTGGCGTTGACGGTAATACGGGAGAGCTGGTTGAAAGAGCCGATGAGTTTGATGGTCGACTTGCCGGCGACCGTGGGAAGGTGGTTGATTGTGAAGTTGGCGAATTTCACGTTCGCGTTTTTGTTATACTGCATCTTGAAGGAGGACGGGATGGTCCCGCCGAGATGATTGGTAACGGGACCCTCGAAGAGATGAGAAAGGGCGGCAGTCGTGTCGTTGGTAATACTCGAAATGATCGAAAAAATAAGGTCGTCAAAGGTGGCATGTGCCGGAGTATTGGTGACGGTGGAGTAGTTGGTGCCGGTGCCGCCGACCACAACGGCCCCGGGGTTGAGGACCGGCGTACCGGCCGCCGCGTACTCG
>Ga0172362_10005444_pt1 | contig 11027 bp, 11 predicted proteins | sample LakKivs1_kivu2a2_FD_114534 | JGI IMG/M metagenome (GOLD analysis project Ga0172362, IMG submission 114534) | Sediment microbial communities from Lake Kivu, Rwanda - Sediment s1_kivu2a2 | ecosystem: Environmental > Aquatic > Freshwater > Lake > Sediment | place: Rwanda: Western Province, Lake...
CTGTGGGGCTGGCGCGGTTGGCAGATACTGGAAAAATTACTGAGCGAAGTGCCGGACAATATTCTGCTTGTCGGTGACGCCAAACGCGGCGACATCGGCAACAGTTCGCGCTTCTACGCCCGGGCTTTGCAATCACAATTGCCCTTTCGGGCGGTGACTCTCAGCCCTTATTTAGGTTCGGAAAGCATCCTGCCGTTTATCGAAGATAACCAGAAGGGCGCCTTTGTCCTGTGCGTGACCTCCAATCCCTCCGGACGGGAGATTCAGGATCACGGAGGTGAATTCCCGGTTTACCTGAAAGTGGCGGAACTGGTGCGTACCCTCAACAGTCGGCGCAATCTCGGGCTGGTTATGGGTGCCACAAAACCTGAGCAACTGCTGGATGTGCGGCGTATGTTTCCGGAAATCCCTTTCTTAATTCCGGGTATCGGTTCGCAGGGCGGCGAAGTCGCCGCCGCGGTCAACGCCTGTCGGCAGTGCGGGCTGGGTTTAATTAATATTTCGCGCGCCATCCTTTTTCCCAAGGGCGGCACCTTTCCGGAAAATGTCCGGCAGGCGGCAATTGAATACCGACAACTTTTTAATCCGCAGGGAGAAACATGAAAAAAGAACAGTATCTCGAAATACTCAAAGAAAGCGGCGCGGTCCTCAACGGGCACTTTCTACTGACATCCGGCCTGCATAGCGATACCTATGTCGAGAAGTTCAAAATGTTACAATTCCCGCTCCTCTGCGACACGCTGTGCAAGGGTATCGCTGACCATTTCGCCAGCACCAAACCCAGCGTCGTCCTCGGCGCCGCCACCGGCGGAATCGTCATCAGTCACAGCGTCGGTCGGGTGCTGGCGACACGCAGTATTTTCGCCGAACGTGAAGAGACCCAGCTCACCCTGCGCCGGGGATTCAACATCGAGAGCGGTGAACGCGTGCTGATCGTGGACGATGTCCTGACCACCGGCGGATCACTCTTCGAACTGATTGATCTGGTGTTAAAGCATAGCGGCGTAATTACCGGCATCGGCGTAATCATCGACCGGAGCGGCGGTAAAGTGGATTTTGGTTTTCCCTTTTTCGCTCTGATTTCGATGGCCATTCCGACTTACCGTCCGGAGGATTGCCCGCTCTGCGCCGCCGGAACGCCGCTGACTACCCGGGGCCGTTCAGGGAAAAAATGATTTTCTGCAACTTAGGCAGCGGCAGTAAAGGCAATTGCACTTTTGTGCGCCAGCATCAAAAAGGAATCCTGATTGACCAGGGTTTCAGCCTGAAGAACCTGCTGATGCGCATGGCACAGGCCGGTGTCACCCCGGAAAATGTCGGCGCGATAATCGTCACGCACGAGCATTCCGATCATATCAAAGGCATCGGCGTATTCGCCCGCCATTTTCACATACCCGTGTACCTGACCGAACGCACTTTCTCCGGAGTAGATGCGCAGCTGTTGCACAAAGTGGCGGTGCACACCTTCACGACCGGCGATATCCTGCCAATCGACGATCTCAAGATAAAAACTTTCCACATACCACACGATGCCCTTGATCCCATTGGCCTCACTATCGAATCCGCCGGTCAGCGGCTGGCGGTCATCACCGATCTCGGCAGTGTCACCGAATCCGTCCTCCAGCAGATTGCGAATTTAGATTTGCTGCTATTAGAGGCTAATCACGATTTGACGATGCTGATTAACGGGCCCTATCCCCTGCCCACCAAGCAACGCATTAAAAGCCGGGTCGGACATCTGTCCAACGAGCAATCGTTAGAACTTTTCAGCCGGCTCAATCTGAACGGTCGCCTGCAATACCTGGTGCTCGGTCATCTGAGCGAAATCAACAACCATCCGGAAATCGTCCTGGACACGTTCAACCGGTTTGCTCCCGCCCGCCAGTTTCAAATCGAAATCGCCAATCAATATCAACCGACGCGTGTCATCGAATTCTGACCCGATGAATCATTTAACCCCAAAAATACAAAAGGTGAATTATGCAGCAATTGACAATTATCCTGATGCTTTTAATCGCCGCCTCAGGGATGGCGCAGGTGCTTAGTTCGAACGACATCGCCGCCATCCAGCAAAAAGTGCAGAAATTACCGGACGAAATGGTTGGCGCCGATGAGGTCGTCGTGATCGAAACCAGCCTGGGTAATATCGTCGTCGAATTATTTGGGAAGGCGACGCCCCTGCACGCGATGAATTTTAAAAAACTGGTCAAGGCCGGCTATTACAACGGGACAACCTTTCACCGGGTGATTCCCGAGTTTGTGATCCAGGGCGGCGATATTCTCAGCCGTGATAATGATCCAACCAACGACGGCACCGGCGGACCGGGTTATACGATTCCGGCGGAATTCGGACAGAAACATATCCGCGGCTTCCTGGCGGCAGCCCGTTTGCCTGACCAAGTCAATCCGGAAAAACGTTCCAGCGGCAGTCAATTCTATATCTGCCTCAAAGACCTGCCTTTCCTTGACCGGAGCGGCTACACGGTTTTCGGCAAAGTCATCCAGGGCATGGACGTCGTGGATAAAATAGCCTTCGTCCAACGCGACAAACGCGACCGTCCGCTGACCGATGTGGTCATGAACAAAGTCTATCTGACCGACCGGAAAAAACTTGCCAAATGAAGCCCAGGATCGGGATCGCACTCGGTAGCGGCGGCGCCCGCGGGCTGGCGCACTTGGGCGTCCTGAAAGTCCTAGAAGATGGGCAGATCCCGGTGCACGCGATGGCCGGTACTTCCATGGGAGCGGTCGTCGGCGCCATGTATGCCCAGAATCCCGACATCGGCGCCGTCACGCGTCGCTTCATCCGCTTCCTGAGCAGTGAAAAGTTCGACAGCTTAGGCATGAAAATGCTAATGCCCCACACCGACCAACAACCGTCGTTTTTTGGCCATTTCGTGCAGGTCGTCGCCAAACGGATCGTCGTCAATATCGCGCAGTCACGCACCGGCATCATCAAAACCGAACGCCTGCGCGAAGCGATCAGTGAACTGATTGACGACGGCGACATACAGGACACGCAAATCCCTTTCAGCGCGGTGGCCACCGACCTGAATACGGGTGCGACCGTGCACCTGACCTCCGGTTCAATTCGGGAAGCCGTCATCTACAGTTCCTCGATTCCCGGATTCATCAGCCCGCATGCTTTCGATCATAAAATCGTCAGCGATGGAGCAGTCAGCAGTCCGGTGCCGGTCAGCGAAGTCCGGCAGATGGGTGCCAACTTTATTATCGCGGTCAACGTCAGTGCCGATCGGCTGCGCCCGCTCAGCGAGCCGAATATCATTGACATCCTGACGCGCAGTGACATCATCCATGGCATCGCCTTAGCTAATTTGCAAATGCAACAAGCCGATATTCAAATTCATCCGGAGGTAAAGGACGCTCACTAGAGCGAATTCCAGCGCTACGAGGAGTTCATCGAAGCCGGCCTCCGGGCAACCCGCCGCCAACTGCCCAAAATACAGCGGAAACTCGACCAGTACGGAGACACGCACTCTGCAGTTTTCAATAGAATGTAAAAGGAATTGCCTATGCGGATGAAAATCATATTTTTACTGCTGACCACAAGCGCCATCGGGTTAAGCGAGCCAGATTCCGAACCTATCCTGACCGTAGCAACTTACCTCGCCACCAACGGTGTGCACGCTGATGAAAGTTTCAGCGCCGCTATCGTGGTCAAACTGCAGGAACCCTGGCATGTCAATTCCTCTGCGCCCAGCGATGAATTTTTAATCCCGACTAAGTTGACCTTGATCAACAATCCGAATCTCGGCCAGCTCCAGGTCGCCTATCCGGAACCCATCCTCAAGAAATTCGCTTTCTCCGAGACACCTCTGGCCGTCTATGAAAACGAGTTTATCATCCGCCTCACCGGTAGCTTAACATCCGCTGCCCGGAATCCGATTGAATTGCGCGGCTTACTCACGTACCAGGGCTGTAATGACAATGTCTGTCTCGCGCCCGACACGACGCCTGTCAGTCTGCATATTCCCATCCTGGATTCTGCCGCACCCACTGTTTTTCAGCATGAACAGTATTTCCTGACCCAGCCCAATGAATCCGCAAAGGGATTTGATGTCGGCGCCACCCTGATTGAGAAAGGCTACCTGCTGACCTTTCTGCTAATTTTTCTCGGCGGTCTGGCACTTAATCTGACACCCTGCGTCTATCCCTTGATCCCGGTTACGCTGAGCTATTTCGGCGGACAGACCGCCAACCAAACCGGACGACGGTTTTTATTAGCTTTGATTTACGTACTTGGCATCGCCGTGGTCAATTCCCTGCTCGGCACCTTAGCCGCCCTGTCCGGCGGCCTCCTGGGTACCCTGCTGACCAATCCTATCGTCCTGATTGCGCTGGCACTGATTATGGTAACGCTGGCCCTTAGCATGTTCGGTCTGTACGAATTCAATCCACCCAACTTTCTGATGAATTTAGCCGGAAACAGTCGGAGTGGTTACTTCGGAGCATTGATCATGGGTTTGACGATGGGTATTGTGGCGGCGCCCTGCATCGGCCCTTTCGTGCTTGGTCTGCTGACCTACGTGGCGACCGTCGGGCGACCGGTGCTCGGTTTTGCGCTCTTTTTTACACTCTCGCTCGGCTTGGGTGTGCCGTTTTTAATCCTGGCCTTCTTCTCCAGTAAATTGGACCGACTCCCGCGCAGTGGCGAGTGGATGGTCGGCGTACGCGCCATCTTCGGCTGGGCGCTGATCGGCATGGCCATCTATTTCCTGAATCCTCTGCTACCCGGCAACTTGCGCTCCCTGACTCTGCCCGGTTTTCTAATTATCGCCGGCGTCTATCTCATTCTTTTTGACCGGCATGGGCAGACCAATCGTATTTTCACCACGCTCAAAAATTGCCTGGCATTGGCGGCGATCATCGTGGGCGTCTGGTCGATCCGACCGCTCGGGAACGCCCCGGAAAAAATGGCCTGGGAAAATTTCGGGACACAAAAATTCGAGGCGGCTCTGCAAGACGGACGACCGATCATTTTGGATTTTTATGCCGACTGGTGTATCCCCTGCAAAGAACTCGATAAACTAACCTTCACGGATCCGCAAGTCGTCGCCTTCAGTCGGAACTTTGCATTGTTCAAAATTGACCTGACCAGCGCGGGTTCACCTGCCGGTGCGCAATTAAAGAAGCAATTCAACATTCGAGGCGTTCCGTCTATCATATTCATTGATAGGAACGGCCAGGAATTGCCCGCTCTGCGCCTGACCGGTTTCGAGCAACCGGAAGCGTTCCGGGCACGGATGCAGAAGGCGCTTTAAGCGGCTCCAGCATAAATCTGCGTTTTTCGTGGAAAACTGCACTATGCACATTGCAGAAGCCGCAAATATTGCCATGCACGAGCGGTAGAATCAGATTCCGGTTAGCGTACCCGCCCGTGCTTTGCCCGCGCATAAATTCGCCGCTTAGTAAACCGCCCCTTCCCTGCAGTCGGTGCTGAAACAGGCATTTTTCGGCAGCTCATTCAAGGAATTTTATCAGGATTCTCACTACCTCCTGTTTCCCGATAGAAGTACGTGCGGAATTCCGCGTCCAGGACTTTGCTCCACGCAGTGTAACCGGCCGCGCGGACTTTGTCAATCAGCGGAGCCGGCAGAAAAGCGGTTATGATTTCGAAGATTTGGCCGGGGGAGATAATCCTGAGTTCCTGCAGGACTCGTTCCAGTGGCATCTGTCCGGCATCGAGGAGCGGGCGAATATCGAGAGTCCGGGCGATGCGCTCCGCCGCGAACCATGTTGGCGGTTTCGGTGAAATATAATCAGTGGCGCCCGTTTCGGCTGAATAACGGTCTTGTCCCACCCTTGCGCGCAATTGATTGACCAGCGTCATCACCGGCAGATGGCCGATGTTCGCGGCTTGCTGGAGTGAAACGACCTTAGCGATCGTACGGCGTAGGACAGGATTGTGCAATTTCCGGAATTCCGGCGCCAGCTCGATCAGCGGTTCTTCCAACTGCGGATAATGCTCCAAAAGATCGGCAATCCTGGTTTGGGGCGTGATGAGCAGAGGCGGCATGGCCGATTACTTTTTAGGCTTGTACGAAAAGAGCCGCTGTTCGCCCTGCAACTGGCGCAGGTCGGTCAGGTCTTGCGAGACCTCGAGCGTGCCTAAATAATTGCCGGCGGCATCGCGTAATGCAAAATACTCGATATGCACAAAGCGTCCTTTCAACTCGATCCAGAACGGAGCATTATCGGCCTTGCCGCTTTTGAAATCGTGCAGAATTTGCTCGACCATATGGACGCTGGCCGGTGGATGACAATTGCGGACATCGCGTCCAAGAATGGCGCGACTGCGGGCAAAGATACGGTGTGCGCCTTCGGAGAACCAACGCACTTTATCGTCCTTGTCCACGAAGGTCATGTCAACGGGGATGCTGTTCAGCAGAGTGGTCAATTCCGGCAAAGTGAATTTGCCACTGGGCAGTTGGATGAAGTCAGTAGTGGGTTGTGATTCGGTAGTCATTTTTTTCTCCTGTGGTTGCCATAAAATGGGTGGTTCATATAGACAATAGCCAATAGACGATGTTTGCTCCTGGATTTCCAACCATTCCTGGTCGCTGAGTTTATCCATCGCCATGGGAAACATGATTTCGTTTTCTTTCATCGTCATATCGAGGATCGCCCGAGCGGCAGGCTGGAGGACGAATTTGAGCAGGCTTTCGATTTCCGCGTGAGTGAATGGGCCGTGAGCGGCCAATCCTTCGCCGGCCACTTTTAATAGTCTGCGGGTCTCGTCGTGTTTACCCCACATGACTTTGGGCGGACCGGTGATATCCTTTTTCTCTAAATAGGGAAACAGCAAATATTCTTTGCGGCGATAGTGTTTATCGACTTCGGGCAAGCGCTGAAAAATCGCCTTGAGGGATTCGAAATAGCCGGGCAGCGCATCGGTTGCGATCTGCGGAAGTTGCCGAGCGAGTGCCTGAAATTCCTCGACTACCCTAACGAGAGCGGCGTTTTCCTGTCGCATTACTTCCAATGGGTGACCGGCTGGAATCGGCTTCGCTCCGGCTTGGTCAATCTTGCCGTCCAGCACTTGCGTGTGAATATCGCACAGTTTGAGCACTTCCTCAGTCGGCAGACCTTCGTTGATGAGTTCCTGCTCGGCTTCGACCACCATCGAGTAGGGAACCGATTTCAGGGCGCTGGTCAATTGCTGACGTACAAACGCTGGGGCACCGCCGTCATGCAGTTGGCGGATCATGTGTTTGAGCAGTTCTTTCTGTGCCTGGGAATTGCTGATTACTTCGCTCATCGTATACCTTCAGTATTACCGAGTCAATTTTACATCTTTGGAAGGTGAAAATCAATTGGTTGCTATAATTTCGGCTGTACGACTACGCAGGAATGTTTTGGCACTTCGCGGGTCCGCCTTTAAATTTGCGGCGAAAACGGAGAATCCAAACCGATGTGGTATTGCATTGCATTGTTATCCGGTTTGCTGATGGCGACCGCAGATGCCTTTTCCAAAAAGGAAAGCGCACGAACCTCAGCGATCGGCATCGCCTGGGTGCGCGAGGCGTATGCCCTGCCATTACTCCTGCCCCTGTTTTTTTTCATCGAAATCCCGGCACTGGATACGATATTCTGGCTGGCGCTAGGTGCCTGCGTACTGCTGGACATGCTGACGACTTTTCTCTACATGCGGGCACTGCAGATCGCACCGCTATCGCTGACAATTCCCTACTTGGGATTAACGCCGCTGTTTCTGCTGATTATTCCAAGCGTAGTGTTGGGCGAAAACCTCAGCGCCATCGGTATTGTGGGTGTGGTACTGGTAGCGCTTGGGACATACTTACTGCAGATCGGTCGTATTCGTGAAGGCTGGTTGCAGCCGTGGTTGGCGGTTTTTAAAAACAAAGGTTCACTGTACATGTTGATCGTAGCATTGTGTTATGCGGTGACCGCCACGCTGGGCAAGCTCGCGATCCAGCATTCTTCCCCGCTGTTCTTTACCGCGGTTTATTTTCTGCTGTTAGCGGCGGGGTTGACCCCCTTTGCCCTCCGGAGTGGGCAATGGAAAATGCGCACGCTGATCGCTCACCCTGGTAGCTATTTACGTATTGGTTTGACAATGGGTTTGATGGCAGTCTGCCATTTTACTGCCATCAATCGCATTCCTGTTGCTTATATGATCTCGATTAAACGGCTCAGCCTGATTTTTGCGATTCTGTACGGCTGGCTATGGTTCGGGGAAAGCGACATCCGTCACCGTCTAACAGGCGGGCTGATCATTCTCGCCGGTGCGACCTGTATCGCTTTTGCGTGATCGAAAATCGATATCCATTGAAAAATCATCACCGGACTTTTCAATCACCTGCATCCTGGGCGAGCATCCTGCTGAGTAATCAGTTTAAATGGAGAAATTGGTGATTTTGTGACCGGTAAGCAGTTCGAGTCCGGAGCTCCGCGCCCGTTCGGTAAACCCGCGATGCGGGTAATGGGACATGAAAATATAGCCACGTGCATTCAGGAGCCTGACCGTCTCACTGACAGCCTGCAACTCAAAAAAAGATTCCTTGGTAACCGGGTAGGAAAAGCACTGAAATACAAAGCACTGGCACCCCCGCATCATGGCGATGTCCAACAAGGATTCCGCCCGCGATTGTTCCGGTAAGGAGTCGCGGGAAAGTTTGATATTCAGCCGCACATCGTCGTACTGACTGCGATGCAGACGTAAAAAGACCAGCTCCCTCAACCAGCCGCCATTGAGAAAGTACTCGCCGGGGTCATCGTGAATTTCGATATTCTTCAGGTTTTCCGCTAACCCCCAGCGGAAATGCCAGCGTTTACCTTCAGGCTCATAACTGACATTGAAGCGGTGCCCGCCATGTTCGAGTTTCCAATGTACCTCCGGTCGGGGATCGGAGAGAGCGTTCCACTCCGCGCGACACTTCTCGATGAACGGAACCGTGCGTTCCAAGTTATTTCCGATGTAAAAGGTCAGGTTACTGCGTTTGCCGATTTCCGGGTCGAAGCGAGTCCCCGATTCCATCTTGATACCGTGCAAGGCAATGTACTCATTGACGGTCAGGTTGAACTGAAACGTCTTGTACTCACCGGTGCTGATGTCAATCAACCGGTTATGGTCGCAGTCCAGAGCGATCACCTTTTTACCGGCGGCTTTGAAAATTTCACTGGCGATGAGAGCCTGCAGACGGGTACCGCCGCTGACATTGAGCTGGACTTCGTGCTCGGGATAGTCTTTCAGAATTTTCTCGCACTGCTGATGAAAGCCTTCCAGGTCTATCGGGCGAATTTCCCGGCTTTCGAAGGATACCGTCATCTGATTGGACAGGGCGCTTTCGATCATGGACACGACCTGTTTCTGGGCTGGAGTGCGTAACCACACGATCGCGTCCGGCTTTTTCAGCACGGCACTTAAATAGCCTGTCATCGGTCTATCATCTACCAGACATACTTCCAGTAACGGCATACTTTTACCCCATTAACTACCATTTGAAAAATCCCAATTCCGGGTATTGAATTTAATAATTAATTTGTGTTATGCAATACCCGATATCCAATAGAGAGCTCCCTGCCAACTCCCGGGCAGTAGTAGGGTTTCAAGGTTTAGTCCGGAATTACGGGAATCCGGACTGTTTAAAATCGAACCCGTGCGAAAAGCGCGGGCTTTAATTCATATGCAAATCGGGTTCGGTGGCGAAGATTTCGCTCATTACCTTTTTGACAGGAGCTTTCTTGCGATTCTTGGCACCGACCTGCCGATAGCGATAGGTTTTACCCTGGTAATTTTGCATGACGATTTCATCGTCACTGATTTTCTTGACGTATTCCGGTAGCAGCGGGATTTTACCGCCCCCGCCCGGCGCATCAATCACAAAATGCGGAATTGCCAGCCCGGAGGTCCAGCCGCGCAGGGCTTTGATGAGCTCCAATCCTTTCTCGACCCGGGTTCGGAAATGTTCGGTTCCAAATACCAAATCGGTCTGGTAGATGTAATATGGTTTTACACGCGCAATCAGTAATTTTTGCATGAGCTTTTTCATGACCTCAGGCGTATCGTTGATGCCTTTAAGTAGGACCGTCTGGTTGCCCAAAGGAATGCCGGCGTCAGCGAGTTTACCCAGCGCGCTGATGGCTTCCGCAGTCAGTTCATCGGGATGATTAAAATGCACATTCATGTAGAGCGGGTGATATTTGCGCAGAATTCGCACCAGTCTGGTGGTGATTCTCTGGGGTAAAAAGCAGGGCACACGCGAACCGATACGGATGATTTCGACATGGGATATTTTGCGCAGACTGGCCAGGATGTACTCGATTGCGCGGTCCGACAGCATCAGCGGATCACCGCCGGATACGATGACATCGCGAATTTCCGGATGAGTGCGGATATATTGTAACCCTTCTTCAATGTGCGCGGCGCTGATTTTTTCCGGATTGCCGACTTTGCGTTTCCGGGTGCAGAAGCGACAATAGGCGGCACACTCATGGGATACGAGAAACAGACAGCGATCCGGATAGCGATGCACGATACTGCGTACCGGCGAATCCTGATCTTCCTGGAGGGGATCCGCAAGCAATTCATCATCCTGCAACTCGGCTTTATCGGGTACGACCTGGCGATACAGCGGATCGCCTTTAGCCTTGATCAGCGATAAGTAATAGGGATTGATCTTGACCAGAAACATTTTATCCAATCCCGCGAGCTCTTCCGGCGGAACATGCAAGGCCTGGGCAATTTGTCCGACCGTTGTCAGGCTCTGTTTACTTAATTTGCGCCATTTTTCCATGGTGACGACATTCTCCTTTATAGGATTATTGATTCAAATATTTGACATAAATCAGGCGATCATCACCGAGCCGGTAAAAATCCTTAATCTGGGCGATGACACTGTAGTTGTTTTTTAAATAAAACTTACGGGTGAGGTAATACTTGTCCTGCGACGAGGTTTCGATGATGATCAAGCGACCGTGGCAGGAACGGACGTATTGCTCGGCATGGTGCAGTAAGGCTTGGCCCAACCCCTGACCCTGCAAAC
>Ga0172362_10005447_pt1 | contig 11023 bp, 9 predicted proteins | sample LakKivs1_kivu2a2_FD_114534 | JGI IMG/M metagenome (GOLD analysis project Ga0172362, IMG submission 114534) | Sediment microbial communities from Lake Kivu, Rwanda - Sediment s1_kivu2a2 | ecosystem: Environmental > Aquatic > Freshwater > Lake > Sediment | place: Rwanda: Western Province, Lake...
CCAGGTCATCGTGACAAGCGGGGGGACAGGCATAGGGGTGAGGGACAGGACCGTCGACGCCGTCAAGCCCCTGCTCGAGAAGGAGACCCCGGGCTTCGGCGAACACTTCAGGCGCCTCAGCCTCGACGAGGTGGGGGGCTCCGCCCTCATCAGCAGGGCCACCGCGGGCGTCGCCCGGGGGAAGATGGTCTTCTGCCTGCCAGGGTCGAGTAACGCGATGAGCCTCGCCCTGACGAGGATAATACTGCCGAACATCGGGCACATGATGTGGGAGCTGGGAAGGGGATGAAGCCTTTCAGGAGCTTGGTGCCCAGGCTTGAGGCGGTCCGCCTCATAGAGGAGAACGTCAGCAGGATCGAAAGGACGGAGGAGGCTTCTATCGGCGGGGTCGCCGGCAGGGTCCTGGCCGAGGACGTGGTCGCGGGCTTCAACGTCCCGCCGTTCGAAAGGGCGTCGATGGACGGGTACGCGGTCAGGGCGGGGGACACAGCCGGTGCCACCCAGCGCAAACCCAGGCGCCTCAGGCTCGTCGGCGTCAGGCACGCTGGCGAGCCCTACGACGGCGTCGTCGGGGCGGGCGAGTGCGTCGAGATATCGACGGGCAGCCCCGTCCTAGGGGGAGCGGACGCCGTCGTCATGGTGGAGTACACCAGCCTAGAGGGCGGATACGTGGGGGTCCAGGAGCCGGTGGGCGTGGGCGAGAACGTCGCCCCGGAGGGCGAGGACATCCGCCGTGGCGAGGTCGCCGTGAAAGCTGGTAGCCTGATAACGCCTGGCAGGCTCGGCGCCATAGCCGCCCTCGGCTACGCGTCTGTGAGGGTCTACTCCAGGCCGAGGGTCGCCGTCTACTCGACCGGCACCGAGGTAGCCGCACAGGGTTCGGAGCTGAGGCCGGGCCAGGTGTACGACATCAACTCTTTCACCCTCTCATCTGTTGTCGAGGCGAACGGCTGCGTCCCTGTCAGGCTGGGCGTCGTCGTCGACGAGGAGGAGACGATTGAGGAGGCGCTGAAGGAGGCTTCGGGCTACGACCTCGTCGTCTTCTCGGGCGGCAGCTCCGTCGGCTCGAGGGACCTCCTCGGCGATGTAGTCGGGAGGCTGGGCAGGGTGCTTTTCCACGGCGTCCAGGTGAAGCCCGGGAAGCCGACGCTTTTCGGCCTTGTCGGTGGGACGCCGGTCTTCGGCATGCCAGGCTACCCTACGAGCTGCCTGAGCAACGCCTACGTCTTCCTGGCGCCGGCCCTGAGGAGTCTGGCGGGCCTGCCGCCGGCTGAGCCCAGGGTGGTGAGGGCCAGGCTGGCGAGCGCCGTCAGGAACACCTCGGGGAGGGAGCAGTTCCTCACGGTGCGGCTGGAGGGGAGGGCCGCCGTCCCGGTCTTCAAGCAGTCGGGCGACATCACGAGCATGGCGCACGCCGACGGCTACATGATAATTCCGATGGATGTCACCGTCGTTAAAGAGGGGGAAGAGGTCTCGGTCACCCTGCTCGGCTGAGTACTTCATTCATTTTTTCGGTAGATGGGTCGGGGCTAGGCGATGAGCTCCATGAGCTCCGACAGGCTGCCGAGCCTGTCCAGCCTCCAGACGACCCTCCTGATCTCCTTCGCCTGATCGTCCGTGAGGCTCGGCCCCGCCCAGAGCCTGAACTTCTCGTACAGGGCTTCGTCGCTGAGGGTGTTCCTCGGGTCCCCGTACGGGTTCTGGACCGTCCTCCTGATCGTCTCGCCCTTCTTCGTCTTCACCTCGACCGTCGTCGGCCTGTACTGGTCTGGGTATATGGCGTCGAGGTCCTCGTCCGGCTTCACCTTCACCTTCTTGGCGAGGTCGTGGACGGCCTTGTCCGCTATCCTCTCCTTGGTGAACTGTTGCTCGGTCACCTTGCCGTCTATGAGCGCGACGGCGGCTATGTATGGGAGGTTGAACTGGCATGTCTTGTAGTAGCTGTCCACGTCTACGGGGCTCTCTGTGATGTACATGCCGCTGGTGAGCTGCTGGACCTGTATCTCCTCGACCTGCTCGGGGGTCAGCCCCTCCTGCCTGAGGGCTAGTATCGCCTCCACGGCGCCGTGTGTCATCCTGCACGTCGGGTAGGGCTTAATGTAGACGTCCATGATCTCGTACCGCTCGCCGAGGCCCCTCTCCCTGAACCTCGTTGAGAGCTTCCTGTCGTCGCCCATCGGCGGGCCGTTGAACCCATCGGCGGCTAGCTGGGCGGCCTCTATGCCGGTCTTCGCCTCGTAGCCGTTATGGAGGAAGTTGGTGTCGTAGGTGAGGCTCTCAGGGAAAGCCTTCGGGGAGATGAAGGCTGCTACGCTGAGCGCGTACTGGGCCTTCTCCTGGCCGAGGCCCATAAGGCGGGCGGCGACCGCGGCCGAGCTCTGGGTGGCCGAGGGAGGCCTCTTCGCGATGCCCCTTATCCTGGTGGCCACGTCGTAGCCGACCACCATCGCTGTGACCACATCCTTCCCGGATGAGCCGAGTTTCTCCGCGACTGCGAGGGCCGTGGGTATCACGGTCCTGCCCGGGTGGGCTGAGCCTCCCAGGGCGGCTGAGTCCCTGTGGCCGTCGTTGCAGTCGTGGACCTGGGCGTATGAGGCGTTGGCGAAGGCGGCCCAGCCGCACTCCGTCTTGAGGCCCGCCCGCGCGACCGTGCACTCCGGCTTGGCCGCCAGCCCCCTCAGGAAGGCCTTGACCGGCTGCGCCTCGTCCTTCCTAAGCCCCATCAGGATTGTGCCTAGGCTGTCCAGAGTGACGCGCTTCGCCTGGTGGACGACCTCCCCGGGGAGGTCTCCGAATGAGAGGCCGTGGATGTACTCTGCCAGCTGCCTGCCGGTCCTGAGCGACGCGTCGAGTTCCTTGACCAAGAAGATCACATCCATTTCAGTGACGCCTAGGGAAGTTAAGTTTGTCCATGGCCGGGTGTAAACGTCTTAAGATTGGGGCGGCACCCTTATGGCGGGGGTGCGGGCTTGGGTTACGAGCTTGGTGAGGAGTACGCTCTGAGGCTTGACGCCGAGGACCCTCTCGCCGTCTACAAGGATAGGTTCTACCATATCCCCGGCAGCATATACATGGACGGGAACAGCCTGGGGCTGATGAGCAGGGACTCGGAGGAGACGCTTATGAGGGTCGCAGGCGAGTGGAGGACGCTCGGCATAGGCGGCTGGGGCAGGGGCAGGATCCCGTGGATCGACTACGGTGAGAGGCTGGGCGCCATGATAGCGCCTCTGGTCGGGGCCGAGCCCGACGAGGTGGTCGTCACGGGCGGAACGACGGTGAACCTGCACACACTGGTCGCCACCTTCTACCGTCCGAGGGGGAGGAGGACGAAGATCCTGGCCGACGAGCAGAACTTCCCCAGCGACCTCTACGCCCTCTACGCGCAGCTGAGGCTGAGGGGCAGGGACCCGGAGGAGGACCTGGTCCTGGTGAAGGCGAGGGGCGGCGTCATAGAGGAGAATGACGTCGTCGACGCGATGACGGGCGAGGTCGCCCTCGCCCTGCTGCCGAGCGTCTACTACAGGAGCGGCCAGCTCGCCGACATGGAGAGGCTCACGAAGGCCGCGCACAGGAAGAAGATAGTGATCGGCTTCGACTGCTGCCACAGCGTCGGCGTCGTGCCGCATTACCTGGATAGGTGGGGCGTCGACTTCGCCTTCTGGTGCAACTACAAGTACCTGAACGGGGGTCCCGGGGCGACGGGCAGCCTGTACGTGAACAAGAGGCACTTCGGTGCGCCGCCGGGGTTGGCGGGCTGGTTCGGCAACGACAGGGGGACGATGTTCAGGATGTCTAACACGTTTGACCCCGCGAAGACTGCTGTTGCCTGGGAGATTGGGACGACGACGATGCTGAGCACCGCTCCGCTCGAGGGGAGCCTGAGGATGATAAACGAGGCGGGCATAGGCAGGATCAGGGAGAAGTCGCTTAGGATCACTGGTTACCTGATGTTCCTAGTCGACGAGATGCTGAGCAGGCCGCCGTATAATTATTCGATTGCTACTCCCCGGGAGCCTGAGAGGAGGGGAGGGCATGTAGGCGTAGCGCACGAGGAGGGATGGAGGATAAACCAGGCGCTGATAGCCCGTGGGGTGATCCCTGACTTCAGGCCGCCGAACATCATCAGGCTAGCGCCGATCCCGCTCTACGTGAGCTACCACGATGTCTGGAAAGTGGCGCAGCACCTTAAGGCGGTCATAGACGACAAGGAGTATCTAAAGTTCAGAGATGATAGGTCGACCGTCACCTGATCACCCTGGATTCATTTCCTCAGTAGGTTGAGGAACTCCTCCCTCGTCAGGCCGGCTTGGCGAAGGATCGATCTCAGCGTGCCCGGCGCGATCTCCTTGTGATCGGGGACGATTACGACGTATACCCTTTCCGAGATCTTCTTCATCCTCATATGGCTGCCTTTTCGGCCAACCACGGCGAAGCCAGCCTGTTGGAGGGCTTTAACCACCTTGCGTCCTGATAGGACCGGCAGCGCCGTTATCGACCACCTCTATGAAGGTTATTAGCGGGCTCTGGTCGCCTGCTGGATGTCTTGCATCAGGGTCCTCCAGGTAGAGCTCGACCGCCTCCCTCAGGTTAGTGAGGGCCTTCTCGACCGTTGTGCCCTGGCTGGCGACGTCGAGCTCCGGGCAGTGGGCGACGTACAGGTGTCCTTCCTTGGTGACGACGGCGGAGAGCTTCAATGCGGCTCAAAGAGTAAAAGGACAGGTGCGATTAAAACCTTTTAGGCGAAGTATCATATTATATTTTTAATGTTCAATAATGTTGAAGATTATTTTTCATACTTCGATGAAAAGACGTATTTAAAATTATTAAGAAATGAAAAAAATATTGATTTATTTAAAATTGATAAATCATTTATTCCTCAAATTCAACTTAATTTGAGTAATCGAGTAACTACAAATTATTTTCAATGGAGGGGCCAATTTTCGCCAGAATTGGTTGAGGCTCTATTATCAAAGTATGCAAATAGAGAATCTATTATTCTTGATCCTTTTGTTGGATGTGGAACTACGCTTTTTGAGAGTGTGTACCAATCTTTAACTTGTTTTGGAGTTGATGTGAATCCTTCAGCCTGTGAATTGAGTAGAACTGCGAAATTTGCGAATGTACCAATTCCTGAGAGGTTGGAAATTATTAAAAAGGCAGAAGAAATTTTATTAGCGAATTGTCCTGATCAATTATCTTGGGTAAAAACAAAAAAAACAAAAAAGATTTTAGAGGATGATATTGTTGAAGAGTATTTTAAAATAATTTTTGATGAATCCGAAAAATATGGAGAATATACTAGAAATTATATTTATAATGTTATTATGAGATATAACGCTATTAAAAAAAGGGAAATTAAAAATAAATTGTTTTATGCTTTCAATTCACATAAAAGTATAATATTAAGAAACCTTCCATATATCAATAATGAAGTAAATGTCTTTAATAATGATGCTAGAAAAATATCACTCGACAATTCTACAATTGATTTAATAATTACATCTCCTCCTTATATAAATGTATTTAATTATCATCAATATTATCGTGAAGTTATAGAGCTATATAGAAATGACATTCTTAAAATAGCTAAGTCTGAAATTGGTTCTAATAGAAAAAATAGAGAAAACAGATTTTTTACAGTAATTCAATATTGTTTGGATATGTATCATTGTTTTAATGAGATGAAAAGATTATTAAAACCAAAAGGTAAAATTTTTATTGTTATAGGAAAAGAATCAAAAATTATGAATATAAAATATAATAATTCTAAAATATTAATTACTTTAGCAGTATTATGTTCAAACTTAAAGCTAGTAAATAAACAAAAAAGGCAATTTATTACACGGTTTGGACAAGAAATTACTGAGGATATTTTACAGTTTCAGATCGAAAATAAGAGGACCGATATTGTAGATCCTAGAGAGGTTGGAAAATATTATCTTTTTAGGTCATTAATTTCAGCTGATGTTTTTAAACGAAAAAAAATTGCAGAAGCTATTGAAAAGGCCGATGAAATAAATCAATCACCCTTAATGCTTGGACAGACTTAATTATTCCTTAGTGTTAAACTATTTTTGATGACCAAACGATTTCAAATTTCTTTTCACCCAGAAATTTTCAAAATTTTAGGAGAGCAGTTAGTTAGTGACCCTGTAATTGCTATACAGGAATTAATTAAAAACGCATATGATGCTGAATCTGTAACTTGTGATGTTATTATCAACACAAAAAAAGACCAAATTATTGTCGAGGATAAAGGGCATGGGATGGATGAAGATGCGATTAAAAATGGGTGGCTTAATGTAGGAACTCCATTAAAAAGGAAGACTATGAAATCGAAAAATGGAAAACGTTATTTGACGGGTTCAATGGGTGTTGGAAGATTATCTGCATTTACGCTAGGAAATATTGTAGAGATTATTACTACCGCAGAAGATGGAATCACTAGAAAATTTAAGTTAATTTTAAATGAATTATTACAACTAGATAATTTCAACAATTATTTTGTAGAAATTGAAGAATTATATGAAAGTCGTAATATAGGTACTAAAATAATTGTATCTAATTTAAAAATTGATATGGATGATAATTTTAAGCATAGATTATTAAGAATGTTAAGTATTTTAGTAGTTCCAAATAATAGAGATATATTTAAAATAATTGTCGATTATAATTCGGAAATAATTGAAGTTGATCCAAAAGTTGAGTTAGCCCAGTATCAGATTAGAGTAGAATGCAAAGTAGATAAATTAGGCATAGCTTATATTGATATTTTTGGTGATAAAAATTCATACTTGGGTCAAAAAGATTTATTACATAATACAAAAATATTATTGAACAAATATCCTGAGTTAAAAGATGTGCATATAGAATTAAATTGGTATATGCATGGTTCACGTGAACGTTTATCTTTTTGGAAAAGTGCATCTTCAAATTTTTCACAAGATATGAGAGCAGGTTTATCTGGTATTAGGATATATAGAGATGGAATTAGAGTTCTACCTTATGGTGAAATAGAAGACGATTCATTTAATATAGATAAAAGATATGTATCATTAGGAGCTAAAGCAAAACGTCCGAGAAATGTTCAATTTATTGGTTGGATATTTATTTCTCGAAATAAGAATCCAAATTTATTAGATACTAGTAATAGAGAAGGTTTGGTGAATAATTTTGCTTATAAACAATTATATGATTTAATAGATAAAATTATCGATGAATTTACTGATTATAGAATTAGTGTAGAAGAAACTCCAAAAGAAAATAAAATAAATGTATCTGATACTCAAATAGTTAAACAACAAATAAAAAGTTTTAAAAATCAATTGGATTTACTTATTAAAGATGAAAAAGAGCTGCCTAAAAATATTACCCATGAAAAAATTAAAAATAAGTTAAACAATAATATTGAAAAATTTTCTAAATATATTGATAAAATAGATGATATGCTTGATGTCGAAGCATTATATAGAGATAGAATTACGGCTGGAAATATGATCAACAATATTTTACATTATGTAGGTTCAGCGACCAGTTCATCTAAAGAATACATTGAATTAGCTATAGATCAAAAATGTAAAATTGAATCACATGAAATAGCTTTTAAAAGTATTATGAATTTACTACCACGAATTATTGCGGCATATGACATTTTAAAGGGTGGTTCAACAGGAATTGGAAAAAGGAAACAATTTAATGTATATGACAAAACTAAAATTCTTGTAGAAAATTTAAGGATTATATCTAGTATGAAAGAAAATCAAATTAAATTAATCTGTTCGAACATCGATGTTGATATGAGAGAATCAGATTATTGGGCCATAATAGCCAATTTATTAATAAACGCAATAACTTGTCAAGATTACGAACACGCCATTGGAAAAAAATTCGCACCTAAAAGCAAGAGAGAAATTATTTTGACAATTTCAAAATTAAGTCATGATTTAATAATTCAATGCGAGGACAATGGTCCAGGGTTACCTGATAAACCAATCGGATGGATATGGCAACAATTTACTTCAACTAGAAAACCAGCAGGTTCAGGCCTTGGACTTTTTATAATATCCGAAATTGTAACTTACTATGGTGGAATGAAAATCGCTAGCTCTTCCCAAAAATATTCAAGCGGTGCTCATTTTTATATTCAAATAAAAGATGTGGTAGTATGACTGAATTCGCCATGTTAGCGCCGTATCATGTTCTAATTGTCGATGATGCTGAAGATTCAACTGATTTTGGGCCAATGACAAAGGCTCTTCTTGATGCTTTAGGATGTTATGCGACCTTTGTAACTACAAGTGCAAAGGCACGTAAAGAAATTAGTTCACATTACTATGATATACTTGTTATCGATATCAACCTTGGCTCTGGAAAGGAGACTGATGGATTTAAACTCCAAAAAACAATACGTGAATCAGGTAAAATACAACCAATAATATTGGTAACTGGCCAACAAGAAGAACTAGAACGCCCAATAAAGGATTATGTTGATGTTTTTGCAGCCGGTGCAACTTTTTTTTTGAAAAAAACCGTGGTAAATTTAGAGTTATCTTTAATGAAGCGGTTAAACATATAGATCCGATACGAAGGGCATTATATTTATTAAAAAATAGTGGTTTTAAAGAGGAACCCCTAATTTTCGATGGAGAAGAATATTCAATTGATGATCTTTTAGTAGGTAATGCAAAAAACGAAAATATTATCCGGCAATTACGTGATTCTTTTTATGATTTATTTCTTGAAATGTGGAAAAATGGTGATAAGTAATGAATTTTGGTATTTGTGATATACGAAAACGTGAAGAAAAAACACCTAAACATTATTTAGATATTTTTTTTAAAAATAACTTAAAAGAAGAAATAATAATAATTGGTCATAGTAAAGGCGGAAATGACATATATGGATTGTATGTTGATGATATAATTCCAAATGAATGTGTTTATTTATTATGGATATATGTCTGTCATAGCGCCGATGAATTTTGCCCTCGTTTATCTACCAAAGGATTTTTGACTATTGGATTCAATAGGAAAATACTGACGTTTAAAAATAAAGAACCTATGGAAATTGGATATGTTGGAAAAAAAATTTCTTCCTTTAAAAAAGCCAGTTCAGACTATGTAGAAACTGAATTAAAATCTAAAATTTATGATTGTGCAAAAGAAGAGATGGCGAAAGGAGAATTTTTATTGGCTGCGATTCTAAATTATAATAGATTAAGTCTAAAAGCATTTAAAAATAATTAATAGCAATGCCTTTAAAACATCGTTATTTTACTTAAAGTCAAAAAAACTGGCTGGATCGGTCTATTCTTCCGGGTCTGTATGAACTCCGAAAAACCTAACTTCTCCTCGAAATTCCTACTCGACTCCTTGACGTCTATATTTCTCTGGCTATTCTACCGTACGCTTGTCGGCTCGCGAAACACTAGAAGGCTAAGGAACGCGCATCTTATGAAAATAAAAGATTCACGTTATGAACAGCCACGGACCAATGCGAAGCGACGACCACCACCTCCGGTAGTCGCCGCCCAGACACCAAGGAAAACCCTCTGAACCAGAAAAGGAACCTGAAAACACAAAATCGTGGCGACGACGACTGCACCCCCCTCCCCCCCCACCCGCACGCAAACAGATATCAACCACCACACAACCAGATAAAAGAACCCAAAATGAACAAGATCCTCCAAGACACCAGGATCCTCGACTTCACACACGTCTGGTTCGGACCATACTGCACCATGACACTCGCAGAACTAGGCGCAGAGGTCATCACAGTAGAACCACCATGGGGAAACATAGGACGCCTAGGACCAGGCGAATTGTTCAAGGGGACCAGCAGCACCTTCTACGCCCTCAACATGAACAAGAAGGACGTAGCCATAGACATGAAGCAGCCAGAGGGCATCGCCCTCGTCAAGGAGCTCGCCGAGAAATCAGACGTCGTAGTCCAGAACTTCGCCACAGGCGCCATGGAGCGCCTCGGCCTCGGCTACGAGGAGCTGAAGAAGCTCAAGCCAGACATCATCTACGCCGCCCTCAGCGGATTCGGACAGACAGGCCCATACAGAACCTACGCGAGCTACGCAGCCGTCGCCGAGGCCTTCAGTGGCCACACCTACGCCACAGGCAAGAACTACGACCCAGAAGGCCCGCCCATCCCCATGGCTGGCGCCCTCGGAGACCTAGGCCCAGCCATATACGCAGCCTTCGCCATAGTCGCCGCCCTCCGCCACAGGGACCGCACAGGCGAGGGGCAGATGATAGACGTCAGCCAGATCGACGCAATGGTAGCCTTCAACTGCTGCGAGACCGTCGCGTACGACCTCTTCAAGGAGAGCCCGATCACCCGCAGGAAGAATAGGCCGCAGAACCCGGACCACCTATGGGGCATCGTCCCCGTCAAGGACGGCTGGATCCAGATCGCCGGCGAGAGGCCGAAGGCGATAGACGCGCTCAAGCAGGAGCTAGGCGTCGAGACAGTCACCCTCGACATGATGAAGCAGAAGCTCGCCCCGATGACCAGGAGGGAGGCATTCGACTGGCTCGTTGGCTTCGGCGTCCCAGCCGCCCCAATCTACGAGGCGTACGAGGGCCTCGAGGACCCGCACCTCAAGGCGAGAAACAGCTTCGTCGAGGTCGACCACCCAGTCGCAGGCAGGTACAGGGTACCCAACTTCCCCGTGAAGTTCAGCGCCACCCCGGGCGAAGTCACCTCAGCCGCGCCCGTCCTCGGCCAGCATACAGAGGAGGTCCTCAGGAACCTGCTCAAGAAGACGCCTCAGGAGATCGAGGCGCTGGAAAAGACCGGCGCTATAGTCTGCTGGAGGGGCTAAACTCCTCCCCCCGAGACGAACCTGTTCCCCCTAACATAGAACCTGAGCTTCTCCGGAAGATCCTCCGCCACGCCTATCCTGTGGCTCACGCAGAAATCCCCGACCTGAGGCGCATCCAGGACGACCACAGGCCCGCCGGGATCCGTGACGGGGAGACCGTTGAGCTCCCTCGTGATCCCGAGGGCGACG
>Ga0172362_10005448_pt1 | contig 11022 bp, 6 predicted proteins | sample LakKivs1_kivu2a2_FD_114534 | JGI IMG/M metagenome (GOLD analysis project Ga0172362, IMG submission 114534) | Sediment microbial communities from Lake Kivu, Rwanda - Sediment s1_kivu2a2 | ecosystem: Environmental > Aquatic > Freshwater > Lake > Sediment | place: Rwanda: Western Province, Lake...
ATCTCCGGGTTGTGCATCTGTGGTGCATACTTGTCTACGTCAATGATCCTCTTCCCCAGCTTGTTTAAAGGCTTGACCACTACCTCCTCATAGATCTCTCTGGCGGAGGAGCCAGCACCGATACGGTGCATCCCTATGGCATCCGTCCTGATCACAGGGCTAATGCCATCGTCCTCCCCGACCAGGATCGCGATCGCAGCCAGAACATCCTCCAGGATGGGCATACCCTTTCTGACGTGGGACTGCAAGTTCATCCCCAATTTGGCCAAAGAACCGCCCCCCACCAGCGCAATCTCCTTAAAGACCCCCGCCTGAATCAGGGCCGCCGCACTTACTATGGCGTGACTTGCCCCACAGCAGAATCCCTTAATATCCACACCGCTCGCATTTGCACAACCCGCCATCTCGGCGATGGCTCTGGCCAGATTCCCTCCGCCCCTCTGATACCGATCACCTACAGCCTCCTCAGAGAAGGAGAAGAGGTAGTCAATACCCTGGGGAGCGGTCAGGCTCACCCTCCCCAGGAGGTGCCTCAGGGCCAGGAAAGCCGAAGCCTTGGTAGCCAATCCCTCCAGGATGACTCTAGCCCCCAGGGCGTCATCCTCCTCGTGAGCCCTGCGTACACAACCGACCGCCCTCCCACTGAAGTTGAGGGGCACAGCCTCCCCCCGATCCACCTTCTCTTGGATCTCGGAGAACGACCTTCCTCCATCCAGTCCCTTGAGGGCTTCCAGCAAAGGATGCTTCTTGAGCCTGTCCCTCACCCTGGAAAGAAAACCTGTCTCCAACCAGACCAGGCCGAAGACATCGGCTGCCTTCAACAAGCCATAGAACTCGTCCTCGGGTACGAGCTCACCGTAGGACCCCTCACGAGGTGCATCAGCTATCGGGTGCTCATACCAGGGCTTCTCCACGCCTGCCAACGCGTCTGGCCTGACGTTGCCGACGAACACCTGGTTGGGGGGATAGGCTACCGCCTCACGGTAGCTCCTCAAGTGGGCCATGCATTGTTCGTATGGCCCCTCGGACTTGGAGAATTCCCTGGCGGGTTTGGAACCCAAGGGGACAAGGTCCGGCGTGTGGGCCAGTATCGAAGCAACCCCTTTGACGACTGCGCGCATCAGCGCCTCCCAAGCAAAAAGGGGAACGATAGCAGGTTTCAATGACTGCCCACCGTTCCCCCTGTACTTGTACCTGAGAGATTCGCCTCGAGCTACCACGAAATACTGCTCGAGACTTGCCCCTTCGGTGCCTTTATGCGCTCTTCAGGGGTGATTGAAGACACGCGGTCCTTTTACCTGAGAGTTTCGCCGATAGAAGGATGGGGAACTCCTACAGCTTGCCCCTTCGGTGCCTTTAACGGGTCTCTCCCGCATGCCTGTTTCTGGTTCTTACAGTATATAATGACTCCTGGAGAATGTCAAGTGAACCCGGGCCGACGGCGCGAATGAACCATCCCCATTTTCACCCAAACTGCATTAAGTGTGGTATAATAGTGACAGGGCAACCTGAAGTCCGAGGGTAGGAGGTGACCATGTGCCATTTTCCACTCAAGTGATTCAGGCAGCGTGGAACAGGGCTGCCGGACACTGCGAATGCAAGAGGCCGGCTCACAACCACCGCCACGGGCGATGCAACGAGAAGCTTCGCCTCGAGATGGGAGGAGGGAAGAAGCGCGGTGCCTGGGAGGCACACAAGATTGATGCATCTGTCGGCGACGTGCTCTCCAACTGTGAGATCTTGTGCCTGGATTGCTTTGGCAGGACGTCCTAGCCGCGACGTTGTCCGTCTCTTTGCTCCCAGCCGCCTCTCGCAGAGCCAGCCGGTTGCAACCATGCGCCAGTAGTCCCCATTTCAGCGCGAAACCCAGGGCCGCCGGGACAGGGCCTGCACGTACCGGATTCAATGTCAGGTTGCCCTCCTGAGAGCCCGGTACGCCTGGCTTCACGTGGCCAGAGTTAGAGCCACGCCCTGCAAGCCAGCCAGCAGGCCATCGCTTCGCCAGCGGCCCTGGGAGCAAAGAGCACTCATCGGCAGCGTTAGGACCCAGACGCTCGCCGCCATCCCCATTGACGAGTTCAGTGCTGCATTCGAGTAAGTGCAAAGCCCCCCACCCCGGGCGTATCGGCGCAGCCAACAGCCTCTACCTATTGGGCTGGGTTCCCAAACCGTCGGGATATCGGGACTGTCACGAACCAGGGGTCGGCGTCGGCAGGAATCCTGTTGGTGCACTGGTACGTATGACCATGGGCAGGTATAACTTGACAATCTCAACTGTCAGTTGGATATCCAGATAACTGAGGCCCCCACGGTCTCTGCCACGCACCGCCAGCAGGTTAGTACCCACGGTCAGAACCTCACCCGGGACAGCAAAAACGAAACTATCACGGGTCGGACAATTTTCGTGAACGCGAAGCCCTCCAGAGATATCGTGGCCGTTGATAAAGACTTGTACGTCATTGTCAATGGCAACGCCCACCTTCAGGGTATTAGACCCAGAGAGGAGAGTGAACTGTTTTCTCAGAAGAATATCTGTATTCAGTGGCCATGTCGTTCGCACATCCGTCGGGTTATTGAGCGGGCATACCCCAGACGGTATACCAAAACCAGCATCGCCCGTGGAAAACTCGAAGTCATCGAACCCTGGCTGCTCGAAACCCTCTTCCTCGCCATGGGACACCACTTTGTATCTGTACCCTGTGTCACCATAGGAAATGATGGTGGTCATCGTGGATGTTGACCTCAGCCTACCTCCTTCCCGCGACTCTGCTATGGAGGCATCAGAACTGTAGTCGCCACTACTCTCCCCCAGCGAGGTACTGTAAAGCCGGTGAGAGGTGCCAACCTGGTGCGATTGGGCCACCGAAGGTCGCACCCCACCCGATATCGGCAAAACGACGAATACAATAAGGCTTAGCAGGGCAAACAGTCGCACTTTCATTTCCACTCCTTCATTAGTCATTCAACAAGAGTTCCCTCACCCGATACAGCTCCCTGCACACCACGAACGCCCACTGCCCGAATTCCCCGTGGTGGTTCACCGCCCGCACCCACCGCTGCGCCGCCACCTCTTTCTGCCGGTCCTGCTCCGTCTCAAACCCCTTCACCTCGAGCACTACCTTGCGCTCCTGTCCATCTCTCTGACGCAGCCGGACCAGGTAATCGGGCCGGTACTCGTGCCGCACCCCCAGCCACTCGTAGGGCATGGTGAAATCCAGGTGATCGTTGCGGGCGTAAGCGACGACCTCGGGCATCCGCTCCAGTTGGTAGGCCACGCTGTGCTCCCACCTGGGCGCATCCAGGACGACGTGGCTGACGTGGCTCTTGGCCGTCCCCACCGCCGGGCGAACCGTGCGGAAGAGCACCTCCGCTGTCGAGCCGAGGGGCCGAAATCGCTCGATGACCGGCAGCGTCGGCGGCTCTCCCGCCTGCGTGTCAGGCTCGATGGCCTCGGTCAACCGCTCGACGATGCGCTGCTTGTACTTGAGCAGCGCAATCTCCTCCAGGGGCACGTCACCCAGGACCACCACCCGTTGCTCGACGTACTCCCAGACGATGGCGAGTACCTGGGGGAACAGGACGTGGCGTGCGTTCCAATCATCCCGCCTGTCCTTCAGCCGGCGCGTCAGTTCCGCCGCCATCTCAAACACGGTCGCCTGCAGCCGCTTCTCGCGGTGGAAGGGGTTGCGGTCGTGGAGCACCTCCCGCCCCGGGCCGACACGGTCAGGGCGCCCGATGCGGTAGCCCGCCGCCGGCTTGACGACCACCTCCGTGGGTTCGGTGAAGGGAGCGATGCACAGGAAAGGCAGCCCCTCCAGATTCACCCGAATCTGCTGGCGCACGTCGGAGACGTACGTTTCGACGCGCGGGAACGTGATCTCCAGGTGCTGGCGCTCGGGCAGCGCCCGCACCAGCGTGGAGACCTGCTGCGCCTCGGTGTGGCTGACCGGCTTCTTTTTGACGGGGATCACCTCGAACGGCACACCGTACACGTCCACGTACTCGGGCGTGCTGAAATCGTCATAGTTCATGCGGCGCAGGCCGCGCCCCACCACCTGCTCGCACAACAGTTGTGACGTGAAGGCGCGCAGGCCCAGGATCTGCGTCACGTTCTGCGCGTCCCAGCCCTCCGTGAGCATGCCCACCGACACCACGCAGCGGATAGATTTACCCGGCGGGTCGCCCTCGCCTTCCCACTCCGTCTTGCCCACTGTGTCCACCGTCTTGCGCAGCCGCTCGGCCACCTCCTGCCGCGTCTCCCCTTCCACGGCGCTCTCCGCTTCCTTGAGCAGTTTGGTGTCAATGCGCAGCGTCACCTGCTGGCCGCCCCGGTTCTCCAGTTCCGGGAGCACGTTGCCCCGCGCGATGTGTTCGTCCACCAGCCCGGCCAGGCCGGTGTTGTCGCACACCACGATGAGGGCCGGCGGCACAGGGGACCCTTTCTCCTGAAATGCCTGGAACGTCTTCTCCCACTCGGAGGCCAGCGTCGCCAGTGCGCCCTCGGCCTCCCGCAGCACTGATTCCGGCTTGGCCCGGCGGCGGGCCGTCTGCCGCTCCGAAGAGGGCAACTGCTGGTTGACGTGCTCCCACAGGCGAAAGTACTTGGGAATCAGGGCGCCGGTGTTGTCGTCCACCGGCACGCGGGGGATCTTGACGATGCCGCACTCGATGGCGTCCACCAGCCCAAAGTCGGAGACGATCCAGGGGAACGGCGCGCCCTCGTCGTACCCCGTGCCCTTGATGTAGAAGGGCGTAGCGGAGAAATCGGCGCACAGGTTGATGCCCCGCACGGCATTGATCCGGTCCAGCCCGCTGATCCAGACGGTGGCCGCGCGGAATTCCTCTTCGAGCAGGTCACGTTCTTCTTTGCGCAACTGCTTCAGTTCTTCGGGCGCCAGCGGCTGGGCTGGGCGGTAGGCGTGGTGAGCCTCGTCGTTGATGACCAGCACGTTCTGCTTGTTCCCCAACTCTCTGAGCACGCGGCGGCAGAAGGCCGTGTCGCTCTCTGCCCCGCGCTGGAGCACGCTGCGCGAGCGGGCGTCGTCCCTGGGCTGGAAGGCGTGCCAGTTGGTGATCTCGAAGCGGCCCTGCTGCAACCGCTCCAGCAGACCGGGCGGCACCAGGTCGAAGCGCTGGTAATAGTTGTCCGGCCTCCACGGCAGGAGCACCTGGAGCCGCTCGCGGATGGTGAGGTTGGGGCACACCAGTAGGACCGCGTCAGAAAAGCGGCGGTCCTGCGGGTTGGCCAGTTTGTTGAGCAGTTGCCAGGCGATGAGCATGCCCATCACCACCGTCTTGCCGGAGCCGGTGGCCATCTTGACCGCGCAGCGGGCGAGCGCCTGGTAACCTCTGGCGATGCTTTCGGGGTCGTTGGGCTCGTCTTTCGGGACGAGGATGCCCTGCCGCTCGGCCGGCGAGGCCTCCCCCAGCCAGATGAGCGTTTCGGCGGCCTCGCGCTGGCAGAAGAAGAGCCTGCGTTCGCGGTCGGGGTCGCGCCAATGGTCGAGCAAGCGCCGGGTGAGCGCAGTCACGCCGGGATAGCCCTTTTCCCGCCAGCCCGTCACCCGCTCGCGGATCAGGTTGACCGCTGCGAGCGGCACAAACTCCTCCTCGAACAGGGAGAGCTGAGGCCCGCGCGTGCGGGGCTTCAGGTAATAGCCGGCCGGGCGGCGTCCTGCGGCCAGTACGGGTTGTCCCTCCTGGTAGTCCCAATAGCAGGTCGGCTCGTCAAAGGGCGAGTTGATGATCGGGTTGTCAACCAGCATAGCAGATCGCCTCCCAAGACACCATTTCGCTACCCCAGACCGCCCCCGATAAGCAAGCGGACCCCGCTACACCTTCCACTGCTGGAACAATGCCTCCACCATCGCCACCGCCACAGCCGCCAGGGCCAGCAGGAGCAGCAGTTGGAGCGGCAGCGGCACTGAGACTTTCAACTGGTCGGCGAGCAGGTTGCTGAGCACAGCAAAGGCCAGGGCAGCCAGCGCCAGCCCACCGGCACGCGCAAGCCACCGGATGGCGCGCCGCCAGGCCGGAATGGGCGGGGCAGGCAGGGGGGGGGCCGGGGCGCGGGCAGTACCTGCTTCCAGAACGGCCAGGCGATTGGTAACGTCTTCCAGAGCGTTCTGTTCCCCGTGCCGCCGCAGCGCAATTGCCGCCTGTCTGGCGTGGGGAATGGAATCTAGCGCGCCGGGGATCTGCCCCAGGGCTTCGGCTGCGGCCACGCGCACACCCGAGTTGCCATCTCTGAGCGCCCGGAGCAGGGCAGGGACAGCCTGCGAGTCTCCGATCTTCCCCAGGGCTTCGGCGGCGGCCAAGCACACATCCGAGTAGCTATCCCCGAGCGCTCGGAGTAGGGCAGGGACAGTCTGCGGGTCACCGATCCTGCCCAGGGCTTTGACTGCAGATCTGCGCACACCCGAGTCGCTATCGTCGAGCGCCCGGAGCAGGACAGGAACAGTCTGCGGGTCGTCAGTCTGCATCAGAGCTTCGGCGGCAATCCGGCGCACATACCAGTTGCCATCCCCAAGCACGCGCAGCAGGGCAGGGATGGCCTGTGGGTTACCGATCTCACGTAGGGCATAGGCCGCGGCAATGCGTACACCCGATTCGCTATCCTCAAGCGCCTGGAGCAGGGCAGGAACAGTCTTCAGGTCACCGGTCCCGCCCAGAGCTTTGGCTGCAGCCTCGCGCATACCCGAGTCGCAATTCCCGAGCGCCCAGAGCAGGGCAGGGACAGTCTGCGGGTCACCCATCTGTCTCAGGGCTGCGACTGCCATCTGACTCACACCCCAGCCGCTACTTCCAAGTGCCCGGATCAGGGCCGGGACAGCCTGCGGGTCACCGATCTCGCCCAGGGCTTCGGCTGCAGCAATGCTCACACCCAGTTCGGTATCCCCAAGCGCCTGGATCAGGGCCGGGACAGCCTGCCGGTCACCGATCTCGCCCAGGGCTCTGGCCGCGGCAGTGCGCACATCCGGTTCGCTATCCTCAAGTGACCGGAGCAGAGCCGGGACGGCCTTCGGGTCACCGATCCTGCCCAGGGCTTCGACTGTGGCCTGCTGCACACCCCAGCCGCTATCCCCAAGCGCCTGGAGCAGAGCCGGGACGGCCTGTGGGGCACCGATCCTGCCCAGTGCTTCGGCTGCCGTATGGCGCACATCCGAGTCACTGTCCTCGAGCACCTTGAACAGGGCGCAGATAGCCTGCGGGTCACCGATCTCGCCCAAGGCTCCGACTGCCGTATGGCGCACATCCGAGTCGCTATCCTCAAGTGCCCGGAGCAGGGCAGGGACAGTCTGCGGATCACCGATCCTGCCCAGGGCTTTGACTGCCGTCTGGCGCACACCTGAGTCGCGATTCTCGAGCGCCCGGAGCACGGCAGGGATGGCCTGTGGGCCACCCATCTGCCCCAGGGCTTCGGCCGCGGCCCAGCGCACACATAGCTCGCGATGCTCGATCGCCTGGAGCAGGGCAGGGACAGTCTGCGGGTCACCGATCTCGCCCAGGACTCTGGCTGCCGTATGGCGCACATCCGAGACGTTGTCCTCGAGCACTCTGAGCAGGGCGGAGACAGCCTGCGGGTCACCGATCTCGCCCAGGGCTTCGACTGCGGCCCGACGCACGTGCGACTCGCTATCCTCGATCGCCCGGAGCAGGGCAGGGACAGCCTGCGTGCCGCCGATCCGCCTCAGGGCTTCGACTGCCATCTGGCGCACACCCGAGTCACGATCTCCAAGTGCTCGAAGTAGGGTAGGGATGGCCTGTGGGTCGCCCATCTGCCTCAGGGCTTCGACTGCCATCCAGCGCACACCCAAGTCGCGATCTCCAAGCGCTCGAAGCAAGGTAGGGAGCGCCGGCCGGCCAGCCTGCACCAGGGCCGCAAGAGCCGCGTCCCTTGAGTACGAGCTACGACTGATCTTCTCTAGCCGGTTGACCACGCGCTGCGCCACCCTGGCGTCCGGGTCTGGCCACTCGCCCAGGACCGCCGCTGCCAGGCGCAGGTCACGGTGCAGGTGGCGCTCATAGGGGCTTCGAGCAGCCAGAATGTGGCGCACCAGGCCGGCCAGGGCACCGGTGTCCAGCAAGCCAGCCAGCAGCAAGAGCGGCTCGCGCCACGCATAGTGATGCAGGCGCGGGCGCAGGAAGGCCCAGGTACGGCGGGAGTCTTGCCTCCAGGCGCGCTCCAGTGCCCAGGCAGCAGCGTATTCCCCGAAAGTCAGGTGGCGGAAGGCCAGCAGGTTGCGGAGGGCCTCGCGGTCGTCGCCGTTCAGTCGCCAGGTGTCGAGCTCGAACAGTCCAGCCTCCTGCCAGAATTCAATCGCGGCTTTGGCAACAGTCTGCAGGTCGGCGGCAGTCGCTGTTGCCCACTCACAGTTGTCCCGCAGGTAACCGGCCAGCGCCGTGCTCACGGTATGGTGGTCGGGCATGCCATGCGGCCGGCCACCGTAGTAGGTCAGGTGCAGTGCCCAGCCCAGGTAGTAGAAGCAGTCCAGCGCCGCCCGGCGCGCGAGCGCGCCGCTCAGCGGACCGAGCACAAAGGCCGGCTCCCCACGTACGCCCTCTCGAGGGTAGCGCCACGCCTCCCAGGAGTCGAGCAGCTCTTCCACGTAGCGCCGGTACAGTTCGGCACGCCCGGCGGGCAGTTCGCGCTGCGGGTCTTCCCCGGCCAGGACCGCCAGGAAGGTGAGTAGCAGCGGGCTGCGCGCCAGCGGCCGCAAGCGCGGGCGGGCCTGCAACTGTGCCTTCAGCCAGTCTGCGCGCCCTGCCACCCACTCCGGCCCGGCCGCGCGGGTCTCGGCCAGCAGCCCGAACCAGCGCTGCAGGAAGTCGTCGGCGTTCTCGGGGTTGAGCGGCAGCACTTCAAACCCAGGGTACATCTCCAACGAGCGAGTGCATTCCAGGATACGGGAGGTGACCACCAGGCGGCCCTTCAGCTGGCCCACTTGCCTGGCGGCCTGTCCGCTCCAGCCGCGCGCCTCGTCCAATGCGTCCACCAGCCACAGCACGCGCCCCGCCTCGATCTCGGCCTCCAGCGCACGGCGCAGGTTGCCGTCACCTCCCGCCTCTCGTCGCAGGGCGAACTCGCGCAGCGAGAGCGTGCTGTCGCCAGCCAGCGCGGTGGCATAGTCGCGCAGCGAGACCAGGATGGGCAGTGGGCCGTGCTCGTCTTCGGCCGCGCGGCGCGCCAGGAAGCGCAACAGCGTGGACTTGCCCGCGCCGGGCGCGCCCAGTATGACCAGCCGGGGATGTTTCTCCAACGCCTCCTGCGGGTCCACCGGCTCGGGGCGCTTTTCGGCCTGATAGACCTGGCCGCGCCGGTAAAAATACTCCCCCAACAAGCGCAACGTCCCCAGGATGTCCCGGAATGGGCTGCCCGCGCGCCGGGCTTCGATCTGCGCTTCCAGGGCGCGGCGCTCTTCGGCCTCCTGCTGGCGCTGGCGTTTCTCTTCGACGGCCTGCAGGCGGATGTACACCCGGTCGAGCGGGAAACGCAAATTCACCCGCCGGCCGGAGCGGTCGGTGGGCAGGGGGATGCCTTCCAGGTTGACGTACTACGTTCGCTCCAGGACACCCCGGCGATAGGCCTCCAGGCAGGCCGGGTCGTAGCCGGGCGGCAGCAGGCGCAGTGCAGGCCGCAGCCTCTGGAGCGTCTCAGCAGCGGTGGCATAGGCGATGCGCAGTGCCGGGGCAGGGGGCCGGCGGGCAACGTCTTCGTAGCCGGTGACCATGCCGACCACGCGGTCGCTCTCGCAGTCGAGCACCGGCCCGCCGCTCAGGCCGCGGTCCACCTCTTCACCCTGGATCTGCAGGAGCGGCTGAGCGTAGCCCGGCACCTGCACTAGCCCACCCACCTGGCCCTGCGCCCAGCGTTCCGCGACGCTCCCACCTTCCGGGTAGCCGAGGGCCAGGAAGTCGTGCCCGCCGCTTTGCGCAGAAAATCCCAGCGCGACGGGCTGGCCTTTACACATATCCAGTTCCAGAAAGGCAACGTCGTCGCCGGAAGGGACCTGGCCACGCGGGCACGGCGACCAACCTTCAGCCAGCACGCGGGTGGTCTGCGGCTGGCCGGCACGATGGAAGCACACGCTCACCGGTTGCCCCGGCCCGCTCCCTGCCGCCTCGACCACGTGGGCGCACGTCACGGCCAGTCGCCCGGCGACGAGGAACCCCGCGCCGGCGGTGTTTCCGTCCGCGTCGAGAATGCGCATGACGCTCGCTTCGAGAGCCTGGGGCACAGATCTCTCCTCTCCTGACTGAAACACACCCTCAGGATTCATGCCTTCTGCCCCGTTCATACGTGGTCCGCTCCAGCGCCACCACCCGCACCACCTCGTTCCCCCGAAAGTCAATCACCTTCACCGCGATGCGCTTGTGCTCGCCTGCCTCGAAGTGGAACGAGGTCGTGCCACGCATCTGCTCAAACGCCTCCGGGTCAATCTGGGCTTTCAGCGCCCGCTGCAGTTTGTCCCACGCCCGCTCGTCGCCAGGGAAGAAGGCCTGGCAGATGTGGAACGTCCGGCCGTCATAGTCGGTGTCCAGGAACCAGGCGGCCACGTCCTTGCCCCGCGTGCTGTGCACCTCCCCCGTCAGCGGGTCGTAGACGTCCACGCCGCGCAACTCGACGGTGTACAACTCCCCTCTCCCGCGAGCGGGCGAGGGGACGGGGGTGAGGGCCACGTCCGGCTGCCCAAAGACGGTAAAGATCTGGCTGGCACGGGTGGTCTTGAGCAGGTCGCCCACCAGCACGTCGGGTGCGACGTTGGCAAAGTGCACCTGCAAGCCCGCCACCGGCGCTTTCTGGAGCAGTAGAACTCGATCTGCTGGTCGGCCGGCAGGGGTGTCTCGCCGAAGAGGGAGAGTTGCACCGGCTCCGGGCGGCGCACGGCCTTCAGCATAGCCTGGGTCGAGATGCGCTCGTGGACGTGGAGCGAGACCAGGTCCACTTCAAAACTGGTGTGCTCCGCCTTCCCGGCCCACACCAGTTGGGGCTCCAGGTGCGGATCGTAGGCGTAGGGGGTC
>Ga0172362_10005449_pt1 | contig 11022 bp, 12 predicted proteins | sample LakKivs1_kivu2a2_FD_114534 | JGI IMG/M metagenome (GOLD analysis project Ga0172362, IMG submission 114534) | Sediment microbial communities from Lake Kivu, Rwanda - Sediment s1_kivu2a2 | ecosystem: Environmental > Aquatic > Freshwater > Lake > Sediment | place: Rwanda: Western Province, Lake...
AATCTGAGCGTGATTTCAGAGTCAGACTGCAGCAAAAAGGCCGTGAGCAGCGCGATGAGGCTACCGATAAGCTCAGGCAGAAGTACGCTCCGAAGTTCGCCACATTACAGGAACAAATGCGCCGTGCCCAGGCAGCTGTTGAGCGGGAAGAAGACCAGGCCCAGCAGCAGAAGGTCCAGACTGCCCTGTCTTTTGGAGCGACCATTCTAGGCGGCTTCCTGGGCAGCAAGAGGCTGAGTTCAGGTTCCATAGGTAGAGCCAAATCGACTATGAGCGGAATGAGTCGCTCCATGAAAGAGGCTAAGGACATAGAACGTGCTAAGGATACCGTTGAGGCTATTCAGCAAAGACTGCAGAAGCTTGAAGCTGATTTTAAAGCAGATGTGGACGTGCTGACAGCAAAGACCGATCCTTTGACGGAGCAGCTTGAGCAGGTCTCGGTACGTCCGGCCAGAACAGATATCTCAATAGGGCTCCTGGTTCTAGGATGGTTTCCGTACTGGCAAAGCGCCGACGGCAAATTGACACAAGCCTGGTAGGACCAATCCTTTGTTTGGTATAAGCAGGGCAAGGATAGGAATCAATATCGGTCCTGCTTGTTAGCAATACGGGGAGTGATGGAAATCAGCTTCATTCAGGAAGAACAAGCAGAAGACGCGGTTCAAAACGCAACTGCCCTGCCCTGACCGTTTAGAGAGATTGCGCTCAATGCCGGGGACGGGGCTTCCTCAGAGATGCTTGCGCCTGTCGGTCCGACTTATTTCTCTTCGATTGGAGCTGCAGGTGCGTTCTTCTTGACCGACTCTATGCCGGCTTTAGCGCTATCTTTTGACTTGTAGCCTTCTCCGCTGCTGGCAATTGTCTGTCCGTTTGGAGCTACCAGTCTCCAGCGGAATTCCCCTTTTGCATCTTTGTAGAGTTCAAACTTTGCCGCCATTTGAATGCCCTCCCTTCTGAGAATTATCTGACTACCAGACAATCATTGGTAGTTTAATTATATCATTCCTGTCAACCATGATACATGCTTGAAGTGAGAACTATTGACCGCGGTTCCACCAGGTGCTACAATAATTTTCGCAATCGAAATATCACACTCTGAGGAAACGGAAATTCTGCCGAAGCTGTGTTCTGAAGACTGATGACAGGCCGAAGAGTAGTCTTGCGCAGCGCCTATCCGGCACAGAAAAGTGGCGTAATTCTGAGTGTAAAGGAGGAAAGCGATGGAATTAGTAGATCAGTTGACCAAGAATTTGGGGGTAAGCGAAGCTCAGGCCCAGGGCGGAGCAGGTTTGCTCTTCAAACTGGCGAAGCAAAAGCTTAGCGGAGGGGATTTCGGCAAGGTCGCGGCAGCTGTTCCAGAAGTTGATAAGCTGATGGGAGCAGCGCCGAGCGCAGGTATGCTGGGTGGACTGGGCAAGATGTTTGGGGGAGGTGGCGGATTGGCCGGCTTGGCTGGTGGGTTCTCCAAGCTGGGTCTGGATAGCGGCATGATTGGCAAGTTTGTGCCCATTATTCTCTCGTTTGTTCAGAGCAAGGGGGGCGATGCAGTCAAGGGCATCCTGGAAAAAGTCTTGAAATAAGAGCATGCCTGCAGCTAGGTCACAAATAGCATAGTGCCGGAAAATACTACTGAAGAGCGTGCTGCAGTGTTTGTGAGTACGCATGTCGCGCCCCAGGGGGATGTATTCTACGGACATGCGCACCGCGGATAGCAAAGTCTTGTATAGCTTGCCTTTGGCTATGCAAGGCAGCGCAATCCAGATCATTCCGCAATAGGCCAACAAGGCGAGTTTGTGCATTCTGACGACTTTGTGCTTACGTCTCGCCAGCCTGCATGCCGTTAGCTGGCTATCATTGGGCCTTGCAGGTAGCCGAACCGCATGGGGAAAAGTGCCCCGGGAATTCATCAGGGTGTTACAGTTAGTCTGGTGGGTTTTCACAGAGAATAACGTGGAAACACAGCCAAATCCTGGAAGCGCAGGGAGGTGCCAATGTCTATCGCAAGGGTTACGGAAATCAAATCGTCGTCTCGAGTTAGCTTCGATGATGCCATCAGGAAAGGAATCGCCCGGGCTAACAAGACCCTGAAAAACGTCAGGGGAGCATGGATCTGGAATCAGGAAGTACTGGTTGACAAGAACGGCAAGATTTCAGAGTACCGCGTCCAGATGAAGATCACCTTCGTCCTCGAAGAGTAAGCGGGAGGCAGGCCGAGAAAGACCCGTCAACCTCCGACCATCCAGAGACCAAGTCGGGATTCTACGATCTTAAATGGTCGCTCCACGGTTGCGTGGGGAATTGAGGGCTTACCAAGAACGATTGGCGGGGGCCTGAGTCTACCTCAACCCGTGCTGGATTGCGATGACAGCCGCTTGGGTACGGTCAGAGACGCCAAGCTTGGCTAAGATAGCGCTGACATGATTCCTGACTGTCCCATCAGACAAGAACAAGCGATCAGCAATATCTGCATTGCTTAGTCCTCTGGCTATCAGGCGCAGAACCTCTACTTCCCGCTGCGTCAGCTTGGCGGTAATCAACGTAGCTGGCTGGGTCTGGCGACTGGATACCTGCTCCAAGACTTTCCCGGCGACGGACGGGTCCACGTATGTTTTGCCGGCGGCTGTCCCCCTGACGGCCTTCATCAGTTCTTCGCGAGGTGTGTCTTTTAGCAGATAGCCAGATGCCCCCGCCTGTATGGCATCGAAAACCCGTTCGTCATCGGCGTAGGTAGTCAGAACAAGAACTTTGACCGCCGGATGCTTCATCATTATCTGGCGAGTCGCTTCTACGCCGTTCATGATGGGCATCTTAAGGTCCATCAGGATAAGGTCCGCTCCTTTATCCGCAACCATCTCGACAGCTTCGGCACCGTCTTCAGCGGTACCGACAATGTCAATATCCGGCTCAAGTTTGAGTAGCATCACCAGACCATCACGAACGATCGCCTGATCATCACAAACGATTACTTTCATAGGCGTTTATCCATCTACACTACCAATTCTACTGTGGTGCCCTCTCCTGGCCTACTGGTAACGGTGACTTCACCACCCACCAGCTGCGCCCTTTCCTGCATGCCCTCTAGACCGTAATGATTTGCTTTGTCGTTCTTCTCTGCATCGAACCCGACACCATCATCGTGCACGGTGAGCGTGACTTCCTCCTCCCTAGATTCCAGATTCACAGTCAGAGTTTTCGCCTTTGCATGCTTGGCCACATTTGTGACCGCTTCCTGTGCCACACGGTAAATGCACTGTTCCACATCAGGCGACAAGGAAGGTAGCTTATCAGTGATTGATAAGTCCAGAACAAGATTCGCGCGCGCCGCTGCATCCTCAACCATTGTTCGGACTGCCAGCGACAGTCCCAAATCATCCAACGGGCTAGCGCGCAGCGCCTGCAACGCCCGCCGTGTCTCCTCGAGACCGGAATGGACTGCCTTCAGAGATGTTTCCAGTGTCGAACGAGCCTTCTGTGTGTCAAGGTCCCAATACGCCTTCACTGCTTCTAGCTCAACCGACAACCCACTAAGCGTGTGCGCCAGAGTATCGTGCAATTCTCGAGCCACTCGATTTCGCTCACGGCTAGTAGCGAGATGCTCCAAGGTGCTGGCGTGATGTGTCAAGCGGGTATTGGCCTCCGCAAGAGACTGCTGCTGCCCCTTCAATCTGCTCATAAGATAGCTGATAGAAAAACCTACTGCCAGGAATATTATCGTTTGAATTAAAGTCACTGTAAGTCCACCCAGAAAAGGCGGGCTGCCCGGTCCTGTGAAAGACCAGATCATACCGAAGTCTAAGCCAGCAGTCCCTAAAATAACTAGGAGTACATATTGCCATTTATATTGCCAGGCAACCAGCATAAGGGCGACGAACAAGAAAGGGAAAACCACCAGGACCAGGCTCTCAGGAGTGGTGAACCGGGGACCAAGAGGCCCTGGAAAAACAAAAGGAAGACGACTGATCGTATTACTGAAGATAACCGGCAATATCGTTATTATGGCAACTACTAGCGGAATGAATGCCTTTCCCAGTCGTTCTTGAATCCAATTCCAATAGGCAAGGATAAGGCACAAAACGGCTATGCACCCGAGTACAATGTAGTACAGGAGATTCAATAGTCGAGGCCCCGGGAATGATTGACTGATGACTGCTAGCAGGACAAGATATCCGATCCAGAGAAGGGCCGCGAAACGGATCAAGCGTACGGCGTCTGCAAACAAAGTCCTACTTGTCATAAGCACATTATAAATCAATAACCTCAAATCCTTCATGTAACTACTGTCATTAACTGCTGCCTTGATCCCATGACAAATGTCACCTCAGTTAGTGGATGAAGTCATGGTTGGAATCTCTATTTCGTTACTTTACACACTGTTTGGTGAGTCGCCAGCGGGTGTAAACTAGCAGATGTAAGCTGGAAATGAAGCTAAATGAGATGGTTTGATGGTTGCTCGACATTGTGACGGCATAAGAAAGGAGCGACACGTATGGTTTGATAACGGAAAGAATCGATGCAGTTTCGAAGGTTCTGTGAAAGGAGCAGAAAAGTGAAGAAAGTGAGAAACAAAGTTTTGTTTATCGGGTTGGCGATGATACTAGCTCTCACCATAGGTCTCACCGGATGCGGGGCCTCCCAACAAGGGGCCCAGATACGGAGCGAAGGTGTAACGGGAGGACCGCTTGCCGCTGCAAGCACTAGCTTCAACAATACCGAGAACCTGAACCAGACTGGCGATCGATATCAGGCGCTTCTGGACAGAGCTTGCGCCATCTATCAAGAGAATACAGGTGTGGCCATCGACCCAGAGCAATTGAAGGATGCTCTCGATCAAGCTCAGGGCGAGCTGCAGGAGGAGGCCCTAGAAACCCAACTCCAGAAGCTCGTGGACGATGGCCAGATAACTCAAGAACAAGCTGACCAGTACCTGGAATGGTGGCAGTCGAGGCCCAACATCGGGCTGCGATTACCAGGGCTTGGTGGGCCCGGTCCTGGCGGACACATGGCGGGAATGCCAATTGGTGCCCCCGATGATAGCGCAAGCGGCGCCGGAAACCGAACCGCGCCTTCCGATCGATACCAGGCGCTTCTGGACAGAGTCTGTGCCATCTATCAAGACAATACAGGTGTAGCCATCGACTCAGAGCAACTGGGAGACGCTCTGGATCAGGGTCAAAGTGAGCTGCAGGAAGAAGCTTTGGAAACCCAGCTGCAGAACCTCGTAGACGATGGCAAGATGACTCAGGAAGAAGCCGATAACTACCTGGAATGGTGGCAGGCCCGACCCGACATACAGGTGCCATTGCCAGGGCTTGGCGGACGTGGTCCCGAAGGTGGCATGATGCGTGGTGGAGGCTTTCAACCCTGGGGTGGGCCGCCTTGTCTCCCTGACGCTTCCGGTGAAGCAAGGGGTTAACAAGCCAACGAGGCAAGACTCATTTGGAGAGGGGGGGGTGTCTTCCCCCTCTCCTTTGAACGGAGGTGAAAAATGGTCAAGCTGAAATATGTTCTAGTAGCTGTCATCTTCATTGTCGGTATTAGCCTGGTTCTTGCCTGCACGCTGGCTAGCTCCCCCAGTTCCGCCTCAGGATATCTGTCTATTGACGAGGGAATCGGCTCCGAGCTCAGCACCCGGGAACTGGTGGCAGAAGTGGCCCCTGCCGTGGTTTCTATTGTTGTCGAAACCGTGAGCTACAACTGGTTCTGGCAGGCAGTGCCTCAGACAGGAGCGGGCAGCGGGATAATAACCAGCTCAGACGGCTATATTGTAACCAACAATCATGTGGTAGAAGGTGCCCAAAAGGTGACCGTCACTCTTAGTGACGGAAGTGTTTATGACGCAACTATAATAGGTACGGACGCTCAAACAGATCTGGCAGTGGTGAAAGTCGACGCCAGCAATCTTTCCTACTTACACTTCCTCAACAATTCTCTGGAGCAGCTTAACGTCCTGGACCCGGTGGTAGCTGTGGGAAATGCTCTGGCTCTGCCGGGAGGTCCTACCTGGACTACCGGGGTGGTCAGCAATCTGGGACGCTCTATCGAAGAGGCTACCGGAGTAGTGCTAGATGACATTATTCAGACTGATGCGGCCATTAATGCAGGTAATAGCGGGGGACCGCTACTAGATGCGGCAGGGCAGGTGATCGGAATAAATGTTGCTATCGCCAGCAATGCCGAGAATATTGGCTTCGCCATAAGCACTGACACTGCTATCCCGGTGGTGCAAACCTTGATAAGTGAAGGCAAGGTAGTACGCCCCTGGCTGGGAGTGTCAGTTGCCACAGTGACGCCAGCTATTCAGCAATACTATCACCTTGCAGTTAATGCAGGAGCGCTCGTTACCAGTGTCAGCAGTGGTGGCCCAGCAAGCACGGCTGGATTGAGACCGGGTGATGTCATCGTCGAGATGGATAATGTAGATATCAGCAGTGCGGCGGAACTGACCACAGCCATAGGTTCTCACCAGGTCGGTGACCAGATTGAGATTGTCTACTACCACGGGAGTGTGCAGAAAGTAGCTAATGCCACGCTGGAAGAGTCGCCGTCTTAGGCTGACAACGAGTAGAAAAGAACGAGGCAAGATATCTAGATGGGTTTGTCTAGATTCGGTACTTTTCTGCCAACCCATGCTTCTGCCGATTTTTGGGGGCAGTCAGATTTGATAACTGCTCGACAATTTCGTGCCGTATTGTGGCCACTGTGTTCTGCAATTTCGGTTGTGGCAACACAAAGGCGGAGGTAAACGTAATGAGATTAAACGCCATAAGAGTGTTAATGAAAAAGAGAGTATCAAAGATAGTACTAGCCGTGGTGTTGTGTGGGGTCGCCGCTGTCTTGCTAACTACCGTTTTTAAGCCGCACTCGTCATTAGCACTACAGTACCAAACAGCAAATGTACAGGCGGGAAACCTGACGGTAGAGATTACTGGCAGCGGCAATCTGGCGCTATCCTCTACCGAGGATCTTGCTTTTGAGATGGCAGGAACGGTGCAGGAAGTGTTGGTAGAAGAAGGTGATTCCGTGGAAGAAGGACAGGTGCTGGCGAGATTGGACACCTCGGAATGGGAGAGCCAGTTGACGACACTGGAGCTGAGCCTGCTTCAAGCGGAGATAAACCTGGAGAACGCCCAACTTTCCTTGGAAAGGGCTGAAGAGGATAGCAATGCTGATCCACTGGATATAGACATAAAAGAGCTGCAGGTCAAGCTTGCCAAGGGGCACTTAGATGACGCTCAGGCAGCACTGGACGAAGCTACCAACGCCAGCCCGGAGGTTATCGCTCCTTTTGATGGCTTTATCACGAACGTCAACGTCAGGGGTGGCGACGAAGTGAAGAAAGGGACGGTAGCGGCGACTATTGCCGATCCCGACAAGTTTGAAGTTGGTATTTTGGTGAGCGAAATGGATATTTCTGAAGTAGAGAAGGGAGGAAGAGCCACATTGCAGGCGGACGCTGTATCCGGAATAAGCTTTCCGGGCAACGTCACTTACATCGCACCTACGGCCACTATTCAATCCGGGGTAGTGAACTATAAAGTCACGGTCGAGGTGGGGTCATTATCAGGCATTGCCCAGATCTTACCTTCAGGGATGACGCCTCCGGAAGGGTTTACACCGCCAGAGGGATTTACACCGCCGGCAGGGTGGGGCAACTCCTCAGCAAGCCAGGGAGTTGGGACGTTGGAGGCCATACAGCTCAGAGATGGACTGACCGTCACCGTGAACATAATAGTGGACCAGAGGACCAACGTGCTGCTGGTGCCTAACGGAGCCATTACAACTCTGGCGGGGCGAAGCTACGTTGAGGTACTATCGCCAGATGGCACCATCGAGACGCGAGCGATAAGGACCGGCATAACCGACTATGTGAACACCGAGGTAACAGATGGGCTCAACGAAGGCGAAAAGGTGATTGTTCCTCAGGGGACTACTACGACGACACGGCAACAAGGGGGAGGTGGGATGTTCCCGGGGGGCGGAATGTTTTCAGGAGGTGGAACATTTACACCGCCAACAGGGGGATGACCACCGAGTCGGCAAGGCTAAACAGATGATCCGGTTACAGAATATAACCAAAATCTATCCCATGGGCAACAGAGAGCTGACGGTACTCAAAGGGATAACTCTCAACATTGAGAAGGGTGAACTGGTGGCGATTATGGGGCCTTCCGGCTCAGGCAAGACGACACTTCTCAATCTTCTTGGCTGCCTGGATAAACCGACATCGGGTAGTTACTATTTTGAGGGCAGCGAGGTCAGCCATCTGGATGGCAACGAATTAGCTGTGATCAGGGGGCAGAAGATCGGCTTTATCTTCCAGACCTTTAACCTATTGTCGCGGCTCACGGCACTGGCCAATGTGGAGCTGGGCATGACCTACGTTGGCGGTGTTGACCGGAGGTGTGCTCTGGAGGCGCTGGCCAAGGTGGGTCTCTCTGACCGAGTCAATCATCGTCCCATCGAGCTTTCGGGGGGCGAGCAGCAGAGGGTGGCCATCGCCCGGGCTCTGGTGAAAAACCCCTCCCTGATTCTGGCCGATGAACCCACCGGCCAGCTAGACAGCCGCTCTGGCGAGGAGGTAATCGCCATCCTTACCTCTTTGCATGCCGAACAGGAAATCACTTTGCTTCTGGTAACTCATGATGCCAACATTGCCCAGCACTGTCAGAGAGTAATACACCTCAAGGATGGCGAGGTCGTCGCGGAGGAAAGCGCATGAAGAAGTGGCACACTTTCCTATCTACTGTCTGGCTTGGACTTAGCACTCACAGGCTGCGCAGTTTTCTGACCATGCTTGGAATCATTATCGGCGTAGCCTCGGTAATCACCCTGATGTCCATCGGTAAGGGTTCGACGGCAGAAATCCTCTCCAATATCGAAAGCATGGGCGCGAACCTGATTACCATCAGCGGTGGGGCGCGTTTTGTCAGTGTTGGACCTGGAGGAGGGGGAGGTGCTGGCAGGGGCGCCCAAACCCTGACTATGGAAGACGCGGAGGCAATGGCACAGCAGGTCCCCTACATATCTGCCGTGGCGCCTGTCTCCTCTAGCAACCTTCAATTAGTGGTGGGCACTGAGAACGCGAACTCTCAGACCACCGGGACAACTCCCGAGTATGTGTCCGTGGCCAATCTGAAACTCGCCAGCGGCGCTTTCTTCTCGGAACAGGAATACGAGCGCGGCGCTAAGGTGGCCGTGCTCGGATCCGATGTCGCCGAAACGTTGTTTGGCACTAGTAATCCCGTAGGACAGAAAATGCGGATGGGCACGATCGTTGTAACCGTCATCGGAGTTCTGGAGAGCAAGGGGACTGGGTTTAACTCGCCTGACGATGCGGTCATCATCCCGCTCACGGCCCTGCAGCAGACGGTCGCTCTGACGCGGACCGCCCAGGGCGAAAAGGTCGTATCGTCTATATATGTGACAATAAGCGACGAAACGGAATCAAACTACGTCACGGAGCAAATCACCAGCCTGCTCCGCAGCCGCCACCGTCTTGCGGCCTCTGACGAAGACGATTTCAGCATCAGTTCCATGGAAGAGATAGCCGGCAGCCTCCAGGAAACATCGGCGACGCTGACCCTTCTTCTGGGTGCTATTGCTGCTATTTCGCTGCTGGTGGGAGGCATCGGCGTGATGAATATCATGCTCGTGTCGGTGTTGGAAAGGACCAGAGAGATAGGCATACGCAAGGCGCTGGGTGCCAGGGAGCGGGATATATGGGTCCAGTTCCTCCTAGAGGCCACCTTCCTGACCTTCGCCGGTGGCATCATCGGGGCTGTCATAGGCTGGGGAATCTCCACGATCATTAACCAGACGGGGACTATGGCAACCCTGGTTACCCCCGACATAGTTATCCTTGCTGTTTCAGTGGCAGTTGGTATCGGTCTATTCTTTGGCTTTTACCCTGCCTGGAATGCCTCTCGCCTCAATCCTATTGAGGCTCTGAGGAGCGAATGACGGTACTCAACCTATGTGAGAACTACCGGATCGTTGTGAAATATCAGAAGGGAGGCGTTATGGACGAACAAAAGGCCGAATTAGAAAGCTCAAGCGGACAGTTGAGAAGCGAACTTAGCGAATTGAGGGGCAAGTTGAGGATGCTGCAGTGGCTGCAAATAGGAAGCTTGGTAATACTAGTAGCAGTTATCATCATCACCTGGTTTTTCCCTCATTTCCGATTCGGTGGAGGGGGCATGCCAACGCCGCCACAGCTTCCGTAGCAGCACCTCGTGAGCCATCAGAACTGCAGCGGACGGTCTCCTTAACATATGGCTGCGTCTGGTTTCGCTGGCAACGAGGTGGGGCCTAGACATGACAGAGCCCGGCGCTGTCTCAACTATAGGACACAGCTGAGAAAACTGGCCCCCAGTACAATCAATACGATGACGACCGCTACCGCGGCAGCCAGAACTCCGGCCAGGAAAGTCGTTAGCAGGCCCTTGCCGTAACTGGTCGAGAGGATCGCCTTGACTGCAAGCGACTCGAGGAAAAACCCTCCGATTGCGCCGAGAATAGTCCCGGGTAGTCCAAGGAAGCTGAGCGGAATGCTGATCGCCGCGGCGGTCAGCCCGCCCAGGAAGGTCGCCAGCATAGCTCGCCCATAGGTAACGTTCTCTACCTTCACTATTCTGGCCGCCAGGAGCATGAACGCAGATGAAATAAAGAAGCCTGCTATGAGAAGTACAATGATGATGAGGCCCGCTGCAGCTATGGCAGCCAATAGCTCACTTATTATCATTTGGTCAACACCTCCCGCTTGACGCTCTTGTTTTGCTCCTGGTACCGGGCGAATTCGGTTGTTTCATCGAGATAACACATTTGAACATAGACTACCTCCAAGACGGCGTCCCGTAGCCCGGGAGATTCTCATGGTGGTTTCGGCAACTGTAACATAGTGGTCGCGCTAGGGGCAAGGGAAAGGGGGACGAGGGACCCCCGGTGGGATTGCCATGCCTGTGTGCGATAGAGATGTATTGACTGCGCGCGCCAGTTGACTTATTATGGATGGATTTTGACCGG
>Ga0172362_10005450_pt1 | contig 11021 bp, 5 predicted proteins | sample LakKivs1_kivu2a2_FD_114534 | JGI IMG/M metagenome (GOLD analysis project Ga0172362, IMG submission 114534) | Sediment microbial communities from Lake Kivu, Rwanda - Sediment s1_kivu2a2 | ecosystem: Environmental > Aquatic > Freshwater > Lake > Sediment | place: Rwanda: Western Province, Lake...
GGAAGGCTGATGCACAGCGTGCGCGTGATCGTGCTGAAGACCAATAGCAGCGCGCAGATGCCCGCAAGGCCATAGCGCAGCCAGCGGCACTCGTCTGCGCTCGTCGAGCTGAAGACCACCCAGGCCACGCCGATCACCGCGGCGGCCTGCACTATCTCGCGGAGGCCGCCGGCCAGCTTCGCACCGGCAAGCGGCAGCAGCCCCAGGCACAGCGCCGACAGGAACGCGACGTGCAGCCACGGCGGGCGCACCAGCGTCCGCTTCCCAAGCGCCGCTCCACCCGATGCTTCCACCATCGGCAGGAAGGCAAATGCACCCAACACCGCAACCATCGCCACCAGCGACAGCGGCACCGGCCCGACGCCATATCCGGCCACGTCCAGCACCAGCGTCAGCAGCAGCAGAATCTTAACGATGAACGATGAACGATGAACGATGAACATGAGACCCTGAAAGGAAAAAGGCAAAAGGAAAAAGGAAAAACACGGCTTTGCTTTTTGCCTTTTTCCTTTTTCCTTGTGCCTTCTATTGCGCTCCCTCATACCACTTCGGCTGGCCAACCCAGTATTTGGTGCCGGCGTGATTCCCGCCGAATCCGGCGAGGAGGTAGTCGGAATTGCTCGTGTTGCCGATGGTGAGGAAGATCTGTTTCTGCCCGCCCAGGCCGACGCCCTTCTTCTTAAGCATGGCGCCGAGGTCGACGCGCAGGATGCCGCCCTGCGGCCTCGCCTCGCCCAGAACGAGGGCGTCTAGCGTCGGGCCGGCGATCGTCGGCCGGCCGAACGGATACGCCGCGTCCGACGCCGGCCCCAACATGAAATCCATCTTCTCCACCGGCGCCGTCATCTTCACCAGCCACGCCCGGCCGTCCATCTCGAGGTGGAGGTTCACCTTCGCGTCGTCGTCGAGGTGCAGCGGAAGCTCGAGCACGGGCGTCCGCGACAGGTCCACCTGGCAGACCGTCCGTGCGGCGAACATCCCGCCGCTCAGCGGGTTCTCCACGTAGAAGCCCTGCCTGTCCTGCCGCAGGATCACGCCGTCGCACAGCGGCGAGCTCCACGGGCCGTCGACCTCCTGATACGGGAGCGTCGCCTTCTCGGGATGGCGCACCTCCTTCTCGGCAACGATGTTCGCACGCGAGACCACGAAGCCGTTGCCGACCGTCCAGAACCCGATCTGCCCGCCGTCGATGGGGTCGGGATCGTCCACGTTGAACATCACGTTGCCGTTGAGCTTGACGATCACCCGCTTGTCGCGCTTCGCGAAATCGAAGTTCCACCACAGCTTGTGAACCTGCCCGTGATCGGTGCCCACGGGGAAGAGGAACTGAGGCGTGTTGACGGACGCAAGCTCCTTGCCGCGTTTGAACAGCGCGGTCTTGGTGTTGTTCCACCCGCCGAACAGAAGCGTGTAGCCGGAATCGAGGTTGCGGCCGTCGGTGCAGAACGACAGCCCGAAATCGCGGCGCAGGTAGTAGAACTGGTTGGCCGGCACCACCATGCTCAAGGCGAAGTAGCATTCCACCTGCTGCTCGCCATAGTAGGCGGCCTTGCTGAACGTGGCGGCCAGCGCGGCCGACTTGCCCCCCATGAAATTCCACCCCGGCTGGCACGCCCACCGGAAGTTCATCCCGAACTGGCCGTCCACCCAGTACCAGTCGGACGGCGCCTGCTCGAACATGGCGTGAAACATCGTCTTCGAGTAGAGCTCGTGCTGCTCGATCTGGAACGCGGCGTTGGCGGGGGGCACGATCATCAGGTGCACCGGCCCCTTGTGGGCGAATCCGAGCGATTTCCATTCACCCTCCCTGATGAGGCCGAACTGCCCGTTGCGGCGGCCGAACTCGAGGGTGAAGACGGGCTTCTCGCCCGCGGGCTGCGCCCCTCCCGCCGCGGGATTCGCCGCCGCCTGCTGCCCGGGCGCCACCCATCCGCCCTCGATCTTCTGGAACTTGAACTCGGCCAGCTTCTCGGCAGCATCCGACGCTACCTGCTTTCGCAACACGATGTAGCGGTACTCGCCGGGCGCAAGCTCCGGCGTGGAGCGGTAGGTGAAGTCGCTGTACATGGGGAAGCGGTCGGTCGCGCGCGGGATGTCGACGCCAAGGGCCGGGTCGGCGCCCGCGGCGCAGATGAATGCATTCGTGCCTTTCGCCCAATACTCGAATTCGAGCGGATCATGGCCGCGGTCGACGGAGCTCTTGGCCGAGAAGGAGCGGCTCTTCGCGAAGATGGGGCGGCCAAGGTCGGCGCGGTGCTCGACGTGCGGCCGCGCGCTCACGTCATCGAATTCGATCTTCGAGCCTTCGCTGCCGGCATAGACGTGGAAGTTGCCGGATACCATCACGCCGAGGTCGACGCGCCCCAGTTCGCGGCCGTCGAGGAACGCGATGGCAAGGTGTCCGTCGGCGACCCCCACGCCCACGCGAATCCAGTTCAGCCGGGGCGGGCGATCCGACCACGTGTTCAGCACTTGCCACGGCTCGGATTTCGTTCGCAGGCACAGCACCCAGCGCCCGATCGAGTTGGACCACCCGAAGCCGACGTGCCGGCCGTCGAGCTCGCCCTGCGCGATCATGAAAGTCGCCACGGGGTAGGCCTTGCCCATCCCCTGCTGGGCGCCCGACGCACCGAAATAGAACCGCGCGTCCGCCACGTAGCTGTCGCCGTGCGCGACCGGGGTGTCGTACGATATCAAGGCGGGCACGCCGGCGGCCGCCGTGCCGACGACGGAGAACGGATTGGCCGCCCGCTGGAACGCCATGCTGGCGGCTTCGGCGTCGCTCGACGGCAGCCCGCCCCCGTGCTGGTTATAGGCCCACTGCCCGGAGACGATCTTCCAGCCGTCGTCCTGCGCGAGCGTCTTGCGCATGAAGCCGTCGGCCACCTCGAATTCGTGAATCGCGGTGCGAACCGCAACGGGCTTGCGCGCGGGCGGAGGCGCTTGCACCTGGCCTGCCGCCCCCGGCTCGGCCGCCGCCGGTTCCGGCGGAATGATCTCGAATGCCTCCCACCCCTTCACGGGCTCAGATACCGTCACCGTGCCGTCGTCGCCGCTGGAACGAATGACGACGGTGGGATAGACCGACAGCACGCCGGGGCGGTCCGTCGTTAACAGGTTATCGGCGGCCGGCCTGTCGGCCGCGGCCGTCTTGGGCGGAATCTTCTGGAACAGCATCGCCCGGCGCTCGGCCGCGTTTCGCAGGTAGAAACCCGCCAGCAGCTCCGGCGCCTGAAGCTCATAGCGCGCCACCGACACGCCCTCCTCGAGCTGCGTGCTCAGCGGCGCGAGCTTGCAGCCCTGCTGCGTGAGCAGCTTCTCCGCAACCCGGATGGCGTCCAGTTGCGGCGCGCCTTTCTTCTTCTCAGCCGCCTTCTGCCGATTCGGCGAATCCGCCGTCACCTTCGCACTCGACGTGCCCCCTCCAAGCTTCAGCACGCCGAACGCCACCGCACCCGCGGCCACAACCGCCCCAATGATCAACAGCTTTTTCATTGTATCAGCCGATCGGAATTCCTTAACCGAGCACAATCGAACGAGGAACTATGAACGATGAACGGAAGAAGCGAATCCCGCGCTCATCCTTTGGCAGCCCATTACCAATTGTCTCTGAGAACGCCGTTCTGTCAAGTGGTTTTGACCGCGAGCGATGTAAAACCATGTAAGGGGCATTGGGCTTTGGGCTTGCCGCTGCAAGTCTGCTTCGCCCACTGAGTCCGCTGAGTCCAGTCGGTCCGCTCGCTTCCTCTCCGTCTTCTTCCTCTTCTTCGTGCCCTTCGTGCTCTTTGTGCCTCTGTGGTGAAGAACCCTCTCAGTTCCGTCCGTGCCGTGCCACACACGTGGAAATCGTTTGCAATACCCGCAGGAATCGCGTAACATAGATAATGATCCGTCAATCTGCAGGAAGCTGACACCCGCAAGCCAGAACTCGGAGATCAGACAGGAGCCCAAGACGGGATTGATCAAACGGCCTCCCCATTCTGATTCTGAATTCTGAATTCTGAACTCAATTCATCCTATGCGCTCAATTCATTTTGCACTGCTTGGCGTCATTGCGGCGATAGCGCTGATAGCGGCCTTCGAGCCGCGGCCCGCCCTGCAGGCATTCGATCCGGTCAAGCACGCTCCCTACAAGGACACCTGGGCCAAGCGCACCCACATCTCCTATTGGGAGAAATGGGGCAGCTTCGAGCGCGACGCCTGCCAGGCGATGGTCGACGACTTCAACCAGAACCAGGACGAGGTGTTCGCCCACTACATCAACACCTCGCAGGTGAACCGCAAGGCGATGCTGGCGATCGTGGGAGGCGATCCGCCGGACGTCGTGGGCCTGTGGGCGAACGATCTTCCGCCGTTCGCCGAGGCCGGGGCACTGATGCCGTTGGACGACCTGATGGCGAAGTCCGGCCTCACCCGCAATTACTATACCGATGACTACCTGAAGCTCGGCGAGTACAACGGCAAGATCTACGCGCTGCCCACCACGCCCACGTCGGTCGCCCTCTTCTACAACAAGGAGCACTTCCGCCGCAAGGCGGGCAAGCTTCGTGCCGCCGGCCTCGACCCGGACCGCGCGCCCCGCACCATCGAAGAGCTCGACCGCTACGCCGCCGTGCTCAACGAGTTCGACCCCGACGGCTCGCCGAAAATCATGGGCTTCCTCCCCACCGAGCCCGGCTGGTTCAACTTCACCTGGGGCTACTACTTCGGCGGCAACCTCTATGACGAGGCGACCGGCACCGTCACAACCGACGCCCCCGAAAATGTTGCCGCATACAAGTGGCTGAAGAGCTATGCCGAGGCCTACGGCCGCGAAAGCCTCCTCCGATTCCGATCCGGGTTCGGCAACTTCGATTCGCCGCTGAACGCCTTCATCGAGGGGAAGGTCTCGATGGAGATGCAGGGCGTGTGGTTCCCCAACTTCATCAGGCGGCACCGCCCGCACATGGAATTCGGCGTGGCGCCGTTCCCTACGGCCGAGGGCGTGCCCGGGCCGATGTCGCAGCTCGATTGCGACATCATCGCCATCCCGCGCGGCTGCAAGAACCCGGAGGCGGCGTGGCAGTTCGTGCTTCACACGCAGACCCGCGGCCTCGCCATCCTCTGCCGCCTCCACGGCAAGCACATGCCCATCAAGAATCCGCCGGCCCTCTATCGACAGGGCCATCCGAATCTGGAGCTCGACGTCTTCGAGGAGGTGGCCGCATCGCCGCATTCGTTCATCATGCCGCGGATCGGCATCTGGCAGGAGTATCTGAACGAGCTGAACCGCGCGTTCGAGCACGTGTGGAGCTGGCCGGTGCCGGAATCGGAGCTTGCCGGGCTTGACGGCGAGGCGCGTCGGGCGAAGATCGAGCAGCTCTGCGAGGCGGAAATCCGCGCTACGCTCGCCAACGTTCGCGAGACCATGCAGAAGAAGCTCGACGCGAAACGCGAGCGCGATGCCGCGCGAGACAGCCTTCGGGCGGGCAACTCGAAGACCCGGCCCGCCCCTGCGAAGAACGGAGGCGGCACATGAAGCGCGGCATCACCCCGTACCTGTTCATCCTGCCGTGGCTGATCGCGCTCGCCGCCTTCATCGCGTATCCGTTCGCCGCCAGCCTCTATTTCAGCTTCTGCGACTTCCCGCCGCTGCAGAAGCCGATGGCGATCGGAGCCGACAACTACGTGGAGCTTGTCGGCGACGCCGCCTTCCATCGGTCGCTGGGCACCACGATGATCTACGCGGCCATCGCCATCCCGCTGGGGGTGATTCTCGCGGTGACGCTCGCTATGCTGCTGAACAGCCGCATCCGCGGCCTCACGTTCTATCGCGTGATCTTCTATTTGCCGCACCTCGTGCCAACGGTCGCCGTTGCCATCCTGTGGATGTGGATCTTCAATCCGCAGTTCGGCCTGATCAACATCATCCTGAAGCCCCTGCTGGGAATGGCGGACTGGTGGACTTCGGCGTTCAGGACGTGGCCCGTGGCGGCGGGCGTGGCGGCCGTCGCGCTCCCAGGGATCATCCATTCGGTGTGGCGCAGGCGTTCCGCCTGCGGTTCCGATCCCTCGCGGGCGAGACGCCCACGCTGCGTCCGTCTGGCTGCCGCCGCTTCATCGTTATCGATCGCGGCCGTTTGCCTTGCCGGCATCGCGTTGCTCAACCTGCTGCTGAACCGCGCCTTCCCGCTCGACATGGACAAGCTGCATTCGCCCGGCTGGCTGTCGGACGCCACGCCGTTCCCGTCCAGCCTGCCGTTTGCTCCCCCGTGGGCGTTGTGGGGGCTGATCGTGATGTCGATGTGGGGAGTCGGCCAGATGGCAGTGATCTACTTGGCCAAGCTGCAGGACGTGCCGACGGAGCTGTACGAGGCCGCCGACATCGATGGTGCCTCGTGGTGGACCAAGACGTGGAGCATAACGCTCCCCATGATCTCGCCGGTCATCCTGTTCAACGTGGTGATGGCGATCATCGGAACGTTTCAGGTCTTCGCGGAGCCGTACATAATGACGGGCGGCGGCCCCGAGGAGAAAACGCGATTCGTCGCCATGTTCATTTATGATCAGGCGTTCCAGTATCAGCGCGTCGGTTACGCGTCGGCCGTCGCGTGGGTCCTGTTCCTCGTGATCGTCGGCCTCACGCTGCTGGCCTTCCGCGTCTCGCGAAGGCACGTGTATTACGCGGGACGATGAATACAGTTCAGAATTCAGAATTCAGAATCGCCAGCCCAGCATCTGTCTGGTGCTTCCCGTTTTCGGTTCTGACTTGTGACTCTTGGCCTGTGACTTCTAGCCCTTGGCTTCTGATTCTGAATTCTGAATTCTGAATTCTGAATTTTCTATGGCAACCTCTGACCAAAAACTTCCTCTCCTCTCGCGGATGTCGATCCACGCCATCCTGCTGGCGGGGGCGCTGTTCTTCGCGCTGCCGCTGGTATGGATGATGGCGACGTCCCTGAAGCCGTTGAGCCAGACGATGAAATACCCGGAATCGCCGGCGGAAGTCTTCGTCGGCACCGGGCATCACGCCACGATTGATGGCGTCCGCCACAGCGTCACCGTCGAGCGGCAGGTTACCCCCACGCCGGGCAATCGCGTGTTTATTGTGCAGCCGGAGGAAACGTTTGCCGGGGGCGAGCTGACCCTGCCCTTCCGCCGGGAAGCATGGGAGAAATATCCCGTCTTCAACAAGCAGGAACTGGAGCGCATGAACGCGCAGGTGCAGCCCACCATGAAGCTGCTGGCGGACGACAAGAACCGATTCGACCCCGATACCGGCGTGCTGACGCTGGCCTCGGGCCGCGAAATCCGCGCGCTCATGGTCCGCGAGGTCACACCTCCGCCCAACGGCGAGAAGCTGTGGCTGGTCCGCGAATGGCGCCCGCAGGATACCGACACCAAGGAGGTCGGCGCATCCGCCGGCGACGTCGCCCGCGCGTGGGGCGTCTTGCCCGAATCCCAGATCGAGCGCGGCGTCCGCGTCATCCCCGAGAACTATCCCGCCGCCCTCCGCCGCGTCAACTTCACCCGCAGCCTGCTGAACACGCTGTTCCTCTGCGTGATGACCGTCAGCGGCGCCGTGATCTCGTCGGTGCTCGTGGCCTACGGCTTCGCGTTCCTCGAGTTCCGCGGGCGCAACGTCCTCTTCGCAATCACCATGGCCACTATGATGATCCCCTTCCCCGTGGTCATGATCCCCCTCTACCTGCTGTATCGCGACCTCGGATGGGTCGGCTCATTCAAGCCGCTGTGGGTCACGTCGTGGTTCGGCTCCGCGTTCTTCATCTTCCTGCTGCGGCAGTTCTTCCTCGGGTTGCCGAAGGACCTGCTCGACGCCGCCCGCATCGACGGCTGCTCGGAGCTCGAGATCCTCTGGCACATGGTCGTGCCGTTGTCGCGCCCGGCCATCGCAATGGTCGCCCTCTTCACGTTTCTCGGCACGTGGAAGGACTTCATGGGCCCGCTGATTTACCTGAATCATCAGTCGCAGTTCACCTTGTCGCTGTCCTTGCAGTCGTTCGCAACCGAGCATGGAGGTACGCCCTGGCACCTGCTGATGGCCGCGTCCACCGTCTTCAGCCTGCCCCTGATCGTCATCTTCTTCGTTGCGATGAAGACGTTCATCCGCGGCGTGGCCATGACCGGCCTGAAAGGCTGAAGTGAAGAAATGATGAATGATGAATGATGAATGATGAAGGCCGGGCTACAGGCTACAGGCCACAGGCTACAGGTTCGGAGCCATGAACGCACAACGATGAACAATGAACCGTGAGAAGCGTCGTCTTCCGTTCATCGTTCATCGCTCGTAGTTCATCATTCCGATCCTGTGGCCTCCAGCCTTTCCGTCGGATTTTGCGGGAACATCCCGGAATTCCGAGAGACTAATGTACAAAGTGGTGGAGCCTGACTTGAATGATCTAATGATGAATGAAGACCCGGGCCCACCAGTTGGACACCCTGCATTCATCATTCATCATTCATCACTCATCATTCATTGCAAGGAGCTCCCATGTTCCTCCCGGCCATCCTCATAGCCTCGGCGGCGCTGTCGAGCTTTCAGCTTCCCATTTGCGATCCGATCTTCATCCCCAGCCCCAAACACAACGTGCTATTCGTCATCGACCCGGACACGGGCGCCATCCGCGAGGGGGCGGCTGACGTCTTCGCCAATGATGGCCTGGGCGTCTTGAGCATCGTTACCCATCCTGTGGCGGGCGAGAACAGGTTCTTCCAGTACAGGCGTGACCCCAGTCAGCCTTGCTTCGATCAGATCCGGGTCGAGAAGGGGCTGTTAGTCAAGACTCCGCCGTTGATCTCGCCGGAAGGGATCGAGATCCGCCGCAAGATATACATTCCCTACGAGCCCGCGCCGCAGACCGTCGATCTGAGCGAAGGGAAGGATCACATCCGCTATTACGAGCGGCTGGTGAACAGGACCTCGCAGCCCATCACGGTCGACGTGGAGTTCAGCGGCACGTTCTCTCCGGTGGCGGACACCGTGGCCCCGCCGGTGGATCGCGCGGACAATGGCTGGACGTTCATCGGCGATCCCCAGTTCGGCAAGCCGTACGTCGGCCTGATTTTCTACAGAGGCCTTCAGTACCGTAGCGACAGGATTGCCGAGCTCCGTTATTCGCAGGAGGACGGCAAGCTCGCCGCCGTATTCAAGGACGTCGTCCTCCAGCCCAACAAGCCCGTCGGCTTCCTCCTCTTCGTCGTCCAGACCTGGATGCCAATGGCCGCCGTCGGCCCCAATTCCGACGCCTCCCTGCGCTCACTTTCCGAGATCGGAACGCAGTCGATGGACGACGTGCTGAAGGACCCCGACATGGACGAGATTCCGCCGGAAGATGGGCGCTCGTTCTGGAACTGGTTCATCGACACCGACGTAAACGTGGACGGCTACGTCAATATCCTCGACATGGTCGTGGTCCGCAACGACCTGGGCAAGACGCCCGACAGCGCCTCCAATCCCCGGTGCGACGTCAACGCCGATCTCCGGATCAACATCATCGACTTGATCCTGGTGCGGAACGATCTGGGATGGCCCTATTGAAATGATGAATGATGAATGATGAAAGATGAAAGATGAAAAAGGAGCAGCGGTCGCAATTCATCATTCATCATTCATCATTCTCCGCGCCGGCACATGCTCCTCCTCGCGTATCCTCAGCCTGAACAGCCAGAAGTTCTGCGTGCCGTTGTAGATGTGGCCGTCGCCGAAGCCGGCCTGCGTGACCATTGCCGCGATCGTATGCAGGCCGGGTGCCATCTCGACGCGCGCCCGCATCAGGAATGCCTCCGCCGGGGCCACACGCGGATTGTTGATCGCCAGCTTCCCGTCCAGCCACGCGCTCGCCGTGTCGTCGCTGTTCAACAGCCACAGGAACGTCCCGCCCCGCTCGCATCGGATTCGTGTCTTCAGCACAATGCAGCCGCTGGCCCCGTTGCCGAACACGTTCTCGAAGTCCATCGCCCCGTAGCGATTGTATAGCTTCTCGGGCCGGAAGGTCCGCCACGTCACCGCCGGATCATCGAGCACCGCCTGCACGTCGCGCCGCACATTGAACGGCCCGGCGATCAGCCACGGCAATGGCTTCGAGATGACGAGGCCGGCCGACTGCTCCCCGGCCTGCCCGGCCGCCGTGAATCGAGCCGACAGCAGCCGCTCGCGACAGGGGGCCTCCGCGTCGAACTGCACGGTGAAGTCCTTCGCGAACACCCCCGCGGCCCCCGTCAGCTTCACCGGCAGCCGCGTCGGGCAGTCGAGCTTCCCATCTTCCGCGTCAAGCTCGAGCATGCCATCCAAATCCGCCTCGCCGCACCGCATCACGCGAACTGTGGCTTGCAGCCGCCCCGAGCTGTCCACGATCTCCGACTCCCGCGACAGCGCGACCTGCGGCTCGCCGGTCGCGAGCGCCAGCGGATCGAGATTCGCCGCCAGTGCACCTTGCGGCGCGGCCGAGCCTTCCGGCACCAGGCAGAACTGGTCGATCCTGATCCCGTCCTCCCGCACCTGCACGTGCAGCACGTGCGGCCCGGCCTCCAACGTCACCGGTCCCATGTGGTCGGTCAGCCAGAACCACAGCCGCCACTCGCCGAGCACGCCCTCCCACGGATGATCCATCAGCCGCTTGGACTGACGGTCGAACTGCGCGTAGTATGAGTCGCCGCACTTGTCGGTGAACCACATCCTCGCCCACAGCGTGTATCGCCCTGCACGCGGCACCGCGATGGGGTAGTCGATGCGGCCGATATCGATGGAACCCGACTCCCCGCCCAGCCACTCGTGGTTTCCGCCCCCGCCTTCAAGGCACTGGATCCAGCCGTCGCCCGACCAGCCGTCCACCCCCTCCCACACCGGATCGGCCTTCGCAAGCTCAGGGAGCCGCGCGATCTCGTGGTACGACGGCGCGATCTCGAAGTTCTGGCGGATGCGGATGCCTCGCTCGGCCTCCCAGACGATCGGCCCGTCGGATGGTGCCGGGCACGGCCACAGTTGGCCCGAAACCACCGCGAGATCGTTGAGCGAATCGGCC
>Ga0172362_10005451_pt1 | contig 11021 bp, 10 predicted proteins | sample LakKivs1_kivu2a2_FD_114534 | JGI IMG/M metagenome (GOLD analysis project Ga0172362, IMG submission 114534) | Sediment microbial communities from Lake Kivu, Rwanda - Sediment s1_kivu2a2 | ecosystem: Environmental > Aquatic > Freshwater > Lake > Sediment | place: Rwanda: Western Province, Lake...
CAAAGCTGCCCGCCCGGCGATGCGCAGCGGCTCGATGTGCCGCCGGCCGCTGCGCCGCGGCGTGCGGTCCCGCCCGCCGAGGCGGCACCGCGGGCGACGCTCGCCGGGGTTGGAGTCGGTCACGGCCATGTCCAGCAGGATCCACAAGACGAAACCGCCCACGAGGAAGCCGCCCATCACGTGGATGATCGCAGCAGCCAACATGGTCAACTCCTTCCGGCCAGGGCGGCGCGAAGGCGCCAGCCGACGACCGCGAGGGCCGCCAGGAGGACCAGGCCGAGGCCGCAAAGCGGGCACACGGTCCCGCCGGGGCTGCTGACGAGGCCTTCGCGCAGCCAGGTTGCGGCGGCCGCAGCGGCCCAGCAGCACCGGACGGCCCACCGCCGCAGCGACCAGGCCCGCCACAACAGGCCCAGCGTGCCGCGGCCAACCAGCCGGGCCGCCAGAAGCGACCAGACCGTCCGCATGGCCGTCAGGCCGAGCCAGCTTGCCGCCAGCATTGCCGCCATCGCCTTCACGGTCGTTTCTCCGGCGTTTGTTCCCGGCCACCGCGGCCGGGTACTTCGCCGGCAGACTAAGAAGCAGCGCCGGTGCCCGACATGTCAATTAGACGCATAGGCTTGTAAAATAAACACTTACGTGACAAATTGCTCCGACGCGGCGCCGGCTGACACTGGCGTTTTATGTCAACAAGTTAGTGAAAATTCTCACATGCCTCTTTACGGCCACCGCCGTGGTCCGTAGGCTGGGCGGTACTCAAGGCGAAAGGCGGCGACATGGCCACGCGAATCCTGCTTCTCGACACGCCGTCAGGCGACCTTCAGCCGTTGGCGGCGGCATTCGAGGCCGCGGAGGGCGACTGCGAGGTGGAGCGGGTGTTCTCGGCCGAGCGGATGGTTTCGCGTCTGCGCTCGGGTCTGCCGTGGGACCTTGCGGCGGTGGACTGCGACCTCGGCGACGGGCAGCAGGGGGGCCTGGAGGTGCTGGCGGCGCTTCGCCGGGCGGAACCGGACCTGACGATCGTGGCCGTGGCCGGCAGCGGCGACGTTGGCGCGGCGTCGCGGGCGGTGGCGGCCGGGGCGAGCGATTTCCTGGTGCGCAGCGGCGAGTTGGGCGACCGCGTGCGGACGCTGCTGGACAAGCTGCGCGGGCACCTGTCGCTGCTTCGGCGCAACCGCATGTTGCGGGAGCAGAACATGCTGCTGCGCGCGTCGGCGGCGCATCGCTACCGCATCGTCGCCTGCTCGCCGGAGATGATGGACGTCGTCCGCCGCGCCGAGCGCGTCGCGGGCATTCCGCGCCCGGTGCTGCTGGTCGGCGAGCGCGGCACGGGCAAGGAGCTGGTGGCGCGGGCGATCCACACCGCCGGCGGCGACGCCGGCCGCCCCATGATCGTCGTCAACTGCGCCGCCTTCCCCGACACGCTGCTGGAAAGCGAGCTGTTCGGGCACGAGCGCGGCGCATTCACCGGCGCCGACAGCCTCGTCCACGGCAAGTTCGAGCTGGCCTCCGGCGGCACGCTGTTCCTCGACGAGATCGCCAACATGTCGCTTCCGTTCCAGCAGAAGATCCTCCGCGTGGTGGAGTACGGCACGTTCACTCGCGTGGGCGGCACGGCGGAGGTCCGCGCCGAGACGCGCATCATCGCGGCCACCAACGTCGAGTTGGCGACGCTGATCGACCAGGGGCGATTCCTGCCGGACCTGTACGACCGGCTGAGCTTCGAGGTCATCCGCGTCCCGCCGCTGCGGCAGCGCACCGGCGACGTGGAGCTGCTGGCCAGGCACTTCTTCGACGAGTTCATGCGGGAGATTCCGGCGCTGCGGGGCAAGCGGCTCAGCCAGGCCGCCATCGACGTGCTCAAGGCCTACAGCTTCCCCGGCAACGTGCGCGAGCTGAAAAACATCGTCGAGCGGGCCGTCTACCGCGACACGACCAACGAGATCACGCCCGAGGACATCGGGATGCTGCCCGCCGAGTCGGCCGGCGGAGACGAGGGCGGCTCGTTCTACCAGCGGGTGGAGGGTTTCAAGAAGCGGCTGGTGCTGGATGCCCTCCGGGCCGCCGGTGGCAACCAGGCCGCCGCCGCCCGCGCCGCCGGCCTCAACTACCACCAATTCCGCTACTACCTGAGAAAGTACAGCCCGGCGTAGATCTTGGCGTCGATGACGGCGCCGGCGCGGCGGCGGGCGTCGCAGAACGCCTCCACCTCGCCCAGCGGCACCTCATGGACGGTGATATCCTCGCTGTCGTCGCCGCCGCCGGGGCCGACCTTGCGCAGCTCGGCCGCGCGGAACAGCGTGATCGACTCGCCGCTCAGCCCGGCCGACGGGGCCGCCTCCACCAGCCGCTCCATCCGCGCGGCCTCGTAGCCGGTCTCCTCGATCAACTCGCGGCGGGCGGCGGCCTCCAGCGGCTCGCCCTGGCGGCCCGGCTCGTCGCCCACCAGACCCGCCGGCAGCTCGACTACCGGTCCGCCCACGGCCGCGCGGTGCTGCTCCACCAGCAGCAGCTTGCCCTCGTCGGTGACGGCCACCATGCCGACGATGCCGGTGACGTTCCGCCGCCGCACGTACTCCCACTTGCCGCGGGTCACGGCGGCGATCCACTCGCCCCGCCAGACGACCTGCTCCTCGTCGGCGGCGACGAGCCGCTCGGAGCGCGCGATCTCGGCCCCGGCGGCGAGCATCTCCTGAACGGCCCGCTCCACGTCGCCGTCGGACAGCTCGATGCCGCGGCAGCCGTCGATCACCACGTGCGCGCGGAAGCCCAGCTTCAGGGCGTCCAGGACGGAGAACTTCACGCAGTAGTCGGTGGCCAGGCCCATCAGGTACACGTCCTCCGCGCCATGCCGCCTGAGCAGCTCGCCCAGGCCGGTGTCGCGCCGGTGGGCGTTGTCGAAGAACGTGCTGTAGCTGTCTATCTCGGGATCGACGCCCTTGCGGACGACCCGCGCGATGCGGTCGCTCCGCAGCAGCGGCGCGAACTCCGCCCCGCCGGTCCACTGCACGCAGTGGTCGGGCCAGAGCACCTGGTCCAGCCCGCCCAGCTCGACGTGATCGCCCACGGCCTTGCCGGCGTGCCGGCTGGCGAACGAGCCGTGGTCGGCCGGGTGCCAGTCCTTCGTGGCCACGACGAGGTCGAACCCGCCGCCGCAGGCCAGCCGGTTGGCGACGGGGATCACCTCGTCGCCGTGCGGCACGGCCAGCGCGCCGCCCGGCAGGAAGTCGTTCTGCAGGTCCACCAGCACCAGCGCCTTGGGCATGTCAGCGTTCTCCCTGCCGCGTTGGGTCAACCGTGGGAATCATAGCTCTGCCAGCCTTGCCGCAGCCACGGCCGCCTGACCCAGCGCGATCCCGCCGTCGTTGGTCGGCACCGTCTGGTGGGTGAGCACCTCGAAGCCGTCGGCCTCCAGGGCGTCGACCAGGCGCCCCGTCAGATAGCGGTTGGCGAAACACCCGCCCGACAGCACGACCAGGCCGACGCCCGTCGCCTGCCGCGCGCGCCCGGCCGCGGCGAGCAGGAACGCCGCGACGGTGTTGTGGAACCTGGCCGAGACCGCGCCGGCCGCCGCGCCGGCCAGCAGCTCCGCACAGAGCTGCGCGACCATGGGGCGAAGATCGATCTCGAACGGACCGCCGCCACCCTGCGGCGAGGGTTGTCCCACCTGCCCGACCTGTCTGACTTGTCCGACTTGTCCGACGCCCGGGCCCCCACCCGGCGCAGCCGCCGGTCCAACCAGGCGGAACTCGTAGGTCTCCTCCACACCCTCTGCCGCGGCCGCCTCAAGCAGCATCGGCGCCTCGCCCTCGTAACGGTTGGCCTTCGCCAGGCCGCAGAGGAACGCCGCCGCGTCGAACCATCGCCCCAGCGAGCTGGACCTCGGACAGTTGGCGTCGGCGCGGAGGAGCTGGGCCACTTCCGCCACGGCGCCCGGCTCGGCGCCGCACCGCTCCAGCAGCGGATGGTGAAGGCCCTCCTCGCCCAGCGCGTCGTACAGCACGCCGAGGGCGGGGCGGAAGGTCTCCTCGGCCGCCTTGTCGCCGCCCGGCAGGCGGACGTAGCGCAGGTGCCCCAAGCGGCGGAAGTCCCGCAGGTCGGCCAGAAGCACCTCGCCGCCCCAGACGGCCCCATCCTCGCCGTGACCGACGCCGTCGCAGACCAGGCCGATGGCCGGGCCCGCGCGCCCGTGCTCGGCCAGCACGCCGGCAGCGTGCGCGTGGTGGTGCTGCACGCGAACGAGCCGACAGGGAGCGTGCCCCGGCCAGGACGTAGCGTGGCCCTCCACTCGCCGAAGGGCGTATTCGGTGGACAGATACAGCGGATGAGTGTCGCAGGCGATGGCGTCGGGCGCGATCTCGAACAGCTTCTCCAAGTGGGCGATCGTGTCGATGAAGTGGCGGTACGTCCGTGCGTCTTTCAGATCGCCCACGTGCTCGCCCAGCACGGCCATGCCGTTGCGGTACAGGCAGACGGCGTTCTTGAGCTCGGCGCCGACGGCGAGAACGGAGAAATTGCGGATTGCGGATTGCGGATTGCGGATTGGCGGGCGGGTGTCGCGCTGTGGCAATGCGTCGGTTGGCGGCCCTGCCTCTTCAATCCGCAATCCGCAATCCGCAATCCGCAATCGCACGGGCACGGGGGCGTAGCCGCGGGCGCGACGCAGCACGCTCAGCCTGCCCCTGGCCCCGAGCTGCACCACGCTGTCGTCCAGCCGGCGCTCGATGGGCCGGTTGTGCAGCAGCAGCGCGTCGGCCAGGCCGCACAGACGCTCCACCGCCTCGTCGTTGTCCTTCACCAGCGGCTCGTCGGAGAAGTTGGCCGAGGTCATCACCAGCGGGCGGTCGACGGCCGCCAGCAGCAGGTGGTGCAGCGGCGTGTAGGGCAGCATGACGCCCAGCGTGTCGAGGCCCTCGGCCACCGAGGGCGCGACGGGCGCCGCGGCGTCGGGCCGGCGCGGCAGCAGGACGATGGGGCGGATCGGCCCGGCCAGCAGCGCCTCGGCCGGCGGGGTGAGGCGGCACAGCGCGGCGGCGCGGTCGATGTCGCGGATCATGATGGCCAGCGGCTTGGCGTCGCGCCGCTTGCGCCGGCGCAGGCGCCGCACCGCCCCGTCGTCGTCGGCGCGGCAGGCAAGGTGGAAGCCGCCGAGGCCCTTGACGGCCACGATGCGCCCGGCCTCCAGCAGCCCGGCCGCCTCGGCGATGGGATCGGCACAGTCCAGCGTTTGCCCTCGCGCGTCGGCCAGCCACACGTGCGGCCCGCAGACCGGGCAGGCCACCGGCTGGGCGTGGAACCGCCGGTCGGCGGGGTCGGCGTACTGGCCGGCGCACAGCGGGCACATGGCGAAGCCGGCCATCGTCGTGTTCGCGCGGTCATAGGGGATGCGCCGCACGATGGTGTACCGCGGGCCGCAGTTGGTGCAGTTGATGAACGGGTATCGCCATCGCGGATCGGCCGGGTCGTTCATCTCCCGCAGGCAGTCGGCGCAGACGGCCGTGTCCACCGTCACCTGCGCGTCGGCGACCTCGCCGCCTTCGCTGGGGCGGATGACGAAGCCCGCCTCGCCGGGCACGACGGGCGCGTCGGCCTCTTCGCAGCGGTCGATCCGCGCCAGGGGAGGCAGCTCGCGCTTCAAGCGTTCTGCGAAGCCGCAAGCGGCGCCGGGCGGCCCCTGCACCTCCACCGTCACGCCGCGCGCGTCGTTCCGCACCCACCCCGTCAGCCCCAGCTCGCTCGCCAGCCGATACACGAACGGCCGAAACCCCACCCCCTGCACCTGCCCGGTGATGAGGAAACGCTGGCGATGTAGATCGTGTTCGGCGGCCATCTGACGAGAAGCCCATTACGTCCGAGCGACGCGTTGCCCCGCCCGCTCGATGAGCGATTCGGCGAATCCCAGTGCGGCGCGGATGTCCTCGACCGTCACGTTGTAGGCGTCCTGGACTTCCTGGAAGGTCATTCCACCCGCCAGTCCGCCGACGATGCGCGACACAGGCACGCGAGTCCCACGGATGACGGGTCTGCCGTGCCGGATTGCGGGATCTATCGTGATCCTGGAAATCGCGGTCCGCATTTCAATTGCTTCGTCCGGTTGCCTTCACAACCCCACTATAGGGCTTGCCGTGAAGCGCAAGAACAGCAAAGGGCGCCACCCGCCGCGGGGATCATACGCCCGGCGTGCGGGGCTTGACGTTCCTGCGGCGGAGCTGCGCCGGCGTGCGCACCCTCAGCCGGGCGGCGCCCCTCGACCTGCTGGTCCCCAGGCGCCGGCACGAGGCCAGGCGCCTCTTCGCGCGGGCGATCTCGCGGCGGTACTGCGGCAGCCACTTCGCCTGGGCCACGAGCATCTCGTCGGTCATCTGCGCAATCTCCTCCGTGCTGCACACCGCCCCCACCAGCGGGTCCATCATCATCGCCTGCTTCAGCAGCGCGACGTCGCCGGCGACGGCGGCCTCCACCGCCAGCCGCTGCACGCCGATGGACGCGTTGCACACGGCAGCGCAGCCAGTCGGCAGGTCGCCCACCTGCGGAATGGCGATGCCGTTGCGGTCCACGTAGCCGGGCACCTCGACGATCGCGTCGTCCGGCAGGTTGGTGATGCAGCCGTTGTTCACGACGTTGAAGTGCCCGCGGTAGACGCGCCCGGTTTCCAGCGCCTCGATGATGTAGCTGCCGTGCTCGTTGGAGCGGCCGTCGGGGCCGATGGGCTTGTCCTCGGCCGCCAGCCACTTCGGGAAGTCGGTCTCGAACCAGTTGCGCCCCTCGGTGCAGACGCGCAGGTATCCGCCGGTCTCGCCGTTGATCCAGCTCGACAGGTCGATCCAGCGGCGAATCTCGCGCGGGCGCTTGCGGTACCACGGCACGTACTCCGAAAGGTGCCCGTTGGACTCCGTGCTGTAGTAGCCGAAGCGGCGCAGCATGTCGATCCGCACCTTCTCCGTGCGGCTGTACACGGGGTGGTGCTCGAAGCCTTCCAGCAGCCGGCCGGTCCAGTCGCGCCCGTCGTAGAGCACCTGCACGTACCAGGTCTGGTGGTTGATGCCGGCGCAGATGATGTCCACGTCCTTGGTGGTGACCTTTCGCCAGCCGCGGCCGCCGGGCCTGCGCCCCTTGTTGACCAGCAGCTCGATGACGCTTGCGATCTGCGCGTGGCCGCCCATCACGCCGTGGCACAGGCCGACCGTCGGCACCAGGCCGTAGTGGTTGGCGGCCCACGTGTTCATCGCGTTGGGGTTGGCGTAGTTGAGCAGCAGGGCATCGTCGGCGGCGACCTGGCGGATGTCGCGGCAGAACGCCAGCACCTGCGGGACGTTGCGCTGGCCGTACATGATCCCCCCGGCGCACAGCGTGTCGCCGACGCACTGGTCGACGCCGTACTTCAGCGGGATGTCGATGTCGAGGCGGAAGGCCTCCAGGCCGCCGATCCGCGTGCAGTTGATGACGTAGTCGGCGCCCTCCAGGGCCGCGCGGCGGCTGGTGGTGGCCGCGACGATCTTCGCCGGCAGGCGGTTGCCGGCGATGTCCTTGCGGCACAGCCGCACCACCATCTCCAGGTTCCGCCTGCTGATGTCGGTGAAGGCGAAGTGCGTGTCGGCCAGCTCCGGCACGGCCAGGATGTCGCGCAGCAGCCGCCGCGTGAAGCCGACGCTCCCGGCACCGACGAAAGCGACCTTGATGGGCATGGCTAGCGGTTTCCCATGGGATGGCAAGTCCCTCAATACCGGCGGTCTTCCTCCGTCAGGAGGGGTGCCAGGAAGCCCAGCAACCGGGGAAGGTCGTCCCGCAACGTCTTCCAGACCTCTTCGAGGTCCACCTGGTCGTAGGCATGAACGAGCTTGTCGCGCATGCCCGCCATCGCCCGCCAGGGCATCTGCGGATGGCTCTGCCGGAATTCGGAAGACAATCGCTTGACCCCCTCCCCAATGACCAACAGCTCATGCAGAACGGCCGCCTGGGTCTTGAGATCGGCCAGGAAGGCGGGCCCGTCCATATCGCCGCGGAACTGGAGGGCCAGCCGGGCAGCCCTGTGCAGGTCGGCCAGTGTGGCTTCGTCACGCGGCATAGACGCGTTCCGCCGAGGCGAGGATGGCCTCTCGCCGAATCCGGTTGGTGCTGCGTTCGACGGCTCGCCGGCTCACCAGATCCACCTCCCGCCCGAGCAGGTCGCCCAGTTCCTCCTCCATCGTCACATGCTCCAGCAGGCCCCATTCGGCGTCCGGCGCGAACGTCACGAGCACGTCCACGTCGCTGTCGGGTCGGAAGTCATCCCTCAACACCGACCCGAACAAGGCCAGCTCGGCGATCTTCCACTTGCGGCAGAAGCGGGCGAGGCCTTCGCGGTCGACGTCGATCGAACCAGTCATGTCCGGCTCCCTGCGGCCTCCCGGACGTTGCAGTCCACTGCGGCCGTCCGGACCATTATGACCGCATCGCGGGGGAACTCAAGGCGCCACTCGCGCCCCGCGACCGTCCGCGGGTTGCAGAGGCGCCGCTCGTCGGCGATACTGGCGCGCCATGGCGGGCGAGTGGACAGCGAAGCTGGCCGGGAAGTTCCTGGTCATCGACGGCCCCGACGGGGCCGGCAAGAGCACGCAGCTTGCGCTGCTGGCGGAGCTGCTCCGCGCCGGCGGGCTGGACGTGTGCGAAACCAGGGACCCCGGAGGCACCCCTATCGGTGACAGGATCCGACAGGTACTGTTGGAGAGAGATAACGGGGGGATGGCGCAAATGTGCGAGACGTTCCTGTTCATGGCAAGCCGGGCGCAACTGGTGGCCGAGGTCATACGTCCGGCCTTGGCGCGTGGACAGACCGTCCTCTGCGACCGTTTCGTCTCGTCCACGATCGCCTATCAGGGGGCCCTCGGGGTAGACTCCCGCCTCATCGCGGAGTTGGGGGAGAAGGCAAGCGAGGGGCTATGGCCCGACCTGACCGTAGTTCTCGACTTGCCTCCGCAGATCGGCATGAGCCGGATCGGCGTGGTTCGGAAGCGCCTTAAGGACGACCGCGTGCCAACCTTGACACAACCGTCATTGTTCGGGGACCGTCTCGAGGTCAGAACGTCCGATTACCACGAGAAGGTTCGGCTATCTTTCCTGAGCCAGGCGCGGGCCGACCCGGCGCGGTTCGTCGTGGTGGATGGGGCGGGAACGGTGCAGGACGTCCATCAGCGGATCGTGCAAGGGATCCGGGGCAGACTGGCGGGCGGATAGCGGCGAAGGCATCCGCGGCGGCACGCCGCGGCTCCGTGGATGCGTGCGGAAGCGAACATGCTGGACCTTCTCGACATCGTGGGCCAGGACGCCGCCGTGGGCGCCATCCAGCGGATGCTGGGCGGCACGCGGCGCGCGCACGCGCTGCTGTTCGTCGGCCCGGCCGGCGTGGGGCGCCGCACGACGGCCGAGGCGCTCGCCCGCACGCTGCTGTGCGCCCAGCCGCGCAGCCAGCCCAACCGCGGCCGGCTGGCCGACCTGCCCGCCGACGCCGAACTGGCCCGCCCCTGCGGCGAGTGCGACGACTGCCGCATGACGGCCGCCGGAACCCACCCCGACTTCCAGCTCGTCTACAAGGAGCTGGCCCGCTACCACGACGACCCGGCCGTCCGCGGGCGGGTGATGCAGGAACTGGGCATCGACGTGATCCGGGACTTTCTGATCGCCCCGGCGGCCCGGGCTCCGTCGCGCGGACGGGGGAAGGTCTTCGTCGTGCGCGAGGCGGAGCTGATGAGCGCCGAGGCCCAGAACGCCCTGCTCAAGACGCTGGAGGAGCCGCCGCCAAAGGTGACCATCGTGCTGATCTGCCGCGACGCGGCCGACCTGCTGCCCACCACGCGGAGCCGCTGCTGGCCGGTGCGGTTCGGCTCGCTGCCGGCGCAGTTCGTCCGCGACAAGGTGCTCCAGGCCGGGGCGGGCGAGCAGGAGGCGGCGTTCTGGGCGGCCTTCACCGGCGGTTCGGTCGGTCGCGCGCTGCGTCTGGCCGCGGGGGGCGTCTACGCGCTGAAGCGCGAGCTGCTGGACCGCCTGGCGGCGGCCGGGGCCGCGGGCAGCGGCGAGCTGGCCGACCTGCTGGTTCGCCAGATGGACGTCCTGGCCCAGCAGGCCATCGCCGAGGTCAAGCAGGCCGAGGGCGCCGACCTGGCCAAGACGCTGGCCTCCCGCCAGGCGGCGGCGATGCTGCTGGAGCTTCTGGCCGCGGCGTTCCGCGACGCGCTGACCGTCGCGACGGGTTCGACGCGCCCGCTCGTCCACGCCGACCAGCGCGAGGCGGTGGCGGCCCTGGCCGGGCGGTTCGACGCGCCCGCCCTGGCCGAGGTGCTGGCGCAGCTCGCCGAATACGAGGAACTGCTCTGGCGGAACGTGAACCCCAAGACGGTCTGGGACAACGTGGCCGTCACGTGCGCGTCCGCGGCGCCGCTGCGGGTATAGCCGCCCGATGGCGGCGAGCGCGGTGGGCGGCGAGAACACCGGCTCGGCACGAGCCGGCTCCGCCTGTTGGGATTGGTCGCTGGAAGGTGGAAGCTGGTAACTGGTAGCCTGAAGCGATGCAGAACTTCCGACGATCGCTGAAGTACCTCTGGCCGTACCGCGGGCGGATCGGCGTGGCCGTCGCGTGCGTGGTGTGCATCGCGGTGCTGTGGGGCGGCGGGCTGGGCCTCACGCTGCCCGGCGCGAAGATCCTCCTCAGCCCCGAGGGGCTGCACGGCTGGGCGTGGAACTCGATGACGTCCGACCGGCTGCACGCCGGCATCGTGCAGCGCGCGGTGCCGCCGGAGCGCATCGACGACCACGAGGTGTCTCTCGTCATTGACGTGGTGAGCGTGCAGGAGGGCAGCCCGCCGGCCGGCGGCGGCCTGCGCGCCACAGACTGGCTGCTGGGGCTTGTGGACCCCAACGGCCGGCGGGACTGGGTGCGCGGCGACCTTCTGGCGCGGCGGCTGGCGCAGAGCGACACGGGTCAGCCGGTCCGCCTGCTGGCCTACGGCGTCAAGGCGCGGCAGCTCCGGGAGGTGACGGTGCGGATG
>Ga0172362_10005452_pt1 | contig 11021 bp, 8 predicted proteins | sample LakKivs1_kivu2a2_FD_114534 | JGI IMG/M metagenome (GOLD analysis project Ga0172362, IMG submission 114534) | Sediment microbial communities from Lake Kivu, Rwanda - Sediment s1_kivu2a2 | ecosystem: Environmental > Aquatic > Freshwater > Lake > Sediment | place: Rwanda: Western Province, Lake...
TGGACGAAGTGGCCGTCTGGAATCATGCGTTGAGCGCTGCCGACGTTGCGAACGTGTACTGGTTCGGGCCGCAGTGGACGCGTTTCGCGACCAACCCCGAGCCTGCCAACGGGGCAATGGTCGGGACCCTGAATGTCACGCTTCGGTGGACCGCTGGCGAGACCGCGGCCGAGCATCACGTTTACGTCGGAGAGAACGCCGACGACGTGAAGAACGGCACCGGCGACACGGACAAAGGCACCACGACCGACGCGTCCTTCTCGGAGCATCCGTGGGAGCTGGGCAAGACCTACTACTGGCGGATCGACGAGGTCGAGGCCGATGGCGTCACCGTGTATCCGGGCGTGGTCTGGAGCTTCGTCGTCTCGGCCAAGTTCGCCTCTGGTCCGGTCCCGGCCAATGGGGCAATCCTCGTGGACCCGAACGCGCTCCTGAGCTGGACGCCCGGCTCTGGGGCTGTTTCCCATACAGTCTATCTTGGCGCCGATCCGGCGAACCTGCCCGCGGTGTCGCAGGGGCAGGCCGGTGCGGCCTATGATCCAGCCGAGCTTGCGTTCGGCACGACCTACTATTGGCGGATCGACGAGCGCGACAACGGCAGCACGTACCCGGGCGAGGTATGGTCCTTCAAGACCAAGCCCCTGTTCCAGGTGAGCGATCCGAACCTTGTGGGCTTTTGGAACTTCGATGCGGATGAGGACGGCACGGCGATCGACTGGTCCGGGCATGAGAATCATGGTACGATCCTGGGCGAACCCAACGTCGTGGCCGGCTACAACCTCACGGCGCGGGCCTTTGACGGTGTCGACGACCGCGTGGAGGTCCCCCAGGTCGTGAGCGGCGACCTCACCCTGATGGCCTGGATCAAGGCCGAGGTCCCGGGCGCCGCGGGTACAACCGGCCGAGAGGGCAGCGGCCTGTTGTGGTCGGACCACGCCGGCGGGGGGGACCACTTCCTCGTCGCGGTGCTCGGCCGGAAGCTGGCCTTCGAGACCGGCCCGGGCGGCAACCCGAATACCATCTCCAATCGGGATGTCGTGACGGGCGATTGGGTGCACGTCGCGGTGACCCGGACGGAGAGCTCCCGCGCGGTCGAGCTGTTCGTCAACGGCGTGCTCGACGCCGCGGGCACCCACACGGGCGACGACAATGTGGGTTCCAACCCCCTCATTGTGATCGGGGCCAATCCGCTCGACTCGCGGTACTTCGAAGGGCTGATCGATGAGGTCCGCGCATACAATCGTGTGCTGGCCCCTGAGGAGATCGTCACAGCGCTGCGCGGCGATCTGCGTCTGGTCTGGAATCCGAGTCCGGCGATGGGCGAGGTGGTGGATGTTCAGCGCGAGCCGTCCCTGAGCTGGTCAGCGGGCGACGGCGCGACGGAGCACGACGTCTACTTCGGCGCTGACAAGACGGCGGTTGAGGCCGCCACGCCGGAGACTGCCGGCGTCTACAAAGGCCGACAGGCCCAAGGCACTTACGATCTCACCGACCCGCTCCTGTGGGACACCACCTACTTCTGGCGGGTCGATGAAGTGGGCGGCGAGGGGGCGGTTGTCCGAGGCAATGTCTGGACCTTCACGGTGGCCGACTTCCTCATTGTGGACGGATTCGAGAACTACACAGACGACGAGGGCAGTCGGGTCTACCAGACCTGGATCGACGGCTACGACACGTTCGACAACGGCTCCCAGGTCGGTTACGCCGAGTCCCCGTTCGCCGAGCGGGCGATCGTCCACAGCGGCCGCCAGTCCATGCCTCTGAACTACAGTAACATGGGCACGACCGTCGTATCCGAGGCTCGGCGGGACTGGGACACGCCGCAGGACTGGACGGTTCACAATCTGGCGACCCTGGTGCTCTATGTCCGGGGCAGGGCGGAGAATGACCCTATGCCGCTGTATATCACGGTCACGGATGCTGCCGGCGGAAGCGCCACGGTAACGAACGCCAACGCGAGCATTACCACGACCGTCGATTGGCAGGAGTGGGCCGTACCGTTCAGCGCCCTGGCCCCCGTGGACTTGACGCGCGTCAGTACCCTGGTGATTGGTCTGGGCCGTCGAGCCAACCCGGTCAGTGGCGTGGGATTGATCTACGTCGACGACATCCAGTTACACGGCGCCGATTAGTCGGGCGCCCACAGTAAGCTGAGACGAGTGCCGGTCTGAGTCACGCCAGCTTTGCCAGGATATCCTTGGCTCGTGCAAAGGTCGGGCCCTCTTCCGTGCTGACGAGCTTGTAGAAGTCACATTGCAGGCAGTTGGCCAGTTTGGCTGCATAAGACCCTTGGATCTTGCCGCCGCAAAGCGTTCCGGCAATCGCCCAGCATGCGCGTCCGCCGTTGATGCCGCTGTTGATTCCATGCAGACCGGTTTCCGTCGAAGCGGGGCAGACGCCGAGTTCTGCCGCTCGGATTCCGCCAGGTTCCCGGCCGCATCGTTTGACTTGCCAGCAGTTCAGTCGCATCATGGTGCTCCTTCAGCGTTGTGTCGGCTGTATCTTGTCGTGTAGCTCATCGGACGAGGTTGCCCGGCGTCTTAGCCATCGAGAGATGATGTCGTTTCCTGGGGGAAGAACGTGGGGTAGCGCCGTGCACCAAGCCCGATAACGGCGGCGCCGATGGTTTCTCATGTGATGTTGAACCTGGCCTCATGCGGCCAGATCTCGGACTCAGGCCGGTCGAACTGAAGGAACTCGATGGGGGCGCCGTGGTCCACGATGAAGGCCACGCGGACGCCTTCGGTGGGGCTGTTGGGTGCGATCAGGATCTCCTGGCCCTCCAGGGCGGCATCGAGGTCGTCCACGACGAAGGCCACGTGCGGCACGGTCTTGACCAGTTCCGGCAGAGGACAGTCCGGATCGAACCTCATCCACTCCACGCCATAGGGGCTCTCGAAGTATCCGGAGGCGTACATCCTGTACTTCCCGTTGTAGTCCTCCGGCGGCAGCGGCCGGGTCGTGGGGATACCGACGTGATGATAGCGCATTTCCATCGTAGTACATCCTTGCCGGGCTCGCCGATTCATCCCAGGGCGCTACATGCTCTGGGATGGCAAGTCGCATTCTACGCGAGGCGATCAATGGGTGCAAGAGAGGAGCAGTTGTCCGGCGGGATCAGTGTGCGACCAACTTTCGTGGGGCGATCGGGCTGCCTGGCGCAGGCTCTTGCTCCCAAAGCCACAAAGAAAGTCGTGCGAGGACGCACAACCTACGAAGAGTACGCGGCAGGGCCCTCCTCGTAGGGCGAGCGTCCCCGCTCGCCGCAAGGGGAGAACGTGCCCACGAAAGTTAGTCGCACACCCGGATCATTGCGGGACTGAGGACATCGTCGAGCATTTGTTGACGGCCGCCTTTTTCAGAGATAGAACCACCGTTGCGCCATGCGGTGAAGATGACGCTTGCTTCATGTGGAAGGTGTGCATGCCGGCAGTGGCAGCGGTGCACCTGTGAATCCCCTGTTATGTGTAGGATCGGAGGTGTCTATGAGATCGAGCCTTCTGGCACTCATGATCGTATCGACGAGCGGTTTTTGTGCGGATCGGGCGGAGGAGGCCGGACCGGTGGCACCGAAGCCCCTGTATCGCGACCCGGTCTATGACGGCGCCGCGGACCCGGTGCTCATGTGGAATCGCCAGGCAGGCAAGTGGTGGATGTTCTACACGAATCGTCGGGCGAACGCCGCTGGGCTGCCTGGGGTGTCGTGGGTGCATGGAACGCGGATCGGGATCGCGGAATCCGCCGACGGCGGCGCGACGTGGACCTATCGCGGGACCGCCGATCTGCCGATCGGGGGCGAGCAGGACACGCACTGGGCCCCGGACGTCGTTTTTCACGACGGCACTTACCACATGTTCCTCACGTTCGTGCCCGGCACGCACGAGGACTGGTCCGGCCAGCGCCGGATCGTCCACCTGACGAGCCCCGACCTTGCGGTCTGGAAGAACGCAGGGCAAGTCCCCTTTGCGTCCGATCGCGTCCTGGACGCGTCGGTTCTGCGGCTGAGCGACGGCACGTGGCGGATGTGGTACAACGATGAGAACGCGGGCAAGACAATCTTCGCCGCCGACAGTCCCGACTTGATGATTTGGGCACCGCGCGGCAGGGCGGTCCCCGATCGGGGCGAAGGACCCAAGGCCTTCCACTGGCACGACGGCTACTGGTTGATCGTGGACCGCTGGGCGGAAGGCCTGGCGGTGTACCGTTCGACCGATGCGAACGATTGGACGAGACAATCCGAAGCCTTGCTGGTCACACCCGGCACCGGCGCAGACGACATGGTCCACGGCGGCCACGCAGACGTAGTGGTTTCGGGAGATCGAGCGTTTCTGTTCTATTTCACCCATCCCGGCCGCCGGCCTGGCGCGCCGCGGACCGATACCGAGCAGCGTCGCAGCTCAATTCAAGTCGTCGAGCTGAAATACGCGGACGGCCGACTGACCTGCGATCGCAACCAGCCGACGCACATCCGCCTGACTCCGCCAGGTTTGTAGTGACGCCGTGAGGCGTTATCTTCTGTACATCAGCGGTACGGGACAGATCGAAGATATGTCCTCACAGGCACACTACGAACGGGCAAAAAAGGCGTTGACACGTCTACCCTATGAGGGTAGAAGGAGGACGCTGGGGTCAGGGGCCCCAGTGATTTCATTTGTCGTTGGCATGGTGGCTACGCATGTGTACAAGTACACGGTTACGCAGGTACACGCAGGTTCGTTTACACGTCTATGGCCTTATCCGTCTCCCCACTGATTATCGAGGGTCTCTATGAAGATCGGCTTCAATCTGTTGTTGTGGACACCGTTTGTCACGGAAGAACATTTTGGACTGCTGCCCAAGCTCAAGGCGACCGGCTACGACGGCGTGGAGGTGCCGCTGTTCGCCGGGGACGTGGCGCACTACCGAAAGGTAGCCAAGGCCCTGAAGGACCACGGCCTCAAGTGTACGACCTGCACGGTCATGCCGGACGAGGAGCACAATCCCATCAGCGCCGACCCCCAGCATCGCCAGGGGGCGGTCGATTATCTCAAGTGGGCGGTGGACTGCAACGCGGCCCTCGGGTCCGAGGTCCTGTGCGGGCCGTTTTATCAGCCGCTGGGAGGCAAGTTCTTCAGTGGCAAAGGTCCGACGCCGGAGGAGAAGGACCGGGCAGTGGAGGTGCATCGCCTGGTTGCCGATTTCGCGAAACAGGCGAACCTGCACCTGGCGGTCGAATGCCTGAACCGCTTCGAGGCCTACTTCCTCAGTCTGCTCGACGATGCGGTCGCGCATGCCCGGCGCGTGAATCACCCGAACTTCGCCGTGATGTACGACTCCTTCCATGGCAACGTCGAGGAAAAGGACCCGGTCGGCAGCGTGAGGAGGAACGTCAAGGCCATTCGGCACGTGCACGTTTCGGAGAACGACCGGGGCACGCCGGGCAAGGGACACGTGCCCTTCAAGAAGATCTTCAAGACGCTGCGGGCGGGCGGCTACGATCAGTGGCTGACCATCGAGGCGTTCGGGACCAGCCTGCCGGAGCTGGCGGCAACCACCTGCGTCTGGCGTGAGCTGTCGGCCAGCCCGGAGGAATGCTATCAGTTCGGATTCAAGACGATCAAGGAAGGCTGGGACGCCGCCACTCCCAAAGAGGATGGTGAGATCCCCATCATCCTGCGGTAGCGTCATTCAAGACGATCCGGAAAGGCTGAGACACGGCCGCATAACGGCAGACGGAAAGCGCAAGGTGTGAAGAATGTCATTGCGAGCGCAGCGAAGCAATCTCAACCACGAGAGTCGGAGATTGCTTCGTCGCTGCGCTTCTCGCAATGACATTCGTGAGACTGAGACTTCGATCTTCAAGGAGCCAAGACTATGAGCTCGAATCCCCTCCCGAAACTGCATAATGCCATGTGGCCCGGGCTGGTCGGCAAAGGAGATGGGCCGGGCCAGGAGCCGCCCATCAGTCTCGAGCGGATGCTCGAATTGACGGCCGGCGCCGAGGTGAACGGTCAGAAGTTCGACGGCATCGACTACTTCCTGTTCCTGCCGCACACCGACCCCAAGGCCGGCGACGCCGAACTGAGGAAGATCGCCGACCTGATTCAAGGGTACGGCTTCAACGTCGGATCGCTGGTCGCGCCGGTTTGGCCGGGCACGGTGGGCGATTCCGCGATGAGCGATGCGGCGGCCCGCAGGAAGTTCGTCGAGGCGGTGAAGGTAGCCTGCCGCATTGCCGGGGTGTTCAACAAGCACGGCGTCCGTCGGTACGGCGTGATCCGCATCGATTCGGCGGACGGCAACGTCGAGAAGTGGAGCCAGGACCCCAAGGCGAACACCGCGAAGATCGCCAAGACGTTCCGCGAGGCCGCCAAGGTCGCCGCCGATCACGGCGAGCGTCTGGCCGCGGAAGGCGAGATCTGCTGGGCCGGCATGCACAGTTGGAAGGCCATGCTCGACCTGCTGGAAGAGGTCGATATGCCCGAGACCCTGGGCTTCCAGGCCGACATGGCCCACACGTACCTGTACCTGATGGGCTACAATGCGCCGGAGGCGGCCCTGCTGAAGCCCGGCTATTCGCCGGATGAGTTTTACGATGCCTATGAGACCATGGTCGCTAAGCTGCGCCCCTGGACGATCGACTTCCACGTGGCGCAGAACGACGGGCAGGTCCGCGGCGCGGGCACGCACGACAAGACGGGCAAACACTGCCCGGCCAATGATCCCCACGGCAAGCTCGACATCGTTCGCTGCGCCGGCTATTGGCTCAAGGACGCGCCGCAGCGTGGCATGCAGCACATCTGCTGGGACGGCTGCATGTTACCCAACGCCATGCTCGAGACGCAGGACACCTGGAACCAGATCCTCGACGTGATGCTCAAAGTGCGCGCCGCGCACGGATGGAAAGCGTGATTTGAAGTGTGAAGGGGCTCCCCAACGCGAAATCTTGCGTTGGGGACCCCAAGTTTGAAGTACGAAGTCTGAAGTGCCAAAGCGGATGGCTTTGTACTTCAAACTTGAGACTTTAGACTTGAAACTTCTTTGGATAAGGGAGACTGCCATGACCAAACCATTGAACGTCGGCATCATCGGCTACGGCTTCATGGGCCGTACGCATTCCAATGCCTACCGCAGGGTCCGCAACTTCTTCGACGTACCGTACGAGCCCGTGCTCAAGACCATCTGCGGCCTGGAAGACAAGGAGGCGAAGGCCTTCGCCGACCGCTGGGGCTTCCAATCCCACACGACCGACTGGCACAAGGTGATCGACGACAAGAGCATCAACGTGGTCGATATCTGTGTGCCGAACAATTATCATGCGGAGATTGCCATCGCCGCCGCCCAGGCGGGCAAGATGATCATCTGCGAGAAGCCCCTGGCGCGGACCGGTGCAGAGGCCGAGCCGATGGTTCAGGCGGTCGAAAAAGCGGGCGTGCCGAATCTCGTCTCGTTCAACTACCGCCGGGTGCCGGCGGTGACAATGGCCAAGCAGCTCATCGACAGCGGCAAGCTGGGGCGGATCTTCCATTACCGCGCGAACTTCCTCCAGGACTGGACGATCTCGACGAAAGTCCCGCAGGGCGGTATGGCCACCTGGCGCCTCGACGTCAAAGCCGCCGGCTCCGGCGTGACGGGCGACCTGCTGGCCCACTGCATCGACACCGCGATATGGCACAACGGTCCGATCACCTCCGTGTGCGCGATGACGGAGACCTTTGTCAAGGAACGGATGAACGTCGAGACGGGCAAAATGGCGCCGGTCGGGATCGACGACGCGTGCACGTTCTTCTGCCGCTTCGGGAACGGCTCGCTGGGCAACTTCGAGTCCACCCGTTACGCCCGTGGGCACAAGGCCCTCTATACGTTCGAGATCAATGGCGAGCATGCGTCGATCGCGTGGGACCTGCACGATCTGCACCGCCTGAGCTACTTCGATCATCGCGACGAATCCATCGTGCGCGGCTGGCGGTCGATTCACGTCACCGACGGCGACATGCCCTATATGTCGCACTGGTGGGTGCCCGGCCTGCAAATCGGTTACGAGCATTCGTTCGTCCACCAGGTGGCGGACTTCCTCGAGAATGCCGCCAAAGGGCAACCGACGTCGCCGACCTTCCGCGAGGCCCTGGCCACGCAGTACGTTTGCGACGCCGTTCTGGCTTCGGCGAAGAAGGGTGCGTGGGAAAAGGTGAAATCGTGAAGCGTGAAACGTGAAGCGTGAAGCGTCTTCTTGCGCTTCACGAGGCCCGCTTCACGCTTCACGCCTATCGAGAAAGGGAGTTGTGCTATGTCCGTGAAGAGAACGGCGGAAAAGGCCCTGGAGCAGGGCGAAGGGATTCTGCGGCTGGCGCCGACGTGGGTGCCGCGTTCATTCTGCGTCCCGGGGCGGCGGATCAAGCTGCATCCGGATGATTACTACGCTCTCGGCGGCGAGCGGGGCGGCATCGACGAGCGGTGGTTCTCCTCGACGACCCCGGCCGACAATGGGCCGCTGACCTCGCCCAACGAGGGCCTCAGCTTCATCGTCTTCGAAGACGGCGACAAGGTCCAGAAGGTCCTGTTGCGCGACGCGGTCGAGGAACTCCAGGGCCAGATCGTGGGCGATCGCCTCTGGAGGAAACACGGCCGCTGGCCCATGTACTCGAAGTTCTTCGACAACAAGGGCGCGTTGCCGCACCACATCCATCACCGCGACCGCCACGCCAAGCTGACCGGCCAGTTGGGCAAGCCGGAAGCCTATTACTTTCCGCCTCAGGCCAACAACCACGGGGGCGACTTCCCCTACACGTTTTTCGGCCTCTACCCCGGCGTGACCAAGGACCAGGTCCGCCAGGCACTGCTGGATGCCGCCGAGGGCCGCGATAATTCGATCACGTCTCTGGCGCCGGCTTATCGGCTGGATCCCGGGACCGGATGGGACGTCCCGCCGGGCGTGCTCCACGCGCCGGGCAGCCTGTGCACCTACGAGCCGCAGAAGGCCTCGGACGTTTTCGCCATGTATGAGAACGTTACCCACGACCAGGTCGTGCCCAAAGAGCTGCTGTGGAAGGATACGCCAAAGAAGAAAAAAGGCAGCGTCGATTGGCTGCTCAGCGTCATCGACTGGGAACTCAACGTCGATCCGGATTTCGTGAAGAACCGTTTCATGCGGCCCAGGCCGGCCTATCCCGAGAAGGAGATGGCTCGGCACGGGTTTACGGAAAACTGGATTTGTTACAAGTCTACCGCCTTCAGCGCCAAGGAATTGACCGTCCAACCGGGCAGGACCGTGACGGTCAAGGATAGCGCCGCGTATGGCATGATCATGATGCAGGGCCACGGCCTGATGGGCGTCTGGGACATCGAGACCCCGACGATGATCCGCTTCGGCCAGCTCACCTCTGACGAGTTCTTCGTCACGGAACAAGCTGCCAGGCGCGGGGTCACGATCACCAATCCCTCCAAAGCCGATCCCATCGTCATGCTCAAGCACTTCGGACCCAACAACCCGGACCTGAAGCTGGAATAGCCTTTCACGCTTCGGAACCGCATGTTCGAGACAAGGTGCACCCAGGGCGGGTGCACCTTTTTCTTTGGTCTTCCCGTTGGACGCGGTACAATAACAGCAGGCGTAGCATGTGTTCGGTGGGCCGGCGGAGCGGACCTTCACAAATGGGGGCTACTCTCGCGCGGCGGAGTGCAGGAGTGAGGCAGCAGGGCATGTACAGATCGACGACGACCACCCGGATTCTCCGACTGGCGTGCATGGTGGTCGCGGCGTGTTGCTCCCGGGCCGGAGCGGCCTCTGTGATCATCAACGAGTTCATGGCGGCCAACAGCAACTCCTACGCGGATCCCCAGGGTGAATTCGACGATTGGGTCGAGCTCTACAATCCCAGCGACGCCGGGATCGATGCGGGCGGCACGTACCTGACGGACGATCCGGCGGTCCCCACAAAGTGGCAGATTCCCGCACATACGCAGATCGCGGCCCGGGGGTATCTCATCGTCTGGCTCGATAACGACCTCGCGGACGCGGGCCTGCACGCATCGTTTCAACTGAATGCCGACGAGGACCGGATAGCCCTCTTCGACACGGACGGCGCGACGCTGCTCGATCTGGTGGCGTTCAAGGATCAGCGAAGCGACGTTGCCTATGGCAGGCATCCGCTGGACCCCGATGTGTGGCGGTACATGGTCCTTCCGACGCCGGGAGCCTCCAACCTCGTCGCGTATGAAGGGGTCGTTGCGGACATGGAGTTCAGCCAGAGTCGGGGCTTCTATGACAAGCCCTTCGCGGTTGCGATTACCACGCAGACGCCCGGCGCCGAGATCTACTACACTCTGGACGGCAGCTCGCCCCTCGATATCGCCCGCGCCGTGCCTACCGGTCTTCTGTACACCGGCCCGCTCTCGATCACGACGACCACATGTCTGCGGGCCGTGGCCTACAAGCACCTTTGGCTGCCCACGAACATCGACGCACACACCTACATCTTCACGAGCGATGTCGTCACGCAGGCGACCGACCCGCAGACCGGGGCCCAGGTGACCCCGCCCGGTCTGCCTGCGTCGTGGGGCTCCGCGCCCGGGGACTACCAGGTAGACCCGGACGTCGTCGGGCAAGACGGCAAGGACAAGTTCGGGGGCCTGTATGCCAAGACCATCCGGGACGACCTCCAGGCCGTGCCGACCGTGTCGCTGGTGATGGACAAAGACGACTGGTTCGGGCCCCAGGGCATCTACATTAACCAGTCCCAGGACGGCACGGAACGCGCCTGCTCCCTGGAGTGGATTGACCCGAGCGGCGCGGGCGGCTTCCAGGTCAACTGTGCGATCGCCATGCAGGGAGGCGCCGACAAGACGAACCCCGCCAGCGGTACGAGCCTGGACCGCTGGAAGGTGTTCAAGCTCTCGATGCGACCGCGCTTCAAAACGCACACCGACGATGGAAAGCCCACCGGCGGGCCGGGTCAACTGGATTACCGCGTCTTTCCCGACTCGCCGGTCGGCCGCTTCGACACGTTCGTGCTCGATGGCGTGCTCACCAACGCGTGGAACCA